>WNGK01001117.1_pt1 | contig 32001 bp, 26 predicted proteins | sample 5400601 | NCBI WGS metagenome assembly WNGK01 (sample SAMN13153376, study PRJNA577476) | soil metagenome | isolation source: 60 cm soil or saprolite under Garry oak tree replicate 1 | place: USA:California | collected 2016-06-15 | reverse complement strand
TCGCCGCGGCGCTCGACCGCGTCGCCGACTGGCAGGCGCGGCGCCTCGACGCGACCTACGGCGACTTGGTTCGAAATCCGCGTTATGGCAAAGCGACCGCGTTCTTTCGATCCGACTTGTACGGTCCCGGAGACTTCAGCCGCCGCGACGCGGATCTTGCACGCGTCGTGCCACTCATGGTGCGGGTCGTCCCGACGGGTGTGATCGAAACGATGGCTTTGGCGATGGAGCTCTCGGCCCTGTCGCACGAGCTCGACCGCGGGCTGCTCGATTTTCTCGACGCCGCGCAACCCTTTACGGTCGCTCAATATTGCGCGGCGTATCGCGCGTGCGCGAACCGCGATGCGCGCACGCGGCAGATCGCGCTGATCGGCCGAACCGGTCGTGCACTGGACCGTTATGTCAGGGCGCCTTTTGTGCGCTCCACGCTCGCGTTGATGCGCCGGCCCGCGCGCGTCGCGGGACTCTCCGCATTGCAGACCTTCCTGGAACGAGGTTTCGGTGCGTTCGCGGCCATGGGTGGCGCGGACGAATTCCTGGCGACGATCGATGCGCGTGAAACTGCGCTAATGGCAGCCATATTTGCCGGAGACGACGTCGCGTTTCCGGATCCGTTCGCCTAAGCCTCTCCGAACAGCGCGTCGAGCTCGTCGCGAATCGCGCGCTCGATCGGCCCTTTCAGCGGTGTAAGCAGGAATGAAAGCTGCACATCGAGCGCGATCTCACTTTTCCCAACGCGCATGTTTCCGGAAAGCCCGGGGCGCTCGAAGCTCACGTCGTCGCCGCTCCATCGGCAGACGAGGTCGAAGCGCTTCTTGAGATCCTCGGCGATCTTCTGCGCTGCCGCCTTGGCCTTCTTGTGCTCGAGCTTGTGACGGCGCTTGACGGAAATGGTCGGCATCGACGCGGCCTTCGTGGCTTGTCGCGCCAGTATAGCGAAAGCGCTGCACGGATCGGGCCAAACCGATGCTGCACCGCGGTAGCTCTCGCGCCGTGGACCTCCCCCCGCAAAGACGTCAGAATCCGCGGCACGGCCCAGCGGGATCAAATGCATGGCGGGCAATCTCGCCGACTATTTCGCACAACACCTCGGTGCGCCCGACAAGGTGCTCTATCGCCAGTTCGGCGAAGATGGCTGGGCGGACATTCCCGTCGCTGAAGTCGCGTCCCTGATCGGCCGCTGGCAACCGGCGCTGCGAGCGCTCGGGCTTCAAACAGGCGCGCGCGTTGCGCTTTGCGTCCGGAACAGCGTCGACTGGATCGCGCTCGACCTTGCCGCGCTCGGTCTCGGACTGGTCGTCGTTCCGGTGTATGTCGAGGACAATCCGGACAATATCGCGTGGTGCGTCGCCAACGCCGAAGCGCAACTGATCGTCGTCGAGAGCACGCGGATCGCGCGTGCGCTCGCAGGCGCCGGCGCGTCGCTGCCGTCGATCTACGTGCTTCGGCCCGATCCCGGCGATGCCACACCGTCGGTGGCGTCACTGCTGCGCGGGAACGCGCGCGTCCCGGAGTTTCGTGCACTGCCCGACGACGCGCTCGCGACGATCTGCTACACGTCGGGGACTTCGGGGCGGCCGAAAGGCGTCATGCTTTCGCACGGCAATATCATCGCCAACGTCGTTTCATGCCAGCAAACAGGGATGGCGAGGCCGAGCGACGTCTTCCTGTCGATCCTGCCGCTTTCGCACATGTTCGAGCGCACGGGAGGGTACTACCTGCCGTTGTCGCTCGGCGCCAAGGTGGTGTACGCGCGCGGGACTGCCCAAATCGCGGACGACCTCGCTTCGCAGGCGCCTACGGTCATATTTGCCGTCCCGCGCATATTCGAAAAGTTCCTGGCGAGGATCGAGCAGTCGCTGGCTCGCTCGTCGATCAAGCGCTGGCTGTTTTCGCAGTGCGTCGCGTGCGGCTGGCGCGTCGCGCAGGGACACGCTACGCGGCTGGATGCGCTCTTCACGCCGCCGTTGCGCGCGCTGGTCGCCAAGCCGATCCTCGACCGGCTCGGAGGCAAGCTGCGCCTCAGCGTAGTAGGCGGCGCGGCGCTCGATCCCGTGATTGCGCATACTTTCATCGGCATCGGCCTGTTGCTGTTACAGGGCTACGGGATGACCGAAGCGTCGCCGGTCATCTCGGTCAACCGCGACAACGATAACGACCCGGAGTCGGTCGGCCCGCCGCTGCCGGGCGTCGAGGTCAAGTTGAGCGAGGGAGGCGAGCTGGTCGCCCGCGGGCGCAACATCATGCTGGGCTACTGGAAGAATGACGAGGCGACGCGCGCGGCGATCGATGGGGAAGGCTGGCTGCACACAGGCGACGTCGCCGAGATGCGCGGCGGCAAGATCTACATACGCGGGCGAATCAAGGATATTCTCGTCATGTCCAACGGAGAGAAACTGCCACCGCAGGATGCCGAGTTTGCGCTCACGCGTGATCCGCTGTTCGAGCAGGTGATGCTGGTCGGCGAAGGACGGCCTTTTCTCACGCTGCTCGCGGTGACCAAGCAAAGCGACGAAAGGGCGCTCATCGACCGCGCCAACGAGATGCTCAGGGACTTCCCTCGCTGGGTGCGCGTGCGCAGGGTGATCCCGACCACGGAGGCGTGGAGCGTCGACAACGGTTTGATGACCCCGACGCTTAAGATCAAGCGCCCGCTCGTCTTCGCCCGCTTCAAGGATCAGCTCGACGCCGTGTACGCGGGCGATGCTCCGACCTGACGCGCCCGGCGCGCGCGACATTGACCGCGGCCGGCAGGCTGGTAGAATTCAAACGAGCGTTTAATTGATTCCCGCGGAGCGAAACGGTGCCAGGCAAGATCCTTCCATTCGATGCGCCGAAGCGCTCGGCGACCAAGGCCAGGATTCTCGACGCCGCCGAAGCGCTTTTCGTGGAGCACGGTTTCGAGGCGACATCGCTGCGCCGGATCACCGCCACGGCGGCGGTCAACCTCGCGGCGGTCAACTATCATTTCGGCAGCAAGGAGGAATTGTTCCAGGCGGTGCTGACCCGGCGTCTCGATCCGATGAACCGGGAGCGCATCGCCCTTCTGACGCGCTTCGAGCGCGAAGCGGCTCCGCGAACGCTTTCCTGCGAGCGGATTCTCGCCGCGATGTTCATTCCGGCGCTCAAGCTCGCCCGCGATCCCCGACGAGGCGGCAAGGATTTTTTACGGCTGCTCGGCCGCGCGTACGCAGACCCGGCGCCTTTTATCCGGCGTTTTCTTTCCGAGCAGTACGCGGTGATGATCTCGCGCTTCAAGCTAGCTTTCGGGCGCGCGCTTCCGCAGCTCCCGAAAAAGGAGCTTTCGTGGCGTCTGCATTTCGTGATGGGCGCGCTTTCGTACACGCTCTGGCGCCGTTCCTTGTCGCAGGGCTCAAGGCACCGCTGCCGGATCTCGCCGAGCTCGACGGCGAGAACGCGGCGTGAGCTTGAACTACTTTAGGTTCATCAGGAGCTGTCCATGCTGACCATCGTCTGGTTGCTCGCGGTCGTCATCGGGTTCTTCGCGCTCGCCTACGTCAATGCCGCGGGCTGGCTGTGGACCGCAGCGATCGCCGCGGCGCTCGCCGTGGCGTGGGCCGCGCATGCGCTGCCTCTGTTGGTGACACTCGTTCTCGCGATCGCGCTGATCCTGCTCGCACTCCCTCTCAACCTTCCCTCGCTGCGGCGCAAGCTGATCAGCGACGCCGTCTTCTCCGCGTTCCGCAGAGTGCTTCCGCCGATGTCGCAAACCGAGCGCGACGCGATCGAGGCCGGGACGGTATGGTGGGACGGCGAGCTGTTCTCGGGCAATCCCGATTGGGAGAAGCTCCTTGCGATGCCGCAGCCGAAGCTGACGGCCGACGAGCAGCGCTTCCTCGATCGCGAGTGCGACGAGTTGTGCGCGATGGTGAGCGATTGGGAAACAACGCAGGTCTACCGCGATTTACCGCCTCAGGTGTGGCAATACGTCAAGGACAAGGGCTTCCTCGGGATGATCATCCCCAAGTCGTATGGAGGGCTCGGCTTTTCCGGCTTCGCGCATTCGCAGGTCATCACCAAGCTCTCGACGCATTCCAGCACGATCGCCGTCACTGTGATGGTTCCCAACTCGCTCGGGCCCGGCGAGCTGCTCCTGCATTACGGCACCGACGAGCAAAAAAACTACTACCTTCCGCGGCTCGCCAAGGGCATCGAGATTCCATGCTTCGCGCTCACCAATTCGCACGCGGGGTCGGACGCTGCGGCGATTCCCGATGCCGGCATGGTATGCATGGGCGAATACCAGGGAAAGCAGACGCTCGGACTCAAGATCACCTGGGAGAAGCGCTACATCACCCTCGGCCCGGTCGCGACCATCCTGGGCCTTGCGTTTCGCGCCTACGATCCCGACCATCTTCTCGGAGACAAGGAAGACCTCGGCATCACCTGCGCGCTCATTCCGACGCATCATCCCGGCGTCAACATCGGCCGGCGGCACATGCCGCTCAACGCTGTTTTTCAAAACGGCCCGAACTGGGGCAAGGACGTCTTCATTCCCATCGAATGGGTCATCGGCGGCAGGGCACAGGTCGGCAACGGCTGGCGCATGCTTATGGAGTCGCTCGCCGCGGGCCGCGGCATTTCTCTGCCGTCGTCGTCCACGGGCATGTCGAAGCTTGCGGTGCGTGCGACCGGCGGCTACGCGCGCGTGCGCCGTCAATTCAAGACGCCGATCGGCAAGTTCGAGGGAGTCGAGGAAGCGCTGACCCGCATGGGCGGCAACCTCTACATGATGGACGCCACGCGCATGTTGACCGCGTCGGCGGTCGATCTCGGAGAGAAGCCGGCCGTCCCGTCGGGCATCGCGAAGTATCATCTCACCGACCGCTGCCGCCAGGTGATCAACGACGCGATGGACGTCGCGGGCGGCAAGGGCATCTGCATGGGCCCGTCGAACTTTCTCGGCGCGGCGTACATGCAGATGCCCGTGTCGATCACCGTCGAGGGCGCGAATATCCTCACCCGAAGCCTCATCATCTTCGGCCAGGGCGCGATCCGCTGCCATCCTTATGTGTTGAAGGAGATCGAGGCGACGCGGGAAACCGACCTCAGGCGTGCGTCGGAGGCGTTCGATCGCGCATTGTTCGGCCATATCGGCTTCGTGCTCTCGAACATGGCGCGCTCCTTCGTCATGGGGCTTTGCGGCTCGCACTGCGTGCATGCGCCGTCGGACGTCGCGCCCGAAACCCGCCGCTACTACCAGCAGCTGACGCGCTTTTCGGCGGCGCTCGCCTTCCTGTCCGACGTTTCGATGGGCTCGCTCGGAGGTGCGCTCAAGCGCAAGGAAAAGCTTTCCGCGCGGCTCGGCGATGTGCTTTCGATGCTCTATCTCTGCTCCGCGACGCTGAAGCGCTTCGAGATGGAAGGCCGCCAGGCCGCGGATGCTCCGTTGATGCACTGGGCGATCTGGGACGCGATGTTCAAGGCGCAGAACGCGATCGAAGGCGTGCTATCGAACTTTCCCAACCGGATCATCGCCGCGCTTCTGCGCAGGATGGTGTTCCCGCTCGGGCGCCCTTACGTCGTACCCTCGGATACGCTTGGTCACGAGGTGGCGAAGCTGCTCATCGAGCCCTCCTCGACGCGCGACCGCCTCACCGCGGGCATGCACATCTCGACGAGTGAGGACGATCCCATCGGCGCCATCGAGCTCGCCATGGCCGCAGTGATCGTGGCAGAGCCGGTCGAGGCGAAAATCCGCGACGCCGCGAAAGGCGCGAGTATTGGCACGCAAGCAGGTGAAGACCGCGTCGCGGCGGCACACGCTGCCGGCGTGATCAGCGCGGAGGAGATGGCGCTGGTTCGGCGCGCAAAGCGACTCACCGATCTGGTAATTCGCGTCGACGATTTTCCGCCCGATCTCGGCGCCTCTGAAATTCAGACCGCCGGCGCGACGATCACGCACAAGGCGGCGGCGTAGAACCCTCGAGCTCTTCATTGAACGATGAGGCAGCGATGAACCCGCCCATCTACGTCGTTGACGGCACGCGGACTCCGTTTCTCAAGGCACGCAACCGGCCCGGGCCGTTTTCAGCGTCGGATCTCGCCGTGCAGGCCGGACGCGCCCTGCTCATGCGCATGCCGTTTGCGCCGGACGCACTCGACGAAGTCATCCTCGGTTGCGCGAGCCCATCTCCGGACGAAGTCAACATCGGCAGGGTCGTCGCGCTGCGCATGGGCTGCGGCGAAAAGGTGCCCGGATGGACCGTGATGCGCAATTGCGCATCCGGAATGCAGGCGCTCGATTCGGCGATGACCAACATCCGCGTCGGACGATCGAATCTCGTGCTGGCGGGCGGCGTCGACGCGCTTTCCCGGGCGCCGCTGCTGTATTCGGAAAAAATGGTGCTGTGGTTCGCCGATTTCAACGCCGCCAGGACGCTCAGCCAGAGGGTAGGCGCGTTCCTGAAGCTCAAGCCTGCCGAGATGCTCACGCCGATCATCGGCATCATGAAAGGGCTCACCGATCCGATGGTGGGACTGCTCATGGGGCAGACGGCGGAGAATCTGGCGCATCGGTTCGGCATCACACGACGCGAGATGGACGAGTATGCCGCGCAAAGCCACCGCAGAGTGATCGCGGCGCAGAAGGCGGCGCACTTCGAAGGTGAGATCGTTCCGCTGTTCGACCGCGAAGGCAAGGTCTATGCCGCGGACGACGGTGTGCGCGAAGATTCCACGCCGGAGAATCTCGCCAAGCTCAAACCATTCTTCGACCGCAACTACGGCAACGTGACCGCGGGCAACAGCTCGCAGATCACCGACGGAGCCGCGTGGCTTGTGCTTGCCTCCGAAGCGGCGGTCGCCCAGCACAAGCTGCCGGTGGTGGGAACGATCGCCGACAGCGAATGGGCGGGACTCGATCCGGCGCAGATGGGCTTGGGCCCGGTTCACTCGGCGACGCCGATCCTGAGGCGTCACGGATGGGGATTGAACGATCTCGACGACTGGGAAATCAACGAGGCGTTCGCGGCACAGGTGCTCGGGTGCTTGCGCGCATGGGCAAGCGAATCGTATTGCCGCAGCGAGCTCGGGCTCGACGGAGCAATGGGTGAGCTCGACACGGCAAGGCTCAACGTCGACGGTGGCGCGATCGCGCTCGGACATCCCGTCGGCGCGTCGGGTGCGCGGATCGTCCTGCACCTGCTCAACGTGCTCAAGCGCACGGGAGCTAAGCGCGGGATCGCGACGATTTGCATCGGTGGCGGCCTGGGCGGCGCAATGCTCGTCGAGCGCGCCTGAAGCGAAAAACGCATGGAAGTGTTGAGGCACTGGAGGATCGAGCGCGCCACCGACGGTATCGCTTGGCTCACGTTCGACAAAGCCGATTCCTCGACCAACACCTTGTCCGCCGCCGTCCTCGAAGAATTGCGGGCGGCGCTCGGCGGCCTTACCGCGGACCCGCCGAAGGGGCTGGTGATCTGCTCGGGGAAGCAGAATGGATTCATCGCCGGCGCCGACGTCGACGAATTCGGACAATTGAAGAACGTCGATGAGGCGATTGCGCTCGTCAAGCGAGGATGGGATGTCTTCAACCAGCTCGAGGGGGCACCGTATCCGACGCTCGCACTCGTACGCGGATTCTGTCTCGGCGGCGGCATGGAGCTCTCGCTCGCCTGCCGGTACCGTGTCGTGGTCGACGACCCTGCAACGCGCCTCGGGTTACCGGAAGTCATGCTCGGCATCGTACCGGGCTGGGGCGGCATCAAGCGACTCCCCCGGCTTATCGGCGCGCCCGCGGCGCTGGACTTGCTGCTTTCCGGGAAGACGGTCGATGCGCGAAGAGCCAAGAAGCTGGGCTTGGCCGATGAATGCGTTCCGTTGCGCATAATGGAAAATGCAGCGCGCGGCGTTCTGCTTGCCCGCCCGGCTCCCCGCCAAGCGCCGTTCCCGTTGTCGCTTACGCTTGCCAAGCCCGTACGGCCGATCATTGCGGCGCAGGCGCGCAGACAAGTGGAAAAGCGTGCACGGCGTGAGCATTACCCGGCTCCGTATGCGATTCTCGACATCTGGGCCAAATACGATGGCGACGCGCTGGCAGCGCCGCCGACCGATCCGGCGTCGATCGCGCATCTGCTGCAGACGCCGACCGCAGGCAATCTCATCCGCGTGTTCAAGCTGCAGGAAAGATTGAAAGGCTTCGGTCGAGACAGCGATTTCGCTGCGCGTCATGTGCACGTCGTAGGCGCCGGGACCATGGGCGGCGACATCGCCGCGTGGTGCTCGCTGCGTGGACTGCGAGTGACGCTGCAGGACCAGAACGCCGACCGGCTCGCGCCTGCGTTTGGGCGCGCAGCGAAGCTCTTCGCCGAACGGCTGAAGGACGCGCTGCGAGTTCGCGACGCGCTCGACCGGCTGACACCCGACGTCGCCGGAGATGGTACCGCGCGCGCGGACGTCGTCATCGAGGCGATTTTCGAGAACCTCGAAGCAAAGCAACAGCTGTTCAAGCTTCTTCAATCCAGAGCCAAGCCGACGGCGCTGCTCGCAACCAACACGTCGAGCATACCGCTCGAGCAGATCGGCGCCGCGCTTGCCGATCCCGGCCGCCTGATCGGCCTTCATTTTTTCAATCCCGTGCCGCGCATGATGCTCGTGGAGATCGTCACCGGAGCGGCCACGCGACCCGAGCTTACGTCGCAGGCAGCGGCGTTTGCGCGCCAGATCGACAAGTTGCCGCTGCCAGTTAAGAGCGCGCGGGGATTTCTGGTCAATCGCATCCTCGCGCCGTATCTGATGGAGGCGATGCGCTGCGTCGACGAAGGCATCGCGCCCGAGACGGTCGACGAAGCGGCGCTCGCGTTCGGCATGCCGGTCGGTCCGATCGAGCTCGCCGACACCGTGGGCCTCGATATCTGCCTTGCCGTGGGGAAAATGCTCGGCGCGGACGCCGCGCCGCCGAAGAAGCTTACCGAATTGATCGCCGCCGGACACCTCGGCCGCAAGACCGAGCGCGGCTTCTACGACTGGTCGGGCGGAAAAGCGGCGAAGGCCAAACCTGGCATAGTTCCGCAGGGATTGACGGAGCGCTTGATACAGCCGCTGCTCGCCGAGGCGCAGGCCGCGCTCAGGGAAGGAATCGTTGCCGATGCCGATCTGGTCGACGCAGGGGCGATTTTCGGCACCGGTTTTGCCCCGTTTACCGGCGGACCGTTGCACTATCTCGTCTCGCACCGAGATTCGTTGCGATCATCGGCGTGACAGGTTGCTAGCCTGCTCGGGGCACGACGAACAAGACCGGGCGAAAAGTGGGAGGAAAACTTGGAAAAAATCTGGCTGAAGTCGTACCCCGCGGGAGTCCCTGCCGAAATCAACATCGACAGCTACGCGTCGATACGGGAGGTCCTCGAGGAAAACTGCGGGAAGTTCGGCGCCCGGCCCGCGTATTCGTGCATGGGAAGCATGATCACTTTTGACGAGCTCGATGAAATGTCGACCGCGTTCGGCGCGTTCGTCCAGGGCCGCGGGCTCACGAAAGGGGCGCGCGTGGCGCTGATGATGCCCAACATCCTGCAATACCCGGTCTGTCTGTTCGGTATTCTTCGGGCCGGCTGCACCGTCGTCAACGTGAACCCGCTCTACACCGCGCGTGAGCTCGAGCACCAGCTGACCGACAGCGGCGCGGAGACGATCGTCGTCGTCGAGAATTTCGCGCATACGCTTGCTGCAGTCCTCCCACGAACGCAGGTCAAGCATGTCATCCTCACCAGTATCGGCGCCTTGCTGGGGCTCAAGGGCATCCTGGTCGACTTCGTGCTGCGCCACGTCAAGAAGGTGATTCCCGCGTGGAGTATTCCAGGAGCGATCCGGCTCGCTCAGGCACTCCGTGAAGGCCGCGCCCGCAAGCTCGATCGCGTTCCGCTCGGCCACGACGATATCGCCTTCCTGCAGTACACCGGGGGAACCACGGGCGTTGCCAAGGGCGCAATGCTGTTGCACCGGAACATCGTCGCCAACCTGCTCCAGGCGGGTGCATGGGTCAAGCCGTTTCTCGGCGACGAGCGACACGTCGTCATTACGCCGCTGCCGCTCTATCACATCTTTTCCCTGACGGCCAACTGCCTGGTGTTCATGACGCTCGGAGCGGAGAACGTGCTGATTCCGAATCCGCGCGACATCCCCGGCTTCGTCAAGGAAATGGGGCGATACCGCTTTACTGCATTTACGGGAGTCAATACGCTGTTCAACGCGCTGGTGAATAATGCCGAATTTCGCAAGCTGGATTTTTCGGGATTGCAGATGACGCTGGGGGGCGGCATGGCCGTGCAGCAGGCGGTTGCCGAGAAATGGCGCGACGTGACGGGCAAGCCGCTGATCGAGGCCTATGGGCTCACCGAAACCTCGCCCGCGGCGACCATCAACCCCTTGAATCTTCCGGAGTACAACGGTTCGATCGGATTGCCGGTGCCTTCGACCGATCTCATTCTGCGCGACGACGAGGGGAACGCTGTCGACCTCGGACAACGCGGCGAGATCTGCATCAAGGGACCGCAGGTCATGGCCGGGTACTGGAAACGCCCCGACGAAACAGCCAAGGTGATCGACAAGGACGGCTGGCTCGCGACCGGCGACATCGGAGTGATGGACGAGCGGGGATTCGTGCGCATCGTCGATCGCAAGAAGGACATGATTCTGGTGTCGGGCTTCAACGTCTATCCCAACGAGGTCGAAGCGGTGGTAGCGATGCACGCCGGCGTTCTGGAATGCGCGGCGATCGGCATTCCCGATACGAAGTCAGGCGAGGCGGTGAAGCTCTTCGTGGTCAGGAAGGATCCCGCGCTCACCGCGGACGTCGTGCTCGCCCACTGTCGCGAGCACCTCACCGGCTACAAGTGTCCTCGCGAGGTCGAATTTCGCGCCGAGCTTCCGAAATCGAACGTAGGCAAGATCCTGCGCCGTGAGTTGCGCGACGAAGCGCGAAGGAAAGCCGCGTGACAAGCTTTGCGTTTCGGGGCTTGAGCACATGAGCGACGAGCAGATTACGCTACCCGACAAGCAACCGGCGTTGCGCGTCGTGCCCATGCCCGCCGACGCCAATCAGCACGGCGATATCTTCGGCGGGTGGGTGATGTCGCAAGTCGACATCGCCGGAGGCGTATCAGCGGCACGCCGGGCGCGAGGGCGCGTCGCAACCGTGGCGGTCAACTCGTTCGTGTTCAAGCAGCCCGTGCTGGTCGGCGATGTCGTGAGCTTTTATGCGGAGATCATCCGCGTCGGGCGAACGTCGATCACCGTGGACGTTCAGGTGTACGCGCAGCGCAACCCCGGAAAGGTGATTTGCGTCAAGGTCACCGAAGCAAGCCTCACCTACGTTGCTGTGGGGGCCGACAGGCGGCCGCGAGAGCTGCCCGTGGAGTGACCCCTGCATCGTGGAAGTGTATAGTTGGCGGCCACGCCGAGCCACGCACGGCCGCAGCCACGGATTCGCAGATGCTTTCAAACCACAACAGGAGGAGAGCCATATGAAGACCGTTCGATTCCGCCGCAAGGAGCTCGCGGCAGCCGTCGGCGCGGCCCTGCTGTCGCTGTCGGCGAGTCAGGCGCTCGGCTCGGCATTCGCGCTCCAGGAGCAGAATGCGAGCGGATTGGGTCATGCCTATGCAGGGGGTGCGGCGGCGGCCGAGGATGTGAGCACGATCTTCTTCAACCCGGCAGGGCTTGTCCGCCTGCAGACCACGCAGGTCGTCGTCGCCGGCAACATCATTTGCCCTTCCTCCAAGTTTCACGACAACGGCTCGCAACCTGCGGGATTCGGTCAGGCCCTCGGAGGAACCGGAGGCGATGCCGGCAGTTGCGCGGGAGTGCCGAACCTCTACGTCGGGGTTCCTTTCACGGACAAGTGGTCGTTCGGATTGGGGATCAATGTGCCGTTCGGATTAAAGACCGAGTACGACTCCGACTGGCTCGGGCGATTTCAGGCGATCAAGTCGAAGCTCGAGACCGTCAACATCAATCCCGTGCTGTCGTGGGAGCCGACCAAGTTCCTGACCGTCGGTGGCGGTGTCAGCTGGCAACGTCTCAAGGCAGAGCTCACCAACCACGTGAATTACGCCGCCGCTTTTGCGCAGGGCGTGGGCTCCGCCGTGGCGGGTGGTGCAGTTCCCCCTGCGGCGGCGGCGCCGCTCATCGCATCCGCCGCAGGACTCGAATCGGATGCCAAGGTCACCGGCAACGACAGCGGATGGGGCTGGAACGTCGGCGTGCTCTGGCAAGCCAACGATCAAACCAGGTTTGGCGCCGCTTACCGGTCCAAGATCAAGTACGACGTGAGCGGCTCGGCGAACTTTACCAACCCGACCACGCTCGGGCCTCTCCCGGCGTCACTTGCGCCGGCGGGCGCCGCCATCATGGCGGGTGTGAACAGCGCCTTGGCCAGCGGCGACGTCAAGCTTGCGATCGAAATGCCGGATACGGCGAATGTGTCGGTTTTCCATCAGTTCAACAACAAATGGGACCTGATGGCGGACCTCCAATACACTGGATGGAGCAGCATCCAGGAGCTGAAGGTCGTCCGCAGCACCGGCGTCGTTTTGTCGACGACGCCCGAGAACTTCCGCGATACCTGGCGGGGGTCGGTCGGGGCGAATTATCGCTACAACGACTCCTGGACGCTGCGCGGCGGCTTGGCCTACGACCAGTCCCCCGTTCGCGATGCGCAGCGCACCCCTCGACTTCCCGACAACGACCGCACGTGGGTCGCGCTCGGGGCGCAGTACAAGTACTCGCCGCAGATTGCTCTCGATTTCGCATGGGCGTACATCTTCGTGCGTGACCCCAGCATGAATCAGAACGCCGGGAGCACCGCTGCGAACGGGTTGATCAGCGGCTCGTACAAGAGCAACGTGAACATCGTGGGTCTGCAGTTGACGTACACGATGAAATAGCGCTTAACTAAACGCATCGACAGACCGCGCCGCAGGTCCCGCCCTGCGGCGCGGTGTTTTCATCTCCCACTGACGCCCTGGCGAGAGCCGCGGCGTGCATCCAATATCGATTAGTCGCCGGTCGTCGCCATGTTCGATAACCGCTTTGTCGTGCGCAAGGCCGCCGTGCTGGGAGCCGGCGTCATGGGCGCGCAGATCGCAGCACACCTCGCCAACGCCAACGTACCGGTCGTGCTGTTCGACCTGCCCGCCAAGGAAGGCGACCCCAGCGGCATCGCGCAAAGGGCGATCGAGAATCTGAAAAAGCTCGAGCCTTCGCCGCTGGCGGCCAAGGACCGCGCGGATTACATCGATGCCGCGAACTACGATCAGCACCTCGAGCTGCTCGCGGGCTGCGATCTCGTGATCGAGGCGATCTCCGAGCGAATGGACTGGAAGAAGTCGCTCTACGAGAAAGTCGCGCCGCGCATCGGCGGGAACGCTATTTTCGCCACCAACACGTCGGGATTGTCGATCAACGCGCTTGCGCAGGCTTGTCCGGCCTCGCTTCGCCCACGCTTTTGCGGCATCCATTTTTTCAATCCGCCACGGTACATGCATCTCGTCGAGCTCATCGCGCAAAGCGAAACGGATGCGACGCTGCTCGATCGGCTCGAGCCCTTCCTCGTCACCGTGCTCGGAAAGGGGGTCGTGCGAGCGAAAGACACGCCGAATTTCGTCGCCAATCGCGTCGGCGTCTTTTCGATGCTGGCGACGATGGCTCACACCGAGCGCTTTGGGCTTGGTTTCGACGTCGTCGATGCGCTGACCGGCCCCGCGATCGGGCGAGCGCGCAGCGCGACGTATCGGACCGCCGACGTCGTCGGGCTCGACACCATGGCTCACGTCATACGCACCATGGACGAGACGCTGCCCGACGATCCGTGGCACGAATGCTACCGGCTCCCCGCGTGGCTCAAGGCGCTCATCGACCGTGGTGCGCTCGGCCAGAAGACCAAGGCGGGGGTGTATCAAAAAGTCGGCCGCGACATCCGGGTGCTCGATCCAGCGACGGCTTTGTATCGTCCGTCGCAAGCGGAACCCGACCCGCAGGTGACGGAAATTCTCGCGCTCACCAATCCCGGAGAAAAGTTTGCAAAACTGCGTGCTAGCAACCATCCGCAGGCGCAGTTTCTGTGGGCGATTTTTCGCGATCTCTTCCACTATTGCGCGTACCACCTGGCGTCGATCGCCGACAATGCGCGCGACGTCGATTTCGCGATCCGCTGGGGCTTCGGCTGGCAGATGGGCCCGTTCGAGACGTGGCAGGCCGAGGGGTGGCGAGACGTCGCCGCATGGATCGGAGAGGACATTGCCGCAGGCAAGACGCTCGCCGCCGTGCCGTTGCCGACATGGGTGGGCGAAGGTCCGGCGTCGTCGGGCGTGCACACGCGCGGCGGCTCGTATTCCGCGGCAGAGAACACGTTCAGGCCGCGCTCGTCGCTGCCGGTCTACCGCCGGCAGTACTTTCCCGATCCGATCCTGGGCGAGCAATGGCCGACCGGCTCGACCATTCTGGAGACCGACGCCGTTCGCATGTGGCATACCGGCGACGACATCGCCATCGTGTCGTTCAAGAGCAAGCTCAATACCATCGGCGAGGACGTGCTCGACGGGTTGCTGGCATCGATCGCCGAGGCCGAGAAAAACTGGCGCGGCCTGGTCATCTGGCAGACGCGAGAGCCGTTCTCGGTCGGCGCGAACCTCGCATCGGTGACGCCCGCAGTGCAGGCTGGCCAATGGGACAAGGTGGAGAGCGTCGTCGCCAAGTTCCAGCAGACCGCGCAGCGTCTCAAGTACAGCGTCGTGCCGACCGTTGCGGCATTGCGTGGCATGGCGCTCGGCGGCGCGTGCGAATTCACCATGCATTGCGATCGCGCCGTTGCCGCGCTGGAGTCCTACATCGGGCTCGTCGAAGCGGGCGTCGGACTCTTGCCCTCCGGCGGCGGCAGCAAGGAGCTCGCCGTGCGCGCGGCACGGGAAGTCGCGCGCGGCGCTGCAGGAAGCCAGATCGACCAGCTGCCGTTCCTGCGGACGTATTTCCAGCAGGTCGCGATGGCAACGGTATCGGCGAGCGCGCTCGACGCCAAGGACCTCGGGTACCTCAAGGCCGCCGATGTCGTGATTTTCAACCCGCACGAGCTCCTGTGGGTGGCCAAGGCGCAAGCCATCGCGCTCGCGGAGGCCGGTTACCGGCCGCCGATGCCTGCACGCAACATTCCCGTCGCCGGAAAGACGGGGATCGCCACGCTGGAAATGATGCTCGTCAACATGCGCGATGGCGGCTTCATCTCGGCCTACGATTTTGTCGTCGGCCGCGCCATCGCTCGAGTGCTTTGCGGCGGCGAGCTCGAGCCGGGCAGTCTGGTCGACGAAAAATGGTTTCTCGATCTGGAGCGCCAGGAATTCATGCGCCTTCTGCGAAACACGGAGACGCAGGAGCGAGTCGCGCATACGCTGAAGACCGGCAGGCCCTTGCGGAACTGAAATTCTAGCAACACAGGTACACGGAGAGCACAGAGAAAGCAATTGTCAAACTTGAACTCTGTTTCCTCTGTGCCTCTGTGGTGAATGAAAGAGTTTTAACATGACCAAGCAAATTCAGGATGCGTACATCGTTGCCGCCACGCGCACGCCGGTGGGCAAGGCGCCCCGCGGCGCTTTTCGGCATACGCGGCCGGATTCGCTGCTCGCGCACGTGCTCCGGCAGGTGCTGCAGCAAGCGCCGCAAATCGATCCTGCGCGCGTCGAAGATGTCATCGTCGGCTGCGCGATGCCCGAGTACGAGCAGGGGATGAACGTTGCGCGCATCGGGCTGCTTCTCGCCGGGCTACCCGCGAGCGTGGCGGGAATGACCGTGAATCGCTTCTGCTCGTCGGGCCTGAATGCAGTGTCGATCGCGGCTGATCGCATACGCATCGGAGAGGCCGACGTCATGATCGCGGCGGGCGCCGAGAGCATGAGCATGATCCCCATGCTGGGGCGGCTCGCGCTCAACGCCGAGGTATTCGCCAAGAACGAAAACCTCGGCATCGCGTACGGCATGGGCCTGACCGCGGAAAAGGTCGCGGCAGGCTGGAAGGTGTCGCGCGAGGAGCAGGATGCATTCGCACTCGCCAGCCATCAGAAGGCGCTTGCGGCGCAGGCCGCGGGTGAATTCGAAGCCGAAATCTCGCCGTACGCGATCAGCGAAAACCTACCCGATCTCGCATCGGGAAAAATCGTGGCCCGGACGCACAGCTTCGATCGCGACGAAGGACCGCGTGCCGACACCAGCGCCGAAGGCCTCGCTAGGCTCCGGACGGTGTTCGCGGCGAAAGGGTCGGTGACGGCGGGCAACAGCTCGCAGATGTCCGACGGTGCGGGTGCGTCGATTCTGGTCAGCGGACGCGTGCTCAAGGAGCTCGACCTGGCGCCGCTCGCGCGCTGGGTGGGGTTCGCGGTCGGCGGAGTCGCGCCCGAAGTGATGGGTGTCGGGCCGATCGTCGCAATTCCCAAAGTGCTGAAGAACGCGGGACTGCGGCAGGACGACATCGATTGGATCGAGCTCAACGAAGCGTTTGCCGCGCAAAGCCTCGCCGTCGTCAAGGAGCTCGGCCTCGATCCCGCCACAGTCAACCCGCTGGGTGGCGCCATCGCGCTCGGCCATCCGCTCGGCGCCACGGGTGCCGTGCGAACCGCCACGATCGTGCACGGCCTGCGACGGCGCAAGCAGAAATATGGCATGGTCACAATGTGCGTGGGCACGGGAATGGGCGCCGCCGGAATTTTCGAGTCCGTATAAGCGTCGCATATACGCGCCATGCATCGTTGCCCCTCGCTCGCGATCCTCATGTACTGACGTGTACATTCCGGTCGCTCGCTGCGGGGCGCCTTGCCTGACGCGCATCTGCTCGCTTCCCGGACTCGAAAACACGCGAATCTTATTGCAGCAACAGGAGGAGACCACGGACATGTTCAATTTCGCAGCGGTAATGCCGGGACTACTTTTCGCGGCGGTTGCTTCTGCCGCCGAAGTCGGCGGCATCAAGCTGGAGGACAAGCTCGCCGTCGGCGGCCAGGACCTCGTTCTTAACGGCGCCGGGGTGCGCACGCGCGTCGTGTTCAAGGTCTATGTTGCGAGCCTTTATCTTCCGCAAAAGACGGCCGATCCGGCCGGTGTCGTTGCCAAAGCGCCGCGTCGTATTCAACTTAACCTGCTTCGCACACTGTCCGCGGATCAGCTCGTCGATGCGCTGAACGAAGGCCTCGCCGAAAACAACACCGCTTCCGAGCTTGCCGCGGTCAAGGCGCAGGTCGACCAGCTTGCCTCCATCATGAAGTCGTTCAAGGAAGTAAAGGAGAAGGACGTCGTAACGCTCGATTTCATCGACGGCGCGACGCGCATCGGACTCAATGGAGAGAGCAGGGGCAGCATCCCCGGCGACGCGTTCAATCAGGCGCTCACGCGGGTCTGGCTTGGCGACAAGCCCGTGCAGGCGGACCTGAAAAAGGCGCTGCTCGGCGGCTGATGCCTGCCGAGCGCTTCGCGTGCCCGCGACAGCGCGCGATTTGCGCGATCGATCGATGCCTGAGTTCTGGGCCTCCTGTCATTACCGCTTGCTGCGCGCGGATGCGCAAGGCCGTCTCGTTATCACCGACGATTTCCTAAAGACTTACCTTCTGCGACCCGAGCTCGCGCCGGTTCCCGGATCTTGCGCCGACGAGCTCGCTCTGCACGAGCGATTGCTCGGGGACCCACGGCGACACGTGCCTGCCCGGGAAATTGACGCCGTCGCCGACCCCGACGTCCGCGACAACTACCGCATCTGGCTCAAGTTCCGCGACCGGCTGCTCTCCGCGCCGTCGCTCGAGTCAGCCTATATCGGGCTTTTTGAGGGCAGCGGCGTCGATGTTCCTCCGCTGTTCGTGCATCAGCTTACGCAGGTCCTGCTGCGCCATCTCCTGGGCGCCGGCGCGAGCGCTTTCGACGCCCGCGCCGCGGAGATGCTCTTTCGCACCCAGAAAATAAGCGTGCACGACGACGGTGCGGTCATGGCGGCCGACGAACAGTCGGTCGAGCTTTATGCCACGACCAGCGGATTCGGCAGCCTGGCAGAACTGCTTGCGCAAAATCGCACGCCGGCGAGAACCATCGACCTCGACGTGCTGTCGCAGGACAACGCCGAAAGCTATTGGGCGCGTGACGAGCGTTTCGACCTGGCGGTGAGCCTCAACCGGGGAGCGCCCGCGCTTGCGGCGCTCTGCCGCATACTCGAGCGCTGGATCGATCATTTTCTGCTCGTCAAGGTGTCGATCGAGCCCAAACGCGAGATCGACGATTCGCGCTGGGTGTGGCACGTCGGGCTCGACGCAGAGGCAAGCGCGCTGCTCAACGACTTGTACAACCGCATCGAGGTCGCGGAGGAGCGGCTGGAGCGCCTGCTGTGCCTTTTCGAGCTCCGCTTCGACGACCCGACGGCGATGCGCTCGGCGATCGCCGGCCGGCCTGTCTATCTTGCGATGGCCATGGACGCCGACAAGCGTCTGCGCCTGAAGCCGCAGAATCTTCTCCTCAACTTGCCGCTCGCGCGGCAACAATGACTCCATGCTCGTGCTGACCCTGTTCCAGGATGCACCGCGCCTCGCGATCGCGACGTGCTGCCTTGCCGTCGCTTGCGCGATCGCGCAGCCCGCGCCGGTCTCGCCGGCAGCGCCAGCCGCGCCGACGCTCGACGCGCTCGGCTGGCTGCACGGATGCTGGCAAGGCAAAGTCAATCTGCGAGACTTTCGCGAGGAATGGCTGCCCTTGCGCGGCGAGATGATGGTCGGCGTGAGTCAAACAGTGCTTGAGGGCAAAACGCTCGACTTCGAATACCTCCGCCTCGAGCCTCGGCCCGGCGGCATTTTCTATGTCGCGGTTCCATCGGGGAAAAAGGAGACGGTTTTTCGGCTCGTCGGGAAGACCGCCGACGGCGGCGATGAGATTTTCACGTTCGAGAGTACGGCCGACGAGTTTCCGCAGCGCCTGATCTACCGCCGTGGGACAGAAGGCTGGCTCTATGCGCACGTCGAAGGCACGATCAACGGCGAGGAGCGCAAGGTCATCTACCCGATGCGCCGGGTCGACTGCCGCAGCGGCGAGCTTATTCGGAACTGACCGATGCCGGACCCGTCATCGCGCAGCGTCGTGAGTAGCTTCGAAGCGCTGCTTGCTTCCGGCAAGGATGGTGCCTTGCTTCGTTTCGGCCTCGGCAACGAATACCTCAAGGCGGGCGACGCCGCGCGTGCGGTCGTTCATTTGCGCCGGGCCGTTGCGCTGGATGCCGGATACTCGGCCGCGTGGAAGCTTCTCGCCAAGGCGCTTTCTGCGACGGGTCAAAACGCCGATGCGCTTGCGGCGTATCGCGCCGGAATTTCCGCCGCAGAGAAAAAAGGCGACAAGCAGGCGATGAAGGAAATGCAGGTGTTTGCCCGGCGGCTTGCCAAGCAAATGGGCCAGGCGTAGTGTTCGCCGATGCTGCGCTGCAACACCGATCGCGCACCTGCGATCGCGGATAATCCGCCCCGCGTTCTGGCGCGCGCGGAGACGTCGCGATGACGACGTACGAAAAGTTGCGCCACCTGGTCATCGGCGCGCCCCTCGATCCCTTGAGCCAGACCACGCGGCAGCACATAGCACTCGCTGCCTTCCTGGCCTGGATCGGACTTGGCGCGGATGGTCTGTCGTCTTCCGCCTATGGCCCCGAGGAAGCGTTCAAGGCGCTTGGAAGCCACGCACATCTCGGGCTGTACATGGCGGTCGCGACCGCGGCGACTGTGTTCATCATCTCGCTTGCCTACAACCAGGTCATCGAGCTTTTCCCGACCGGCGGAGGTGGATATCGCGTCGCCACCAGCTTGATCGGGCCGCGTGCGGGCCTGGTCTCCGGCGCGGCGCTGATCGTCGACTATGTCTTGACCATCGCCATATCGATTGCGAGTGGGGTGGACGCGCTCTTCAGCCTGCTGCCTGCCGGTGCAGGGACCTTCAAGCTCGGCACCGAGCTCGCGCTCGTCGTCCTGCTGCTGGTGCTCAATGCGCGGGGCATGAAGGAGTCCATCCGCGTCCTGCTGCCGATCTTCCTTGGCTTTTTCATCACGCACGTCATCCTGATTTCCTACGGCATTCTCGGCCATTCGCAGGGTCTTGCGCAGATCGTCCCGGATGCTGTCGCCGAAACGAGGAAGCTCGCGCACGACATCGGCTGGGTCGCAGCGCTTTCTTTGTTCCTGCGCGCCTATTCGCTCGGCGGCGGCACGTATACGGGCATCGAGGCAGTGTCGAACAACGTGCAAACGCTGCGCGAGCCGGTGGTGCGGACTGGCAAGCTCACGATGTTCTACATGGCAGCGTCGCTGGCGTTCACTGCCGGTGGCATCATCCTGCTCTACCTCCTCTGGAACGCGCAGCCGGTCGAGGGCCGGACGCTCAACGCCGTCGTTTTCGGCACCATCATCGAAAGCTTCGGGCTTTCCGCGGGCTTCAATCACGCTGCCTTGCTCGTCGTCCTTGTGACCGAGGCCGGGCTCCTGTTCGTCGCGGCCAATACCGGCTTCCTCGGCGGACCGTCGGTGCTTTCAAACATGGCGGCCGACTCGTGGCTGCCGCACCAGTTCCGCCACTTGTCGACGCGGCTGGTCACACAGAACGGCATCGTCATCATGGGCCTCGCCGCGCTCGTGATCCTCCTATGGAGCCGCGGCAGCGTCGACCTCCTGGTCGTGCTGTATTCGATCAACGTGTTCCTGACGTTTTCGCTGTCACTCCTCGGGCTTTGCATCTACTGGTGGCGGCATCGCCGCGATGACAGGCGATGGAGCTATCGCCTTGTCCTGACCGGGCTCGGACTCGTCGTCACGTCAGGAATCCTGGCTGTTACCGTCGTGGAAAAGTTTGGCGAGGGGGGATGGGTTACGGTGCTCATCACATCGCTGGTGATCGCCGTCTGCTTCGCGATCCACCGCCATTACGACGCCGTCAAGGCGCGCCTGAGGGAGGTCGACGAGGTCTTTACGGCAGCGCAATGCCCGAAATCGCCAAACCCGCCACCGCTCGACCCGGAAGCTCCTGCGGCGGTTTTCATGGTGGGATCGAGCCGCGGCGGGGGCATCCACACGCTGCTATGGGTGCAGCGCCTGTTCCCGAATCACTTCCGGAACTTTATTTTCATCAGCGCCAAAGCGGTCGATGCGCAGAGCTACGGCGGCGCCGAGCAGATCGAGCGCCTCAAGACGACCCTCGACAGGGCGTTGTCCTTCTACGTCGACTACTGCCACGCCAACGGGCTTGCGGCGACCGCGCGCTTCTCGCTTGGAACCGATCGCGTCGACGAACTGGTCAAGCTCGCCGAGGAGATTCAGCGCGAGTATCCCACGTGCGTCTTCTTCACGAGCAAGCTGGTTTTTCGCAACGAGAATTGGATCACACGGCTGCTGCACAATCAGACCGCGCTCGCCCTGCAGCGACGCCTGCATCTAAACGGCATGCAGATGGTGATCCTTCCGATGCAGCTCTAAAGCACTGCGCGGGCCGGCTGCGGTGTTGTGCTCAGTTGGCAAATGAGGCTCGCCGCTCGCTGTACTAAGCGGGTACTATCTCGCGGCTCGCTGCGGGGATCCGCTGCAGGCGGAGCGAGGCTCCGCGGGCGCAGCCCGTGGAGGCGACCCGGAAGCGGATCGAAACGCGCCGTGTTACCGCGGATCATGTGCGCGCCTTCGCGGTCGGATCCCCGCTCTGGCGGGGCCCCTCCTCCTGCGCTCAGGCGCGCCTACCAGCCGGCCTTGCTCGCTACGCTCTTAGCACCTGCACGCAGACAGCGCGTGGCGGCTTCATCGCACGGCATCGACGCCGAGGTTGGCCAACGCATCGGCGCGATGATTACCTGGCGTTTCGGCGTGTCCGCGGACCCAGTGCCACTCGATGTCGTGCTCGCGCGCGAGGCTATCGAGCGCCTGCCACAGGTCCGCGTTCTTGACCGGCTTGCGAGCCGCCGTTTTCCAGCCGTTCTTTTTCCAAGCGTGAATCCAGTTTTCGATGCCTTTCTTGACGTATTGCGAATCGGTGTACACCGCGACGGTGCAGCGTCGGTTGAGGCTCTCAAGCGCGCGAATGACTGCGGTAAGCTCCATGCGGTTGTTGGTTGTATTCGACTCGCCGCCGAAAACCTCGCGCTCGACGCCCCTGCATGTCAGGAGAGCTCCCCACCCGCCCGGGCCCGGATTACCCTTGCACGCGCCGTCGGTGTAAATGACGACCGGCGCGCGCCTGCTCCTCGGTTCATTCGACAAGCTCGAGCGACTCCTTCGCGTGCCGGGCGACCGATCCCAGCGCTTTCTTGCGCACGCGCCGCGTCCACGCGGGCGTGATCACTCGCATGCCCAGTACGCGCTTGGTCGCGCGGAGGAAGTAGACGCCGCCCGCGATGGGCCACCAGCGGTCTCCCGCCTTCTCGAAGAATTCGAAGCGCTTGAGCCATTTTTCCTGCGCGAACGGCGGCACGTAGGCATCGAGCCTTCCGCCCGCTACTTCGAACCCCAGCAAAGCGAGCCAGTCCTTGAGCCGATAAAGCGAAATGAAGTTGCCGTTCCATGGCATGCTCTGCTCGCGGCCGAAATAGCGCTTTGCGCCGAACAGGCTGAACGGGTTGAACCCCGCGATGATGAGCTGACCCTCCGGCCGGATCACGCGATAGACTTCGCGCAACAGCTGATGCGGCTCGTCGGTGAATTCGAGCGCGTGCGGGAGCACGATCGCGTCGATGCTGTTTTCCGGAAAAGGGAGCCAGTGAGGATCGGCGAGGACCTGCGCCGGCTCCTCGAGATCGACGGTGCAGCGCGTGGCGATGCGCGATGCCCGAAGAAAAGGGCTTTCGGGCAGCCCGATCTGGAGCGCGTGGAAGCCGAAAATATCGGCGAGCGCGCTGTCGAAATAGGCTTGCTCCCGCGAGCGCAGATATTGCCCGAGCGGCGTCGCGAACCACGCGGCAAGCGTACCCGTTGACAGGGCGCCGGGCGCTGTCGAAGATTCCGCCATGCCGGCGATTATCCCCATCCCCGCGTTTTCCGACAACTACATCTGGCTCGTCCGGGAAGGCCTGCTCGCGGCGGTCGTCGACCCGGGCGATGCCGGACCGGTGATCGCGCATCTCGATCGCGAGGGCATCGAGCTCGTTGCGATCGTCGCGACGCATCATCACGGAGATCATGTCGGCGGCATTCCCGACCTGCTGCGGCGCTGGCGCGTTCCGGTGTTCGGGCCCGCCACGGAATCAATTCCTGGCTGCACTCGTGCACTGCGCGAGGGAGATTCGTTTCGAGTCGAGGGCATCGGACTGGAGATGTCGGTGCTCGATATTCCCGGGCACACGGCGGGACATATTGCATGCTTCAACGACGAGCTTGTATTCAGCGGCGACACGCTGTTCGCCGCGGGATGCGGCCGCCTTTTCGAGGGCACGCCCGCGCAGATGCTCGCTTCGCTCGACAAGCTTGCCACACTGCCCGGCGACACGCGCGTCTACTGCGGGCACGAATACACCGTGGCTAACCTCCGCTTTGCTCTCGCTGTGGAGCCCGGAAGCGTGCGTCTGCGCGGGCGCCTTGCGCGGGAGCAGGCGAAGCGCGATTGCGGCGAAGCAACGCTTCCTTCGACCATCGCCGAGGAGCGGCAGACCAATCCCTTCCTCCGAGTCGACGACGCCACCGTTGCGGCTGCTGCGGCGCGACACGCGGGCCGGCCGTTGGCGGAGCGCGTTTCCGTCTTCGCCGAAATTCGCGCATGGAAAAACTCATTCCGCGCCTGAAACCGGCGCTGGAGGGCATCGATCGAGGCATGTGCGGCTTGACTGTTCACGCGCCGGCCCTCTACCATCGCGACACATTGTCCAAGACGCCCCCAAGCTTCGTAGACATTGCAAAATCGGCCGTGGCAGTTCTGACGCTGGGACTTGCCGCTTGCGCGAGCATTCCGCACTGGCCTCTGGCGCCGATAGCGTTCTCGCCGCCCCCCGAGCAGGTTCCGCAGCCCCCGATTGCCCCGTTCGCGATCGATCGGGAGCCGGACCCGCATTTAGCCACCGGCGGCGATCCCGATTCAGTCACCAACGCGACGCTGCAGCTGCGCTCCGAGTACGGCGATCTGTGGACGCGCGTGCGTGCGGGCTTTGCGCTCGCCGATCTCGATACGCCGCAAGTGCGCCAGGCCGAGGAATGGTATGCCGCGCGGCCCGAGTACGTCGCGCGCATGATCGACCGCAGCCGCCGCTATCTGTACTACATCGTAGTCGAGGTCGAGAAGCGCGGAATGCCGCTGGAGGCGGCGCTGCTGCCGATGATCGAAAGCGCCTACAACCCCATGGCGTATTCGAGCAGCCGCGCCTCCGGCATCTGGCAGTTCATTCCGTCGACGGGAAAGATGTACGGCATGAAGCAGAACTGGTGGTTCGATGGGCGACGCGACGTGGTTGCGGCGACCGATGGCGCGCTTGGCTACTTACAGAAGCTCTACGCGGAGTTCGGCGACTGGCACCTCGCATTGGCGGCGTACAACTGGGGCGAGGGCTCGGTGCGGCGAGCGATTGCGCATAACCAGGCACGCGGCCTACCCACCGGCTATTTGAGCCTCGCCATGCCTGCGGAAACGCGAAACTACGTACCCAAGCTTCAGGCGGTGAAAAACATCGTCAACGATCCCGAAGCTTTCAATCTGGAGCTTGCAGACATTCCCGACGCTCCGTATTTCACCGTCGTGCGCACGACCCGGAAGATGGACGTCAAGGTCGCGGCCGAGCTCGCCGAAATGCCTCTGGACGAGTTCCTCTCGCTCAATCCGCAGCACAACCGGCCGGTCATCGCGGGCGCCGATGAGACCACGATACTCCTGCCGTACGACAAGGCGGAACTGTTCGCAGCGAAACTCGAGCTGTCCGCGCAACCGATGGTGACGTGGCAGGCCTACCGTGTCCGCGCCGGCGAAACGCTGCCTCAGGTCGCGGCGCGGTTCGGACTTCCGCTGGAAACGCTGCGCACCGTGAACGGCATCGGCCCGCGAGCCACGGTGCCTGTGGGACATGCCCTGCTGGTGCCGTCGCAGGCACCCTCGGACGCAACGGCGGCGAGCCTGCAGAATGTCGTGTTCACAACCGTGCCAAGCGGCCGTACGCTGTACCACCGCGTCAGGAAGGGCGAGACGATTGCCTCGATTGCAAATCGCTACGACGTATCGGCGCAGGACCTGAAAACGTGGAACGCGAGCCTGGGCGCGACGATTGTCCCCGGCCAGCGCTTGCGCGTCATCAGCGATGTGGCGCAGACGCGCGTCAAGACAAAGCGTGGCAAGCAAAAAACGCCCAACGTTGCGCACATCCGCAAGGTCTCGCCGGCTGGAAAACCGAAGCCGGCGCGTGTTGCTCAGCACCCCTGACCCATCCCCACCCCAACCCTCCCCTTGAGGGAGAGGGAATCGCAACACCCACGCGATTCACAAAACAAAACAGGCGACACTTTCGCGTCGCCTGTCTTGAGGTCCATCGCAGTTCTGCGACGGACGGTTTGCCGCTGGGTGCTACTTCTTCTTGGCTTTTTTGGCCTTCTTCTTGGCCGGTTTGCGCTTGGCTGCCTTTTTCCTTGGGGCTGCCTTTTTCTTGCTTTTCTTCTTCTTGCCGGCTTTTCTCTTCGGCGCGGCCTTGCGCTTCGACGCCTTCTTCTTGGTTGCCTTCTTGGCCGATTTGCGCTTGCCAGCCTTCCTCTTGGTCGCCTTCTTGGCCGATTTACGCTTGCCGGCCTTCTTCGGCGCCGCCTTCTTCTTTGCGGCCTTCTTCTTCTTCGCCGCTTTCTTCTTGGCCGGTTTCTTCTTGCCGGCCGCCTTTTTCTTCGGCGCCGATGAGGTCGGGGCCGTGGGAGTCATAGTCATCATATCTGCCATCTTTGGTTCTCCTGTCTGAGTTGCTGAAGCTGTTATGAGTGCTTCTGTTTCATCGCAGGCCTCGGGGATTCGCCTTCGAGTTTACTGCGGCTCTTGACAAACCCATTGACACCTGCTGCCTGAATTCTAGCCAGTTTTTTTCGAAATACAAGATTTAATTGCGATTTCAGGTGACGTAAAACGTCACTGTTGCGAATTTGCACACCACTTTTTTTGTCGAGTGCGTGCAAATCAAGGCAGCATGGATTCGCACGCGAACAGATCCTTCAGAGTCTCTCTCGGACGCACGAGATGCACCGATTTTCCATCGACGACAACTTCCGCGGCACGTGGGCGAGAGTTGTAATTTGAGCTCATTGCCATCGCGTACGCACCCGCCGAAAGGATCGCCAGCAAGTCACCTTCTTCGAGCGCGAGCTCGCGGTCCCTGGCGAGGAAATCCGCGCTTTCGCACACGGGGCCCACGATTTGCCACAGCCGGAGAGCGCCGCTACGCAGTTGGACCGGCCGCACTTCGTGCCACGCGTCGTAGAGCGCGGGGCGGAGGAGGTCGTTCATAGCGGCGTCCACGATGGCGAAGCTTTGCGGCGCGCCGGGCTTCAAGTACATCACGCGGGTCAGAAGGACGCCGGCGTTTCCAACCAGGAATCGTCCAGGCTCGAAAAGCAGCTTGAGTCTGCGCTTACCGATCAGGTTCAGAATCGCCAGTGCGTATTCATGCGGGTCCACTGTTTCCTCGTCGCGGTAGCGGATGCCCAGCCCACCGCCGAAGTCGATGTGCTCGAGATGGATACCCTCTGCCGACAGCCGATCGACGACCGACAGGGCCTTTTTGGCCGCCTCGACGTAGGGCGCGAGCTCGCCGATTTGCGAACCGATGTGGAGGTCGATACCGAGAATGCGGATGTGCGGCAGCGTCGCCGCGCGGAGATAAAGCGGCACGGCGTCGTCGAAGGCGATGCCGAACTTGTTTTCCTTGACGCCCGTCGAGATGTAGCGATGCGTGCGAGGATCCACGTCGGGGTTCACGCGCAGGCTGACCGGCGCCTGCTTTCCGAGACCGCGCGCAAGCGCGTCGAGACGGTCAAGCTCGCTCGCCGACTCGACATTGAAACAATGGATGCCCAGCTCCAGCGCTTGGCGCATCTCGGCCTCGCTCTTGCCGACGCCGGAAAAGACCACCCGCGCCGGGTCGCCTCCGGCCGCGATCACGCGCGCAAGCTCGCCTCCGGAGACCACGTCGAATCCGCTGCCAAGACGCGCGAGGATATTGAGCACTGCCAGATTCGGGTTGGCTTTGACCGCGTAGCACACGCTGTGCGGGAACTCGCCGAACGCTGCGTCGAACCGGCGGAAAGCGCTTTCGAGCGCCCCGCGCGAGTACACGAAACACGGTGTAGCGTACCGCGTTGCGATCTCGTCTAGCGATACGCTTTCGGCGCAGAGATCCCCGTCGCGGTATTCGAAGGCCGTCACTGCTTCTTGTCCCCTGGGCTCGGCGAGGGCGGAGCCGGGATAAGGGGCGGAGATGGCGACGGATCGGCGACCGGCGCGGACAGCGGAGCGGACGGAGGCGTTACTTCAGGCGATGGGGCGCCACTCTTGGACGGCGGCAGCTTCAACGGACCCTTGATGCCGCACGACGTCAAGGCGACGAGCGCGACGCAGGCGATCATGGCGGGAGTCGAACGGCGTAACATGCGAAAGCGTATGCGAGCCCCGATGCTTTTTCCCGTGCAGTCTATCATGCAGGACCGTCGTGTCTTCGTGCGCTCCGGACCTCGCCGAAGATGAGCGCGAGCCTGGATGCCCGTCGTTCTTGCCGGGCTTCGCGATGACGAGCGAAAGCGAATTCGTCGCTGCCTCGGACCGCGTCCTCGCCGCGATCGCGGCAGCGCTCGACGTTGCCATCGACCAAGCCGACGGAGATCTGGATTGGGCGCTCAATGACGGCGTCCTTAGCATCGACTGCGGTGCCGGTGGAAAGCTGGTCGTCAACCGCCACCTGCCCAACCGCGAGATATGGATCGCCGCAAAGTCGGGCGGGTTTCATTTCCGCAAAGTGGCGGGTATCTGGCGGGACACCCGCAGCGGCGAGGAGCTGGGAGTCGTGCTCGCGCGCCTTCTAACCCTACAGGCGGGTGTCGAGATCGAGTTGCCGCCGCTAACCTAGCAGCGGCGTCAGTGCGTCGAGCTCGCTCCGCGCGGCAGCATGGCCGGGCAGCAGGGATTCGACAAGAGCCCAGAATCGAGCCGAGTGATTGAGCTCGAGGAGGTGTGCGACTTCGTGCGCGATCACATAGTCGGCGATGCGGGGCGGCAGCTGGATCAGCCGCCAGTGCAGGCGTATCTCACCTTTGTGGTTGCAACTCCCCCACTGTGTGCGTGCGCTGGAGAGCTTCACCGATGGTGCGGCGGAGGTCACGCGGCTTGCGAAGTGAGCGACTCGAGGCAGGAGCAGCGCGAGCGCCTGGTCCTGGAGCCAGCCGTGAACGAAGGCAGCGATCTCGCGCTCGTCCTGCGGATCGGGATGCAGGACGGTGAGGTGCAACAGGTCCGCGGCGATTCTCTTCTTCCGCGCGGGGAAAAGCGCCAGGGTCAACGGCCGGCCCTGGTAGAGCAGTGCCGCGCCCTCGCGCCATTCGGCCGGAAACGCCTCGCGGTCGCGTCCTCGCCACTCCAGCAGCGCTTTCACGACCCACTCCGCTCGCTCGGTCAGCGCGAGCTCGATGTCGCGGATCGTCACCCATGGCGGGGCGCGGACGACCAGGCCGTCGTGGTCGATGATCATGCCGATCGAGCGCCGCCGCGCGCGAAACAGGCGGTATTCGACGGCCTGCCCTGAGATCGCGACGCGACGCAGCGCGCCGTGCTGCCGGTCCTTCGCGCGTCCGATCAAACCCGCGGAGCCGCGCGCTTGGTCGAAGGATTTCCCAGCCGTGCGACTTCGTTCTCGATCCAAGATTCGACCTCGTTCATCAGTCGCTGCATATCGCGCCCGCCCGGCTCGATCGGCGGCCCGATCGATACCGTAATCGTGCCCGGGCACTTGCCGAGCACGCCCTTGGGCCACAGGTAGCCGGCATTATGCGCCACGGGGACGATGGGAACATCGAGCGCGATCGCCAGGCGCGCGCCGCCGGTCTTGTAGTGCGCGCGCGTTCCCGCGCGGATACGCGTGCCTTCGGGGTAGATGACGATCCAGAATCCCTGTGCCAGACGCTCCTTCCCCTGCGCGGCGATTTGCGTCATCGCGTCCTGGCCGAACTTGCGGTCAATGATGATGGGAGATGCCAGCCGGAAGGCCCAGCCAAAAAACGGAAGCGACAGCAGCTCCTTTTTGGCGACAAACGCCAGCGGCGGGAAGAGAAAATTGAGCGCCATCGTCTCCCACGTCGACGAGTGCTTGGACATGACGATGTGCGGGTCGCGCCGCGCGGGGATGTTTGTCGCGCCGATCACGCGGTGGCGTATGCCGCAGATCCAGCGCGCGGCGAAGAGGTTGATCGCGCAGTACCCGGTGATGAGCTTGAAGCGCGCCAGCGGAGGAAGCCAGAACGAAAGCAGCACGAGGATCGCATAGACGGGCGTGAAGACCAGCTGGAACAGTGCGAAGAGCAGCGAGCGCAGCGTGGAAGCCGCGGCAGCCAAGCTTTCAGTCCCCGACGAGAAGTGCGGTTGCGACAAACGCGAGGTCGGGAAAGATGACCGTGTTCCGGGGAAAGTTGCCGTCTCGCAAGGTCTTCTCTCCCTTTCCGGAAAGCACGAGGATCGGCTGCGCGTCGACGTTCGCGGCGCACTCCAGGTCACGCACGCTGTCGCCCACGACCGGAACGCCGGTGAGATCGACTCCGAAACGCTGCCCGATCTCGGTCAGCATGCCGGGCTTCGGCTTACGGCACTCGCAGCCCGAATCGGCGGTGTGCGGGCAGTAGAAAATGGCGTCGATTCTCCCGCCGACTTGGGCCAGCGCCTTGTACATCTTGTCGTGGATGGAGATCAGCGTCGCCATGTCGAACAGGCCGCGCCCGAGTCCGGACTGGTTGGTCGCGACGACCACGCGGAACCCGGCGTGATTGAGCCTTGAAATCGCTTCCAGGCTGCCGGGTATCGGACGCCACTCGTCAGGCGACTTGATGAACTGGTCGCTGTCGTAGTTGATGACGCCGTCGCGATCCAGGACGATAAGCTTCGCCTGGCGTGTGTGCGGCGCGGCTTCGGAAAACTGGACCATGACGGCGCGTCAGACCGCGAGCTTGGAAATATCGGCGACCTGATTCATCGCCTGCGCCAGTGCGCGCAGCAGCGCCAGCCGGTTGGCGCGAACCGCGGGGTCGTCGGCCATGACGAGCACGTCGTCGAAAAAGCGGTCGACGGAGGATCGTGCGGAAGCAAGCGTGCGCAATGCGTCCGTGTAATTGCCCTGCGCGACATGGCCCCTGACCACCGGCAGCACCTTCTGCACGGACGCGTAGAGGTCATGCTCGGCGCCGTCGGCAAGCAGCGAGCGATCGACCGCGGCTGCGGCTTCCGTCTCGCTCTTTCGCAGGATATTGCCGATTCGCTTGTTCGCGCTGGCGAGGGCTTCGGCTTCGGGTAGGCGCATGAATTCTCTCACCGCGTGCACCCTTGCCGGCACCTCGTTGAGCGGCGGGCGCCTATCCACAACCGAGTCCACGATCTCACGCTTGAACACGATGGCGAGTTGATGCCGGTAACGCTCAAAGACGAAATCCTCAAGCTCGGGCACGACGGTGGGCGAGAGCCTGCCGGCGGGGAACGTCGACGCCGCGAACTCCAACAGCGGACGCAATTCCAGTTGCAACGTGGTCCCTCGCCCCTTAGCCATCGCTCCGAATGCCTCGAATGCGCTGATCAAGCCTAACGCGGCCCGCCTGAGCCCATGGGGATCCTTGTCGCCCGTCGGAATCAGCCCGATGCCGTAGATACCCACCAGCGTTTCGATTCGCTCGGCGGTTGTCAGCACAGCTCCTGTCAAATTCTCCGCCCACTCGGTTTCGTTCTGGCGGACGAGATATTGCGTGCCGATCGCATTTGCGACTTCCTTCGGTTCCCCGTCATGAAGAGCGTAATACCGGCCCATGAGGCCCTGCAATTCGGGAAATTCGCCGACCATCTCCGTGAGCAAATCCGCCTTGGCGAGATAGGCGGCGCGATCCGCGAGTTCCGGATCGGCACCGGTCTTGTCGGCGACAAAGCGGGCGATAGCGCGCAGGCGTTCGACGCGCTCGAGTTGACTGCCGATCTTGCTGTGGTAGACGACGGAGGCAAGCCTCGGCACTCTTGCCTCGAGCTTGATCTTCCGATCCTGATCGTAGAAGAACTTGGCGTCCGCAAGCCTTGCCCGGAGCACTCGCTCATTGCCATGGATAATCTCCGTGGGGTCGGAGGTCTCGATGTTGCTCACCATCAAGAAACGGTTCTGCAGCGCGCCTCGCGCATCGGCCAGCGCGAAGTAGCGCTGATTCTTCTGCATGGTGAGAATCAGGCACTCCTGAGGCACGGCGAGAAACGCCCGATCGAAGCCGCCCGCATAGACCGTCGGCCATTCGACCAGCGCGGTGACTTCGTCGAGCAGCTCGTCGGGCATGATGACGCTTGCGCCGGCCGCCGCGATCTCGAGCCTGGCGACGATTTTCGCTCTGCGTTCGAGGAAGCTCGAGACGACTTTGCCCTCGGCGGCAAGCGCGGGAGCATATGCCTCGGCGGACGCAAGCTCGATGTCGGCCCTGCCGAGGAATCGATGCCCGGATGTGACGCGTCCCGAGGTCAGGCCGAGCGCGTTGATCGGTACGATTTCAGTACCGTGCAGCGCGATCAGCCGATGCGCCGGGCGGGCGAATTTCACCGTCGTGCCGTCCGCGCGCTGATAACTCATCAGCTTGGGAATCGGCAGTCCCGCGATCATCGCTTCGAGCACTTCCTGGAGTCCCGCGGTCAGCGTCGTGCCACGCTTGGTTCCCGCGTAATAAAGCGATTCGGTCTTTCCATCGCTCTCGCGCGTGAGCGTGGCTGCGTCGGCGAGACCGAGCATCGCAAGCTTCTTGGCCAGAGCCGGCGTGGGCTGGCCCTTCGCATCGTAGGCGACGCTGA
>WNGK01003924.1_pt1 | contig 32087 bp, 28 predicted proteins | sample 5400601 | NCBI WGS metagenome assembly WNGK01 (sample SAMN13153376, study PRJNA577476) | soil metagenome | isolation source: 60 cm soil or saprolite under Garry oak tree replicate 1 | place: USA:California | collected 2016-06-15 | reverse complement strand
GTGGCCGGCCGCTACGATCAGCAGGTGAAAGTCGTGGTTGCCGAGCACGATCGTCGCGGCGGCGCCCAACGACTTCACCGTGCGCAACACCGACAGCGAATCGGGACCGCGGTTGACCAGATCGCCTACCAGCCAGAGCCGGTCGCGCGCCGGTTCGAATGCGATCGCGTCCAGAAGCTGCCGGAATTCCGAATAGCAGCCCTGAATGTCGCCGACGACGTAGTGACTCATCGAGCGAAGCGCAACCGGCGAAGACGCCGAGCGTCAATCACGAGGCAGGAAGAGTGTATGAAACCGCGCGCCGCCAGCGGCTATTTCTTGAGCGTCAGGATCCAGGCCACCAGCGCCTTGACGTCGTCGTCGGCAACGGCGGCATTGGGCGGCATCGGCACCTGACCCCAGACGCCGGTGCCGCCCGCCTTGACCTTTTGCGCGAGCTTCGCCGGCGCATCCTTATTGTCCTTGTATTTCGCGGCAACGTCCTGATACGACGGCCCGACGAGTCTTTTGTCGATGGCGTGACATGCGGCGCAGCCATGCTTTTGCATCATCGCCGGACCTGTCGTCATGTCGAGCGGTGCGCCGGGCTTCGAAGCGGCGGCCGGCGGTGCCGCTGCAGCTGCGGGCGCGGCAGCTTGAGGCGCGCCGCCCGGGGCTGGACCCGGAGCGGGAGCCTGCCCTTGCGGTGCCGGTGGCTCCTTGAAGGTTGCACCCGATTTGTTGGCCATGTAGACCACGCCACGCTGCACGTCGACCTCAGCAAGATCCGGATTGCCGCCTTTGGGCGGCATGCCCTTGTCGGTGCCCTTGATCGCGTGGGCATATAGCTGATCGATGTTCTGCTTGATGCGCGGAGCCCACGCGGCTTTGTCGCCGATCTTCGGCGCGCCGGCGAGCCCTCCCTCGTGACAGGTCTTGCAAACCCCCTGGTAGACCTGCTCGCCGCTCATGTTGCCCTTGGGCGCGTTGGGCTCGGCAAGGATTACCTCGCCGACCGGCTTGATGCGGTTGAGCACACTGGTCTCGGTGTCTTCAGTCGCGCCCGGTCTCACGCCCATGATGAGTTGCGAGAGCAGCACGATGAGTGCGATTGGTACCGCGAAGGCCAGCACCACAACCACGATCAGCTGCTTCGGTGTCTTGATGAAGGAACTGTGTTCGTCGCTCATCGCGCTATCCGCGCAGTCTGCACAAGGTTGAGGCCGCATTCGGGGCCGCGAAACAAAGCGCGGATTATAGCGCGAGCGCGAACCGACCTAGTGGACGCTGTTCTGACCCGCGAGGTAAAATCGCAGCGCGTGCGCCCGTAGCTCAGTTGGATAGAGTGTTGGTTTCCGAAGCCAAAGGTCACAGGTTCGATTCCTGTCGGGCGCGCCACTCGATCCGTACCGGCGATCCTCACTCGATGGGGGTCGACATGCCGGGCCGCGGTTCCGCGGCGGGCAGATAGCGGCTCACGAGGTACAGGGGCCTGTGCTTCGTCTCGTTGAATATCCTCCCCAGATACTCGCCGATCACTCCGAGCGACAACAGTTGCACGCCGCCGAGGAAAAGGATCGTCACCATCAGCGACGGGTAGCCGCTTACCGGATTCCCATAGGCGATCGTCTTGTAGATGATCACTGCCGCGTACGCAAACGACAAGAGCGCTACTGCCGCGCCAAGATAGCTCGCGAACTTCAGCGGCGCGATCGTGAACGAGGTCAATCCTTCGATGGCCAGGTTCCAAAGCTTCCAGTAGCTCCACTTGCTGCGCCCCGCGTGGCGAGGCTCCCGCCGGTAAGGAACGGAGAGCTGGGGAAACCCGATCCAGGCGAACAGTCCTTTCATGAAACGGTGCTGCTCGCGCAGCGACTTGGCCGCATCGACCGCGCGACGACTCAGCAGGCGAAAGTCGCCGGTATCGCGCGGAACCTGCGTACGCGTGGAGCGTTCGAGCAGGCGATAGAATGCCGCTGCGGTCAGGCGCTTGAGCCACGTGTCGCCTTCACGTGCGATCCGCCTCGCGCAGACGACGTCATAACCTTGCTCCCATCCCTTCAGCAGCTCGGGGATGAGCTCCGGTGGATCCTGGAGGTCGGCATCGATGATGACGACCGCATCGCCCTGCGCGTGATCGATACCCGCGGTCAGCGCCAACTCCTTCCCGAAGTTTCGGCTCAGATCGACGATGGCGATACGCTGGTCGCGTTGACGCATATCGAGCAGCAGCGACAAGCTGCGGTCGGTGCTGCCGTCGTTCACGTATACGATCTCGGCCGGGGACTCGAGACGATCGAGCACGGTGGCGAGGCGCGCGTGAAAGGCGCCGATGACTGCCTGCTCGTTGTAGAGGGGAATCACCAGCGACAGCAGGCTGGGGGCGGCGTTACGGGTTTGTACATCCATCGACGTCACCCTGCGTCAACACACGACGGAAGATCGCTCACCGTGCGCGGCGAGGCACCGATGGTGACGACATCGATCTTGTCGATGTCCGGGGCCGCGAACTGCACCTCCCATCGATGGAGCTCGATGCCAGGCGCCTCCACAAGCGCATAGATGCGGGAGACCGAAGTGACCACGAGCGGCGGGATCTCGCGTCCATCGACCTTCACCGACCGGACCTGCCAAGGCATATACCAGTGAATGACGTTTGTCAAAACCAGCGCTTGTCGCCCGCGCGTGTCGAAACTCAAGGTGCGCTCGCCGGACGGTGCTTGAACAAAGGGTCGCGGACGGAACGTCTTCCCGGACACTCGCGCGATACTGGCGCTCGGGGCGATGACGCTCGTCGCTGTCGCCACGCCCAACGAACCGATCCAGCACCGGGGCGTCAGATCGGCCTTCGTCCAGAAGAGCCTCGGCATACCCACCCAATGCATCCGATCCGCGTCACCCCTGCCGCTAAGCTGCACGTCGGGAACGCGCCCGCATCGGAGCAACGTATCGACGCCGACGTTCACGTCGACGAGAAACGCCATCGGTCCGTGAACGGCGACCCTGTCTCCGTATCGGCACAGGACATTCCCGCTGTCGTCGTGACCGAGCGACGGGAACCATACGTTGGTGGATGGCTCGGACGCCAGACCCGCGGACAGGTCGCCCACACCCGGCAGGGTGCCTACGCCCTGATTCGTCTGCGCGGCGATCCTCTCCACGACGAGAGCTTGCAGGAAAATCACGACAGCGACTGACCCGTAGAGCATCCAGGAACCGAGACGATTCCGGATGAACGCGCGCACGCCGAGGGCAAGGAGCGCGGTGATCGAGGGCGTCAAGGCGTAAACAAAGTAGGCCGGGGTCGCGGCGCGCAGGCAAGCGATCGCCACTGCGAAGATGGTCACCGCGCCGACGGTGAGCCAGAGCATTCTCGCCCTTCCCGAGGCATGGGCGCTGCGGATCGCGGCGATCAAGGCGGCAACCACGAAGACCATCAGGCCCGCTTCCGCATATGGCAACAGCGACGGCGTGACGCCGATGATGTCCCGCGCGATTAACAGCGGCCCATCGAACAGCACCGAGCGAACAATGCCGAACACGTTCACGACGTGACGGAAGTCGACGCTCGTGGCGACGTAAGCCGCTCCGGTCCGAAAGTCGGGAAAGTCGTTTCGAACCTGACTCACAAGATAGGGTGCGAACGGCGCCAGGCACGCGGCGGAAAAAACGAGAATGATGGTCGCGCGGCGATGTCGAGGGCGGGCAAGCAGTGCGACGCCGAGCGACAGCGGGACCACGGGCACGGTGGTGGGGTGAGCGTGGAAGGCGAGCCCGCAGGCGAGACCGAGCGCGAACACCCACGCGGTCGCCGCGCGTTCCCAGACCCTGATCGCAAAGTACAGCGTCGCCAGCACGCAAGTTTCGACGACGTTGACGTTGGTGAAGGCGACTTGCTGGATCGTCGGCCATCCGGGCATCACGAGCGCCAGGCTCCAGATCAATCCGAACTGCGGATCGACGAGACGGCTGCCGCAAACGTAGGCGAGGATGAATTTCAATCCTGCGACGACGCCCACGAATAGCGCCAACGCGAGCCAGGACTTGTGAAAAATAAAGGGAATGGCGAGCAGGTAGAACCACGCAGGGCCGCCGTGGATTGCCTCGCCCAGCACCGGACCCTCGAGAGGAAAGTCTTCTCCGACGCTGATCCGATACGCCGTATAGATGTCTCTCGTCGAGTCGGGAATCGCCAGAGAAAAAGCGTATGAGGCAGCGTAGATCGTCGTCAGCACCAACAGCACGGCCACGTGCTGCCATGGCACTTGGTCACCCTCCGGTTTGGTGACGGCTGGCACGCGCGAGAGTGTAGTGTCAGTCAGAGGGCCATACAATCCGCGCACCCCGACCAGACGATGCGAGGGCACGGTTGTTCGAGCGGCAATGGCCGTGAAGTTACCGTTCCGCACTCGCGCGAGCGCGTTGTCATCGAGCATCCGTTGCCGCCTCGCGTCGAGATGCGAGATCGCGGCGCTTCTTCCTGAAGTCGCCAACCTCCAGCGCCGTGGGTACTGCGATCGGTCGCGGCCATCCCAGGCGCTTGCAGATGCCAGCATCGGCGCGACTGGATCGGTCCCGCACTTGTGCGGCTTCCGAGGCACTGTTGGCGGTATCGGTGCCCGCCGTCTCAAAACCATCGGTCCAATGCTTCTGGCATACCGCGTTTCGCCGGTCTTTAAGGGTTGTGGAGCACAGACCGGCTCAGAAAGATGGGTCAAGCTATGGATTTACTTTGATAAAACGCCATAACCCTCTATTTCTTAGTGAGATTTGTACCTTTTGCAACAAGGGAGCTAAGTCTTTGTTCAGAAAACGCAATTCTGTTGACCGGAGGTCTGGCATTCACTTATAGTGGCGCTCGGTGGGAAAAAGTGGGTTAAAGTGGGCGCTAGCCGCAGGGAGGCGTCCGAGGAGGGCGGGCGGTGTTTCGAGGGGTGACCCATCTCGCGCTGGACAATAAGGGCCGGCTGGCTGTCCCTGCCAAGCACCGCGAAGCATTGGGGCAAGGGGCTGACGGGCGCCTCGTCCTCACCGCTGATCCAAGCCACTGCCTCTTGCTCTATCCGCTCCTGTCCTGGGAGCCGATCCAGCAGCGCCTGATGGCGCTATCAAGCTTCGACGAGAAGATCCGCGCGCTGCAGCGGCTGCTCGTCGGTCACGCCGACGATGTCGTGCTCGATGGCGCCGGTCGCATTCTGGTGCCCCCCGCGCTGCGTCAATACGCAACGCTCGACAAGCGCATCGTGCTGGTGGGGCAGGGCAAGCGGTTCGAGTTGTGGGACGAGCAGAAGTGGCTCGAGCGAACCGAACTGTCGCTCGCCTTTCCCGCCGGCGGACTGCCGCCCGAGCTGGACGGCTTCTCGCTCTGATGCCCGATGGCAGCCATGTCCCGGTCCTCCTCGAAGAAGCGGTGGCCGCGCTGGCGATCAAGGTCGACGGGACCTATGTCGACGCTACCTTCGGCCGCGGCGGGCACAGCCGCAGGATCCTCGAGAGGCTCGGGCCGCGCGGCCGTCTCGTCGCGCTCGACCGCGATCCCGACGCGCAGGCCGCCGCGGCTGCCTTCCGCGATGAGCGCTTCCGCTTTCGCCATGCCTGGTTCTCCGAACTGCCGGAGCTTCTGGATGCCGAGGGCATCAGCACGGTCGATGGCGTGCTGCTCGACCTTGGCATCTCTTCGCCCCAAATCGACGACCCCGCGCGCGGGTTCTCGCTTCGCGCCGACGGACCCCTCGACATGCGCATGGATCCGACTCGCGGGGAGACCGCTGCGGAATGGCTCGCCGGCGTCAACGAACGTGAACTCAGGGGAGTGATCGCGGACTATGGTGAAGAACGGTTTGCTCAACAGATTGCAAGAAGCCCATCCAGCGGACGGGGCAACTGGCCGCGATCGTGGCAAAAGCCGTCGGCACGCGCGGGCGGGGTGATCGGAGTCAGGATCCGGCCACGCGGACATTCCAGGCTCTACGGATTCACGTCAATCAGGAGCTCACGGAATTGTCGCTAGCCCTCGAGCGAGTTCTGCCCCGGCTCGCGCTCGGCGGGCGGCTCGCGATCATCAGTTTCCACTCGCTCGAGGACCGGCCCGTGAAGCAGTTCTTCCGCCGTCACGCGCTGGCTTATGGCGGCGATGTGCGGCTCGCGCGGCTGGCCATCGCGACGCGAACGCTGCCTGTGCCGCCGCTCAAGTTGATCGGTCGCGCGATCCGGCCGGGCGACGCTGAGATCGCCGCGAATCCGCGAGCCCGCAGCGCGCATCTGCGCGTGGCGGAGCGCACCGAAGGGACGCTCGCCGCATGGTGAAGCTCAACCTGCTGCTCCTGGCCGCGCTCATCGCCTGCGCGCTGTCGCTGGTCACCTCACGCCATCAGGCGCGCGGGCTCTTCGTCGAGCTCGAGCGGGCGCAGTCGCTCTCGCGTGGCTTTGAGGTCGAATACGGCCAGCTGCAGCTCGAGCAGAGCACCTGGGCGATGCCTGCCCGCGTGGAGAAGATCGCGCGGGAGCAGCTCAGGATGCAGCTCCCGGGCCCCGGCCGCATGCAGGTGATCGAAGGACGCCCGCGATGAGCAGCGTAAGCGCAGCCCGCAACGCGCCCGCGCCGAGGCTCCCCCCGCTTCGCGCACCACTGGTCTTCGGCGGCCTGCTCATTCTCTTCGCGCTGCTGGCGGGGCGCTCGCTTTACCTGCAGCGCATCGACAAGCACTTTCTGCAGGAGCAGGGATCGTCGCGCTACAGCCGCGACCTCGAGGTGCCCGCGCACCGCGGACGGATTCTCGACCGGCTGGGCGATCCGCTCGCGATCAGCACGCCGATGAAGGCGATCTGGGCGTGGCCGGACAAGGTCGAGGCCACACCCGAACGGCTCCGGACGCTGGCGGCGACGCTGGAGATCACGCCCGATGCGCTCGTAGCAAAGCTCGGCGGCGGCGACGAATTCGTCTATCTGAAGAAATCGGTCCCACCCGAAGTCGCCGCGCGCGTCGCGGCGCTGGGCCTCAAGGGTATCCACGACGACGACCAGTACCGTCGGTACTACCCGGCGGGTGAAGTGATGGGGCACATCCTCGGCTTCACCGGCGACGGCGACGTCGGCCAGGAGGGCATCGAGCTCGCGCAGCAGACATGGCTCGGCGGGGTCCCCGGGAGCCGTCGGGTCATCATCAACCGGCGCGGTGAAGTGGTCGAAGACGTCGAAGCGATTCGCGCGCCGCAGGAAGGCCGCGATCTCGCGCTCTCCATCGACAGCCGTCTGCAATATCTGGCGTTCCGGGAGCTCAAGGCCGCCGTCGAGGCAAACAAGGCCAAAGCCGGCGGCCTGGTCATCCTCGACACGCGGACCGGCGAAATCCTGGCGCTCGCCAACTGGCCTTCTTACAACCCGAACAATCGCAGCCACGCCGCACGCGAGCGGATGCGCAACCGCGCGCTCACCGACACCTTCGAGCCCGGCTCGACCATGAAACCGTTCACGATCGCCGCCGCGCTCGAGGCTGGCAAGGTCCAGCCGACGACGATCGTCGACACCGCGCCGGGCACGTTGACCATCGGCAACAAGACGATCCACGACGCGCACCGCGAGGGTTCCCTGACAGTGGAGCAAGTGGTGCAGAAATCATCGAACGTCGGCGCCGCGAAGATCGCGCTCTCGCTGCCTCCCGAAATCATGTGGGCGGCGCTCTCGAGCGCGGGGTTCGGGTCGCCGCCGAGAACCGGCTTTCCGGGCGAGGTGGCGGGGCGGCTGCGTCCGGCCAGGAGCTGGCGCCCGATCGAGCAGGCGACAATGGCTTACGGCCACGGCCTTTCGGTCAACCTGGTGCAACTCGCGCGCGCCTACACCGTATTCGCGACCGACGGCGAGCTCAAACCGGTGACCCTGTTCAAGGAAGCGGGCCCGGTCGCGGGCCGCCCGGTGCTCAAGCCCGACACTGCGCGCGAAGTGCGGCACATGCTGGAGATGGTCGTCCTGCCGGGCGGCACGGCGCCAAAGGCGCAAGTCGCGGGCTACCGGGTCGGCGGGAAGACCGGCACCGCGCACAAGCTCGAAGACGGCGCGTATGCCAACAAGTACGTGTCCTCCTTCGTCGGCTTCGCGCCGGTCTCGAATCCCCGACTCGTCATTGCCGTGATGATCGACGAGCCGTCCGGCGGTCAGTACTACGGCGGCAGCGTCGCGGCGCCCGTTTTCAGCAGCGTGATGGGCACGGCGCTGCGGCTGCTCGGCGTGCCCCCGGATGCGCCGATCAGCAACGTTCTCCTGCCCCCCGAGGGCAGCGAAGTGCGCGAGGAAACGTGATCGCGGAAATCGCCGCGCCCGACGCGGACGTCGCCGCGCTGCTCGCTAAGCTCGCGGTGCCGATCGCGCGCATCACCTCCGATAGCAGGCAGGTGCGTCCGGGCGACGCGTTCGCCGCGTATCGGGGCACGCGTCAGGACGGCCGCACCTTCATCCCTGACGCGATCGCGCGCGGCGCCGGCGCGATTCTCTGGGACGTGCAAGGGTTCGTGTGGAATCGTGAATGGAAGGTTACGCACTTGCCCGTCGAGGGTCTTAAGACGCGCCTCGGCGCGATCGCGGACGTGGTCTACGGGCATCCATCGCGCGAGCTGTGGATGGTCGGCGTCACGGGCACCAACGGGAAGACTTCGTGCGCGCATTGGATCGCGGCCGGTCTCAACGCCTCCGGCCGCCGCGCCGCAGTGCTTGGGACGCTCGGCAACGGCCTGTGGGGCGCCCTCGAGGAAGCCTCCAATACGACGGCGGATGCCGCCCTTCTCCATGAAACGCTGCGCGGATTCGCGGCCACCGGCGCGCAGGCGGTGGCGATGGAGGTCTCCTCGCACGGACTCGATCAGGGGCGCGTCAACGGCGTTGCCTTCGACGTCGCACTGTTCACCAACCTTTCGCGCGATCATCTCGATTACCACGGAACGATGGCCGCTTACGGCGCGGCGAAAGCCAAGCTCTTCGCCTGGCCGGGCCTGCGCGTCGGCGTGATCAACGCCGACGATCCTTTCGGTCAGAGCCTGATCGACACGGCGCGCGGCCACGGCCGCAAGCTACTTACCTACGGCTTTGGGGCCGCAGACATCGTCGGCACGCGCCTCGCCGCGAGCACCAGTGGTCTCGCCTTCGCGGTCGAGACACCCTGGGGCAAGGGCGAGATCCACACGCAGCTGGTCGGCGCGTTCAACGCCGCGAACCTGCTCGGTGTGCTCGGCGTCCTGTTGGTGAGCGGCGCCGGGCTGGAGCCGACTCTCGGTTTTCTCGCCGGCGTCGAAGCGCCTCCCGGGCGCATGCAGCGCCTCGGTGGTCAAGGTGCGCCGCTGGTGGTCATCGACTACGCGCATACACCCGACGCGCTGGACAAGGTGCTGACCTCGCTGCGTCCGGCGGTCGGCGGTGGTGGAGAGCTGGTGTGCGTATTCGGCTGCGGCGGCGATCGCGATCGAGGCAAGCGGCCCGAGATGGGACGGGTCGCGGCGCGATTGGCCGATCGCGTCATCGTGACCAGCGACAATCCGCGCAGCGAGGAGCCCGGGGCGATCACCAGCGACATCGTTCACGGCATCCGGGAAACGGGCAACCGCCGCTACGCGGTCGAGATCGATCGCGCCGCGGCGATCGCAACGGCTATTGGCGAAGCCAGAGCCATTGACGTCGTGCTGCTTGCCGGCAAGGGGCACGAGCCCTATCAAGAGACCGCGGGCGTGCGGCAACCCTTTCTCGATGCCGATCACGCCGCGCGCGCGCTCGCCTCACGGAGCGGACGATGATGGACACCGCGACGGCCGCCCGGGCGATTGCCGGCACGCTCTCCGGGGCGAACGTCGGCTTCTCCCGAGTGACGACCGACTCGCGCCTGTTGCAGGCCGGCGATCTTTTCGTGGCGCTCAAGGGAGAGCACTTCGATGGGCATGACTTCGTCGCCCAGGCCTTCGAGCGCGGCGCGACAGCGGCCGTGGTCGCTGCGGATCGCGCCGGAGCGCTCACCGGCCGCGTTGCGGGCAGCCTTCTCGCCGTGGCCGACCCGCTCGCGGCGCTCGGCGCGCTCGCCGCGTTCTGGCGCCGGCGCTTCGTGTTGCCGCTCGTCACCATCGTCGGCAGCAACGGCAAGACGACGGTGAAGGAAATGACGGCGGCGATCCTGCGCGCCGAATTCGACGCCGAGCGCGTGCTCGCCACGGCGGGAAACCTCAATAACCAGATCGGCCTGCCGCTGACCGTGCTCGGCTTGAGAGCCGCGCATCGCGCCGCGGCCGTCGAGATCGGGATGAATCATCCCGGGGAGACCGCGGCGCTCGCATCGATCGCCCAACCGACGATCGCCATCATCAACAATGCGCAGCGTGAGCACCAGGAATTCATGAACAGCGTCGCGGAGGTCGCCGCCGAGCACGCGGCAGCGCTGAACGCGCTGCCGCAGGACGGCGTGGCCGCGATCAACGCCGACGACGGGTACGCCGCCTTCTGGCGGGAAGTCGTCGGCAGACGCAACGCCGAGGGCGCGGCGATCTCGGTGCGCGATTTTGGTCTGCTCGCGCCGGCGGCGATTTCCGCCCGCTATCGCACGGAAGCGTGGGGCAGTGCGGTGGAGGTCGAGACGCCTGCCGGCGCCACGCAATTCGACCTCCGTGTTCCCGGACGCCACAGCGTGTCCAACGCGCTGGCGGCGATCGCGGGCGCGACCGCGGCGGGTGCGAGTCTTGCGGCGGTGCAAAGCGCGCTCTCGGCGTTTCGCGCGGTCGCCGGCCGGATGGAAGCCAAAGTGGCAATCGGCGGCGCCGCGCTCATCGACGATACGTACAACGCCAATCCGGACTCGGTACGTGCCGCGATCGCGGTGCTCGCCCACACCCCCGGCACCCGCTGGCTGGCGCTGGGCGACATGGGCGAAGTCGGCGATCAGGCACGATCGTTCCATCGCGAGATCGGCGAGTACGCGCGCGCTGCGGGCGTGGATCGGCTGCTGACGACGGGCGAGCTGGCCGCGCATGCCGTCGCTGCGTTCGGCGCGGGCGGAGAGCATTTCGCCTCGATCGACGCGCTGATCGCCTCGCTTCGCACGGACCTGACCACCGCCGGCCAGGATGTGACGCTGCTGGTGAAGGGCTCTCGGTTCATGCGCATGGAACGCGTGGTCGAATCGCTCACCGGAACCGCGGCACACGGGGGCCACTGATGCTGCTCGCGCTCGCCAACTGGATCGCTGCCGATGTACGCACCTTCAACGTGTTCACCTACATCACGCTGCGCGCCGTGCTGGCGACGATGACCGCGCTCGTCATCTCCTTCGTGGTTGGTCCGGGGATGATCCGCAAGCTCACCCAGTACAAGATCGGCCAGGCCGTGCGCGACGACGGCCCGCCGACGCATCTGATCAAGGCCGGCACGCCGACCATGGGCGGCGCGCTCATCCTGGTGTCGATCGCGATCACGACGCTGCTGTGGGCGGATTTGCGCAACCGCTTCGTCTGGGTGGTGCTGCTGGTCACGCTGGGCTTTGGCGCGATCGGCTGGATCGACGACTATCGCAAGGTCGTGCGCCAGGATCCCAAGGGTCTCTCCGCGCGCGCCAAGCTCGTCGCACAATCGGTGATCGCACTCGTCGCGGCGACCTACCTCGCTTTCTCCGTGTCGGCGCCTTCCAACAGCCAGTTCCTGCAGCTGTTCCTGGCATGGCTGTTCAGCGGTTTCAATCTCGACCTGCCGCCGAAGGCCGACCTGATCGTGCCGTTCTTCAAGACAGTGAGCTATCCGCTGGGCGTGTGGGGATTCATCGCGCTGTCGTATTGCGTGATCGTCGGCGCGAGCAACGCCGTGAACCTTACCGACGGGCTCGATGGGCTCGCCATCATGCCCACGGCGATGATCGCCGGTGCGCTGGGAATCTTCGCCTACGCGATGGGCCGCGCCGACTTTTCGAATTACCTCCTCGTGCCGCATATCCCCGGCGCGGGAGAGCTCACCGTGATCTGCGCTGCGATCGTCGGCGCGGGCCTGGGCTTTCTGTGGTTCAACGCCTATCCGGCAGAGGTCTTCATGGGCGATGTCGGCGCGCTCGCGCTCGGGGCCGGGTTGGGTGCGATCGCGGTCATCGTCCGCCAGGAGATCGTGCTGGCGATCATGGGCGGCGTGTTCGTGGTCGAGACGCTGTCGGTGATGATCCAGGTGGCGTCGTTCAAGCTGACGGGAAAACGCGTCTTCCGCATGGCGCCGATCCATCACCACTACGAATTGAAGGGATGGAAAGAAAATCAGGTTGTGGTCAGGTTTTGGATCATCACGATGCTGCTGGTCCTGTTCGGACTCGCAAGCCTCAAGCTGCGTTAGCCATGACGCTCAAAGGCCGCCACGTCGTCGTGCTCGGGCTCGGGATCACCGGGTTGTCGGCCGCGCGCTGGGCGGCTCGGCACGGCGCACGCGTCACGGTCGCCGACACCCGCGCCGATCCGCCACGCTTCGCGCAGCTTCGCACCGAGTTGCCTCAGGTCGCGGTAACGACCGGGTCGATCACGGAGGCCATACTTGCCGACGCGCAACTCGTCGTCATCAGTCCGGGCTTGAGCAAGGATCTGCCGGCGATCCGCGCGGCCGTCGCCCGCGGCGCCGAGCTGGTCGGCGACGTCGAGCTCTTCGCGCGCGCTTTGCCTCCGACTCAGAAGGTGCTGGCGATTACCGGCTCGAACGGCAAGACCACGGTGACCGCCCTGACCACCGAGCTCGTCCGTTCGGCGGGTCTCGCCGCGGCGAGCGTGGGCAATATCGGCGAGCCCGTGCTCGACGCGCTCTCGGCTCACGAGCGCGGAGCGCCCTGGCCCGATGTGTTCGTGATCGAGCTGTCCAGCTTTCAGCTCGAGACGACGTGGAGCCTGAAGCCGGTCGCGGCCACTGTCCTCAACGTCACCGAGAACCACCTCGATCGCTATGTGAGCATCGCCGAGTACGCGGCGGCCAAGGCGCGCATCTTCGATGGGGGCGGCGAGCAGATCCTCAATCGCGACGATGCACGCTCGCTCGCGATGCGGCTCGACGGCCGGGTCGTGCAGACGTTCGGCGCGGGCGTGCCTGAGCGAGAGAACGATTGGGGTCTGGTCGAACGCAAAAGCAGCGTGTGGCTCGCCCGTGGCGGTGCGCTCCTCGCTGCGGCGAGCGAGCTCAAGCTGGTCGGACGTCACAACGCGTTGAACGCGCTCGCGGCGCTCGCGCTCGCCTCGACGGTGGCGAAGATTGATCGCAAGGTGCTCGCGGCACTCTCCACGTTTCAGGGGCTGCCGCATCGCATGGAACGTGTCGCCGACATCGGCGGCGTGTTGTTCGTCAACGACTCCAAAGGGACGACGGTCGCCGCGACGCTGGCTGCTCTCGACGGCATGGAACGCGCGGTCGTGCTGATCGCCGGCGGCGATGGAAAGGGCCAGGACTTCGCGCCGCTCAAGGCCGCTGTCGAGGCGCGTTGCCGCGCAGTCGTGCTGCTCGGCCGCGACGCGCCCGCGCTCGCTGCGGCGTTTTCGGGCGCGACGCCCGCGATCGAGTTCGCTCCTGCGCTCGAGGTCGCGGTTGCGCGGGCCATCGCGCGGGCGCGCTCCGGCGACGTGGTGTTGCTTTCGCCCGCCTGCGCTAGCCTCGACATGTTCCGCGACTACATCGATCGCGGCGATCGCTTCAAGGCCGCTGTCGCGGCACACGCCCGAGAGGCCGCGCATGCCTAGGGACGGCTTTCTGGCCGCGCTGCCGCGGCTCTCGCCACTGGCGGGCGCGCCGCGGGAGAGCCGCGCGATGCTGGTCTACGACCCGACGCTCGCCTGGTCCGCGCTGCTGCTGCTTTCGCTCGGCGTCGTCATGGTGTACTCGGCATCGATCGCGACGGCCGAGGCCTCCGCGTATACCGGCTACCGGCCGTGGTATTTCCTCGCTCGCCATGCGCTGTTCGTCGCGGCGGGGCTGGCGGCCGGCGTGATCGCCTTCCAGATTCCGGTGAAGGTATGGCAGGCGCTCGCGCCGTACCTGTTCATCTTCGGTGGCGCATTGCTTGCGGCGGTGCTCATTCCCGGCGTCGGACGATCGATCAACGGGAGCAGGCGCTGGCTGTCTCTCGGGCTCGTCAACCTGCAACCCTCCGAGCTCATGAAGCTCTTCGTCGTGCTCTATGCGTCGAGCTACGCGGTGCGCCGCGCGGCCTTCCTGCACGCGGAGCAACCGCTCAAGCAAACCCTCCTGCGCGGGTTCCTGCCGCTGCTCGCGGTGATGACGCTGACCGGCGCGCTGCTGCTGCACGAACCGGACTTCGGGGCCTGCGTCGTGATCGTCGCGATCGCCTTCGGCATCCTGTTCCTGGGCGGGCTCGACTGGCGGCTCCTGCTGGGCCTGTCCGTGCTCCTGCCGATTGCCCTGTGGGTGCTGATCAGCATCGCGCCCTATCGGCTGCAGCGCTTTGCCGGCTTCCTCGATCCCTGGGCGGACGCCTACGGCAAGGGCTATCAGCTCTCGCATTCGCTGATTGCGTTCGGCCGCGGCGAATGGTTCGGCGTCGGCCTGGGCTCAAGCGTGGAAAAGCTGCTCTATCTTCCCGAAGCGCACACCGATTTCCTGCTCGCGGTTATCGCCGAGGAGCTGGGCTTTGCCGGAGTCATCGTGGTGATCGCGTTGTTCGCATGGCTGCTCGCACGCGCGTACGCGATCGGCCGGCAGGCCACGCGACTCGAGCGGGCGTTCGCCTCGCTCACCGCGCACGGCATCGGCATCTGGTTCGGCGTGCAGGCCTTCATCAACATCGGCGTCAACATGGGCGTGCTGCCCACCAAGGGCCTGACATTGCCGCTGCTCTCCTTCGGCGGCAGCGGCATCGTCGCCAATTGCCTCGCGGTCGCGATCCTCCTGCGTGTCGACTATGAAAATCGGCGGCTGCTCAGAGGGTTCACGGTATGACGGGTATCGCGATCCGTGCTGACAGCCGCTGCCGGTTCAAGCCGCCGATTTCGGTGGAGGCTAATGCGCGCGCAGCGCGCGTTAAGGCCGCGAACGCGGCCGGCCGAAACCAGAACCGCCGGTTGCTACGAGGCTTCACTGTATGACCGGCACAGTCATGATCACCACGGGCGGCACCGGCGGCCATGTGTTTCCCGGACTCGCCGTTGCGGCGCGCCTGATCGCCAGGGACTGGCGCGTGTTCTGGCTGGGCACCCGCGAAGGACTCGAGGCGAGGCTCGTTCCCCAGCACGGCCTCGACTTCGAGGCGATCTATTTCGCTGGCGTGCGCGGCAAGGGCTTGAGACGGCTGCTGCTTGGGCCCTTCGCGCTGCTCTTCGCGTTCTGGCAGAGCATGCGCGTCATCCGCCGGCGGATGCCCGACGTCGTGCTCGGTCTGGGGGGCTTCGCGTCGTTCCCCGGCGCGTTGATGGGCGTGGCCTGCGCCAAGCCTCTGGTGATCCACGATGCCAACGCGGTCGCGGGGCTCGCCAACCGGATCCTGGCTTACGGTGCCGATCGCATTCTCCTCGGATTTCCCGATGCGCTCGGCGGCCGTCACGCCTCGAAGGTCGAGTGGGTGGGTAATCCGATCCGTGACGAGATCGGCGCGGTCGCGCCGCCCGAGGAGCGTTTTCGCGGGCGTAGCGGCCCGCTCAAGCTGCTGGTGCTCGGCGGGAGCCTCGGCGCGGCGGCGTTGAACGAGCGCGTGCCCGCCGCGCTCGCACTGCTGCCCGCGGCCCTACGCCCCATCGTCATGCACCAGGCAGGCGAGAAACATATCGAAGCGCTGCGCGCGGCATACGTTGCGGCCGCGGTCGACGCGGAGTGCGTGCCGTTCATCACCGACATGGCGCGCCGCTACGCAGAGGCCGATCTCGTCATCTGTCGCAGCGGCGGGCTGACCGTCGCCGAGCTGGCCGCGGTCGGCGTGGGCTCGGTGCTGGTGCCGCTGCCCGGCGCGATCGCCGACGAGCAGACGCACAACGCTCGCTTTCTCGTGGATGCCGGTGGTGCTGTGCTGATCTCGCAAGCCAAGCTGACGCCCGAACGGCTGGCAGCATTCATCGGCGGGTGCAGGCGTGGGGGTCTTCGCGATCTGGCGATCGCGGCGCGGCGCGTCGGGCGGGCCGACGCCGCCGAGGGCATCGGCGGAGCCGGGATGAGCGGCATCGCGGAAGTGCTGTTGACCCAGGGCTATGGCGTGAGCGGCTCGGATCTGACGCCCGGCGCGGCGACCCGACGGCTGGCCGCGCTCGGCGCTCGCGTCACGATCGGCCACGCCGCCGCCAACGTCGCCGGCGCGGACGTCGTTGTGGCGTCGAGCGCGGTGGCGCCGGACAACCCGGAACTGGTTGCGGCGCGCGAACAGGGCATCGCGGTGGTGCCGCGCGCGCTGATGCTCTCCGAGCTCATGCGCTTGAAGCAGGGGATCGCCGTCGCCGGCACCCACGGCAAGACCACGACGACGAGCCTGATCGCGAGCGTGCTCGCCGAGGGCGGACTCGACCCGACCTTCGTCATCGGCGGACGGCTGCTGTCCGCCGACGCCCACGCGAGGCTCGGCAGCGGCGAGTTTCTGGTCGCGGAGGCCGACGAGTCCGATGCGTCGTTCCTCGTTCTGCAGCCGGTGCTCGCGGTGATCACCAACATCGACGCCGACCACATGGAAACGTACGGCCATGACTTCACCAGGCTCAAGGAAGCATTCGTACATTTCGCGCTGCGCCTTCCGTTCTACGGTGCGGCGGTGTTGTGCATCGACGACGCCAACGTGCGTGAGATCCTGCCCGCGATCACCAAGCCGATCGTCACCTACGGCCTGGCGCAGGAGGCGCGGGTTCGCGCGGACGCGGTCGCGCACCTGGCGGGCCGGATGCGTTTCGTCGCTCGCAGCGAGGGTCGCGACGACCTCGAGGTCGAGCTCAATCTCCCCGGCGTGCACAACGTGCAGAACGCGCTCGCCGCGATCGCGGTCGGCCGCGAAATCGGCGTGGCCGATGCCGCGGTGGCCAAGGCGCTCGCCGAGTTCAAGGGCGTCGGGCGGCGATTTCAGCGTCACGGCGAAGTGGAGCTTGCTGGCGGCGGACGCTACACGCTCGTCGATGACTACGGACACCATCCGGCAGAAATGGCGGCCACCATGGCCGCGGCTCGCGGCTCGTTCCCGGGCCGCCGGCTGGTGCTCGCGTTCCAGCCGCACCGCTACACGCGCACCCGCGACCTGTTCGAGGACTTCGTCAAGGTCCTGTCCAGCGCCGATGCGCTGGTGCTGACCGAGGTCTATCCCGCCGGCGAGTCACCGATCGTCGCGGCCGACAGTCGCGCGCTGGCCCGTGCGCTGCGGGTGGCCGGCAGGATCGAGCCGGTGTTCGTCGAGGACCTCGCCGAGGTTGCCGGGGCGATTAGCTCGATCGCGCGCGATGGCGACGTGGTGCTGACCATGGGCGCAGGGTCGATTGGCAGCGTCGCGCAGCAGCTTGCGCTGGCCGCCTCATGAACATGGTTGAGCCACGGAACTTCACCGGTCTGCGCGGCGTGCTCACGCTCAATGCACCGCTTGCGCCGCACACGTCATGGCGCGCGGGTGGTCACGCGGATGCCGCCTACGTGCCCGCGGACCGCGATGATCTGGCGCTGTTCCTGCGTCAGTTGCCGATTTTCGAATCGGTGACCGCGCTGGGCTTGGGCAGCAACACGCTGGTGCGCGACGGTGGCGTGCGCGGCGCCGTCGTTCTGCTACACAACCCGGGCGGCATGCTGGCCGTGGCCGACGGATTCGTCTATGCCGAAGCCGGCGTGGCGTGCCCGAAGCTCGCACGCTTCGCGGCGCGACACGACTGCGCGGGTGCCGAATTCCTGGCAGGAGTACCCGGTACCGTCGGTGGCGCCCTGGCGATGAACGCAGGCTGCTACGGCGGCGAGACGTGGGCGCAGGTCGCGAAAGTCGAGCTGCTCACGCGCGATGGTGGGTTTGTCGTGCGCACGCCCGCGGACTATGCCGTCGGCTATCGCAGCGTCAAGCGCGCGGACGGACGCGCCGCCGACGGCATCTTCACCGCGGCGTGGTTCCGGTTCCCGTCCGGCGACGGTGACGCGGCGCGGTTGCGGATCAGGGAGCTTCTCGCACGCAGGCTCGCCAGCCAGCCGCTCGATCAGCCCAACGCCGGCAGTGTGTTTCGCAATCCGCCCGGCGATCACGCGGCGCGCCTGATCGAAAGTGTCGGCCTCAAGGGGTTTTCGATCGGTGGCGCGCGGGTGTCGGACAAGCACGCGAACTTCATCGTCAACGCCGAGCGCCAGGCAAGCGCAGCCGACATCGAGCAGTTGATCGAACACGTGCAGAAAACGGTCGCTGCGCAGACCGGCGTCACGCTTGAGCGCGAAGTGCGCATCATTGGGGAACCTGCATGAGCGCCGCAGGGCCGTCCCAAGGCGCGAACTGCGCCCCCATTGGGGGCAGCGCAGCGGCCGAGTTGGTCAATGAGGCCGCAAGCGTGGGGGTCCAATGACCGAGTTCGGCAAAGTCGCGGTGCTGATGGGCGGCCCCAGCTCGGAGCGCGAGATCTCGTTCCTGTCGGGCAACGCCGTGCTCGCAGCCCTGAAGAGCCGCGGCGTCGACGCGCATCCGTTCGATCCTGCGAAACGCTCGCTCTACGAGCTGAAAACGGAGGGCTTCAGTCGCGCCTTCATCGCCCTGCACGGCCGCTTCGGCGAGGACGGCACGGTGCAGGGCGCGCTGGAAGTGCTGGGCATCGCGTACACGGGGAGCGGGGTGATGGGCTCCGCCCTCGCCATGGACAAGTGGCGAACCAAGCTGGTGTGGCTCGCCAGCGGCATTCCGACGCCGCGCTATCGCATGGTCGACGCGCAAACCGACTGGTGGTCCATTGTTGCCGAGCTGGGCTTGCCCGTGATCGTTAAGCCCGCGCGGGAAGGCTCGACGATCGGCCTCACGAAAGTGGCTTCGGTGGATCACGACGAGCTGGCGGTCGCCTATCGTGACGCGGCACAGCACGACAACCTCGTGCTGGCCGAGCAATTCGTTGACGGCATCGAGCTCACCGCGTCGATCCTCAATGATCGCGCGCTGCCGCTGATCCGGATCGAGGCGCCGCAGGGCAATTACGATTACCACAACAAGTATTTTTCCGACGAGACGCGCTACTACTGCCCGAGCGGCATCCCCGACGCGACCGAGCGCGCGATTCAGGCGCAGTCCCTGCAAGCGTTCCTGCTCGTCGGCGCCACCGGCTGGGGAAGGCTCGACCTGATTCTCTGCCCCGACGGGTCGTGGCAGTTCCTCGAGGTGAACACGTCGCCGGGGATGACAGGGCACAGCCTCGTCCCGATGGCGGCGAAACAGGCGGGGATCGCGTTCCCCGATCTTTGCATCGAGATCCTGCGAGGCGCGCATGTGGGATAACCCGCGCCAGTTGAACGGGCTGGCCCTGGTCGTGGCGCTCGCGGCGGTGGCGATGGTTGCCTGGGGCGCAGTCGCGTGGGCGGTGCGTCAGCCGGTGTTCGCGCTGCGGCAGGTGGTGATCGAGAGCAAACTCGTGCGCGCGAATCCGGCGCACATCCAGGCGGTCATCCGCGAGGAGCTGCGGGGAACCTTCTTTACGCTGCGCCTTCCCGAGGCGCGCGCGTCGCTGCAACGCGTGCCGTGGGTAAAGAGCGTGGCGCTGCGCCGGCAATGGCCCGACCGGCTGCAGGTGATACTCGTCGAGCACGAACCGCTGGCTCGCTGGACCGATGGCGCACTGGTGGGTACCGAGGGCGAGGTATTCGCGGCGGACTTCGCCGGCGAGCTGCCACAGCTCGCCGGGCCCGAAGGCAGCGCCGCGCTCGTCGCAGTGCGGTTCCGGGAGTTCGGCGCCGCGCTTGGCGTGCGCGCACTCTCCATCGCGGAACTGCGCCTGTCGCCTCGCGGTGGCTGGCGACTGCGCACCGCCGGCAGGGCGCCGCTCACGATAGAGCTCGGACGCAACGAGCCGGGAGAGCGGTTGTCGCGCTTCGTCCTCTACTACGCGCGAACCGTCGCTGTGCTCGCGCGCGCCGGGACGAGTACGGAATACGTCGACCTGCGCTACCGCAACGGCTTTGCCATGCGGGTGCCGGGATTCAAAGAAAAGCCGAAGCGGAGTGCGGGATAGGGATCAAGCGCATGGTGAAGGACAGCAAGAACCTCATCGTCGGCCTCGACATCGGAACGTCGAAGATCGTCGCGATCGTCGCCGAGATCTCGCCCGAGAAGCGGCTGAACATCATCGGCCTGGGCGCGCAGCCCTCGCGGGGGCTCAAGAAAGGCGTGGTCGTCAACATCGAGGCGACGATGGCGTCGATCCAGCGCGTGCTGGAAGAAGCCGAGCTGATGGCCGACTGCACGATCACCGAGGTCTATACCGGCATCGGCGGAGGACACATCCGCAGTCTCAACTCGAGCGGAATGGTGGCCATCAAGGAGAAAGAGGTCACTCAGGCCGACATCGACCGCGTTGTCGAGACCGCCAAGGCTATCGCGATTCCCAACGACCAGGAGATCCTGCATATCCTGGCGCAGGAATTCATCATCGATGGTCAGGAAGACGTGCGCGAGCCACTCGGCATGAGCGGCGTGCGCCTGGAGGTGAAAGTCCACATCGTCACCGGCGCGGTGTCTGCGGTCGAGAACATCACCAAGTGCGTGCGCCGCTGCGGGCTGGAAGTAAAGGACATCATGCTGCAGCCCCTCGCTGCCGCACAGGCTGTCCTCAATGACGATGAAAAGGAACTGGGCGTGTGCCTGATGGACGTCGGTGGAGGCACCACCGATCTCGCGGTGTTCACGGGCGGTGCGATCCGCCACACGGCGGTGATCCCGATCGCGGGCGATCAGGTGACCAACGACATTGCCATGACGTTGCGCACGCCGACCAAGGATGCCGAGGAGCTGAAGCTTCGCCACGGCTGCGCGCTGCGGCAGCTCGCCGACCCGAACGACGTGATCGAAGTGCCCGGCGTCGGCGATCGAGGACCGAGGAAGCTGTCGCGACAGACGCTTGCCGAGGTGATCGAGCCGCGGATCGAGGAGCTCTACACGCTGGCGCAGGCGGAGCTGCGGCGCAGCGGTTTTGAGGAGCTGCTCTCCTCGGGAATCGTGCTCACCGGAGGCTCGGCGCTGCTTGCCGGCATGATCGAGCTCGGCGAGGAAGTATTTCACCTGCCGGTGCGCATTGGCGTACCGGCGTATATCGGCGGGCTTGCCGACGTCGTGCGCAGCCCGCGGTACGCCACCGCGGTGGGGCTCCTGCTCCATGGACGCGAGCAGTTCCTGCGCGCCGAGCAGTCGCGTGCTCAGGGCGGCGGACTTACCAACGTGGCAGGACGAATGAAGCAATGGTTCAAGGCGAATTTTTGATAAGCGGACGAAAGTGAAAACCTACTTTCGTCCGGAGAAGTCACCCGAGAATCGCGGGCGGAGCCCGTCGATTCTCGGCGGCAAGTGCTACCAAAAATCACCCGAGAATCGCGGGCCTCACTTGTCAACTGAGCCGACGATTCTCGGCGGAAATTGCTACTTAAAAAAGAGAGCGTAGAGCCGCAACCCCTTCAATTCGACAGGAGCAAAGGAGCACATCATGTTTGAAATCATTGACGAGAGCCCGCAGGAAGCGGTCATCAAGGTAATCGGCGTAGGTGGCTGTGGTGGCAATGCGATCGAGCACATGATCGGCAGAGGTGTGGGCGGGGTGGAGTTCATTGCCGCCAACACCGACGCCCAGGCACTCAAGCGCTCGACCGCCCGCACGCAGTTGCAGCTCGGCAGCACGCTGACGCGCGGTCTGGGTGCCGGTGCGCGGCCCGAGATCGGACGTGACGCGGCGATGGAGGATCGCGACCGCATTGCCGAGGCGATCGATGGCGCGGACATGCTCTTCATCACCGCGGGCATGGGCGGCGGCACGGGCACGGGTGCGGCGCCCGTGGTCGCGCAGGTGGCCAAGGAGCGCGGCATTCTGACGGTCGCGGTGGTGACCCGTCCCTTCAAGTTCGAAGGCAAGCGACAGAAAGTCGCGCAAGCGGGCATCGACGAACTCGGAAAAATCGTCGACTCGCTGATCATCATTCCCAACGACAAGCTGATGCAGGTGCTCGGCGAAGAAGTATCGGTGCTCGACGCCTACGCCTCCGCGAACGAGGTGCTGCACAGCGCCGTCGCAGGGATTGCCGAGGTGATCAACTATCCCGGGCTGGTCAACGTCGACTTCGCCGATGTGCGCACGGTCATGTCCGAGATCGGCATGGCGATGATGGGCTCGGCGAGCGCGTCCGGTGCCGACCGCGCACGCCAGGCCGCGGAGAGCGCCGTGGCGAGCCCGCTGCTCGAAGAGGTGAACCTCGCAGGCGCGCGCGGCGTGCTGGTCAATATCACCGCCTCGGCCGGGCTCAAGATGAAGGAGTACCACGAGGTCATGAACACCATCAAGGCATTCACTGCCGAGGATGCAATGGTGATCGTGGGGACGGTGATCGACGAGACGATGGAAGACCGGTTGCGCGTCACCATGGTCGCGACCGGTTTGGGCAGCGGCGCGTCGAAGGCGCGACAACCGCGACTGGAAGTCGTCGAGCACATCGTCGAGCGCACCGGCACCGATGGCCTGGGGACGACTGCCGCGTCGGTCGACTACGACCGCCTGGAGCGCACGCCCGCGGTCATCCGACGCGGCCGGACGCCGCCGTCCCCCGGGGGCGCCGCAGCGGGTTTCGATCCTTCGGATATCCCGGCGTTCCTCAGGAAACAGGCGGATTGAGGCCCGGAACGAGTAAAGAAGGCGAATGGATGAGAGGGGTGGAAAAGTGAAAAAAGGACGCAAAATTAGTCGGCGAAGGCGTGCGTCAGGCAACCGTTGCCGCATGCCGCAGTCCAAGAACTGTGTTAGTATCGCCGCGGCTAACTCCTTGAGCCGGCGCGCGAATCGCGTCAGCGCCGCACGTTAGGAAAGGGGAGGCCGCGCCCGCCATGCTCAAACAACGAACGCTCAAGAGCTCGATCAAGACCACCGGCGTGGGTCTGCACACGGGTGCACGGGTCGACCTGACCTTGCGGCCGGCACCGCCGGATGCGGGCATCGTCTTTCACCGCGTCGATCTGTCCGGTTCCGTCGCGATCCCCGCGCACGCGAGTTACGTGGGGGATACGCGATTGTCATCGTCGCTGGAACACGGCGGCGCAAGGATCTCGACGGTCGAGCACCTCATGTCCGCGCTTGCGGGTCTGGGCATCGATAATCTGAACGTGGACGTCGCCGGCCCCGAGATCCCGATCATGGACGGCAGCGCCGCACCTTTCGTCTTCCTGCTTCAATCAGCCGGGATCGAGCAACAGGGAGCCCGCAAGCGCTATCTGCGCATCAAGGAGTCGGTAGAAGTACGCCAGGACGACAAGTGGGCGCGCTTCGAGCCGTATCACGGCTTCAAGCTCGATTTCACGATCGACTTCCCGCACCCGGTGTTCGGAACGGAAAACCGGCAGGTCATCATCGACTTCGCCGAGCACTCCTACACCAAGGAAGTAAGCCGCGCCCGTACCTTCGGCTTCATGGAGGACGTCGAAGCGATGCGGGAGGCGGGGCTCGCGCTCGGCGGTAGCCTGCAGAACGCCATCGTGCTCGATGAGACGCGCGTGCTGAACAGCGAAGGATTGCGCTACGACAACGAATTCGCCAAGCACAAGGTGCTCGATGCCATCGGCGACCTCTATCTGCTGGGGCATCCGCTGATCGGGACGTTTGTTGCGTTCAAATCCGGGCATGCGCTCAATAATGCCGTTTCCCGCGCGCTGCTGGCGCGGCCGGAGGCGTGGGAGCTGGTGACCTTCGACGCGCCGGCCGAACTGCCGCCGGCGTTTCTGGCCTGGGAACTCCAGCCGAGCTGAAGTCTTCACCATCCAGTCACCCGGAAGCCAGGCTTTTCTGGGTGCCTTTGCGTTCACGCCGGTGGTACTGGTACGTTTGTTGTTGTTTCTCGCGCTGGCTGCCATTGCCGCCGCGGCAGCGCTCTACTTCGTAAAGCGCGACCGGCGCTACCTGCGTTTTATCGGCTTGGTGGTTCGCTACACGTTATTCCTGCTGCTTGGGGTGCTCGTCTTCTACGCCTTCGAACGGCTCGTGCTCATCGGCTGAATCCGCCTGCGCGCTGTCAGCCAAACGCCGGAGCGCGGCCGCCAGATCCGGATCGGCAAGCCGATCCGCGCCCGCGCGAAGGGCGGCCGCTGACTTTTCGTCTATCTGTTTTGCATGAACTTTGCTTCTATCGGCCCGATTTTGACGGGCTTGCACCCGGATCCGTATTCCAGTAAATTTCCAGCCCTCACGCGAGAGCGTCTCGACCAGCTCCGGCCCACGGTGGCGCAGCAGCGTCGCGGCAGCGCCGCTGGCCGCAGACAGAACGAGCTCGGGCGGGTAGGCGCTGGTGACGCCTGTTTGGGCGGCGAGCGCCGGCGGCAAGGTTTTTCTAAGCAGGTCCAGTAGCGCGAGCTCGCGCAAGCGGCGGTCGAGAAGACCGGCCAGCGCGGCTTCGGCGGAAATGATGTTGCGTAGCGGGCGCATGCGTTAGGCAGTCGGGTGTTCGGTTGAGCGGTTCACCTGAAGCGAGCCTTGGCAACATAGGGAGCAGGGCATTTGAACATTATTGTCGTGTCCGGCGCCATGGGCCGGGCGCGCACCCTGACGCTGGACTGGAGACACTGGACGCTCGGCGGCTTGGGTCTGCTGCTGCTGTTTCTGTCCTTTACCCTGCTCTTCAACTACGTCACGCTGCGCTACGCAGCCTCGATCAAGCATCCGCTCCTTCAGGCTATCCTGCTCGACGACCAGCGCGAGGAAGCGCGCAAGACCCAGGAGGTCATTCAGGGCCACCTCAATGCGATGGCGGTCAGGCTTGGAGAGTTGCAGGCTCAATTGCTGCAGCTCGACGGGCTGGGCGAACGACTCGCGCAAATGGCGGGGCTGAAGCCGAAGGATCTGCCGCCGCCGTCCGAGCCCGGCAAGGCACCGGGCCGCGGCGGGCCCGCACCGACGCTCTCGCGCGATCTCTCGGTCGACGAGTTCGGCTCCCTGCTGTCGGAACTGTCGCATGCCGTCGAAGAGCGCTCCGACCAGCTCACGGTGCTCGAAGCATTGCTCGTGAGCACCTCCGCCAACAAGAAATTCCTGCCGAGCCTGGCGCCCGTGGACGGGGGCTGGCTTTCGTCGAGCTTCGGCTGGCGGATCGATCCGTTCAGCGGCCAGAAGAGTTTTCACGAGGGCCTGGATTTCCCTTCGGAGTCCGGGACGCCGATCGTCGCCGCGGCCAGCGGCAAGGTCATCTTCGCGGACGTGCATCCCCAATATGGTAAGATGGTTGAGATCGACCACGGTAACGGGTTGGTGACGCGTTACGCACACGCTTCGAAGCTCTTCGTCAAGGAGGGCGACTTCATCGTCCGTGGTCAGAAGGTCGCCGCGGTCGGCTCGACCGGACGGGCGACCGGCCCGCACCTGCATTTCGAGGTGCGCTTGAACGGGGTGCCCCAGAACCCAGCCCGGTTCCTGTTGTCTGCCAACTGACCTCGAAAGAACGCGCCATGGATAGGCAGGGGTGAGGGAATCCTCACCCCTTGCTTTTTGCATACGGCGGCGTCAGTTACCGAAAAATGATCTCCAACATTCTTACCAAAGTATTCGGCAGCCGTAACGAGCGCCTGCTCAAGCAATACGGACAGGTTGTGCGCAAGATCAACGCTCTGGAGGCGACGACGGCGGCGCTCTCCGACGACGAGCTGCGCTCGAGTACCGTCGCGCTGCGCGAGCGCGTCGGCAACGGCGAGGAGCTTGACGCCGTGCTGCCGGAAGCGTTCGCCATCGTCCGGGAGGCGGGGAAGCGAACGCTGCAGATGCGGATCTTCGACGTGCAGCTCGTCGGCGGCATGGTGCTGCACAACGGCAAGATCGCCGAAATGAAGACCGGCGAGGGCAAGACGCTCGTCGCTACGCTTCCGGCATATCTCAACGCCCTGGGCGGACGGGGCGTGCACATCGTCACGGTCAACGATTACCTCGCCCAGCGCGACGCGGACTGGATGGGACGCATCTATCGCTTCCTCGGGCTCACCGTCGGCGTCAACCTGTCGCAGATGAGTCATCCCGACAAGCAAACTGCGTACGCGGCGGACATCACCTACGGCACCAACAACGAGTTCGGCTTCGACTACCTGCGCGACAACATGGTGTTCCAGGCCTCCGAGCGGGTCCAGCGCGGGCTCAACTACGCGATCGTCGACGAAGTGGACTCGATCCTGATCGACGAGGCGAGGACTCCGCTCATCATCTCGGGGCAGGCGGACGACAACGTCGAGCTCTACTACCGCCTGAACGACATTGCGCCGAAGCTGCAGCGGCAAGAGGAGGAGCAGGGGTCCGGTGACTACTGGGTCGACGAGAAGGCGCATCAGGTGCTTCTCTCGGAAGCCGGGCACGAACACGCGGAGAACATCCTTGCCGACGTCAAGCTGCTGGCGCCGGGCACGAGCCTGTACGACGCGCACAATATCGCACTGATGCACCACCTGTACGCGGCGCTGCGCGCGAACGCGCTCTACCATCGCGACCAGCAGTATGTGGTGCAGAACGGCGAAGTGATCATCGTGGACGAGTTCACCGGTCGGCTGATGGTCGGCCGGCGCTGGTCCGATGGGCTGCATCAGGCCGTCGAGGCGAAGGAAGGTGTGCCGATCCAGCGCGAGAACCAGACGCTGGCATCGATCACGTTCCAGAACTACTTCCGTATGTACCAGCGGCTGGCCGGCATGACGGGAACCGCCGATACCGAGGCCTTCGAGTTCCAGCAGATCTACCATCTCGAAACCGTGGTGATCCCGACTAACCTGCCGATGATCCGCGCCGACGAGAACGACCTCGTCTTTCGCACCTTCCAGGAAAAGGTAGATGCGATCATCAGCGACACCAAGGACTGCTACGAGCGTCAGCAGCCGGTTCTGGTCGGCACCACGTCGATCGAGAATTCCGAATTGTTGTCGGGATACCTCGACAAGGAGAAGCTGCCGCACCAGGTTCTCAACGCCAAGCAGCACGCCCGGGAAGCCGAGATCGTCGCGCAAGCAGGGCGGCCGAAGATGATCACCATCGCGACCAACATGGCCGGCCGTGGCACTGACATCGTCCTCGGCGGTGCGGTCGAGCCGCAGATCCTCAAGATGCGGGAGGACGAGACGCTGTCGCAGACCGAGAAGGACCTGGAGATAAGCAGGCTGCGCGCCGAATGGCAGGTTCGCCACGACGCCGTCATCGCCGCCGGCGGGCTGCACATCATCGGCACCGAGCGCCACGAATCGCGGCGCATCGACAATCAGCTGCGCGGCCGTTCCGGTCGGCAGGGCGACCCGGGTTCGTCGCGGTTCTATCTGTCGCTCGAAGACCCTCTGCTGCGCATCTTCGGCGGCGAGCGCCTGTCCGGAATCATGCAGCGGCTGAAAATGCCCGAGGGCGAGCCGATCGAGCACCCGATTGTCAACCGCTCGATCGCCAAGGCGCAGAACCGCGTCGAGTCGAGAAACTTCGACATCCGCAAGCAGTTGCTCGAGTACGACGACGTCGCGAACGATCAAAGGCGAGTGATCTACCAGGAGCGCAACGAGCTGCTGGAGACCGACGATATCTCGGAGACGATCCGCAACATGATCTCCGGGCGGATCGAGGATACTACGCGGCTGTACATACCGCAGGAGTCGATCGAGGAGCAGTGGGACGTGTCGGGCCTCGAGACCGCGCTCGCGAGCGACTTCGATCTGGGCGCGGGCGTTGCGACTTGGCTCAAGGACGAGCCGGAGATCACCGACGAAACGGTGCGCGAGCGCCTGCGCGACCTGGCGCTCAAGCAGTACGAAGCGAAAGCGGCGCTCGTCGGAGCGGAGCTCTTTCGTCAATTCGAGCGCAACCTGATGCTTCAGACCGTCGATCAGCACTGGCGCGAGCATCTGTCGTCGCTGGACCATCTGCGGCAGGGCATTCATCTGCGCGGCTACGCGCAGAAGAACCCGAAGCAGGAATACAAGCGCGAGGCCTTCGAGCTGTTCTCGGACATGCTCGACCGCATCAAGCAGGACGTGGTCAAGATCGTGATGACCGTCCAGGTGCGCTCGCAGCAGGACGTGCAGGCGGTCGAAGAAGCGCCGGCGGTGTCGAACGTCCGCTATCAACATGCCGGGTACGAGGAAGCGCTCGCCGCCTCGGCCAGCGATCCGCCCACGGCGGTCGCGCCTCCGCCGTTCACTCGCGTCGGCGAGAAGGTCGGGAGAAACGATCCCTGTCCGTGCGGCAGCGGGAAGAAGTACAAGCACTGCCACGGCCGGATTTGACTGGTGTAAAGCTGCTGCGCAACCCGCAGGCTTTGTAGCTCCGGCACGCTGCGCTTAACGTTCGCTATGCTCACGTTAGCCTTCACTGAAGCTTCGCTTTCGTTGTGCTCGCTCGCCGCTCGCTGTACTTAAGGGGTACTATCTCGCGGCTCGCTCAAGCGCCTTCGCGTCTGCGTGTCGCTCGCGACGCTTTCCATTCAGTCAAACACGCCTCAATGCCGGTCAACTACACGCCTCCGACGCCGGAGCAGCTGCTGCCCGTCCCGGGGGTCGCGCTCGGGACCGCGCCGGCGCGCGTCAAGAGCTGGTCGCGTGACGATCTGTTGCTGATGAGCCTCGCGCCGGGCACGCAGGCCGCCGGGATCTTCACCCGGAACCGTTTCTGCGCCGCACCGGTGACCGTCTGCCGGGAGCATCTCGCGCGACAGGCGTCGTTTCGCGCGCTGGTGATCAACGCCGGTAACGCCAACGCCGGCACAGGGGCGCGCGGGCTCGCGGACGCGCGTACGATCTGCGCGGCCGTGGCCGCGGCAATTGATTGTGCCCCGGAGGAGGTGCTGCCCTTCTCGACGGGCGTCATCATGGAGCCGCTGCCGGTGGACAGGATCGTGACGGCGCTGCCCGCCTGCCGGGCAGCCCTCGCGCAGACGGGCTGGTTCGCGGCCGTGCACGCGATCATGACGACCGACACCGTCCCGAAAGGCGCCTCGCGGCGCGTCGAGGTGGATGGCGTTCCGGTCACCGTAACCGGCATCGCCAAGGGCGCCGGCATGATCGCGCCGAACATGGCGACCCTGCTCGGCTTCGTCGCCACCGACGCACCGATCGGCCGCGCGGTCCTCGACGTGATGGTCGCGGAGATCGCCAGCGTGTCGTTCAACCGTATCACCATTGACGGCGACACCTCGACCAACGACAGCTTCGTGCTGCTCGCCACGCACCGTGCGCCGCTCCCACCGATCGAGCGACGCGACGACCCGCGGCTGCCTGCCGTGAAAGCCGCCATCGCCGCCGTCGCGATCGAGATCGCGCAGGCGATCGTGCGCGATGGCGAAGGCGCGACCAAGTTCATCTCGATCGTCGTCGAGGGCGGGCGCAATGTCGCCGAATGCGACCGGATCGCCCGCGCCATCGCCCATTCGCCGCTGGTGAAGACCGCATTTTTCGCCTCCGACCCGAACCTCGGCCGCATCGTCTGCGCGATCGGCAACGCCGGCATCGACGATCTCGATCCCGCACGAGTATCGTTCTGGCTCGACGACGTCGCCGTGGTCACCGAGGGCGGCCGGGCAGCGTCGTATCGTGAGGAAGACGGCAAGCGCGTGATGGTCAAGCCGGAGATCACGGTTCGCGTGGCTCTCGGCCGGGGGCAGGCGCAAGCCGCGGTCTGGACATGCGACCTGTCGCACCAGTACGTAAGCATCAACGCGGACTATCGTTCGTAATGTCGCGCAAGCCCGCCGCCGACCCGTTGACCCGTGCACTCGATCGCGCCGAGGCCGTTCTGGCGCGCCTCGAGGCGCTGTTGCCACCCGTGCCGCCGGAACCCGACTGGAGCGCGCGCGCATTCCGGTGGCGCAAGCGCGGCGAGCGCGGGTTCCTGCAGGCCGTCATGCATCCGCAGGCGATTCGTCTGGAGGATCTCGTGGCGATCGACGAGCAGAAACGCGCGATCGACGCCAACACGCGGCAGTTCGTCGCAGGGTTGCCGGCCAACAACGTGCTTCTCACAGGCTCCCGCGGCACGGGCAAGTCGTCGCTGGTCAAGGCGATGCTGGTCAAGTACGCGGCCAAGGGCCTGCGCCTGATCGAAGTCGAGAAAAGCGATTTGGTCGACCTGCCGGATATTGTCGAACGAATCGATGGCAGGTCCGAGCGCTTCATCGTGTTCTGTGACGATCTGTCCTTCGATGCCAGCGAACCGGGCTACAAGGCGCTCAAAGTCATGCTCGACGGAAGCATCGCGGCGCCCTCGGTCAACGTCCTGATCTACGCCACGTCCAACCGCCGCCACCTGCTGCCCGAATACTTCAGCGAGAACCTCGAGACGCGTCACATCGGGGAGGAGGTGCATCCCGGTGAATCGGCCGAGGAGAAGATTTCGCTCTCCGAGCGCTTTGGATTGTGGATCTCGTTCTACCCGTTCAGCCAGGACGATTACCTCGCGGCAATCGACCGATGGCTGCGCGTGCACGAGGTGCCGCTGCCTCGCGACGCGGCCGCGATCGAGGCCGTGCACCGCGAAGCGATCCAGTTCGCACTGCAGCGCGGGTCGCGCAGCGGTCGCGTCGCCTGGCAGTTCGCGCGGGCGCACGCCGGCGCACGGGCGCTGAAGAGTGCCCGGGGACATTGAGCGCGGCACCCCTCGTCTCGGTCGCGGTCGCAGTTCTGCTGCGCGGTGACGGGCGGGTGCTGCTTGCCCAACGACTGCCCGGCACACCCTACGCCGGCTACTGGGAATTCCCCGGCGGCAAACGCGAGACTGGCGAGTCAATAGCCGAGGCGCTTGTGCGCGAGCTCGACGAGGAGCTGGGGATTGAAGTCACACGCGCCGCGCCGTGGCTCGTTCAGCGCTACGCCTATCCGCACGCGCACGTCGAGCTCAGCTTCTTCCGCGTTTTCGCGTGGCGCGGCGAACCCACCGGACGCGACGGGCAAGCGGTCGCCTGGCAGACTCCAGGGGCATTCGACGTCGAACCGCTGTTGCCGGCCAACGCAGCGATTCTCCGCGCGCTCGAACTGCCCCCGGTGTACGGGATTTCGATGGCCGACGAGCTCGGCGAAGAGATGTTTCTCGAGCGCGCGCGCTCGGCGATCGCCGGCGGTCTGCGGCTCATCCAATTGCGCGAGAAAACGTGGCCGATCGAGCGCCTGCAGCGGTTCGCCGAGCGTCTCCTCCGGCTGACACGGGCGGCGGGCGCCCGCGTCATGCTCAATGGCGACGCGGCATTGGCGCGACGCTTGGGTTGTACGGGCGTGCACTGGCCGGCTGCGACGCTGCTCGCCGCAAAGGCGCGGCCCGAGGGAATGCTCTGCGCTGCGTCGTGCCACGACCGAGCGGAGCTCGAACGCGCTGCGACGCTTAAGCTCGACTTCGCGGTGCTGGGGCCGGTGGCGCCGACGCCGTCGCACCCGGGCGCGGTGCCGCTCGGCTGGTCCGGGGTTGCGAATCTCCTCCGGGCGACGCCACTTCCGGTCTACGCGCTGGGCGGGCTAACGCGTGCCGACCTCGACATCGCGATCGAGCACGGCGCGCATGGCGTCGCGCTGCGCCGCGCGGCGTGGCGGGTGCAGCCAGAGGTGAAGGCCCCATAGGAGACACACGATGGCGCTGTGGTTCAAAAACGTTCGTCTGCCGAAACTCGGCAATCCTCCGGCCGACAAGGCCAAGGTGTTCCTCGTTCCAACTTTTTGGGGCGTATCGGACCCCAAATTCGTCGAACAAATCAAGGCTCTTTGCGAAGATCACGTCTTCGATGCCGGTGTCCATTTCGCGGACAATATGCTCACCTGGTGTCGAAATAATTCGATGCTCGAAGATGAGGCATTTGTCAACGCCTGGTGGACGAATGTCGAGAGCGAATCGGACAAAACGATCGTCTGGAGGCGCTATATCCTGTCCTGTGCCGCATACCATTGCGTGCACCTTAAAGGTGACTTCGTCGAATGCGGCGCGTATACCGGCGTCGGCGTCAAGACTGTAGTCGATTACCTGGGGGCGGAAAGCTTTCCCAAGAACTT
>WNGK01001096.1_pt1 | contig 32103 bp, 21 predicted proteins | sample 5400601 | NCBI WGS metagenome assembly WNGK01 (sample SAMN13153376, study PRJNA577476) | soil metagenome | isolation source: 60 cm soil or saprolite under Garry oak tree replicate 1 | place: USA:California | collected 2016-06-15 | reverse complement strand
CATCACGCGCTCCATCTCTTTCTCGTTCATTTGGCCATGCCCCACGGCCAGGCGGGCCTGTGGCACAAGCCGCTTGACCAGGGCCGCGATCGTATCGATTGACTCCACCCGATTGTGAATGAAAAAGATCTGCCCGCCGCGCGACAATTCCAGCTCGATGGCTGACTTAATCACCGCATCCGACGACTGCACGACCTGAGTTTGAATCGCGAGACGATCGCTCGGGGGAGTTTCGATCAAAGACATATCGCGCAAGCCGCTCAGCGACATGTTCAGCGTCCGTGGAATCGGAGTCGCCGAAAGCGTCAGCACATCCACGCGTTTTTTTAGTTGCTTCAGACGTTCTTTGTGAGCCACCCCAAAACGCTGCTCTTCGTCAACGACCACCAGTCCCAGATCCCGAAAGCCGACGTCCTTCGACAGCATGCGATGCGTGCCGATGACCACATCAATCTCGCCCGAGCCGACGCTCTTCACAACTTCTTTCTGTTCTTTTGACGAACGAAAGCGCGAAAGCAATTCGATCTTTACCGGAAAGGGCGCGAATCTTTGGCGAAATGTATCGAAGTGCTGGTAAGCCAGCACTGTGGTCGGCGTGAGCACCGCGGCCTGCTTGCCATCCATCACTGCTTTGAACGCAGCGCGCATAGCCACTTCGGTCTTGCCGTAGCCAACATCTCCGCACAGCAGACGATCCATTGGCGTCGGAGTTTCCATGTCGTGCTTTACATCTTCGATGGCAGTCTCCTGATCGGCGGTGAGCGTGTATTCGAATCCCTGTTCGAACTCGCGCTGCCAGGGAGCATCCGGCGGAAAAGCGTGGCCCTGGACCAGCTTGCGTTCGGCATAGAGCCGCAGCAGCTCGTCCGCCATGTCGCGCATCGCACGCTTGGCCTTAGCTTTTGTCTTTTGCCAGCCAAGCCCGCCGAGCCGATCCAGCGTTGGTTGATGGCCTTCAGCGCTGGAATAGCGCTGCACCAGATCGAGCCGCTCAACCGGAACGTAAAGCTTGGCTTCGTCCGCATAGTAAAGCAGCATGAATTCGCCGCGCTGTTGTTCGACAAACTTAAGCTTGTCGGAGACCGGCCTGGGTCCGAGATCAAGCGTGACAAGTCCGCCAAAACGCGCTATCCCATGGTCGATATGAACGACGTAGTCGTCGACTTTCAGATCGCGAAAGTCTGAGAGAAATGCAGCCGCCCGCGCTCGCCGCTTTTTCTCTCTTTTGACGGCTACACTACGGCGCTCGAGCACCGGTTCAGCGGCCTCGTCAAAAAGATCTCCTTCGACGTGCACAACCAGCCTCGCCGACGGCAGCTCAAAGCCACCCGAGAGTCTTCCGGCGGCGACGATCGCGTCAGCTGAACCAAAATCGCTCTGGTCGGCAAGTAAAGTGAGAAGCGCATTCACATCGTATTCGCGCAAAATCTCAGCGATGCGTTCGGCAACGCCGCCGCTCGGCATCACGAAAAGAGTTGTCGTTTGCAATTGTGCGCGCCGATTGATGACGTCGCGGGCCAGGTCCGGTAGACGCCCGTGATAGCGAATGACCGATTGCGCTTTCCACTCGACCTCGGTTGGTCCTACATTCCTTAGACCTTCATTCCCTCGTCCTTCATTCTCTGGTTTAGAGGGCGCACTTGTGCCCCCATTGTCGCGCTTAGACGGCACGAATCCCGCCGCCAAAGAATTCCCAATCTTTTCGTTTAGAGACGGGCCTTGCCTGCCAATATCGGAGTGCGGAAACAAGAATAAAGCCCTGCGCGTAGCGCGCTCGCGGCCGACGAAAACCTTCGGCTCTTCAGCCTCCAGCGCAATCTCCTGATCAATCTTTGCAGCCGTTCGTCCCAGCACCCGCATTTCAACGCGCTGCATCGCATCAATTGCCGCGCGCAACTCCTCCACGGTGAGATAGAGTTCATCAGGATCGACTCCAAGATCGTCCGCAGCATCCGTTTCCGCATGACGTTCCTGGAGCGTTTGAAAAGCGTTGGCGAGATAGTTCTCAACTGCGACGGGCTCATCGACAACGAGTACAGAATCTTTCAGGTAATCGAATATGCTTGCGCTATTTTCGTTAACGATTGAGATCAACCACTCCCAACCGGCAAAACTTTCGCCCTCGTCGGCAAAGACCGTGCGGTCGCGCAAAGACCGAGCAAAGCGTTCATCGCGCCATCGCTCGCGCGCACGGACAGCCCATTCGCGAAAGTCACGGGAAGTGACCGCGAATTCGCGCATCGGCGCAATCTCAATTTGCGCTAACTGGGTGGTTGATAGCTGCGTCTCTGGATCGAATTCGCGTATGGAGTCGACAGTATCGCCGAAGAACTCGATACGTCCCGGCGCATTTCGACCAGGCGGCCAGACATCCAGAATTCCTCCGCGGATGGAAAATTCGCCCACGGCACCGACAGGGTCTTCGCGCCGGTAGCCGCAGGCAAGCAATTTCTCGACAAGTTCTTCCGGTGAATGATCTTCATCTCGCCGCAGCGTTGCGCCAGCCTTCAAAAACCCTGCCGGTGCAATGGACCGCCGGGCCAAAGCGCGCGAAGTCAGCAGTACAAAGTCTTGTTGGCCTCGCGCCAGCCGCCAAAGCGCCAGCGCGCGTTTCTCCAAAGTGTCGGCGTGCGGCGAACCGCCGGCATATGGATCGCTTTCAGAAGCAGGCAAAACCGCAACTGCACTTTCGCATTCGGATACGCCGCGCAAAGCGCAGTACCAGAAACTGATGTCGCGCTCCCAGCTTTCAAGATCGCGTTGGGTCGGTACCACCACAGCGAATTGCTTTCCCGTTTCCCGCTGCAGCGCTGCAAGCACAAGCGCACGCGCCGGATTCGCCACCAGTCCGCTGATCGAGACGATACGGGCGCCACGTTTGATTTCATCAAGTACTTGGCGGCATTCTGCGCTCTCGCTGATCGAGTTCAGCACGTTTTGAAGTGTTGAAGGTGTTTCGGTGGTACTCATGCTTCGATGGATCGGGGCGGTAGCCCGACCGTTAGGGAGGGCGCTTTCCAAACGGTCTCACGCCCCCTCCCTAACGGTCGAGCTACTGCCCCGCCTTCTTCATTCGCTCAATGATCCCGCTCGATGAAAGGCCTTCAACAAACGGAAGGCTTGCAACCCTGCCGCCAGCGGCTTCAACTTCTTCGCGACCATGAATCTCATCAAGCTGATAGTCGCCACCTTTTACTAAAACATCAGGCAGCAGTTTAGCAATCAACGAGCGGGGTGATAGATCATCGAAAATCGTTACGTAATTAACTGAACGCAGGGCCGCCAGAATCTCGGCGCGTTCGTCCTCGTTCATTAACGGGCGGCCGGGCCCTTTCAACTCGCGCACCGCGCCATCGCTGTTGATTGCCACGACCAGAGCATCCCCCAGCGCCCGCGCCTGTTCGAGGTATCGCACGTGGCCCACGTGCAGAATGTCGAACACACCGTTGGTAAAGACCAGGGTCTTACCCGCAGCGCGCAAACGCGCCCGTTCAGCTAAGAGCTGATTGTTCGGAAGAATCTTGTCATTCATCTTAACTAACTTAGGATGGTCAGGCATTAAGCGGGCCATAAACGCAGAGGACGCTGAGGAATTAGCAGAGTAACGCAAAGTAGTTTTTTCTTTGCGCTTCTTGCGGAATACTCTGCCATCCTCTGCGATAACTGCCCCTCAATCATAAACAGGAAAGAGCCTTTGGTCTATTTACGATTTGCCGTTTACCATTTACTATTCACCATTTACGATTTGCGATGCTCTCATGACCGTCCCTTTCATCGAAGAGAACGATCAAACGCTGGCGCGGCGCGAGCATCTTGAAGGTTTGCGCGCGCTGGTCGGCAACGTTTATCCGAACAAGTTCGAGCGGAGCAATGTCAGCGACAACCCTTCCGGAGAAGACACGATCACTACGGTTGTTGCCAGCTATAAACGACTTGAGCCCCAAGTCGCCGCCGGGGCCAGGCCCTCAGCAGACGTTTTGGAAGTGGCAAATGCTGAACTAAACGAAATCCATCTGCGGATTGCGGGACGCATCGCCGCGCCGCCGCGCGTGATGGGCAAGGCCGCGTTCGTACATCTTTCGGATGGCATCTCGCGTTTGCAGATTTATGTGCGCCGTCAGGATGTGGTCGGCATGCGTAACGATGCCGACGGCGGAGAAGTCGACGGTTGGGAGCTCTTCCACCTGCTGGATCACGGCGATTTCATCGGCGTCGAAGGCTATCTTTTTGTGACAAAGACCGGCGAACTGTCGGTGCATGTCGAGAAGTTGCAATTCCTGGCAAAAGCTTTGCTGCCAATGCCCGACAAGATGCATGGCATCCATGATCCGGAGATTCGCCAGCGCCAACGCTATGCGGATTTAATCGCTGGCAGTTTAAAACTCGAACACGAAGAAAGCGATCTAACGCCGCGCGAAGTGTTCGAGCTTCGCTATAAAGTTGTGCATGAGATCCGTCGCTTTCTCGATGGTCAAGGTTACATCGAAGTCGAGACGCCAATGCTGACGCCACTGGCTACCGGCGCCGCCGCGCGACCGTTTAAGACGCATCATAACGCGCTCGGCATTGATCTCTACGCGCGTATTGCGCCGGAACTTTATTTGAAGCGTTTGGTGGTCGGCGGTTTCGAAAAGGTCTACGAGCTGAACCGCAACTTTCGCAACGAAGGCATCGATCGTGTTCACAACCCCGAGTTCACGATGCTGGAGTTCTACTGGGCCTATACCGACGTGAACCAGATGATGGATTTCTGCGAGAAGCTCTTGCGATCAGTGGTCTATACTGTCACAAGTCATACACACGTTCGTTACGGTGAACACGAGATCGATTTTTCGCAGTCGTTTCAGCGGATGAGCATGAAGGAGGCGATTGCCAGACCTTTCAGAGGCTCGTCATTAACCCCAGAAATGCTTGATGATCCCAAAATAGTCTTATGTCTCTACAACAAGATTTTGGAATTGGAACAGCATCCTTACGTTTTTGGATCTGAAGAGCTTCAGGGTGGTACTGACACCTGGATTAGAACTGCAATTGTGCAAACGGACTATGCTCAATTAGCACAATCCTCCGATCTTGAACCAAGACAGTTGAGCGAAGTTGACATAGCATTGAGGATCGAGCAGCTTTTCGGGCTGGTTTGTGAAAGATACTTCTATGGAATGATTCAGCAGCCAATCTTCATCACGAATTTCCCGAAAGCTATTTCACCGTTATCAAAAGCATCACCGGCGGATCCCTCTATTGCCGAACGTTTCGAATTCTTTGCCGGCGCGATCGAGACCGCGAACGGCTTTTCGGAACTGAACGATCCGGAAGAGCAGTATCAGCGCTTCAAGGATCAAGTGCAGCAACGCGAGCGTGGCGATGAAGAAGCCATGCCCATGGATGAGGATTACATTCGAGCTCTTTCGTACGGCATGCCGCCGGCGGCTGGTATCGGAATCGGCATCGACAGACTGGTGATGCTGCTCGCGAACAAGCACTCAATTCGAGACGTCATACTATTCCCGCACCTAAGACCCGAACGCCGTTCGGAAGAAGAGAACGAAGCAGAGCAATAGCCCGAGTGTGTCAGTAGCCCGACCGTAATGGGGGCTCGGTGCACAGCGAGCGAGTAACGATCCAAGCGACAACCAGGATCGCTATAGCTTCTGGTTTGGAATCTGTCGCCCGCTTCGGAGTCTGTCGGAAAAAAGCTTCTCCGTGATCTCCGTGGTGCATTCTTTTCTTAGGAATTTCAACACGGAGACACGGAGAACACGGAGTTTACACGGAGAAATGTGATTATTCCGACAGACTCCTTCGCGGGCTCAAAACTGATATTTGGGTTTCGTGATCCCAGGGTGGCGCGCTACGCGCTTACCCTGGGCTTTATTAGGGAACGCCTTCAGCGTTCTCAAAGGCGAACTCACATTCGCACTGCTAATCTTTGGCTAAGGCTTCACCGGCGTCTCTTGATGCGAGAACGCGTACCACTTGCCCTTACGATTCACCCAAACGCTGCTGGCCCAAACCGTCGGTATGGCTGTGCCCGCACAGGTTCCTTCGGCGGCTCCCTTGTAGGTCAACAAAACTGCTCCGGAATTGATCGTTGCCAGCTTCCAGTCGCTTAGGGCAAACGATTTCACCTCGCACGGCATAGCCGCCATTTCCTTTGCGATTGCGTCTTTGCCGGCGATGCCGCTCTCGCCGATCATCACGCTATCGGCGGCGAGACTCGCATTAAACGGCTTCACATCTTTATTCTTCCAAGCTTCCCATAACCTGGTTTCCATGGCCGAAAGCTTCTTCAGCATTTGGGCCTTCGTCATCGCCGGCTTTGGCTTGGGCGATGGCGACGGCGATGCGCTGGCTTGCGGCTGCGCGAAGCAGACAGAAACAAATGCTATGACAAGAATTGCAGCCAGGGGTAGATGTCTCTTCATAAGGCTCTCCTTAAAAACTTCAGGTCGAATTGGTCGAGCGAAAGGCGTGCCCGTTCTACTATTGCGAGCCTCTTGCTGTCAATTATTGTGGGTGTTTGAACGCCTGGCAGGATGCCGGCGTACCGCACGCAGGATGCGTGCGCTCCAGATTCAAGACTTCAACCGCGTCGCGTCGCTCCGCGTGTAACTGAGAATCGTTCCACCAAAACCGACTGCCCAGCCGTGGTTCTTATCTACGAAAAAAAGACGATCGAGACCGTGCGACGTACCGCTCGATTCCATCCACCAATGCATGCCGCTATCAATCGTGTGAAGCAGAGTGCCTTCGTCGCCTGCAGCCCAGCCCTCGGTGGCGTCAACAAATTTTACATCAAGCAGATCCACGCTGACGTTTGAGCGCTGTTCAAACCAGATGCGACCGGCATCACTGGTCGCAAACACGCGACCAGCCATGCCAACTGCCCAACCCAGACGATCGCCGGCGAAAGCTGTTGCCGTGAAACGCTCGCTCGCGCCACCTGGAACCACGCCCTTCTGCCAGGTCATACCACCATCGCTGGTCTGAATAATCGTTGCGCCGGCGCCGACCAGCCATCCGTGGGCCGCATCAACGAATGCGCCACCAAGCAACAGATGTTTGGTTGGTGAAGCTTGTCGCAGCCAATGCGCGCCACCGTCATAAGTCGCTAATACTACACCCGTTTCGCCAAACACCCAGCCGCGTTTGCGGTCAGCAAACATCAGACGCACCAGTCGAGCATCAGCGTCGAATCCATCCAGCAATACGCGCTGCCAGATGGATCCACCATCCTCGGTTTTGAGTAAGTATGCCCGCGGCTCGTTGGTGTTCAGTTTGACCACGTCATGCTCTGCGACCAACCATCCGATCTTGTCATTGGCAAAGTAAACATCGCGCAAATTATCTTTGGTGATTGGATTAAGCGTGCGCCACGTTTGACCGCCATCGGTTGTTTGCAAAAGCGTCCCGCCGTTGCCGGCAACCCAACCGCGATTCTGATCAAGAAAGTAAACGGCGTGCAGCCAGGCCATCGTGCCTGAGGTTTGGCGAGTCCAAGTGGCGGCGCTGGCATTGAGCAGTGAGCAATGAGCAGTGAGCAGCAGAATAAGAACAGTGAGCAGCGTGGAGCGAGCGCCGAAGGCGCGGAATAGGGTAGCCAGGGGCAAGCGCGCAGCGCGCCGCCCCTGGAAATGGAAAGGAAATAGTTTCGCGCCCTGAAAGGGCGCGATGAAGAATATCTTGATCATCACACCGAGCGGATTTCTGTCGCCCCCTACGGGGCTTCGGTTCTTTTTTTAACTTACCAGGGGCGGCGCGCTGCGCGCTTGCCCCTGGCTACCTTCTGCCGCCATCTACGATGGCCCGTTGAACAGTAGTTAGCTGTCAGCCTTAATACCTATTGTAAACTCTTCTTGTCGCCAGTCTGTGGGATGCCGCCGGTTCGGCGCGATAGCCTCGGTCTCTGACAAACGCCCGGGTCATCAATCTAATTCTCGAGTTGAACCGCGCGTCAGTATCTCCACCAAATGTGGTTCGACGCGCGCATCCAGGACTTCACGCGGGGTGAATTCGGCTACGCGCGCCGATCCTACAGCGCCCAAGGTTGCCCAGCATCACGGTAAGCTGGTCCGCCAGGGAGTGCCGGCCCGCCGGCCATCTTCACCGTGTGCCCAGTGGGCGCTGAACTAATAGCCGTCGCCTTTCCGGTGCAGCTTGAACAGGATGTTTGTAACCATAATTTCGGAACAAAGTGGGCGACGGTCTCTGAATTGCCTTTCCGGCCGGTTAAAAATTTCAAAGGTTTGAAACTGCGCTGCGCGGACTCGGCGCGCTTCAACCAATTATTGCGGGGGATGGCAACACTCATTCGATTCATTGATGCTTTCGATGACCAACGGCAATCTCTGCTAACGAAGACTGTAGTGCGGACCGGAAAGTCAGCCCGTGAGGCAATAAAAATTGACTCTCAAAAATGGCGCCGGGACTTTCGGGTCCGCCACGACAACGAAACTGCGAATGAGCGTGTCGTTCCGAAGAACTCGGTAATCTGGTGGTGGTCATTAAAAAAACAGCATGGACGAACACTCACTTAGTGCGGCGTGCTCTACGGATTGTGGTAGACTTCACTTTGATAATTGCATGCATGCATGACTATTTCGGGACGTCTATCGGCAAGGGCTGGACTGGTGATTGGGCTAGCGCTGGGCGGCGCCGCTCTGATGGTTCGTGTGAACAACGGCGGAACTCTCTGGCTGAAGTTTTTGCTTTATGCTGCGTCGATTGTCGGAGCATATCTCCTGACTGTTCTCTCTCCGGTGAGAAGCTGTGGCTGGCCGCTCTTTCGACGACAACCTAAGAACTAGATGTGGTTTCGTCAAGCAAGTGTCGGATTTGTTTGTTTCGACTGCCAGAGGCTTTCGCTCTCCTCGCAACCCTTCGTCACTAATGGGCATCAATCGCAGCGATGGCTTGCTCTCCTGAACGCGCTCTCTCTTGCTTATAAACAAATGGTCGGTTCGCAAATGGAGGTAATTATGAAAAAGTTTTTCCTGCGCTCCGCGCTGGTAGTTGCGGTGGCTCTCGGTGCGAGCCTGGCGGTATTTGCCGACACGATTCATCTGAAAGATGGCAGCGTGATTCGCGGGCAGATCGTAAGTTTCAAGAACGAACAGTTCACAATCCTGGTTGGCAGTGGCGCGCGGGGGCGCAAGAGCCGCATCACGGTTTACATGGAAGATGTTGAATCGATCGAGTTCGACTCGGTCGGCAGTGCGGGCGAAGATACTTCGAGCAATACAAACACCACCGGCTCTCAACCGACCTACCAGCCACCTGCAAATACCCAGCCCGCAAACACTCAACCCACTTCCACGCCGCCGTCGACGACTACGACAAACCCGAGTGCTCCGCCAACATTTTTTCAGATCAATTTGCGCGTGCGCGGGGACAACACCAGCAATGGTTGGACCAATAGTGGTTTGGTCGTGCGGCAAGGTCAGCGTCTGCGCATCAATGCTTCGGGCCGGGTGAGTCTGGGGAACAATCGGTTCACGACGCCGGACGGCCTGCCGAACCTTCCCGACCGCGACAAGCTGATGCGCAACCAACCTACCGGTGGTTTGATCGCCGTCATCGGGGACGATAACGACAACTTTATTTTCATCGGCCACAGTCGAGACTTTGTTGCCCAGCGCGATGGTGTCCTGTTTCTGGGGGTAAATGAAGGAAACCTGAGCGACAACTCCGGGAATTTCGACGTGGTAATCGAAGCCGAAGCACTGGGTGGCAATCCGCGGTAAGCGAAAAAATGTAAGAGGCTGGCGGTAGCCCACCTCGAAACTGATATAGCGGTTGGGAAACTCCGCCCCACGACCTCGCATCAGAAGTTCAGGCCGCCAGGAAACGAGCTTGACCCGCGTGTGTGGGCACCATATAGTCGTTTCGAGTTGAACAATCGGCCTGCCTCAATCCAGTAAAGGATCGTCATCATGAGAAGTTTTTCTCTCCGGCTCGTAATTATCGCCTTCGCATTGTTGTCAATCGGCACGCAACCGCTTTCCGTCTTCGCGCAAGCGCGGCGGCAACCGCCGGCTTCAGATCAAAAGAAAAATAAGCGTCCGCCTGAGGGTCAGCAGCCGACAGGGGAGAAGCAGGAACCGCTGCCGCCTGATCTTACGGGCAAACCGCAAGAGGCCGAGAAGGTTACCGTTACTACCAACATCGTCAACGTCGACGCGGTTGTTTACAACAAGAAGACCGGCCGGCCAATCATGGATCTGAAGAAACAGAACTTTGCGATCTTTGTTGACGGCGTGCAGAAAGAGATTACGAACTTCTCGACGCCGGAAGCTCCGATCACCATTACACTCATCGTTGAATACAGCAAGCTTGGGCAGATTATGGGTTACTACGGCAGCGGCGGAATGGAACCGGGTCAGCTTGAAGTGATTCGTCCAACGGCAATATTTCTGTCGCAATTCATCAAGCCGGAAGATTACGTTTCAGTTATCGCATATGACATGCGACCCACGCCGCTGACCGACTTTACCAACGATCCCCAGCGCATCCAGCAAGTTATCAGTTTGCTTCTGCGCAATCAGCCCGCCTTTAGCGAAACGAACATGTTTGACGCTTTGAAACTGACTTTGATTGGCGGCAAAGCTGACGCGGTCGTCCTCGAAAATTCAAAATCGTCGACAGCAGAATACGCTGGCATGGTCGCCGTGCCTGGCGGCCGTCGGCGGGCGGTGCTCCTGGTCGGGTCAGGGCTGGATACTTTCAGTAAGATCAATCTCGACCAGGCCCGAAAGATAGTCCAGAACGCTGGTATCCCGATTTACATTGTCGGCACAGGAAATCTTTTCTTGAAGAAGTACGACCAGTATTTCGATCCTGGTCGTGGTACAAGCCTCAACGGCATTCCCATAGATCGCATGACCTTTCTGCAAGCGGACAACACGCTTAAGACTTTCTCAAAAGAGAGTGGGGGCGCCTACTATCCGGTTACTTTCGAAGGGGAACTCCCGAACGTGCTCGGTTCAATCAACGCGCTGCTACGTAGCCAGTACAGCCTGGCGTTCAAGCCGGATGATGTTCGCGACGGCAAGTCACATAAGATCGTTGTGAAGGTCGACGTGGACGGCGACGGGCAATTCGATGACAAGGTCTACGTCGTGAAAGCACGCGAAATTTATAACGCGCCCAAGCCGGAAGCAGCGGCGAGCAAAGCAGGAGGCGGTAAGCAGTAGGCAGCAGAAAGCAGGGTAGGACTGACTAAGCGGAGCCTCGTTGCGCGAGGCTTCGCTTTTTTACTTGTAAGAACCTTGGAAATCGCATAAACGCCAGGCGCTGGCACGAAGCCGCAAAACTGATATCTACTTATCCATCTGCAGAAACAAATTATTCATCGACTCTGCCAGCGTGGGGTGCGCGAAGATGGCGTTTTCCAGAACGGTGTACGGCAGTTTGCCCAGCATCGCAATCTCGAACATGGCCATTAACTCGCCGCCCTCAACGCCCAGCACGGCAGCGCCCAGAATCTGTTTCGTATTAGCATCAATAATCGCCTTCATAAAGCCGCGTGTTTCGCTCATCTCGATCGCCCGCGCGACTTTGCTCATCGGTAGCTTCGCCACGCGAAAACTTAAACCCTTCTCTTTTGCTTCGGCCTCATTAATTCCGACACGGCCGAGTTGCGGATCGATGAAGACAGTGTAGGGCACCAGGCGTTCGTCGGTTGTGGCCTTACCCCCTTGAAGCAAGTTTGTGCGAATGATGCGAAAGTCATCGTAGGAAATGTGCGTAAACTGCGGACCGCCTTTGACATCGCCAAGCGCGTAGACTCCGGAGACATTCGTCTCGAGTTTATTATTGACTTTGATGTTGCCTTGTTTATCGGTTTCTATTCCGGCGGCCGCTAGATTCAAAACTTCAGCGTTTGGTTTGCGGCCTGTAGCTGCCAGCAAATGCGAGCCGTTCATTTTCTGTTCGCCTTGAGGCGTTCGCACAGTCAGTTCGATCTCCGCTTCGGTTTTCTTCACGCCAACAGCTTCTGTGTCGAGTAAGATTCTGATTCCGTCTTCTTCCATCACTTTCAAAACTGCTTCGGCGACGTCCGTATCCTCTCGCGCGAGGAGTTGGCCGCCGCGCTGCACGATTGTTACCTCGCTTCCGAACCGGCGAAACATTTGCCCGAACTCGAGCCCGACATAACCGCCGCCCAGCACCAGCAAGTGCTCAGGTAGTTCGTCGAGTTCCATGATCGAAGTCGAATCAAGCGTTGTAACTTCTTCGATGCCTGCAAGCGAAGGTTTCAACGGGCATCCGCCGGTGTTAATGAAGATCTTTTCAGCTTTCAGCAGGCGCGTTTGGCCGTCGTTTTGATTAATTTCAATGTCGTGCGGACCAATGAACCGGGCCTCACCCAAAAATAATGTGAGATTTTCGGTAGTCTCAATAGCGCGCTGATTGCTGTTGCGAAACTTCTGAACAACCTCATCCTTACGCGCGCGAACCTGTTTCATATTCACTTCTTCAAAGTCCACCTGCACGCCGTAATCACCGGAGCGCCGTGAAAGATAGGCGACACGCGCGCTATTGAACATTGTCTTTGTGGGAGTGCAGCCGTAGTTGATGCAGGTACCGCCAATATAAGCGCGCTCGATCAAAGCAGTCTTCCAGGCGGCTTTGGCCAAGGTAGTTGCCAAAGGGTTACCGGCCTGACCTGAACCGATGATGATTGCGTCGTAATGTTCAGACATGAGCGCGTGCGTTTAGGTGAAGAACCCTTGGAAAGAAACCACCAATGAGCCCGCAAAGCGGGCGGCAAATTGATAGCCCCATGGCTACTAATCTGCCGTGCCTCCGGCGCTCATCGAGCGTGACCCTCAAGCTTACTAATTGGACTCAACCCACCATTATCCGATTTGCTCTTCGCTCAGTCACTCGCCCAATAATCTCCGCGCGCGGATAATTCTGCCTCAGCTCAGTCAATAAATCGTTCGTGTGGTCTTCCGAAATCGCCAGCAGCAATCCGCCCGCGGTTTGTGGATCGTAGAGCAGCTTGACCAGGTTCGGATCGATGCTATCGGCAACGGAAACGTCAGTGCTCACGTATTCGCGATTCGTTTTATCGGCGCCAGTTTGCAAACCCGACCTGGCTAAATCCAGCGCGCCATTGATCAAAGGCACACGCGCCGAATCGATTTCAATCGTGACCTTACTCGCGCACGCCAGCTCCCAGGCGTGACCAAGCAAAGCGAATCCCGTGACATCGGTCGCGCCTTTCACGTCAAATTTGCTGATCGCTGCTGCGGCATACTTACCTGGAGTTAACATTGTTGCGATTGATTCTTCAACGACATTCGTGGGAGCTTTTCCGAGCTTGATTCCGGTAGAGATCACACCCGTTCCGATGGGTTTCGTAAGAATGATTGCATCGCCGGGTCGCGCGCCGGCGTTGGTAGCGACATGATTTGGATCGATGACACCAGTAACGGAGTAGCCAAACATAATCTGTTCGTTGTCCACGCTGTGCCCGCCGACGAGCGCGACTTTGTTCTGCGTCAAGATCGACAAACCGCCCCGCATCACCTCACCCAGAATCGAAAAATCCACGCCTTTCTTTGGGAAACAAGTAATTGCCATAGCCGTTACTGGCGTGCCGCCCATCGCCCATACATCATTGATCGAGTTGAGCGCGGCAATGCGTCCGTAATCGAATGGGTCGTCCACAATCGGCGTGAAAAAATCCAGCGTCTGCACCAAAGCGAGATCGTCACGCAGACGATACACTCCGGCATCATCCGCTTTGTCAAAACCGACCAGCAGATTCTCGTCAAAAGGTTGTTTCTCAAGCCCGCTCAACACCTGAGCGAGGACGCTAGGCGCCAGTTTGGCCGCTCAACCAGAGCACGAAACCATCTCTGTCAGACGCATCGTAGTCTCCTTTCATGAAATGTCTTTTGGAGCGATTCAGCGTCGCACCGTCCTGTGATGTTGTCAATTGGACAGAGCATTACGTCCGCGAAGCGGACGGCTGAAAATAGCCCAGCACTTTAGTGCTGGGTCAGCTATGAAAATATGAAATCAAAAGCCCGTGAAACGGGCGACAGAGGTTACAGAAGCGGGAGCGGCAGCGACCAGATACTAGCATTTGACTCTCTGTTCGGCACATCTTCCTGATTTGAGCCTTGGCAACCGCCGACTACCGCACTCGGTTCTGTACAAAACGCGGTCCAGCCGTCGGCTCCGCGGACTGGGTTCATGATGACCATGCTTTCCCAGCGATAAATCGCTGGGCTATTATCAAATGTCCGCATTCGCGGATAAGCCTAAACCCGAGGATGGAACCACAACAATGAAGAGAGCGTCTCGTATTTCTCAACTGACTTTGTTGGTCGGAATTCCTTTGCTAAGCGCAATCCAAGGGTTTGGCCAGGATCCCGATCTCGTCCGCCATTTCAGCTACGATCAGAAGGCCCCGCTCGGCGTAAAACAAATCCACGTCGCGCGTCGCGAGGGCGCTAGGATTTATGACATTACGTACATTAGTCCAAAAGGTGGAGACGTGCCTGCGTACCTCGTGGTACCTAAAGGCAAAGGCCCGTTCGCTGCGGTCATCTGGGGACACTGGTACTGGGAGAACTCTTCAATGCGCAATCGCAAAGAATTCCTCGATGAAGCGATCGCGCTGGCACAGACCGGAGTCTTGTCGCTTTTGGCGGACGGACCGATTGCGCGACCTGGTCACGTGGAGAGCAAAGAGCCGTTGAACGAACAACAGGTGACTGACATGGTCCAAGCGGTCGTCGACATGCGGCGTGCTGTGGATCTATTAGCCAAGCGCCGAGATGTCGATCCGAAACGTATCGCGTTTGTCGGTCACAGTTACAACGCGATGGTCGGTGCATTCTTGAGCGGAATCGATCGCCGCTTCAAAGCATTCGTGCTAATGGCCGGTCCGATGTCCGATGAAGTTGATATGAAATCGAAGGAGTATCAGGACTATCGTCAGAAAGTCGGCCCGGAAAGATTCGATGCCTTCGCGGCGAAATATTACTGGCTCGATGAAGGCAAGTACGTTTCGCACGCAGCGCCGGCTTTTGTCTTTTTGCAGTACGGGTCGCAGGAAGAGTTTCTTAATCCCGACCGCGCGCAGGAGTACGAAAAAGTTGTTAGCAATCCAAAGAGGCTAAAGATTTATAACGCGCCGCACGCTCTCAATGCCGAAGCACGTCGCGACCGGATTCAGTTCCTCGCTGAGCAATTGAAACTGAAGCCGTTACCACCCGCGCTGATCGCAGCAATTCCAGATCTTTACCAGCCGCCAGAACCAAAACAGTAATGCACGACGTCTTGATAATCGGCGCTGGGCCGGCAGGTCTTTCGGCGGCTCGTTGGTGTGACGAGTTAGGCCTTGACACGCTCGTGCTCGAGCAACGCGAAGAAGTCGGCGGACAGCTTCTCTCTGTTTATAACCCGATCGAGAATTACCTGGGACTGCGCGTTGCGAACGGTCGAGACCTGCGCGATCGGTTTGTGGACCAGACGAAAGATTGCGATTTTGATCTTTGGACGAACGTCGAGATCGAAAGCGTAGACTTGAAAGCCAGACGCGTCGTCCTTCGCAGCGGAGAACAGCTTCATTCGATCGCGATCATCATAGCCACGGGATTACGACGTCGGAAGCTCGGCATTCCTGGCGAAGATGAGTTCAGAGGACGAGGTTTGATGGAAAGCGCCACCCGCGATCGCGATCAGCTTGCCGGCAAAGATGTCTGTGTGATCGGCGGCGGCGACGCGGCCGCGGAAAACGCCCTGCTGCTCGCCGAAGTTTGTCCGACGGTAACACTGGTTCATCGCGGAAGAAAACTACGGGGGCGCCGCGAGTTCATTGAAAAATTGCATACTAACAACTGCATCACTGTTTTTCCTGAATCAGTTGTGCGCCGGATCATCGGCCACGAACAGGTCGAGGCCGTCGAAATCGAACGAGCCGGCGCCATCAAACCGTTTCAGATGGCCGTACAGGGGGTGCTGGTCCGCGTCGGGTTTCAACCAAACACTGAATTGTTCCAGAGTACGTTGGAAATGGACGAGCGAGGTTATGTGATTGTCGGTTCACAACAGGAAACGAGTGTGGGCAACGTCTTCGCGATTGGCGACGTGGCGAATCCGGTTGCGCCGACGATTAGCAGCGCGGTGGGCGCGGGCGCAACGGCCGCGAAGGTGATCGCAGCACGGTTGAACGCGGTACAGAACCGCTCGCGGTAGCGAGCGGGTAGCAACAAGCAGGGAAAGTGACCAGCCAATGTCTACCGCCTTACGCTTGCTAGCCGTTCCCATTTCTCGACCGCTTGGACCGTTGCTTTGTCTGCGCTCATCTCATCAAATCAAGAACGAAGCGTAGAAAGTTTGCGACTGCTTCGCACTGAGGTTCTGTAAGGCGATACTTATCGGCAATTAACGACGGTTCTGACTTTCGCAAAGAAAGCGGATAGATGTGTAAGAGGTGATACTTACACGACGCAAGAATTCCTTTCGTGTGTCGTCCTCCCAGTGCCTTAGTCCAAGTATCATCAGCGCAGGAATGTAATAGCGGAATGCCTTCTGATCTAGAAAGGATAACGGCGGCCCGGATTCGAAAATGTCATTATCTGATACGCCTTGCCAACGCCTCTCAACATCCAGACGCCGAGCTGCACATTGATCCTCGGTCGACTTACAGTTATCGATTGCCATTGCTTCATGAAGTGTGATGCCGTCACCACGAGAGACACCGTCGAACGCAGCGTTGATTTGAGCAATAACTGCTGCCCATCGCTCCTCAAATTGGGATAGTTTCATCTTTGGATCCGCTCGCTCCGCCCGCCAGTCGACTCCTGAACTCACCGGCCATTCAACCACGCCGCTCGCAGCGCCTTCGCTTCGGCCGGTGCTTCGTTCATCTCTTCAATCCGGTAATCGAAAATTTGCGGTTCGCCGAGGGTTATCGATGTTTGAATCATGTGCCCGTCACGTTGCAGATTGACGGCGAGGCGATCCCCGGGCTTGTAACGCGCAAGCGTCCTGAAAAAATTTCCTTGCGTTAGCTTCGACCCCCCGAACAAATTGATTATATCCCCAGCCTCCAATCCCGCAGCCGCCGCAGGTGAATCCGGACGGACGCTGGAAATCTTTAAGTTCGTCGTGTCGTTTTCATCGATGCTGATTCCGACCCCCACGCGCTGTCTGGGCTCGCGCACAAAACGCAATCCTACCTGGGCAAATGCCTCTTCGTATGGCGGCGATTCAACGCCACGCACATAACGCTTGAAAAAGTCACTCATTGCCGTGCCGGCAACTTGTGAAACCATTTGTTCGAAATCTTCATTCTTGTAACCGCGGCCGCGCAGGTAGTAAGTCGCATTCGGACTCTTCAAATAAAATTCCTCATACATGCGTCGCATCGCTTCGTCGAGTGAACCCTTGCCGTGAGTTTTGCCGCGAACTAGAAGATCGAGGACCAGGCCAAGTATTTCGCCTTTCGGGTAGTAATTGATTGAGGCGTTAGCCAGATTCGTCTGCTGGGCCTGAGGCGCGTCATCTATGAACGGCGCCGAGAGCGAAGATTCTTCCGCACTCATCAGCCGGCTGCCCGGTGAGTTTTCGACTTCGGTAATCTGCTGCGTCAACGTCCGCAACAGGTGTGCGTCATTCCACAGTCCCGCTCGGCGCTGCATCAGATGCCCGTAATAGTTCGTGATGCCTTCCGCGATCCAGAGTCCGCGCGTATTTGCAGGCCTCGTGAAATCCCATGGACCAAGCTCAAGCGGCCGCAGCCGCTTGACGTTCCAGACGTGAAAGAATTCATGCGCCACAGCGTCCAGTGTTTCTTCATAAGTTCCGGCATCGACGAGCGCGCCGGGCTCGATGATTTGGGTCGAAGTCAGGTGTTCCATCCCGTCGTTTGAACGACCGTCATTGGCAAAATGAATCAGAAAAGTGTACGAATCGAATTCTGGTGCTCCCCACATAGTCGTTTCGGCGCGAACTATTTTTTCGATGTCACGAACTAGTGCCGGTCGCTTGCCGCCTTCCCGCCCCCGCGAATGCACTACGACGTGATACTGCTTGCCATCAACTACGAAATCATCCTGTGTCCAATCGCGCGAAATTTCCGTTGGCGTGTCAGTCATGATGTCCCAGTTGGCAAACTGCCACTCGCGCTGTCCAACCATCCGCGCGTTATCCATACGACCGTTGACAATGCGCCAATCCTTAGGTGGATCTATTTCCAGCTTAACCGGATCCTGTTTGTGATTAATGACATACATGAAGATGCAACCGCCGTTGAAATTCCCATGACGCGAGTCGAGTTGCGAGAAGGTTCCGGAAAGATCGTTGCCGAAAACTTTGTAGCTCACCGTCACTCGTTTGCCGCCACACAGGAAAACTCGCCAGGTATCCGAATCTAATCGAGCAACCGGCGACAAGGCCTGCCCGCATCGTGCATTTGGTGGTGGCAAATCCTGCGCGCGAAATTCCTGTACGTTCTTCGCAAAATCAAAAACAGCGTAACGCCCGGGCGACCACTTGGGCATTTGAAAATCGAGCGAATCAATCTTTTCTTCGAGTGGCACTTCTACGCTGATACTGACTTCGAACAGGTGCGTATTCGGGTGAGACATCGCCAGGTGGTAGTTGATCTTGAGCGGCTGCTCCTGACCTCTGGCTGCGCCACACACGGCGACCAGCAAGCAGAGCGCAGCAATGATTCGAAAGCGGAGTCTTCTGTAACTTTTGGTCATTTGAGTTGCAGGGTCTAATGGAATCCGATAGACAAGTCAGCCGATTATGTTTGCCTGGGCAAAAACATGTCAAAGACTCTCTGCGTTCTTCTGCGAAAACCTCCGCGGCCTCCGTGTTTAAATCGGAGCGCACGCATCCTGCGTGCGGCCCGCAGGCATCCTTGCCGGCAACTCAAGAAAGATTCTCTCGGGCTGTCGAGCTCTTCGCGTCCTCTGCGTTTTGACTTCCTCTTTGATAACATCGAAGCGCTGCGATGAGCATAACTGAAAGACTCTATTACAACGATTCTCATTTGATCGCATTCGACGCGCGCGTCATTTCTCTTAATGAGCGAGACGATGGCGCCATCGCCGTGACACTTGATCGCACGGCGTTTTATCCCACCGGAGGCGGTCAACCAAACGATACGGGTATTCTGGGCGAAGCGCGGGTGATCGATTGCATTGACGCCGAGGAGGCCGGCGTTCTTCACGTTATCCAGGGGCGGGCGCCGGAGGTGGGCGACACCGTTCAGGGAAGAATCGATTGGTTGCGGCGGCTCGATCACATTCAGCAACACACGGGCCAGCACATTCTGTCTGCAGCGTTCGTGAAGTTGTTCGACGCACCGACGCGCAGCTTTCGAGTTCTGGAGCATGAATGCGAAATCGACGTTGCTCTTGACGATGCAACAGACGAACGAATCGAACACGCTGTCGATCTCGCCAATCAGATCATCTGGCAAAACTGTGCTGTCCAGATTCGGCACGTGACGTCGGCAGAAGCCGCGAATTTGCCTTTACGCAAAGAGCCCGCTCGCGAAGATGAGCTCCGTCTAATACAGATCGACGACTTCGATCTGACTCCCTGTGGCGGTACGCACGCCAAGTCAACCGGCGAAGTCGGAGTGATCGCCGCGCGTTCATGGGAGCGAGCAAAAGGTTTGACGCGCATACAGTTCCTGGCTGGAATCCGCGTCCTTGCTGACTATCGAAAAGCAAACAAAACCACACGCGATGTGGCGGCAATGTTCAGCGCTGGACGCGAAGACTCCCCGACACTGGTTGCGCGATTACTTGAAGAGAATAAAAAACTTCTCCGTCGAAGCAGTGATCTCGAGGAGGTTGCTTGCCGCTTCGAGGCCGAGGAGCTATTGATGCAGGAAACGTCGCGTTTAGCGGCCGGTAACCGCCCGTTGGAGCCCGACCCTAAGCGTGTTAGCCCGACACCGGGGGCCCCAGCCGGGCAGCCCGGCTGGGGTGCGTTGACAGAGGGCTTACCAGGCGAGGCGAGTCCGCTCGTTATTGCTAGAGTCTTCGATGATCGCGATGCCGATTCACTCAAGCATCTCGCACTCGCTCTGATTGCTCATTCGAAGACTGTCGCGCTCTTAGGTTCACGCGATGGCGACGCCGCGCGATTAGTTTTCGCGCGATCATCTGATGCAGGCGGTGACATGAATACTTTGATGCGCGAAGCCTGCTCGAAAATTGAAGGCCGCGGCGGCGGCAAGCCTGACATCGCGCAGGGTGGTGGCAAGAATGTGGCAAGTCTAGATAAAGCCATCCAAGCCGCCGCTCGAAGTCTTGTTGAGAGTTAATCCGTGCAGGCTGCGACTGGGAATCACTTGCTGGAAGGCTGGGTGATAACGGCGTGCCAGCTGGCTAGTTTGCTGCTTCCTGTCTGCGATGAGCGCAAAGCGCGAACAAGTCTACTACCTGCAAAATCTGCGGATTATATTCTCACGCTGAAACTTGAAAGCTGAAACTTGAAACTGTATTCTCATGCGCGTGGGGCAGTAGCTCAGTTTGGCAGAGCGCCGCGTTCGCAATGCGGAGGCCAGGGGTTCGAGCCCCCTCTGCTCCACCATTTTTTTCAACGACTCGCAGCCACCGCCGTCGGTGGCTGTTTGTTCCATGTGGCCAATACGTGGACATTTTTTTCTGGAATTCAATTGCACCGCGTCAACAGCCGCACGTTTGCTCTCCTCGACTGTCCTTACGTAACGCATGGTCACACGAACGTCTGAGTGCCCCAAGAGTTGGGCTATTGTGAAGGCTCGCATCCTGCCTCGGCCAGACGAGTTCCAAACGTCCCCTCTGGGGAGCACCAAGGATTCATGGCGAATTGCTGAAACTGGGGAATTCAGATCTCTCAAGCAACAGTAGCCAATTACATGGTGCGACAACGAAAGCCACCTTCACAAACCTGGCGTGCCTTTCTTGAGAACCACGTAAGGCAGTTGATGTAGATTTCCTCGTCGTCCCGACAGTGAGCTTTCGCATCTTATATGTCTTTATTGTCGTGGCCCACCATCGACGTCACGCCATTCACTTCAACGTGACGGCCCATCCCACTGGCGAATGGAAATCTGTCCGAACTCCTTGCCCAACAGATCGTTGAAGCGTTTCCCTGGGAGAGTGCGCCGCGTTATCTGTTACATGATCGAGATTGCATTTACGGCGGATCGTTCCATCAGCGAGTTGGGGAAATGGGCATTCGCGAAGTGCTGACAGCGCTGAGATGCCCCTGGCAGAACCCGTACGCGGAGCGCTTCATCGGGTCGTTGAGACGGGAATGTCTGGATCACGTCATCATCGCATTCGATCGCGATTGGCCGCCAGTTCTGCGGGAAGAATTTTCAGTGCTATCTTCCGATCAAGTTTTGTATCTTCGGCCAGATACACTTCGCCCATGCCGCCTTCGCCAAGCTTCGCGCTGATTTCGTAACGGCCAGTCTTGTGCCGGCATGGATCATGGATTCGCTGGTTGCGGCTTCACTGCGGCAGCCCAACGCGCCGCTCCAACTCCTGAAAGCGCGGGTCGTCGCGGATTTTGTCGAACACGTGCACTACTTTGAGTTCAGCCATGGCGGTCGACCGTTCGGCGGATGCTCTTTCGAGCCACTTAAACGCTTGCTCTTTGTCGCCGAGTTCGGCATACACGGCCGCGCGTGTGTAGGTGTAGAGGTATCTGCGTTGCTGTTCCGGCTCGTCCATCTCCGCAACTATTTTGAGCGCATCGCTTTTTCGTCCCGCGCGGGCGTAGATGATGGCGAGCGTGTCGTTGATCCTCTTCGTCCCGTCTTCTCTAAATTGCCCGCCGACTAATTCGTACGCTTTTTGAACCTCCGCGACGGCTTCTTCGTATCTGCCCATATAACTGTAGTTGACCGCCAAGAGGTGGTGAGCGCGCTGAAAGTTCGGGTCCATGTCGAGCACCTTCCGCAGTACCTCGACCGCGCGGTCGTAACGGCCTGAAAGGGTATAGGGTCGCGCCGAATCGACCGCAATAACTAACGAAAGCGGGTCAAGGTGCCGAGCGCGTTCGATCTCGGCTATCGCTTCGTCGAAGCGGCCCATCGCGCCCAGGAATACGCTGTAGCGGTGATGCGCCGTCGCATAATCGGGATTTAATTCGATGGCGCGTTTATATTCCCGTTCGGCGGCGGCGAAATCCCAGTCCCAACGTTCTTTGACAACGCCGAGCGAGACGTGCGCTTCGGGTAGCGTGTCGTCAATCGCTAAAGCGCGCAGCGCCGCCTCTTTCGCCTGCGGCAGACCTAGTTCGGGACGCATGGGGGCGAAATTGAAGCCCAAGCTCAGATTGGAATATCCGTCGGCGATGCCCGTGTAAGCGAGCGCGTAATTCGGATCGAGGGCGACGGCCTGGTTAAAATATTCGATGCTTTTACGGAGGTCTTTTTCAGTGCGCTTGTTCCAGAAGTAACGGCCTTGCAAATAAAGCCGATAGGCTTCCGGATTAGCCGTATAGCTCTTCGTCACCTTCTGCTCGTCGGCCCGGGTCAATTTGGCTTTAAGGTTCTCGGAAACATCCCGCGCAATCTCAGTTTGCAAGGTAACGAGATTGCTTAATTTCTGATCATATTGCTTACCCCAAAGTTGGTTTTCGGTTGTCGCGTTGACTAGTGACAAATAGAGCGTCAAATCGTCGCCGTGCTGGACAACGCGTCCGTTCAGGACCGCTTGAACGCCTAATTCTCTGCCGACCGTGTGTGGGGAAACATCCTTGCCTTTGTAACGAAATACGGAGGAGCGCGCTTTGACATTCAATCCCGGCAGTTGCGACAAACTGTTGATCAGGGTTTCGGTCATTCCGTCGGACAAATATTCTGCATCAGCGTTCCCACTCTCGTTGACGAACGGCAGGACGGCGATTGATTCGATGACGGCTGGCCGTTTCCAAAAATAAACAACGTACGAAACGCCGACCGCCATTACTAACAGGATCGCCACAGCGATCACTAAACCCAGATGGCGAGCTTGCCATTTGGTGGTCGGCATTGTCTGACGGGCTTTGCCGGATGCAGTGGCATCTAAAGTGGCCGAGCCAACTGTAATCTCAGCAGGGTGCGAACGTTCCACTTCCGCGGCGAACTCCAGACGTCGCTTCAGGGTCGTGAGGTCAAGAAGCATGTCCTTGATCGTCTGGTACCGTTGGTCTCGGTCTTTGTGCAGTGACTTCTCGACGATGCGCTCCAGCTCAGGCGGAACCTCCCGCACATAACGCGTCAGCGGTATTGGTTCTTTGTCGCTCAGAAGGGAGGCCAGAACTTCGTTCTTGTTCGAGCCTTTGAACGGCAGCTGGCCTGCGATCATTTCGTAAATTAAAACACCAAGGCTGAAGATGTCTGTTCGTGCATCCACATGAAGCCCGCGTGCTTGCTCCGGTGACATGTACAGCGCTGTACCCATGACGACGCCCGGTTCGGTGTAAACGGCTGCGCGTGTCGGCGCCTGCGTGTCGACTGACTCGGCCGGCAGACGCTCAGTCAATTTCGCCAATCCGAAGTCCAGCACCTTAACGATACCGTCGCGACGGAGCATGACATTTTCGGGCTTAATGTCGCGGTGTACGATGGCCGCTGCGTGAGCAGCGGCAAGAGCTCCGGCGATCTGGGTTGCAATATCAAGCGCCTCAGTAACTTTCATCGGAGCGTTTCGCATTCGCTCTCGAAGTGTCTCACCATCAATGAACTCAGTAGCGATAAAGTGACCTGAATCCGTCTGATCGATTTCGTGGATGGTGATGATGTTGGGGTGGTTGAGCGCTGACGCCGCCTTCGCCTCTTGTACGAACCGAGTCATGCGAGTGCGATCAGCGCCAACCTCGGCCGGTAAAACCTTCACCGCAACCTTCCGATCAAGCTTAGTGTCCAGCGCGAGGTACACCTCGCCCATGCCGCCCTCGCCAAGCTTCGCGCGGATTTCGTAACGGCCGAGTTCTGTGCCTGGATTCAAAGCCATTTCGTCTAGGGAATGCCAATACGTCTCACGAGATCCTGAAAGCGCGGATCAGAGCGAAGCCTCGCGAATCTGACATCAGATTTCAAGCGGACTACATTGAGGTCGTGCGCTCTATTCGCTTCTTCGAGCCATTCAAACGCCTTATCGTTTTCACCCAGAATCCCAAATATTGAGGCGATAAATGCAGCCGACACGTACTTCTGCTTCGACAGTTCGATTACTTCGTTCAAATTCTTGTGCGCTTCGTCGCGGTTACCGGACAACGCGTAGGTTTGTGCAAACCCCATCAGCGCCAGCGGCCTGCCACCCGGGAGACGGAGGACTCGATTAAACTCGGACATCGCTTCGTCATACATCCGTTTCTCGGCGTAGGCTTGACCAAGTCGATAGTGAGCAAGAATGAAGTTCGGATCGAACTCAACTGTTTTCCGCAATTGCTCCACAGCCTGATCGACCTGACCATTAATCGTAAGAATGCGGCCGTACCACGCATTTATGGACAACGATAGCGGCTCTAATTCAGCGGCTCGTTTGATCTCAGCCAACGCGTCCTCGTTTCGGCCGACAATCGTTAGATAGATGGCGTACCAGTGGTGAGCTACGGAGTAGTTCGGATTCAATTCCAGAGCCCTTTTGTATTCGCGTTCGGCGCCGGCAAAGTCGCGATCGTAATAACACTTGACGTGACCCAGTGGAACATGAACTTCGGCAAGGGCTTCATCGATTTCGACAGCCCTCAGAGCAGCGGCTTTTGCTTTCGGCAGAGTTTCGTTTGGAGACATGTCCCCGCCCGCCTCAGGTCCACCGAGTAGAGCATACGTATCTGCCATGCCGGCGTAAGCCAGCGCGAAGTTAGGATCGTTTTCGATCGCCTGTTGAAAATAGTCAATCGCCTTGTGCAGCGACTCGGGACTTCGCTTGTTCCAATAGAATCTTCCTTTTAAATATAGCTGATAAGCATCGTTGCTCTCAGTGTAGTGTTTAGTCAGACCTTTCTCTTCGCTTGACACCTTGAGCTTCAACTTGTCGACGATCTCTCGCGCAATCTCACGTTGGGTTTGCAGTACCTCAGACATTTTCCTGTCGTACTTCTCGCCCCAGAGCAATTTGTTGTAACGCACGTCCACCAGTTCCGCACTGATCGTCAGATTGTCTCCGCGTTGCACGATTCTTCCCAACAGAACGGCGTTGACGCCAAGTTGGTTGCCCACTTTGACGGGATCAATCTCTTTATTCTTGTAAGCGAAGACTGAGCTCGTGGGACTGACCTTAAGGTTCGGTAGCTGTGAAAGACGATAGATGAGTGACTCCGCTAATCCATCAGAAAGATATTCGGTGTCCCCTTCAGTGCTTTTGTTCTGGAATGGGAGAACCGCAATTGACTCGATTGCGACTTCGCTGTTGCGCGCGTGCAGGTAAAAACCGAGCCCTACGCTGCCGGCTACGAGCACAATAAGAGTGATAGCCACCGCCAGTTTGTGCTGTTTGATTCCACTGACAATATATTCGGCGCTGGACAACGGTGCTGATTGCGTCGTGCTTGATGAAATCGATCCTGCCGGGCCGGACTCACCCTTAGTCGAACCGATAGATGCTGGTGGCACGGTCGTATCCACACCGGCGACACTCACTAATTCGCGCCGCAACTCTCTTAATTCAATAGCAATGTCCTTGATCGTCTGATAGCGATCTTCGGGATCTTTAGCCAAACACCGCCTGACGATTCTTTGCAGATGATTAGGCAAGTTGGCACGGAAGTCGCTAATCGGCGGAGCCGGCTCGCGAATAATTTTGTTGAGCGAATCAACCGGATCCTTACCTTCAAAGACTCTGCGTCCCGTGACTGCTTCGAACAAAATGCAACCGAACGAGAAAATATCCGAACGATGATCGATCTCTTTGGTCCTTCCCTGCGCCTGCTCAGGCGACATGTATCCAAAGGTCCCGAGTACCACGCCAGGCATTGAGTGCGGCTGGAGAATTGCAGTCGCCAACTCGCTCGCACCTTCATCTCTGCGCTGTGAGGCCTGGAGCGGCTCGATGAGCTTGGCTAGTCCAAAATCCAGAATCTTGGCGTGGCCATCACCAGTGATCATTATGTTATCTGGTTTGAGGTCGCGATGAACTATTCCTGCTGCATGAGCCTTAGCCAGACCTTCCGCCGCGTGTTGCAGATACTTGAGAAGTTTCGGAAGATCAGTCTGACCGCGATGAATTAGTTCGCGCAGCGTCTGGCCGTCGATAAACTCCATCGCGATGAAGTTCACGCCTTCGTGTTCGCCAATCTCGTAGATGTGCGCGATGTTCGGATGATTAAGCGCTGCGGCAGCCTGTGCCTCCTGTTCGAAGCGACGCATTCGATTTTGATTGGACGCCAGATCGGCGGGAAGAATCTTTAGTGCGACTTTACGATGCAGACGCGTGTCTTCCGCCAGATACACTTCCCCCATGCCGCCCTCGCCAAGCTTCGAGCGGATTTCATAGCGACCGAGTTTTGTGCCCGAAGCCAGCGTCATTTCTTCAGATCTGCCGTCCAGTTCAGCACGACGTTTATTGGCATCGAGGTGATTTCGCCAGCCGTGTTCGCAACTAAAAACTTTTGGCCGTCAGCGGTGACTGCAAATTGCGCCACCGCGGCATTAAAGCTGGGAACACGCAAGTCGAACAGAGGCTTAGGCGCTCCGCTCTTTAAGGTTCCGTCTTCTTCCTTAACATCCACAGCCATCATTTTTTTGTCGCTCGCAACATAGAAGAACTCCGTGCCATCGCGCCTCCACGCCAGGAAATAACCACCGTTAGATGAAATCTGCTGTTTGCCGCCTAAGGCAGGGAAGCTTTGCACGTAGATCTGATTAATACCTGATTCGTCTGAGGTGTATGCGATCCATCGTCCGTCTGGTGAGAACCTCCCGTTTCTTTCGTTGAAATCAGTCTGCAAGAAAGGAATTGGCTTTTGATCTCCAAAGAGCGGCAGAACCCAGATATCTTGTTTTGTCTTCGGATCGTTAACGACGTAGGCGATAAATCGCCCATCGGCGGACCAGTCGCTGGGAAATTTGTTATGGTCCGTTTTAAGCAGCAGTTCCTCTTTGCCGGCGCCGGTAGCGGCCTTTTGATAAAGGTGCCGCGGGCCCTCTTGGTCTGAACTAAAGGCAATGCGGCTGCCATCAGGCGACCACACAGCGAACAGTTCTTGCGCAGGATCGAACGTAAACCGCGTTGGCTTGCCCGTCGCCAAGTCTATCAGCCAGACATCACGATTCCCCTGAGGGTCAACACCATCTACGGCGACACGCTTTCCGTCAGGCGAGAACCACGGACGAATAAAGTTACCTGGCCCGCCCAGCAAACCGATCTCTTTGCCACCTCGATCTATCCAGGTAAGTTGTGAATTTCCATAGCTGCCACTGCTGTAAACCAGCACGCCGGTTTGTGACACTGAGAAGAACGTTTGAAATGACGCCACGTCATATCCGACTTGTTCGGCGACTGGAAATGGCTCGCCGCTGAGTTGGAGGTTATCGGCGTCAAAGGCTTGGGCCATTAGGGTAGCCTCGCGCCGGAACAAGAGATAACCCGGCGCGGCGTACGCTACCACTGAGTTGGGAACATTCAGTAAACGCCGGTTCTCTTTACCGTCAAGCGAGGTCACGTAAATCCCCTGGCTTTGTGGACCGCCAAGTACGGAATACAAGAAATGACGGCCGTCGGGTAGAAAAAACGGCCAGCGATGAGAAGCCTCCTGGTGTGACGGGTCGAGTCGTGTCAAACGATTTGGCTCGCCACCTGCCGCTGACACCTGATAGATCGGTTCATTAGGAGTGGGCACAAACAGAATTACTCCGTCGCGGTTCCAGGTGCCGCCACGTGGAACAGCCGCATTGCACAACGTCTGGACGGTCCCGCCGGTGACCTCAACTTTTTTGAGCTTGCCACCAGCGAAGAATCCAATAAAGCGGCTGTCCGGCGACCAGAAGGGCAAAGCTGCTTCTTCGGTTCCGGATACCGGCTGCGCAGTAATCGAGTCAAGGGGTCGAAGCCACAAGAGACTCTTTCCTGAAGCATCCGTAGCCACGAAGACCAGGCGAAGTCCGTCTGGCGAAATAGCGAAGGAACCAAAACCGGTCTTCTCTGGCGGATTAATGAAGAGGCGGACAGCCCGCGCCTCAGTTGGCGCACGACGAAAATATGAAGAGGCCAGAGCAACGGCCAGAGCAACGACGGCAATAACGGCGACTGCGGCAACGGATCCCAGAATTAGCTCACGTCGCGTCAGGCGTCGCGGAGCGAGCGCAGACATCGCTATTGTCTGAGCTGAGACGGGAGTCGAACCCGAGAGCGCTTCCAGCGCGAAGGCCAGATCGCTCGCCGAATGGAATCGGGCTTCGGGATTCTTTTCCAGACAGTGATTCACCAGCCGCTCGAGCGCGGGAGAAATTCTTTGATTGGTTTCCGAAAGATCGGGCGGATCTTCTTTCAGAATCGCGCTCATCGTTTCGGCGGCGGACTCGCCGTGAAACGCGCGCCGACCCGAAAGCATCTCGTAAAGAATCGCGCCAAAAGAAAAAATGTCTGAACGATGATCGACGGCGCGGCCTTTCACTTGTTCCGGCGACATATAACCGACCGTGCCCATCACCTTGCCCGGATCGGTATCAACACGACGCGTCGGAATGCCGGTTTGTGATAGTTCCGCATCTCCTGCGCCGGTGAGTTTCGCCAGACCAAAGTCGAGAATCTTCACGCGCCCATCATTACGTAGTCGATCACCTTTCGCTGCGGCAACGCTGTCCCGCTGATTCGCTGGCGCAAAGTCTGGCCCTGGAGTAACTCCGAAACGACATATGGCGACCCATCATGCGTACCGACGTCATAGATCGAAAGAATGTTTGGGTGATTGAGCGCACTCGCCGCGCAAGCCTCCTGCTCGAAACGATGCAGTCGCTCCGGGTCATCGGAATACGTCGAAGGCAGAACCTTGACGGCCACGTCGCGACCTAATTGCGTGTCTCGCGCCAGATACACCTCACCCATTCCGCCTTCGCCAATCTTCGAGCGGATTTCGTAGCGGCCGAGTCGTGTGCCGGTCAACATCAACTATTTAGGGCGGCTGCTAGCCATGAGCCGTCATTATCCACGATTGGTGGTCTTTCGTCGCCCGAATTTCGAGGAAATACTGGTTCCGCAAATGGCGGGCGTAACCGCTTCTAAACGACTATTCCGGTAACCCTACTCGCCGCACGAGCTCGACAAACCGCGGGTCTGAGCGCAGCGGATCGAGAGTTGGATTTACTTTCAAGCTGACCATTTGCATATCGTGTTGGTCGTAAGCTTTGTCGAGCCACGCGAATGCTTGTCTTTTCGACCCAGTGCACCGTAAATCTCGGCGACCGAGTGCGGCGACAAACCAACCGGAGGTGTTGTTTGCTCGCTGTTCTCGCTACTCGCGAGTAATTCGTTTAGAAGCTTCTTCGCTTTGGCTCGCTTTCCTGTTTTCGCGTACGCATGCGCGATAACAGCTTTCATCGATGTCTCGACCGGCGCGACGCCTTTCGACAGCTCCAGCACTTTCTCGTATTCCGCCATGGCCTTGTCGAACTGATCCTCCTGAAGATAGGAGTTGCCGAGCACGCTATGCGCCGCGACAAAAGTAGAATCCATGTCGAGGACGTTCCGGAGTTCGGCTATCGCGCGCTGGTAATCGCGGGCCATATACGCCGTTAACCCAAACGTCATGTTCATCAACAGCGAGAGCGGGTCAAGCTCGACGGCTTTCCTGGCTTCGGCCGCCGCCTCTTCGTGCCGGCCGACGTTTGCGAAATAAATCGTCGACCAGTGATGTGCTTCGGCGTAGTTTGGATCTAATTCGACGGCTCGTTTGAAATCCTTTTCCGCGCCCGGGAAATCCCAGTCATAAACCCATCTGAAGAAGCCCCGCGTCGCGTGCGCTTCGCCTAACGTCTCGTCCAACTCTAATGCACGGCTTATCGCCTGCTTCGCTTCGTTCGGCTGCGCTAGGTAGTTGTAACAGTCGGCTAGTCCAGCGTAGGCCAACGCAAAGTTAGGATCTTTACGGACGGCGTGCTTGTGATAGTCGATACCCTTTTGCACGCCATCGACCGTGAGCTTGTGGAAGTAAAATCGCCCCTTCAAATAATCCTGGTAGGCTACGGCGTTTTCCGTGTGACGTTTGGCCAGCCGTTGTTGCTCCTCGCCGCTGAGTTTCAAGCGAAGCTGGTCCGTAATCTGCCGCGCAATTTCGTTTTGCAGCGCAAAGACGTCTGACGGCTGACGGATGTATTGCGCGCCCCACAGGTGACTGCCATCCTGGGCATCGACCAGTTCGACGCTGATAGAAAGCAAGTCGTCATGTCTCACGACCCGTCCGGTAAGCAATGCTTCAACCCGCAGCTGGCGCCCGACTATCATCGCGTCGGTGTCACGGTCTTTGTAACGAAATGAAGAATTGCGCGACATCACTCTAAGCTGCGTCAATTGCGACAACTTGTTGATAAGGGTTTCCGCGATCCCATCTGCGAGGTAATCCAAATCTGGATCGGAAACAACATTAACAAACGGCAGGACTGCCATTGACCCAAGCGAGCTTCCCCGTATTTCATCCCGCACCTCTTTTATGTTCGCAATAAAGCGGTAGCCGCGCCACGGAATTGTCTCGATGTATTTGGCTTCGCGTGGATGCTCGCCGAGCGCAGTTCTCAAACTCGAGATGTTGCGCGCGATGTTTCCTTCTTCGACGACCGTGTCACGCCAGACGAGTTTCATCATTTTGTCTTTGCTCATGACGTGATCGCTGTTCTGGACCAGCGCCAGCAGAATGTCGAACACCTTGGGTCGCAGCGGCACAACTTCGCCATCGCGCCAGAGCCGTCGCTCGCGCGCATCAATGCGAAACGGGCCGAACTCGTAATTGACGTTTGGCTGCCAGAGCATGGCTTTGACGCGTCAAAAGCCCGACCCGAAACGAAGCCTGCCAATCAACGACACCTGCGTTGCCAACGAGTGGGCTTCTCACCTTTTTCCGAAATTTTTCTGAACTCGCGAAGGACTTCAGCTCCGCGCCGGCCTATCTTCGACCTGCCGTTGTCTCGGTAACGTTTTGAAGGGTGAGGTGATTCTATTCAAGAACACCGGCCGGGGCAACGGCCCCGAGACGAAAGGAGACACGCAATGAACAAAGTCGAGAACGAAATCCTCAGGCTTGAAGAAGAGCTAACGCAAACAGAACACCGGCTGGACGTTGACGCGCTCGATCGCATTTACGCCGATGACATTATGGTCACTGCGCCGATTGGCATCTGCGTCGACAAACCGGCGGTCATGGCCGAGGTGAACGCGGCCGCCGCGAAGGCTATCGTCGGGAAATATGACAAGACAGATTTGAAAGTGCGCGCCTACGGCGATACGGCAGTGTCCAGTTATCGCATGGCCGCAGAAGCGCAGTTCGACGGGCAGGAGATCAAACGCCGTCTGTGCATCACGAACGTTTGGATGAAGCGCAACAGCCACTGGCAAATCGTTGCGCGCCACACCGCTAGTCTGCCTGAAGACACACCGCCGGCAGGAGAGAATTGCGGTCAGACTTCGTAACGGCCGAGTTTTGTGCCTGCGGAAAGAGTCATCCTATAAATAATCAATCGGTCTTTGGCCGGTGATAAAGAACTCTGCTCTCGGCGCACGTCTCAAGGCGGACTTGCCAATGCGATGGATAACACGACCAACAACCCTCAGTTTGAAAAGTGGACTTTTGGCGTAGCCGTGGGATGACGCCCTTGATAATCTGAACTTCAGTCATGAAGTTGGTCACATTCAAGGCTGCGATCACGATCGAGAACACACCAAATCCCAAGGCGTGTATGACTACTCTTTCGGTTATCGGTTCGTCTGTAAGGGCAAAACCTATCACACCATCATGTCATATGAGCCGGGCGCGTTGATTGCGTACTTTATTATGGTCTTCCCGACAACTAGTGGACTGTAACGTTGAATACGCTAGTACTATACAGTATCATGAGGCATGTCCAACGAAACGGTTCGATTGACTGCCTCGGAAGAAAATGAACTTCGCGCCCGGGCTCGGTCTCGGACATTGCCGGCGGGCGAG
>WNGK01000845.1_pt1 | contig 32108 bp, 24 predicted proteins | sample 5400601 | NCBI WGS metagenome assembly WNGK01 (sample SAMN13153376, study PRJNA577476) | soil metagenome | isolation source: 60 cm soil or saprolite under Garry oak tree replicate 1 | place: USA:California | collected 2016-06-15 | reverse complement strand
GCCCGGAAGTTCTCACCCGACGGCCCATGTCCACGTTCTTCGAGCGGGTGCGTGCCGCTCTTGCGCAGAAGGGCTACCAGGTCGACCGCGTGCTGGGGAGCGGAGGCATGGGCATCGTCGTTCTCGCCCACCAGACCAGCCTCGAGCGCCTCGTGGCGGTGAAGGTGATCCGGCCCGAGCTGCACACGGCCGCGGCCACCCTGAGGTTTACCGGGGAGGCCCAGACGCTCGCCCGTTTCGCCCACGCGCACATCGTCCAGGTCCACGAAGCGGACCAGGCCGATGGGCTTCCATACTACACCATGCAGTACCTCGACGGTGAAACCTTGGCCGACCGGCTGCCTGCCGGTCCCATGCCGCGCAAACAAGTGCTCAAGCTCGGGCGGGATCTGCTCGATGCGCTCGAGCATGCGCACGCGCATGGCGTCGTGCATCGCGATGTGAAGCCCGCCAACGTGTTCTGGGACGGCGAGGGCGCCGTACTCGTGGACTTCGGGATCGCGAAGCGCGTGCCCCTCGCCGGCCAGGGGTCGGAAGAATCCCTCACCGAGCCGGGCGCGCGCGCGGGCACGCGGGCCTACATGTCCCCGGAGCAGCTCTCCGGCGCCGAAGCGTCTCCCGCCAGCGATCTGTACGCGGCGGCGCTGGTCATCTACGAAGCCTACACGGCGCGTCACTGGCTCGAGGCGCAGAGTGCGGGGCGGCGGCTGTGGGCGGGGGTGCCGTGGCTCGTCCGCCGCGTGCTGCGACGCGCCCTCGCCTGGAAACCCGAAGACCGCTGGCCCGACGCGGCGACGTTCAAGCGGAGGTTCTGGAGCACGCGCGTCCGGCAATACCCGCTCCGCACCCTGGGGCTCGCGGCGGCCACGCTGGTCGCGGGCGCGGGCGTCACCAGCCGTGTGATCAACGAGGCCTGGCCGTTTCACCGCGCCGGCGGCTTGCGACTCGTCGTTTCGCCGTTCGAGAACGTGTGCACGGTCGCCGGGCGTGCGGGCGATCGCGTGGCGCGGGGCCTCGTGCGCGACCTGCAGGGATACGTGGACTTCTCGGTGGCCGGTCCGGCGGAGCCGCCCTGGCTTACCACGCGCTCGACCGTGCTGGTGCGGGGATCGGTGTGCGCGCGCGGGGATTCGGTTCGCGCCGAGGTCGACGTAGGGGCGGCGGTGGGCGGTTCGGACCCGGCAATCTTCGCCCGCGGCGACACGGGCCATCTGGACCTCCTGGCCGACACGCTGGCGTACGGCATCGTGCGCGAGATCTGGAATCGCGAGAACCCGTTCGATGCGGTGCTGCCGATCAAGGCACTCCCTCGGACCGCCCGGGGGCTCGCCGCGTGGCTTGCCGCGGAGCGGCTCCTCGCCCAGGCACGGTGGGGAGAGGCGGACCGGGCGTACGACGTCGCCGAGGCGATCGACTCGACGTGCTGGCTCTGCCCGTGGCGCCACGCCCAGGTGGACAAGTGGCTCGGGCGTCCGGCGGACGAAGCCCGGGCGGCACGCTACTTGAGTCACATCGATTCCTTCCCGCCCCACTATCAGGACCTGATCCGCGCGTCGCGCCAGCCGCTGGTGCAGTCGCTCGCGACCCTCAAGCGGGTTGTGCGGGAACGGCCCGGTTTCCTCCCTGCGCTCTTCATGCTGGCCGACGAGACGTATCATCGCGGCCCGTTGATCGGGCACGGGTTGCGGGACGGGATCGAGGCCTTCGACGCCGTCGTGCGCGTGCGACCGGACTTCCTGCCGGCGTGGGAGCATTTGACCTGGGCCCTGACGGCCGACGGCAGGGAGACCGGCGCCCGGGCGGCGTACCAGCGGCTCGAGCGGTCCGGTCCACCCCACGACGCCTTCTCCCAGGAAGTCCGGGCGCTCCTGTGGCTCGGGTTGACGTGCCGCTTCGACGGCAGCATCGCCTGCGGTCACGCGCTGGATGTCGCACTCGCGCAGACCGGCGCCAGCCAGTACCCTGATCTCGCGGCCGGGCCCCGCTACCTGATGACCTTCGACGCGCCAGCGGGTGCCGTCGCATTCGGGCGGCGTTTTGCGGCGCGCGACGACGCGCCCGCGCTCGTCGAGTCCGGACTCGTGGCCGAGCTTTCCGGCTATCTGGCGTTGGGGCTGGTCGACTCGGCGCGAGCCGCCGCACGGGCGCTGCACGGACTGGGAGGGGCCGAGCTCACGGTCCTCCCCGCCGAGCTCGACGCGGCGCTGCTGTTGCTCGAGCCCAGGCAGGTCGCTGGGCCGGCGCGCTGGGCGGACGTCGCTCGCGGCCTCGTCGCGCACACCCGCTCCGGCGTCAGCACGGCCGCGACGCGACGTCGGGCCGCGTGGATGCTGCTCCTGCTCGGCCGGCACTGGGGCGCGCTGCCCGATTCCGATACGTACATGCGAGTGCTCCAGGGCGAGCCGGGACGGCGTCCCTTGGCGAGCCTGCTCGAGGCCGATGCACTGGCGCGCCGGGGCGGGGCAGCGGCGGCGCTCCGGCTGACGGACTCGCTGACGCCGTTGCAGGCCGACAGCCTTGGCGACCCCGAACTGGTGGATCCCTTCTTCCGCACGGTGCTGCATCTGTTCCGCGCCGATTGGGCCGAGGCCCGCCACGACGTGGACGGTGCGGAGCGGGAGCTCGAGTGGTACGAGAACAACGACGTCGCCGGGCGGCCGAGCGGACCGCCGCAGGTCGGCGACCTGGACTGGGGCTTCGGCACGCTCGCCCGATCCCGGCTCGCCGGCCTGCTGGACGCAGCGGGCGATGAGCGTGCCTGTGCGCTCTATCGAAGGGTCGCCGGCGCCTGGGCCCGCGGCGACGCCCGCTACCGCGCCCGCGCCGACAGCGCGGGGGCTCGCGCCACGGCGCTTCACTGCCGCGCCGTCGTATGATCGTCTGCGAGACGCTGGGCCCGCCCGTGGTGCGGCTCGACGACGGCAGTGTGCCCGCCGACCTGCAGTGGCGCAAGAATCTCGCCCTGCTCGTCTACCTCGCCCAGTCGCCGAAGCGCCGGCGGGCCCGCGACCACCTAATCGGTCTCTTGTGGGGCGATCAGCCCCAAGAGAAGGCCCGGCGCTCACTCAACCAGGCGGTGTTGACCCTGCGGACCTACGCCGGGGACAGCCTCGAGACGGACCAGGCGCACGTCGGATTGACCGACCGAGCGGTGCGGCTGGATGTGGAGCAGCTCGAGGCATGCGCCGCCGCTGGTGACTACGAGGCTGCGGCTCGCCTCATCGTCGGCCTGTTCCTTGACGGGTTCAGCATCTCGGGAGCCTCTGCGTTCGACGACTGGATGACCGCGGAGCGGACCCGCTGGCAGCGTCGCTCGGTCGCGGTACTCGAACGCCTGTCGACGCAGAGGTTGGCGCGGGGCGACCTGGTCGGCGCCGAAGACGCGGCGCGCCGTGCCGAACAGCTCGACGAGCACTCCGACGTCGCGGTCCGGGCCCGGCTGCGCGCCCTCGCGCTCGCCGGCGATCGGGGGCAGGCGCTGGCGGCGTTCACCGCGTTCGCGGCACGGCTCAAGCGCGACTTGGGCGCGGAGCCGGACGCGGAGACGCGAGCCTTGGCCGATCGCATCCGCCAGGGGCGGGCGTGGCGCCTCCCCGAAACAGTGCGCGCGGCGCCCACGGGGCCCGAATCGCGCCGCGCCCCGCTGGTCGGGCGGAGCGGGGAGATCGAGCGCCTCGTGGCGACCTGGGCGGCCTGTCGAGATGGGCGTATCGGCGTCGCGATCGTCGAGGGGGATGGGGGCACGGGCAAGACCCGACTCGCCGAGGAGGTCACGGGTCGTGCCCGGCTCGACGGCGCCGTGATCGCGGCGGTGCGCGCGGTCGAAGCGGATGGGAGCGATCCGTGGAGCGGCGTACTGGGCATCGCCCGGGCCGGGCTGCTCGACGCGCCCGGGATCGCCGCCGCGTCGCCGGCGAGCCTCGCCGGGCTGCGGGGGAGTGCCCCGCTCGACGCGCCGGCGCGGGCGTTTTCCGAGGCGCTGCGCGTCGTCGCGGACGAGCAGCCCGTCCTGATCGTCGTGGACGACGCGCATTGGCTCGATCGCGAGTCGCTCCTGGCGCTGGGGGCGGCGGCGCGAGACCTCGCCCGCTCACGCGTGTTGCTGCTCCTCACCGCGGCGCCGCACCGCCGGCGGGAGGAGCTCGATGAAATCCGGGCCCACCTGGGACGCGAGCTGGCCGGCACGGCCGTCACGCTCGGCCCGCTCACGGGCGACGCGCTGCACGCGCTGGCGCGCTGGGGTGCCCCATCGTACGACGCGGTGCAGCTCGAGCGACTGGCCCGCCGCATCGTCGCGGACTCCGCCGGCATTCCGCTGCTCGCGGTCGAGCTCCTGAATGCCGTGGCGGTGGGGTTGGACCTGCAGCAGGTGCCGGGGGTGTGGCCGCAGCCGCTTCGCACCCTGCAACAGACGTTTCCCGGCGACCTTCCCGACGCCATCACGGCCGCCGTCCGTGTGAATTTCCACCGGCTCTCGAGCGATGCTCAGGGCGTACTCGTCGCCGCGGCCGTGTTGGACGGGCGTGTGCCGGCGGCGCTGCTGGCGCGGGCGGCGGGCGTGGGCGGCGACGCGCTCGCCGCGGCGCTCGACGAGCTGGAGTGGCAGCGCTGGCTCGTCGCCGAGCCGCGCGGCTATGGCTTCGTTGCCCGGATCGTACGCGACGTCGTGGACCGCGACATGGTAGTGCCGGGCCAGCGCCAGCGGATCCTCGAGGCGGCCGGACGGTCTCCCGCCGCCTAGGCCCGTCCCCGGAGCTTCGCCAGCCACCACCGCAGGCCCACGAACAAGAAGCGCCAGTCCTTGAAAAACTCCGGCGGCTTGCCCTCGAACGCATGGCCGATGAACTGAAACGCCCACCCGACGACGAACAGGCCGAGTGGCACCGGCCAGAAGCCGTGCACGAACAGCGCGACCGCGAATAACAGGATGGACGCCGCGATCAGGGGAATACCGATCGTGTGGCAGACGCGGTTCACCGGATTCTGGTGACTCTGGGTGTAGCGCGCGATCCAATCGGACATCGGACGGTCGCCGAGCATGTGAGCTCCTGATCGAGTCGTCTCTAAGGATAGCGCAGCTGCCAGCTCTTGGCGCCGCTGCCGATCGCGACGCCCACGAGCGTGCCGCCGAGCATGATGCCCGTTCCCGCGAGCAACCGGTCGGTGATGCAGCCCGAGTCGCCCCACTCGCATGACTTGCCGGAATTGACGGCTGATGCCAGAACGGCACCGATCAGCAGACCTACGAGGGCACCCGTTCCCGCATGACCCTGGCTCACCCACACCGAGTCGATTCCGGCGAGCGGTACCTTGCGGGCTGCCGGCTCGGCGCCGAGCCAGAGGGCGCCGTCGCGCACGCCCGCGACCGGGCCCGTGAGGGTGCCGATCTCCCGCCCGCTGATCCGGATGGTTCGGCCGGCCTGGAGACTGCGCAGCGACAGCGCCCGCAGATCCGGAGCCGGCGCCTGCCCGCCGGCGCGCCCCGCGGGCGACAGCGACAGCACGAGCGCGAGGTACAAAGGTGCCCGAGCGAACATGAGTTCTCCTGGCGCGGCGCTAGTGTTGCGCGAGAATGAGGTCCAATTGCTGGAAGATCGGTCCCGACCAGTCGCCCTTGGCCGTGAGGTTCGTCGAGAGGCGGCGTTTCGTGTACACGCGGACGGCCACCGCTCGATCGGGAGTCTGCGCGACGACGACGCGCACCAGCTCGCCATAACTGAGGAGCGACATCCCCTTCTTGGCGATGATCATCCAGGTCAGGGAATCGAGGGTGGACACCGTATCCACGTTGAGACCGGCGGACAGCACCGCCTGACGCGCCGCCGGCCCGACGACGGCGAGCGGCGCGGCGTAGAACTTCGTCTCCCCCGCGTCGAGCGGCTCGGAGCGTAATCCGGCGGTGCTTGCGCACGCGGCCGCGATCGCTGCCGCCACAGCGAGCCCATACGCGCTGCTGACATGACCGACCATGGTGCTCTCCTGAAGTAGACTTGATCCGGTGGAATGCTGCGGGGGAGCGGTCAAGGGACGGGCAAGTAGCTCTGCTTGACCACACCTTGACCCCGCCGACGCATCGTAGCCCCGTCCTTCACGGAGCTTCCCATGCGCCCGGTATCCCTTCTCGTGATCGCGGCGGTGCTCACGCTGGTCCGTCAGGCTGCTGCCCAGGAGACGGGCGACCGCGTCCGGCTCACGCTCGAGCCGGGCGCGTCACACCAACTCATCGGCAGCCTGGTGAGTCAGAATCGGGACTCGCTCTGGGTCGAGCTCCCGGGGCGCGCGGCGCCGCTCGCGGTCGCCCGCCGCACCGCGGCACAGCTCCAAGTCAGTCGCGGTTGGGATCGCGAGACGATTCGCGGTGCCGGCATCGGCGCGGGCCTCGGAGCGATCGCGGGAGCCGTCTGGGGCGGAGTGACGGCGAGCAAGTTGCAGTCTTGCCGCACGCCGCATCTCATCGACGTGTGTTCCATGGAATGGTACGAGCGGGCGGCCCGGGGAGGCATGATTGGCGCCGCGGTCGGCGGCGCCATCGGCGCGGCGCTCGGCTACACCGTCAAGAAGGAGCGCTGGGGAGTGTCCGTCGCCCCGGGCGGTCGCGGTCTCGAGCTCTCAGTCGCGTTCTGACGGCGGTAGTGCGACTCCCCACAGCGCCTGGCGCATGCACGGCCTCGTGGAGGTCGTCGCTGATCATGTGAGCGGGACCTATCGCGCGGTCTACACGGCGAAGCTGGCCAACGCGGTCTACGTGCTCCACGTCTTCCAGAAGAAAGCCACGCGAGGGATCGCGACGCCGAAGCACGAACTCGATCTGATCAAAGCGCGCCTGCAATGGGCCCAGCGCCACGCGCGCGGCGAGGTGGAGGAGCTATGAAGATCATCAAGAGCAGTGGCAATGTGTTTGCCGACTTCGTCATCGGGTAGCTTCAGACCTCCTCGTTCCCCTCGGTCGGCAGGGAAGTCCCTGTCTTTCCGCTAGATTCCGTGGACCGGCTCCGAGCCTTCTTGACTTTTAATCCGTAGGTCCTGGGTTCGATTCCCAGCCGGGTCACTCCGTCCGCCTCACCCCGTCTCCCACCACGCCACGATCCCCTGGTGCCCGCACTGGTTGCACGAGGCAACCGCGGGAATCACGTTGTTGCGGAACGGCAGGCGCGTGGCGCACCGGGGACACACGCCGTAGCGGCGCCCCACGTCGGCGCGCGTGCCGCGTGCGGGGTTGGCGTCCTCGCGCGTGCGGTATACCACCGTGAACCTGTCGGGCCGCTTGTCCCGGACTTCCAGTGCCTCCTGCGGCACGGTCACCCGCTGTCCCGACACCTCCAGCACGGCCCGCGTGACGCCGCTGCTCACGATCGGATACCACGCGCCCTGACGCAGCAGGCCCTCGTCTTCCTCGCGCTTGAGCGCGTACCACACGCGCGCCCAGCCCAGCGATTGGTCTCCCATGCACCTACTGATTGTCATTTTCGGCCCGCCGTTCCGTGATCTGGGTAACATTCCGGGTGCCCGAGCGTGGTAGCCGGGGGCTCTGCCGGACGGGTATATTCGCCTAAGCGGCGCCGCCGCACGCTGGTGGACGCTCGAGCCGAGGAATGGTTTCACGATGGCACGGCGGATGCGCAACCGCCGTCGCCTGGGACAAGGACTTTGCCAGGCAGATTCTGGACAAGATCGTCGTCTACTCGCGCTAAAGAGGACTATGCCGCCCATCATCTGGATCGACGGGACGTATCACGATCGCGCCTCGGCTAAGGTCTCGGTGTTCGACCACGGCCTGCTGTACGGCGACGGCGTGTTCGAAGGCATCCGCGTCTACAACCGCCGCGTGTTCCGGCTGGCGCAGCACCTGGACCGGCTGTACGCCTCGGCCAAGGGTGTGTGGCTCGAGATCCCGCTCGCCAAGCCGGCGCTGCACCGGCTGGTGGAAGAAGCGGTCACGAAGAGCGGGCTCGATGAGGCCTACATTCGCCTGGTGGTCACCCGCGGCGTGGGCGACCTGGGGCTCGACCCGCGCAAGTGCCCCAAGCCGTCCGTCATCTGCATCGTCGACACGATTCAGCTGTGGCCGCAGGACCGCTACGACAAGGGGCTGGTGGCGCTCACCGCCGCGACACCGATCCACCACCGCGAGAGTCTTTCGCCGCGCATCAAGTCGCTCAACTACCTGTCGCACATCCTCGCCAAGGTCGAAGGCATCGCCGCCGGCGTGGACGAAGTGATCATGCTCGACGCGCAGGGCTACGTGGCCGAGGCCAGCGGCATGAACCTGTTCGCCGTCACCAACGGCACGCTCAAGACGCCGCCCGCCTATGCCGGCATCCTGCGCGGCGTGACGCGCGACGCGGTGATCGAGCTGGCGCGCGAAGCGACCTATGGCGTCGAGGAACTGCCCCTCAACCGCTACGACCTCTACACGGCGGACGAGATGTTCCTGACCGGCACGGCCGCCGAAGTGGTGTCCGTGACCAAGCTCGACGGCCGCGTGATCGGCCACGGCCAACCCGGCCCCATCACCAAGGAGCTCGCCAAACGCTTCAAGGCGCTCGCAATCCGCGGCGACTGATTACCACAACTATTGACAGGACTTAGGGTTAGGCCACATATTCTCGCGCCCTGGTTTGCGAGGTGATCCATGCCGTGGCGCGTGATCGCCCATGGTGATCAAGTTTGGCATGTGGACGCTTTGGCGGAGCGCCCGGCCAATACTGAGGCATGGCAGTTGGTACTGTCATTCCGATCGGCGTCCGAAGGCTCCGGACGCTCGTTCTGGACGCTGTACCCGCTCGAGGCGACCTCGAAGTCGTCACTCTTCATTCAGGCCGAGCGGATCCCCGACACAGCCATCTCGCAGCTCCTCGCTGAGCGGCTGGCGTGAGCTCGCTCGAGCTCCAACAGCTGCGCCGCGTGGCAGGGGCGGTGGCGCGGCTGCGCGGGGAGGCCGTCCGCGACGCGACCGTGCGGTCCGACCTGCGCCAGCTGAAGGTCGAGCTCGAGAGTGGGCTGATCCTGGTGGTATCGGCGGAGCGGGACGACCAGGGGCGCCCGCGCTTGGAGGTGGACGTGGTGGAAGGCCCGAGAGAGCTGGGCGTTCGTCAGCAGCTCGAAGTCCGGTTGGAGTAGCGGCCCGACCGTGACGGCGCCAGGGGCGGCGGGGTCCGGCGGGGTAGGGGCGGCGGGAGAACGGCTCCGCTTCCAGGACTTCCAGTTTGACAAGTTGGCGAACGGGCGGTGCCGCGCCAGGGTGGTGCTGACGTGGGCCGACGGGCGGCAGTTCACGGGGGAGTCGGACGGCGTGATTTCACAGGCGGGCGAGCTGCGGTGCTGTGCCGAGGCGACCGTGCGGGCGCTGGAGCGGGTGGTCCAGCCGCGCATGGGCTTCGAGCTGCTGGGCGTGAAGGCCGTGCGGGCGTTCGACGCGACGGTGATAATCGTGTCGCTGTCGGTGCGGCAGGAGTCGCGCGCCTCCCGCCTGGTGGGCGCCTGCCTGACCGAGACTGATGCCCCCCGCGGCGCGGCCCTTGCGGTCCTGAACGCCACGAACCGTATTCTCGGCAACTTCTTCGCCACCCGATGAGCAGGATCTGGCGGACTCCCCTGGTCGCGCTGCTGAGCGCGGCCCTCGGCGGCGCGCTCGGCGTCGCCTGCGGGGGCGGTCATGCGGGCCGTGCGGCCCTGATCGCCCCCGCCCGCGATTCGACGGCGCCGTCGCCCGGCGTCGATTCGCTCGCGGCACTGGCCGCCCGGCAGGCGCGCGACTCCGCGGCCGATCAGCAGGTGCTGGACAGCCTGCACGGGGCGCGTCCCCCCGCCGACAGCCTAAAGCAGCACGCGGCTCCGACCCCGCCGCTCAAGGGCGAGGACGTGGAGCGGGAAGCGGTGCGGCTGTTCGGTCCGGAGGGTCGCACGGCTATCGGGGCGGCTCCTACTGCCGCCCCCACCTTCGACATCGACGTCTCGAGCTTCGCCACCAACCGGCGGGTGCTCGAGTACCTCGAGTTCTTCCAGGTGGACTCGCGCGACCGGTTCGAGATCTGGCTCGCCCGGCTGGGCCGCTATGAAGGGATGATCCGCGAGCGGCTCCGCGCCAAGCGGCTGCCGGAGGACCTCTTGTACCTCTGCCTGATCGAGAGCGGCTTCTCGAACACAGCGGTGAGTCGGGCGAAGGCCGTCGGCATGTGGCAATTCATGGCGAGCACGGCGCGGCTGTACGGGCTCACGGTGGACCCGTGGGTGGACGAGCGCCGCGACCCGTTCCGGGCCACGGAGGCGGCGGCGAACTACCTGGCCGACCTGCGGGAGCGCCTGGGCAGCGTGTACCTCGCGGCCGCGGCGTACAACGCCGGCGTGGGGCGGATCGAGCGCGGCATCGGTCGCCTGCCGGGTGAGCAAGATTCGGTGGACGACCGCACGTTTTTCCAGCTCTCCGACCGCCGCTACCTGCGGCGCGAGACCCGCGACTACGTACCGAAGCTCATCGCCGCGTCGTTGATCGCGAAGCAGCCGCAGCGCTACGGTTTCCAGCCCGAGCCGCTGCCGGCGCTCGTGTTCGACGAGATCACCGTGCCCGACGCCACCGGCCTCGACGTCATCGCCCGGCTCGCCGACACGACCGTGGCGGCCCTGCTGGACCTGAACCCGCAGTTCGTGCGCGGCGTGACCCCGCCGGGGCGGAGCGTGGTGGTGCGGGTGCCGCGCGGGCACGGGACCCAGGTGGCGGAGCGCTACGACAGCCTCCCGGTGACCGAGCGGATCACGTTCGTGGACCACTACGTGTCGCGCGGCCAGACGCTGTCCGACATCGCGAAGCACTATCGCGTCAACGTTTCCCTGATCGAGAGCGCCAACCCCCGGATCCGGGCGCATGCGCTGCGGGTGGGCCAGCGGATCATCGTCCCGATGAGCGGGCGCGTGGTGCCCGCGTCAGCCTGGTCGGTGCCGCCGGAGCCGCACTACCGCCGCGTGTCGAGCACCGAGGCGAGCGCCGGCGCGCACCGCGTGCGGCCCGGGGAGACGGCGAGCGAAATCGCGCGCCGCTTCGGCGTGTCGCTCACGGCGCTCCTCAACTACAACGGGCTGACGATGGGATCGCTGCTAAGAGTCGGGGACCTGCTGAAGATTCCTCAGAAGCAATAAGACGTCACGGAGAGGCGTCACGGAGAGGCGCAGCAGAAAGGCGTAGGGGGGAACCCTACGCCTCTCTGCAACGTCTTTCCGTGACGACGTCTAGCTCTTTCTACGATATCCCTTCATGAGAGCCGTCGCATAGCCATTCTGCGGATCCTTCCCCGCATCCAGCAGCTCCTGCACTCGACCCGGCCCACGGTTATACGCGAGCAGCGCCAGCCGCAGCTTCGCGTCGGGGTTTCCCTCGTACCGCTCCAGCAGGTCGCGCAGGTACCGGAAGCCCAAGCGCAGATTCGTGTTACGCTCGTAGAGCTGGGTCGTGGTGAGGCCCGGCTCGTACAGTCGCGCCGTGCTGGGCAGGACCTGGGTGTAGCCAATCGCGCCCACCTTGCTCTTCGCGTTGGCCTTGAAGCCCGACTCCACCCGCACCAGGCGGAACGCCAGGGCGGGATCCACCCCCTCCGCCAGCGACACGTCGTAGATGGCCGCGGCGAGGTCGGCCGCGATGCTGTAGTGGGTGGAAAAGTCGATGATCGCATTGGCGCGCTCGAGCTGCAGCCGCGCGACCGCCAACTCGCCGCGGGTCGCTTCGAGCGACTGCTCGAGTGAGCGCAGCTCGCCCACGATCGCGGGCGCCGTCAACGGCGTCGGCTGGTCGTCGGCGGTGGCCCGTCGAGCCCACCCGCCCACGCTGCTCACGAGCAGCGCGCCGAGCAGAATCAACCCCCCCTGCAACATCAACTTCTGGGTCTTCGTGTACATAGACCTCTCTTGTAAGTCCAGGCGGTCGCAAAACTGGCCCCGCCTCGTCAAGCACCCATCAATCGGCCGCATCGCGCCGCCAGTCGCCGTGCGTGCCGCCGGTCTTCTCCAGCAACCGCACCTTTTCGATCACCATGCCGCGGTCGGCGGCCTTCACCATGTCGTAGACCGTCAGCAACGCAACCGACACCGCCGTCAGGGCTTCCATCTCCACCCCGGTCCGGCCCACCGCCTTGGCGGCGGCCCGGACCCGCACCCCTGGCAGGCCTTCCTCCAGCGTCGCCTCGACCTCCACGTGGTCGAGGCCGACGGGATGGCACAGCGGAATCAGCTCCGCCGTGCGCTTCGCCGCGAGCGTCCCCGCCACCTCGCTCACCCCCAGCACGTCGCCCTTGGCCACCTGCTGCTCGGCGACGAGCCGAAACGCTTCCCGCGACATCCGGATCGCTCCCTCGGCGACCGCGGTGCGCACCGTGACCGGCTTCTCGCCCACGTCCACCATGCGGGCCCGGCCCGCTTCGTCCACATGCGAGAGCTTCATCCCGCCGTCCCCAAGTCGCTCCCCAGTACGGCCGCGACCAGCTGCGGGTTCAGGTTACCCTGGGCGAGCGTCCGGGCCTCGAGCACCTGCGCGATCGCCCGAACTACCCTGCCGGTCTCCTCGCCCGACCGGGCTTGCTCGCGCAGTCGCTCGAGCAGGCCGTCGAGCATCTCGGTGAATCCGCCGCGCGCCTGGAACGGCTGCTGTCCGAGCGCGAACGCGTACCGGCGCACCGGTCCGGCTTTCACGGCTGCGGCAAACCGCTCCGCTGCTTCCCCACCCCGGTCCTGTCGCTCCCCTTCTGCAAGGACCCTGCCGATGCACCCGTCGGCAGCTGCAACCCGTTGCGCAACAGCGCGTTGTCCCGTCACGCCGAGCTCCCGCTGAGCGAACGCTGCCACGATGCTGTCGGCAAGTCTTGCCACCCGAACCCGCACTACGCGAGACAGAATCGTCGGCAACAGGGCCTCCGGCTCGGCCGCCGTCAGCACGAACACCGTATTCGGCGGCGGCTCCTCGAGCGCCTTGAGCAGCGCATTCGCAGCCGCTTCGGTCCCTACCTGGGGGACCAGCCGTTCCGCATCGCCGATCACGAACACGTTGCGCTGGCCTAGAGCCGGCTTTAGCGCCAGCCGCCGTAACAGCAGGCGGATGGCCGCGATCCCATGGATCGCCAGACCGGACGCCGGCTCGTACAACGGCTGCTCCCGCCGTGCCGCCATCTCCGCCGCGAGCGCTTCCTCCGCCACATCGACCTGCTTGTCCGCATCTCCGCTCTTTTTCGAGGGCTCGAGCGGCACGAACCAATGCACGTCCGGGTGCGAGAGGTTCAGGACCAGCTTGCATTGCTGGCACTCGCCACACCCTTCCCGGACCTCACCCCCGGCCTTTCCCCCGGCTCGTTCACACACCAGGGCCTGTGCCAGCCATAACGCCAGCCGCTGCTTTCCGACTCCCCGGGGACCCTCAAAAAGGAGCGCTTGCGGCAACCGGCCGGAGGCGATGGCGCCTACCAGCCGGTTTCTGGTCCCCTCATGGCCGTACAGGGGGGGTATTGGCATGGCCAGAATCTAGCCAGGGGCAGAAAATCGGGGGGATGTGGAAAACGTAAGAATATAATTTACAAATACTTGTGCCACTTTACCGGGTCTTGTGCTAGTGTAAGATGTTGTCGCTATTTGAATTACTTCCTAGAGTGAGCACACACTCGCAAGATAATGCCCATTTTACCTATGTTTTCGCCATCTATTCGGGGCTCTGACGCAACAGTAATCACTTCTGTGGTTGCGGCGCCACAACACTATTCCCTGCAACCAGCCGGGCGGCCGCATGCAGCTGATGCGGCTGGCCAACAACCACGAGTACATCGCCGGCAGCGAGCCGGAACTGGGGGCCCGGGGTGGCGACCTCTTCGTCTCCTCGCACCACCGACAGCACCAGCGCACCCGTCTGGCTGCGCAGCCCCGTGGCCGCGAGGCGCTTGCCGGCCAGGGGCGACTCGGGAGCGAGCCGCATCCGCTCGATCGCCATCTGCGGGACGCCGGCGACGGCGTCGAGGCTCAAACGGCCCGCGGCGTCGCTGCGCAGCACCGCGTAGTGCGAGCCGCGGATCTCCTCCACCAGCCGCTCGATGTCCCCACGCGGGACGCCGTAGTGGGCGAGCACGCGGGCGAAGATTTCGATCGACGTCTCGAATTCCTCGGGGATCACGACGTCGGCGCCGAGCCGGGTCAGCTCCGGCATCTCCACGACGTAGCGGGTGCGCGCGATGATGTGGATGCGGGGGTTGAGCGCCCGCGCGACCCGCACCATGCGGCGCGTCGCGGCCGGATCGGAGATGGCCACCACCAGCATGCGCGCGCGCTCGGCGCCGAGCCCGCGCAGGATCTCTTCGCGAGTGGCGTCGCCATAGAAAGCGGGCTCACCGCGGGCGCGCGCCTGTCGCACGGTCTGGGCGTTCAGCTCGACGATCAGGTAGGGGGCGCGGATAGAGCGCAGCGCCGCCGCCAGGTTGCGCCCGTTCAGCCCGTACCCGGCGACGATCACGTGGTCGGTGAGCGGCTCCCCCACCGGCGTGAGCGCCTGCGGCCGGAAACCCGGCAGCAGCCGGTCGAGCGGAATCAGGCGCTCCAGGCCGTCCAGCAGGGCGGGGCCGCTCTGCAGCGCGAACGGGGTCACCAGCATGGTAAGCACCGCCACGGCCAGGAACGTCTGGTATAGCCCCTCGGGCAGGAGTCCCGTGCCCCGGCCCTGGCGCGCCAGCACGAACGAGAACTCGCCGATCTGGGAGACGGCGAGGCCGGCGAGCAGGGCCACGCGTCCCGAGTATCCCAGGACGGCCGGGCCCAGTGCGGCGAGCGCGCTCTTCCCGCCCATGATCGCCGCCACGCCTACCACGGCCAGGGCAGGGTGGTCGCGCAGGAAGCTCACCTGTACCAGCATTCCCACCGTGACGAAGAACAAGGAGATGAAGACGTCGCGGAACGGCAGCAGCTCGGCCATGGCCTGGTGCCCGTAGTCGGACTTCGAGATCACTAGTCCCGCGAGGAACGCGCCGAGGGCGAGCGACGCCCCCGCTGCCGCGGTGCCGAGCGCGGTGAGCGTGCCCACGAGGATGACCGCGATCAGGAACAACTCCCGGCTGCGTGTCTTGACGATCTCGCTCAGCGCCCGCGGCACGACGGTGCGCGCCAGCACGAGCACGCCCGCCACCACGAGACCGGCTTTGGTGAGGGCCCATGCCACGCCCGCGCCGCCGGAACCGCCGGCCAGATAGGGCAGGACGAGCATCATCGGCACGACGCACAGGTCCTGGAAGATGAGCATGCCCGTCGCCAGGCGACCGTGCGGCGTGTCGATCTCGCCCTTGTCGGCGAGTCCCTTCAGCACGATGGCGGTGCTCGACAGCGCGACGAGAAACCCCACGAGCACGGCGACCGGCCACGCGAGGCCGAGCCCGGCCGCGAGGGCGGCGCTCAACCCCACGGTGAGCAGCACCTGCGCGCCGCCACCGATCACCACCTGGCGACCCATTTCCCGCAGCCGGCTGAGCGAGAATTCGATCCCGATCGTGAACAACAGCAGGATCACGCCCACTTCGGCCAGGCTTTCCACCTGATGGACGTCGGACACGAGGCCGAGCGCGTTCGGGCCGAGCAGCACACCGGCCACGATGAATCCGGGAAGCGCCGGCAGCTTGAGACGGTGAAAGACGAGAATGACGAGGAGCGAGCCGGCAAAGATGATCGCCAGGTCGCGCAGCAACAGGAATTGCATCAGGGCGCCTGGTGGTAGGTCATTGTCCAGGGCTCACTTGGGCACACATGTGACGGCGCGCACCCGGTTTGTGTGAAGCCCATAATGGAAAGCGGCAGCGTGGGATGCAAGCTTCACAGCTGCGCAGTACGCTCGAGCATTACCGCGATACGCCCTCGCGCATCATTTCCGGACCACGTCACGGAGTGCCATGGCTGGTTTGCGCACCAACCGGTTCAGACTGCTGCGCGAGGACGACTCGGCCCGCGACGCACGGCTGACGCTGTCGGAGGAGCGGCTGCGCGCGGCGCGGCAGCAGGAGGCGGTGGCACACCTGGGGCAGCAGGCCCTCGCGGGCGCGCCGGTGGCCGAGCTGACCGATGCGGCCGTGGCGCTCGCGGCGCGCGCCCTCGAGGTGGAGCTCGCCAGCCTGCTCGAGCTGCGGCCCGAGAGCCGCACGCTGCTGCTGCGCGCGGGGGTGGGGTGGCGGGCCGGTGCCGTGGGGCGGACGATTCTGCCGGCCGACGCCGATTCACACGCCGGATACGTGCTCCGCTCCACGGGCCAGGTGGTGGTGGAGGACCTCACCAGCGAGCGGCGGTTCGGGAGCTCGCCACTGCTCTCGTCGCACGGCGTGGTATCGAGCCTCAGCGTGCTGGTGCACGGCAAGGAGCGGCCGTTCGGCATCCTCGGGGCGCACACCACGCGTCGCCGGGAGTTCACCATCCACGACGCGCACTTCCTGCAGGCGATCGCGAACGTGCTCGCGACCGCCATCGATCGGGCCCGCACCGAGGCGGCCCTGCGCTCGAGCGAGGAGCACTTCCGCTCGCTCATCGAGAACGCCTCGGACATCGTCACCGTGGTGGGCGAGAACGGCGTGTTCCGCTACGCGAGTCCCTCGGTGGAGCGCGTGCTGGGCTACGGGCCCAGCGACCTGCTGGAGCGCAGCGCCTTCGACTACGTGCACCCCGACGACATCGCGCTGGTGACGGAGGCGCTGGCCCGCGCGATCCAGCGTCCTGGGAGCCCTCAGGCCGCGCAGTTCCGCTTCCGGGCGCGGGACGGCTCGTGGCGGCTGCTCGATGCCGTGGGGCAGGCCCGGGCGGAGCGCGGCGGCTCGGCCCACTTGATCGTCAACGCGCGCGACGTGACCGAGCGGCAGCGGCAGGAGCGGGCGCTGCGCGAGAACAAGGAGCGGCTGCGCACGGTGATCGCCGGCGCGCCGCTCGTGCTGTTCGCGCTCGATCGCCATGGCGTGTTCACGATGGTCGAAGGGCGCGGGCTCGATGCCGTGGGTCTGCGGCCCGCGCTCCTCGTCGGCCGCTCCGCGTTCGAGCTGTACGCCGACCTGCCGCACGCGCTCGCCGACGTGCGACGCGCCCTGGCGGGGGAGACCTTCTCGTCCGTCGTCGACGTGTTCGGCGTCGTGTTCGAGACGTGGTACTCCCCGGTGCGCGACGGCGACGGGCCGGTGGCGGGCGTGATCGGCGTCGGCACGGACATCACCGAGCGCCGCCGGGCGGAGGAAGCGCTGCGCCGCTCCGAGGAGAGCCACCGGGCGTTGGTGCAGCACGCGTCCTACGCGATCTACCGCTCCACCCCCGATGGGCGCTTCCTCACGGTCAACCCCGCACTCGTCGCCATGCTGGGATACGAGTCCGCGGAGCAGCTGCTCGGCGTGGATCTCGCGACCGATGTGTACGCGGACCCCACGGAGCGGGCCCGCATCCTGGCGCGGTTCGAGAAGTCGGGAGACGCACTCGACGGGGTCGAGGTGACATGGAAGCGGCGCAACGGCCAGTCCATCCTGGTGCGGCTCGCCGGGCGGGCGGTTCGTCGCGCCGACGGCTCTATTGAATGCTTCGAGACGATCGCCGAGGACGTGACCGAGCGGCGGGCGCTGGAGGAGCAGCTGCGGCAATCGCAGAAGCTCGAGGCGATCGGCCAGCTAACGGGCGGCATCGCCCACGACTTCAACAACCTGCTCACGATCATCCTGGCCAACGCACAGCTGCTCGCCAAGGCGATCCCCCAGACGCTCGAGCCCGCGCACGCCGACCTGCGCGACGTGATGTCGGCGGCCCTGCGCGGGCGGGTGATGGTGAAGGAGCTGCTCGGATTCGCCCGGCGCTCGCGTCTCGAGCTGCAGCCCATCTCGCTGTGCGGCCTGGTCCGGGACCTGTCCGGGTTCCTGCGCCGCATCCTGCCCGCCGACGTGGAAATCGTGTCGCACGACCGTGAAGACCTTCCCGACGTGCAGGCCGACGCGCACGCCGCGGAGCAGATCCTGTTCAATCTCGCGACCAATGCGCGTGATGCGATGCCCGACGGCGGGGTGCTGCGGCTCGAAACGAGCCTGGTGCACCTGGCCGAGGAGCAGCGCCAGGCCTGCGGGGCGGTGCGGGCGGGGGCGCACGTCTGCCTCGCCGTGGAGGACACGGGGGTCGGCATGGACGCCGCGACGCGAGCGCGCATGTTCGAGCCGTTCTTCACCACCAAGGCGCTCGGGAAAGGCACTGGCCTCGGGCTCGCCACCGTGTACGGCCTGGTGAAGCAGCACGGCGGTGGTATCGAGGTCGACAGCGAGCCGGGCAAGGGTACGCGCTTCCGGATCTACTTCCCGCTCGCCGAGGTGGCGGCCGTCCCGGCCCCACCACGCTCCGGGGAGCCCGAGGCCCGGGGCGGCTCCGAAACGGTGCTCGTGGTCGAAGACGACCATCAGTTACGGCGCTCGGCCAAGCGGATTCTCGAGGAGGCGGGCTACCAGGTCGTCACGGCAGCGGATGGGCTCGAGGCGCTCGAAGCGCTGCGGCAGACCGCGGGCGTGCGGCTCGTGTTTTCCGACCTCGTGATGCCGCGGTTGGGAGGGCGTGCCCTGTATGACGCGGCCCGGCGCGAGGGCGTGACCGTCCCCTTCCTGTTCGCGAGCGGCTACTCGGATCTGGGTCGCGCGGCGACCCTCGACCCCGCGCTGCCGCTGCTCCACAAGCCGTGGATGGCGCCGGATCTCCTGGGTCGGATTCGCGAGATGCTTGATCGGAAAATCGGAAGTAACTAGCTGTCCAGTACGTCCCTCACTTTGCGCGCCAGCGAATCCGGCACGAACGGCTTCTGCAGGAAGGCGACACCCGCGTTGAGCACGCCCTGGCGGACCATCGCGTCGTCGGTGTATCCCGACGTATAGAGCACCTTCATCTCCGGCCGCGTCGGGGCGAGCCGCTCCGCCAGCTCGCGACCGCTCATCCCCGGCATCACGACGTCGGTGACGAGGACGGCGATGGCGCCGGCGTGCCGCGCGGACAGCTCGATCGCGCTGGGTCCGTCGGCCGCGTCGAGCACGGTGTAGCCGCAGGCCTCGAGACTGCGGCGCGCCAGCGTGCGGACGGGCGCGGCGTCTTCGACCAGGAGGACCGTCTCGTGCCCGCCCCGGAGCGCGGGCAGCTCGGGCGCGGGCAGCGGCGGCTCCGCGGCCCCGGGCACGCGCGGGAGATAGACCCTGACCGTGGTGCCCCGGCCGGGCTCGCTGTACACCCAGATGTAGCCGCCGCTCTGCTTCACGATGCCGTACACCGTGGCGAGACCGAGCCCCGTGCCCTTGCCCACCTCTTTGGTCGTGAAGAACGGCTCGAACAGGTGCGCCTGGGTGGACTCGTCCATCCCGGCACCTGAGTCCGTGACGGCGAGGCACGCGTAGTCGCCGGGGGGAAGGCGATGGCGCCGCTCGACCAGCTCGTCGCGCAGCAGCACGCGGGTGGTCTCGATGAGCACCCGTCCGCCCCCCGGCATGGCATCACGCGCGTTGACGACGAGGTTCAGGAGCACCTGCTCGAGCTGGCCCGGGTCGGCGTTCACGGCGCCCGCCTCGGCGTGGAGGGTGGTGGCCAGCTCGACGTCCTCGCCGATCAGGCGGCGCAGCATCTTGTCCATGTTCGCCACGACGCCGTTGAGCTCGAGCACCTTGGGGGCGAGCACCTGGCGGCGGCTGAAGGCGAGCAGCTGCCGGGTGAGTTCCGCGGCGCGCAGGCCGGCGTTGCGGATCTCGTCGACGTCCTCGCGGCGCACGTCGCCCGGCGGCGTGACCTGCAACAGCAGCTGGGTCGACCCCAGGATGGCCGTGAGCAGGTTGTTGAAGTCGTGGGCGATCCCTCCGGCCAGCTGGCCGACGGCCTCCATCTTTTGTGACTGGCGCAGCTGGTCCTCCAGGTGGCGCTGAGCGGTCACGTCGCGCGCCAGCACCAGGCGCGCCCGGCGGCCCGCGAACTCGAGGGGCCGGGCGACGAGGTCCACCTCGAACAGCCGGCCGTCCTTGGCGCGGTGGCGCACGCCCGTGCGGATGGCGCCCTCGTCGGGGCGGCGCGCCAGCTCCTGCTCGAGCCGACCCTGCTCCTCCACGGGCCGGATGTCGCGGATGGTGAGGGCCAGAAACTCGGCTTCGGAATACCCGTAGCGCGTGATCGCCGCCCCGTTCACCGCCAGAATGCGCAGCGTCTCGAAGTCGTACACGAACATCGGCTCGGGGTTGGTTTCGAACAGCAGCCGATACTTGCGCTCGCTCTCGTGCAGCTGCTCCTCGGTGCGCTTGCGCTCGATGGCCATGGCGACCTGGGTCGACACGAACTGCAGGATGTGGCGCTCCGTCTCGCCGTAGCGCACGCCCGGTGCGTACGTCTGGGCGACGAGCACGCCGATGGGTCGGTCACCGATCTTCAGGGGCACGCCCACCCAGTCGATGGACGGCGCCCCGATCAGCTCGACCTGGCCCCGGCGCTCGAGCTCGGCTTGCACCTCGGGGGTCACCAGCAGGGGCTCGCCCGTGCGCAGCACGTATTCGGTCAGCCCCTTGCCGGGCCGCTTGGCGGGGAAGTCGCTGTCGTACTCGTCCACGTAATACGGGAAGGTCAGCAGGTCGGACGCCGCGTCGTACAGCGCGATGTAGAAGTTCTTGGCCGGCATCAGCTCGCCCACAATCGCGTGGATCGCGCGGAACAGCTCCTGCAGGCTGCCCGCGGCGTGGGCGGCTTCGGAGATGCGATAGGTGGCGAGCTGGATCCGCTCTGCGCGCTTGGCCTCGGTGACGTCGCGGAAGCTCCACACCCGGCCCACGCTCTTGCCGCCGATGCGCTGCGGCTGGGACAAGCGCTCGAAGATGCGCCCGTCTTTGAAGACCAGGACATCGAAGCTCGACGCGTCGGGCCGGGCGTACAGGTCGCGCACCTTGGTGATGAACCCCTGAGGATCCGCCAGCTGCTCCAGCACAAATGCGATCGTCCGGGGGGCGTCCTTGGTCTCGAGGATCGAGTCGGGAATGCGCCACAGCTCGGCGAATTTGCGGTTGAAGCTGACGATGTGACCCGCGAGGTCCACGACCAGGAGCCCGTCCGCCGTGGACTCGAACGTGGCGTTCAGGAGCGACAGGGTCTCGCGCAGGTCCCGCTCGGTCCGTTCTCGGTCGGTGATGTCCCGGTAGTTTACCACGACGGCGCCGATGGCCGGCTCGCTGAGCCGGTTCACGCCGACCACCTCGAGGCGGCGCCACGTGCCGTCCTTGTGCTGCGCGCGCAGCTCGCTCCGAACGACGTGCCCTGGCTCCTCCATCAGCTCGGCGAATAGCTCCAGCGCACCGGAACGGTCGTCGGGGTGGATGAGCTCGAACACGTTGCGGCCCACGTTCTCGGTAGGACCGTAGCCGAGCACGGGGGAGGCGGGCTGGCTGGCATAGAGCACGGTGCCGTCCGCGGCGAGCAGTGTAATGACCTCGCTCGAGTGCTCGAACAGCGCGCGGAACCGCTGCTCGCTCGCGCGGAGCGCCTCCGCTGCCTCGCCGCCGGGCGGCGCAGGGGTGGCGGGCTTGGCGGTGCTCATGGCAGTCCCGTCACGCCGCATCCGGGTGCGGGGGCGGCTCGTTCAGGACGAGCCAGTAGAGCCCCAGCTGGCGCACGGCCTCCACGAACTGCCCGAAGTCGACGGGCTTGCGGATGTAGCTGTTCGCGCCCAGGCCGTACCCGCTGACCACGTCCTTTTCCTCCCGCGACGAGGTGAGGATCACCACGGGGAGGAGCCGCGTGCCCGGGTTGGCGCGGATGCGCCGCAGCACCTCGAGGCCGTCGACCTTGGGCAGCTTCAGGTCGAGCAGCACGAGCTCGGGCGCGGCGGGGCGCCCGGCGTGCGAGCCGGTGCCGAACAGCCAGTCGAGGGCCTCGGCCCCGTCGCGGGCCAGGATGATCTCGTTCTGGATGTTGTTCTTCGCGAGCGCGCGACGCGTCAACGCCTCGTCGTCGGGGTTGTCCTCTACCAACAGGATCGAACGGTCGTGCATGATGGCTCCAGCTCAAAGCGTGAAGTAGAAGGTCGCGCCGCGGCCGGGGGTCCCCTCGGCCCAGACCTCGCCGCCGTGGCGGTGGATGATCCGCTGCACCGTGGCGAGCCCGATCCCCGAGCCGGGGAACTCGTCGCTCGCGTGCAGCCGCTGAAACGCGCCGAACAGCTTGGCGGCGTACGCCATATCGAAGCCGGCGCCGTCGTCGCGCACGAAGAACGCCCGCCGCCCGTCGTGCGCCATCGCCCCCACCTCCACACGCGCGCGGGGGCGCTTGCCCGTGAACTTCCAGGCGTTGGCGAGCAGGTTCTGCAGCACGATGCGCAGGAGCCCCGGGTCCGCCCGGACGACCAGATCGGGGGCGATGGTGAACGCGACATCGCGCACCGGGTCGCTTTTTTGCAGGTCGGCGACCGCCGCGGCGGCGAGCGCGCTCAGGTCCACCTCGCGCACCTGCAACTCACCGCGCGTGACGCGCGACAGGCTCAGCAGGTCGTCGATGAGCGTCGCCATCCGTTGGCTCGCCGCCCGCACCCGCTGCAGGAAATCGCGGCCCGTGTCGTCGAGCCGATCGTGATAGTCTTCGAGCAACGCCTGGCTGAAGCCGTCGAGGCTGCGGAGCGGTGCCCGCAGGTCGTGCGACACCGAATAGGAAAATGCTTCGAGCTCCTTGTTGGCCGCCTCGAGCTGCGTCGCGTAGCTGCGCAGCTGCTCCTCTCCCTCTTTGCGGCTCGTGATGTCGCGGATGATGGCCGTGAAGGCGATCTCGACTCCCTGTTTCCAGGCCGCGAGCGACAGCTCGAGCGGAAACTCCGTCCCGTCCTTTCTCCGGCCGGCGAGCTCGACGGTCCGGCCGATGACGCGTGGCTCACCCGTGGCCAGGTAGCGTGCCAGTCCCGCGCGATGCGCATCCTGGAATCGCTCGGGCATGAGCGTGGTGAGCGCCCGGCCGCTCACCTCCTCGGCCGTGTACCCGAAGATCCGCTCGGCGCCCGGGTTGAAGTACGTGATGTTCCCGTGGCTGTCGGCCGAGAGGATGGCGTCGTTCGCGGTCACCGCCAGAATGCGGAACCGCTCCTCGCTGGCGCGTAATGCTTGCTCGGCCCGCTTGTGCTCGGTGAGATCGCGGGTCACCTTGGCGAATCCCACCAGCACGCCGCGGTCGTCCCGCACGGCGGTGATCACGACGTCCGCCCAGAAGCGAGAGCCGTCCTTGCGGACGCGCCAGTTCTCCTCCTCGAACCGGCCGCCTGCGAGGGCGGCTCGCAGGGCCGCGTCGGGTTTGCCGGCGGCGACGTCCTCGGGTGTGTAGAAGCGCGAGAAGTGCTGGCCGAGGATCTCCGCCTCGGTGTAACCCTTGATCTGCCGCGCCCCGGCGTTCCAGCTGCGCACGCGGCCTTCAGGATCGAGCATGTAGATCGCATAGTCGCGCACGCTGCCCAGGAGCAGGCGGAGCCTCGCTTCGCTGGCGCGCAACGACGCCTCCGCCTGCCGGCGGTCGGTGATGTCGACCCACGAACCCACCACCTCGACCGGATTACCGGCGGCATCGCGCAGCAGCCGCGCCTCGTCGTGCACCCAATGGTACGTGCCGTCCTTGCCGCGGAACCGGTACTCCGTGGTCAGCTGGTCGTTGGCGAGCAGGGCGGGCAGTTCAGCGAGCACCCGTGCGCGATCGTCCGGATGCAGGTTATCGAGCCACCAGGTCGGCTCGAGTGGCTCACCCGCCGCGTACCCGGTGATCCGGGTGACGTTCTCGCTCACCCAGGTGGGCGAGAAGGTCGAGCCGGAGACCGCGTTCGCATAGATCACGGCCGTGCTCGACGCGAGCATCTGCTGGAAGCGCGTCCGCGTTTGCTCGAGCGTCTGCTCGGCACGGCGCCGCCCGGCCAGCTCGCGGGTGATCAGCGCGCCGGCGACGACCGCCAGCGTGACCGCGACCGTGATCACGTAGCCGCGCACGCCGGTCTCGGCTTCCATGAGATCGGCGAAGCCGGCCTCGAGCTCGGCCCGCACCTGCATGGTGTGGGCCACCCAGTGCGCACCGCTGACGGTCGCATCCGTGCTGCGCAATGAGGCGGCGCCCACGGCCACGATGATCGCGACGGCGATGCCAAACCCGAGTTGGATCCTGCGCTCGAGCGACAGGCCCGTCCCCATCACGCGCGCTTCCGCCGCTCGGTGGTGCCGTCCAGCACGTCGCGCACGGTACGCGCCAGGGCGTCCGGGGTGAAGGGCTTCTGCACGAATACGAACCCGGGCTCGAGCACGCCGTGGCGGGTGATCGCGTCGTCGGTGTAGCCCGACATGTAGATGACGCGCGTTTCGGGCCGCAGCGTCGCCAGGCGGGCCGCGAGATCGCGCCCCGACATTCCCGGCATGATGACGTCGGTGAGCAGCACGTGGATCGGGCCCGAGTAGCGCTGCGCCACGTCCAGGGCCGCTTCCGCGCTCGCGGCCTCGAGCACGTGGTAGCCGTAGCGCTCGAGGGCATGGCGGGCGACCGCGCGCACTGGTGCCTCGTCCTCCGCGACGAGCACGGTCTCGCTGCCGCGGGCGACGGGAGCGGGCGCGGGACGGCCGCTCGCCGGCTCGGCCGCCGCGTCGACGCGGGGCAGGTACATCTTGAACGTCGTCCCCACGCCCCGCTCGCTGTACACCCAGATGAATCCGCCACTCTGCTTCACGATGCCGTACACGGTCGCCAGGCCGAGGCCCGTACCCTTGCCTTTCTCCTTGGTGGTGAAGAACGGCTCGAACAGGTGCGCCTGCGTCGCGGGATCCATGCCGGTGCCGGTGTCGCTGACGGCGAGCATGGCGTATTTCCCCGGCGGGGCGGGGTAGTGCTCCGCCGCGTAGCCGCCGTCGAACTCGACGTCGGCCGTCTCGATCGTGAGCTTGCCGCCCGTGGGCATGGCGTCGCGCGCGTTGACCGCGAGGTTCATGATCACCTGCTCGAGCTGGCCGGCGTCGGCGCGGACGCGGCCCAACGCCGGGGCCAGCACGGTGGCCAGCTTCACGTCTTCGCCGAGCAGGCGGCGCAGCATCTTCTCGAGCTCGCTCACGAGCGCGTTCAGGTCCAGCACACGCGGCTGCAGCACCTGCTGGCGGCTGAACGCGAGCAGCTGGCGGGTGAGCCCGGCGGCGCGGTCCGCCGCCTTGTGAATCTCCTCCGCGTCCTGGCGCCGCGGGTCCTTGGGTGCCAGGTCCTCGAGCAGCAGGTCCGCGTACCCGGTGATGGCGGTGAGGATGTTGTTGAAGTCGTGGGCGATCCCGCCGGCCAGTCGGCCCACCGCCTCCATCTTCTGCGCCTGGCGGAGCTGCTGCTCCAGCTGCACGCGCTCGGTGACGTCGCGTCCGATGCCGAGGATGCCGATCAGCCGCTCGTCGCGGAGCTGGGCAGTCGCCGAGAACTCGGCGAGGCGGTAGTCGCTCCTGCTGGTGCGGATGCGGAATTGCGCGGTGGGCCGCTCCTCGCCCCGCACCACGCGGCCGAACAGCTCGAGGGCGAGCGGCAGGTCCTCCGGATGCACCAGCTGGTCGAACGGCTTGCCGAGCCACTGCTCGCGGGGCGAGCCGGTGATCGTTTCGAACGCGGGATTGAGCGAGGCGATGACCCCGTCGGGCGAGAGCGCGAAGATCACGTCCCGCACACCCTCCACGAGTGAACGGTACTGCTCCTCGGAGTCGCGCAGCGCCTGCTCCGCTTCCTTGCGCTCCGAGATGTCGCGGAAGTTGATGACGATGGCGCCGACGGCGGGCTCGCCCAGCCGGTTGACGACGACCGCTTCCACGGCGCGCCACGACGCGTCCCGATGCAGCAGCCGCAGCTCCAGCGTGAGCGGGGTGCCGGGGCGTGCCGCCATGTCCGCGAGCAGCCCCAGCAGCCGGGGGGCGTCGTCGGGGTGCAGCAGCTCGAGAGCGCTCCGCCCCACCAGCTCGCTGGGCGCGAAGCCGAACAACTTCTCGGCCGAATGGCTGAGGAACAACACCGTACCGTCGGCGCTGAGCAGGGCGATCGCGTCGGCCCCGTGCTCGATCAGGGCGCGGAACCGCTCCTCCCCCTGGCGACGCGCTTCCTCGGCCTGCGCCTGCTCCTCGCGCGCCTGCTTCAAGTCGAGCGCGCGCTGGACCGCGGGACCCAGGCGCTCCAGGTGATGCTTCACGACGTAGTCGGTCGCGCCGGCCTTGATGTATTCCGCGGCGATCTCCTCGTCGAGGCTGCCCGTCACGATGATCACCGGCGTGTCCGGGGTCTCCTGGTGGACGAGCTGCAGGGTTTCCCGCGCCGTGAGTCGCGGCATCGAATGGTCGGTGAGCACCAGGTCGGGAGCGAAGCTGCGGAGGGCTTCGCGCAGGGCCGGCTCCGTGTCGACGCGGCGCGTGGCACAGCCGATCCCGGCGCGGCGGATCTCGCGCTCGATGAGCTCCGCGTCGGTCGCGACGTCCTCCACGATGAGGATACGCGCGAGCGTGGGCATCGGCGTCAGCGGGGCAGCTCGTTCAGGAGCACCCAGTAGAGCCCCACGTCCGACACCGCCCGGGCGAACGACTCAAAGTCGACCGGCTTGACGATGTAGCTGTTGGCGCCGAGCCGGTACGCCGCGGCGATGTCGGGCTCCTCGCGCGACGAGGTGAGCACGACCACGGGGAGGGTGCGGGTGCGCTCGTCGTCCTTGAGGCGCCGCAGCACCTCGAGGCCGTCCACCTTGGGGAGCTTCAGGTCGAGCAGGACCACGCGCGGCACGATACCGATCTCGTGCCAGGGGTGACTGGGATCGCCGAAAAAAAAGTCGAGCGCTTCGGCGCCGTCGCGAGCCACGAACACCTGGTTCGCGATGTTACGCTCCTTGAGCGCGCGCAGCGTCAGCTCCTCGTCGTGCGCGTTGTCCTCGACCAGTAGGATTTCGACTTCGTGCGGGAGATTCATGCGCAACCGTGCTCCGGCAGGGTTCAGAAAAAGGCGGCGCTCGTGCCACGTCCTACACCCGGTCATGACCGGGGCGCCGCCCGTCCAAAATGGGTCGCTCGGCCTTCCGAAAACAGGGTGACGTCGCGAACCTGTAGTCGCGGCCGTCCCACACCCGGCGTGTCGCGTTCTGACCCTCCTTGCCGCAAAAACGACCTGGTGCCCGTCCGGCTCCCTCGAGCTTGCCCCACGCGCGCCTCCAATCTATGGGTTTTTAGTGTTGCGTGGCCGCCTCAGCAGTGGAACGTGACCGCGGCGGCAGCGCGCGAGGTGATGACGCTCACGCCCGGGCTACCTGGAAACCCCACTTTGGTACCTATGGGCAAACCCTTGCGGGTGCTGATGGTCGAAGACTCGGAAGACGACGCGCGCCTGATGCTGCGCGAGCTCCGGGGTGCGGGCTACGACCTGACGCACGAGCGAGTGGACACGGCGGCCGCCCTCGAGGCCGCGCTCGATCGCCACCCGTGGGACCTCGTGATCGGCGACTACAGCATGCCGCACTTCAGCGGCACCGCCGCGCTGGCGATCCTGCGGGGGCGCGGTCTCGACATCCCCTACATCTGCGTGTCGGGCACGATCACGGAAGAGCTCGCTGTGGCAGCGATGAAGGCGGGCGCCAACGACTATGTCACCAAAGGGCAGCTCAAGCGCCTGCTCCCCGCGATCGAGCGCGAGCTGCGCGACGCCAAGGCGCGCGCGGCGCTGCGCGCTACGGAGGCGAGCTTCCAGACGCTGGTCGAGCATGCCCCGGTCGGGATCTACCGCTCGACCCCCCAGGGCAGGTTCTTGTCGGTGAATGCCGCCGTGGTGCGCATGCTGGGATACGACTCCGCCGCGGACGTGCTGGCGCTCGACATGGGTCGGGACGTGTACGCCGACGCCGCCGAGCGGCAGCGACTGGTGGAGCGCGATAGCTACAGCGACCGCCAATACGACAACGTCGAGGCGACCTGGAAGCGCCGGGACGGCCGCTTGCTCACGGTGCAGCTCAGCGTGCGCGCCGTGCGGAATGGAGCGGGGCAGGTCGAGTACTACGAGACCTTCGTCCGCGACGTCACCGACCAGCGACGTCTCCAGCAGCAGGTGCTGCAATCCCAAAAAATGGAAGCGGTGGGACGCCTGGCGGGAGGCATCGCGCACGACTTCAACAACCTGCTCACCGTGATCACGAGCTACTCGGACCTCCTGCTGGAAGACCTCGCGCCGGGCGATGCCAAGCGCGACGACCTCGAGCAGGTCCGCAAGGCGGCGGACGGCGCGGCGGCGCTCACCCGGCAGTTGCTCGCGTTCAGCCGGCAGCAGGTGGTCGAGCCACGGGTGGTGAGCCTGAACACGGTGATCGAAGGTCTCCAGAAGATCCTGCGCCGCGTGATCGGTGAGGACATCGTGCTGACGACCACGCTCGCCCCGGACCTGGGGGCCGTGCGGGCCGACGTGGGGCAGCTCGAGCAGGTGCTCATGAACCTGGCCGTCAACGCGCGCGACGCGATGCCGACGGGCGGCAGGCTCACGGTCGAGACGGCCAACGTGGAGCACGACCCGGAGTACGCCCGCGGCCAGGAGGCCGCGGCGGTCCACCGCTTCGCGATGCTCGCCGTGACCGACACCGGGTGCGGCATGGACGAGGCGACCAAGGCACGGATCTTCGAGCCGTTCTTCACGACCAAGGAGCCGGGGAAAGGCACCGGCTTGGGCCTCGCGACCGTGTACGGCATCGTGAACCAGGTCGGCGGCTTCATCTGGGTGTACTCCGAGCCCGATCAGGGCACCAGCTTCAAGATCTACCTCCCGGAGGTGGACGCGACTGCGGAGCGGGTCACGGCCGTGGCGGGCGCGCGCGTGCCCGGCGGGACGGAAACAGTGCTGCTCGTCGAGGACGCCGCTGCCGTCCGGGCCGTCACGAAACAGGTCCTGGAGCGTCAGGGCTACATGGTGCTGGAGGCGGCGGACGGCGAGGCGGCATTACAGCTGGCGCAGCGGCATCGCGGACCGATTCACCTGCTGCTGACGGACGTGGTGATGCCGCGCGTGAGCGGGCGGGAGCTGGCGGAGCAGTTCGCGCGGCTCCGTCCCGACGCGAAAGTGCTGTACGCATCGGGGTACACGGACGACTCAGTGGTGCGCCACGGCATCCTCGAGTCGGGGACCGCGTACCTCCAGAAGCCGTTTTCCCCGGAGTCGCTGGCCCGCAAGGTGCGCGACGTGCTCGACGCGCCGCAGCCGCGCTGAGGCGCGGCGCCCCCATCAGGACGGTCTCTCCTCCCGCCGGTCGAGCTGTGGCTGCACGTGCTTGGCGTAGCAATCCGGACAGATGCTGTGCGTGACGAGCCGCTCGAAGTGTTTCTCGATGTAGCGCTCCAGCGGCTGCCATTCTTCGTTGTCGTTGCGAATGCGCTTGCAATAGGAGCAGATGGGGAGCAGCACCTCGAGCTGCTCCAGCTCCTTGCGGAGACCCAGGATCCGCTCCGCCACCTTGAGCCGGGCGCGCAGCTCGTCCGGATCGAACGGCTTGGCGATGAAATCGTCCGCCCCCGCCTCCATGCCGGCCAGATACTGCTGCTTGCCCCCGCGGGCGGTGACCAGGATGAAGTAGACATACGGCTCGCGGGTGCGCGCGCGGATGCGGCGGCATAGCTCCACGCCGTCCATCTCCGGCATGTACCAGTCGGAGATCACGATCGGGATGCGCGCCAGCTGCAGCAGCTCCCACGCCTCGCTGCCGTTGGTGGCGGTCTTCACCTCGTAGCCCGCGGCCTTGGCGAGCGCGCCCAGCTGGGAGCTCGACACCGCGTCGTCGTCCACGACCAGCACCGGAATCGCGTTAGCCATCCCGACCGCCTTTCACCGTGGTCTGAAGGTATGCGAGCGCCGCGGACGCCTCGGTGCGCACACTCTCCAGCTTGTCACGCGCCCCGGCCACGTCGCCATCGCGGGCCGCGGCTTCGATCTGCTCCAGCAGCGTGGCCAGGGCGCGCGCCCCGATGGTCGCGGCCGCGGACTTGAAGGCATGCGCCGCCCGCTGAATCGGCTCGGCCGAATCCCCGCCCGTCGCGGCGGTCAACGCGTCGAGGCGCTGCGGCAGCGTCTGGACGAAGGTCGCCAGAATCCCGTCGACGGCCTCCGCTGCGCCCGCTTCCTCCATGGTGCGGCGGAACGCCTCGACATCTACGGGAGGCGATGCCGTAGGCCCCGGCTCGACGCCGTCGGGGCCGCGGCCTTCGACCACCGCGAACAGCTCGTGGGCCTTGAACGGTTTCGCAAGATAGCCGGTCATGCCGCGCTCCAGGCAGCGCTCGCGCTCGCCGCTCAACGCGTGCGCCGTCAAGGCGATGATCGGGAGCGTGCCACCCTGCGGCAGGGCGCGAATCCGCGCCGTCGCCTCGAACCCGTCCATCTCGGGCATCTGGATGTCCATGAGCACCAGGTCATAGCGCTCGGTGGCGACGGCGTCCACCGCCTCGCGGCCGTTCGCGACCACGTCCACGTGATGCCCGCGCTTCAAGAGCATCGCGGTCGCGACCTGCTGGTTCACGACGTTGTCTTCGGCGAGCAGGATGCGCAGCATGTGGCGTGATTCGGCGATCGAGTGTCGCGTGACGAGGTCGACCCCGCCGGCGGCCGACGGCGTGCCGGCGAGCACGGTGCCCACCGCTTCGATCAGGTCCGCCCGCGCGATCGGCTTGGTGAGATACGCCTGGATGCCGAGCTGGCGGCAGCGCTCGCCGTCCCCGCGCTGCCCGGCGGACGTCAGGATCAGGAGCCGCGTCCGCGCGAGCTGGGCGTCCCCGCGGATGACCGTGGCGAGCTCGAAGCCGTCCTGATCGGGCATCTGGGCGTCGAGGATGGCGAGGTCGAACGGGGTTCCCGCGGTCGCGGCGCGGCGCAGCGCCGCGAGGCCGGCGTCGGCCCGATGCGCTTCGTGCACCGCCACGCCTTCGGCGCCCAGCATGTCGCGCAGGATGCGCCGGTTGGTCTCGTTGTCGTCCACGACCAGGAGCCGGCGGCCGCCCAGCGACGCGGTCCGCCTGGGAGTCGCGGCGCCGGCGGGTGTCTCCACCGGGAAGAGCAGCGTGCAGCTGAACTCGCTGCCGCGACCGACGTGGCTCGTGACCGTCAGCTCGCCCCCCATCAGCGCCACCAGGCGCCGGGCAATCGCGAGGCCGAGGCCGGTTCCGCCGTAGCGCCGCGTCATGGACGCGTCGGCCTGGGTGAACTCGTCGAAGATGTGCGCCAGCTGCTCATCCGAGATGCCGATCCCCGTGTCGCGCACCCGGAACCGCACCGCCGTGCGGTCGCCGTGGTGGGCGACCACGGCGGCGGAGACGTCGACCTCGCCCTGCTCGGTGAACTTGATGGCGTTGCCGATGAGATTCATCAGGACCTGGCGCAGGCGCGTGGGGTCGCCGCGCACCAGGTGCGGGACGTCGGGGGGCACGTCCACCGTGAGCTCGAGGTGCTTCTCGCGCGCCCGCACCGCCAGCAGCGTGGCCGTGGCATGGACGACCTTGGGCAGGTCGAACGCGATCGACTCCAGCTCCAGATGCTCCGCCTCGATCTTCGAGTAGTCGAGGATGTCGTTGAGAATGGTGAGCAGCGCTTCGGACGACGAGCGCACCAGCTCCAGGGCGCGCCGTTGCTCCGGCGCGAGCTCCGTGTCGAGCACCAGCTCCACAAATCCCAGGACGGCGTTCATCGGCGTGCGGATCTCGTGACTCATGTTGGCGAGGAACGCGCTGCGCGCCCGGGCCACCCGCTCAGCCAGATCCCGCGCCGCGCGCATGGCCTGCTCGGCCGCCTTGCGGTCGCTGATGTCCTCGTACAGCGCCACGAGCGCGCCTTCGGCGGTGGCTTTGACGGCGGCGGCCGAGAGGCGGACCTGGATGGGGCGGCCGTCGTTGCGCCTGCGCTCTACTTCCACCCGCACGATCTCCCCGCCCCGCGCGCGCGCCTCGAGCTCGCCCGATTCCGAGCGGAGCGATTCGGGGACGATGAGCTCGTCGATGCTGGCCCCGACTGCCTCGAGGGCGCTGTATCCGAACAGCGCCTCGAAGGCCGGGTTCACGCTGCGGACCGACCGCCGGTCGTCCAGGACGGCGATCGCCACGGGCGTGCTCGCGATCAGGGCGTCGAGGTAG
>WNGK01001204.1_pt1 | contig 32110 bp, 18 predicted proteins | sample 5400601 | NCBI WGS metagenome assembly WNGK01 (sample SAMN13153376, study PRJNA577476) | soil metagenome | isolation source: 60 cm soil or saprolite under Garry oak tree replicate 1 | place: USA:California | collected 2016-06-15 | reverse complement strand
GTTCGTGAGTATTTCCTGGGAGAGGGCACCGGTCCGCGGCGGCTCGCGGTGATGCCCGACGACATCATCTATTACACGGACTACGCCCGGGGAACACTCGGCCGCCTCGATCCCGCGACGGGGCCGACGAAGGAGTGGACGTCGCCGAGCGGCGCGCGCTCGCAGCCCTATGCCATCACGGCTTCCGGCAGGATCGTCTGGTACGTGGAAGGCAACACCAACCCGAACATGCTCGTGCGATTCGATCCGGCGACGGAGAAATTCCAGACGTGGCCGATTCTTCCGTCGGGAGGCGGCGTTGTCCGCCACATGGTGGTTGGGTCTGACGGGAGCTTGTGGCTGGCGGGCAGCGAGGTCGACGCCATCACCAAGGTTGAAATCAAAGCGGCGACGGGAACGCGATGAAGGCCCGGCCGCCCGCCCGGAAATCTCGGCTTAAATCCTCCGCGTGACTGGCCTGTGGCCTCTGTAGTCTACCGCAGGTTGACATAACACGCGGACGGGGACATTGCCGGACCGGATCTGAGGACCTGGTGACGCCAGAGGCCCAAACCTATTTCGATGCCATCTCGGCGAACTAGTCCGCGCGCAGAGCGGTCATGGGATCGCATCGGGCAGCGCGGCGTGCCGGAAGGTATGCGGCGAGAGTCGCGCCAGCGAGAAGCACCGTTGTTATTCCAACGTAAGTCGCGACGTCGGTCGTGCTGACTCCGAACAGCAATGCCGCGAGTAAGCGGCCACTCGCGATAGCTGCTCCAATTCCGATCGCGATTCCCGCGGCCGTCAACAAAAGGCTTTGGCGCAAAACGAACCGGACAACGTCGCGCGGCTGCGACGTTGCCGCAAGCGATCAATAGCAGCAGCCCTGACGAACCCAGCAGAACATAAAGCGAGGTGCGGATATCCGCAGCCTGTTCGGTTTGCCTCGGACTGATACGAGCGCCTACCGTCCCGAAAAATGGCCGCAAATTGTTACTTAAGGTTGCGTCGAGAATGGATTGGATCTCACGCTCGGCATCGGTAACAGAAACGCCTTTTCTTAAGCGTGGCAAAGAGCCCCCCGAAGTCGTCATCCGGTTGATCCGATATCCACGAAGGAACCCAGATATCCGGCGTGGGGTTCGGTTCAGGCCCATAATCGGCAAATTCGAAGCTTGGCCGCAGCACGCCGATAACAACGTATTGATGGATACCGCGCGCCTCGCGAATGGTGATGGTCTTTCCGAGAACTCCCGCATCACCGCCGAATGCGCTGTTCCAGGTCTCATGACTGAGGACGGCGGTACGGACGGCTTGAGGTTTGTCATCGCTGGCTGAAAAGAGCCGCCCAAGCGGCGACTGAACGCCGAGCATCGAAAAGAAATTGGCGGAAACAGCCCCGTTCGCGGCGCAAGATTACTTGGTTTTCGTGGTGCGGTTACCGAGGTGGAGTCGCAAGGACCTGCCGCAGTTTCTCAGGTGTCAGAAGATCTTTCAGCGATTCAGTACCAAACTTAGGCTTTAGATCGTAAACGGAAAACTCCCGCCAACGCGGCGCGTCGAGCTGATAAACATAGACATAATGGTCGTCCCACTTCCCGCTGCTCTCGGCTCTTTCCCGTGTAAGAAACCCTTCCGGCTCGAAAGCAATTCGAAACGCCAGTGAGTTCGTTTCATCGTTTACTTCGATTGGGTAATTGATGTCAGTCGTGAATTCATCGGGCTTGCACGACCAGTTGTTTTCAGCACATTGTTTTTGATCGATCACTCTTTCCAGGCGGGCGCTGAAGGCATCACGGAACGGATCGTCCTTCTGTGGATAGAGTTGCTGAGTCTGGTGTGTGACCGGATCATACAGAAGCAGCGTCGTGGGATGGACAGAAGCGAAATGCACCATATTTCCGCTGTAAACAAGTATTCCTGACTTAAAGAATGCTGCTACCCCACCGGTCAGAGTCTGACTAACAGCCAGATCATGTTTCAAAATGAGGAGGCAGCCAGCCGAGGGATTCCAATGCAGATTGAGGTAGTACCACTCGCCGTTCCGTTCGACACTTAAGACTGAACCGATGCAGTCAGCTTGCCCCTCTTCTTTCGTCCCCTGAAAGATCTTTACCTTCAGATCAGTGAGCGACACGTGCTGCCATGTTCCTGCCTGCTTATCGAAGCGGGTTAGAAGCAGAGGAAAGCGCAACTCATTTTGCGGGGCGACAAGATAGTAGGCGATCAGAAACTCCTGATCGTCGTTCAACGTCGCATAGCTGGTGATCGGGGCGTTGAGATCAGGAACTGAGCTTGGAGGAAACGGAATTGAGTTCTGCTCGAATACATCTGCGAGCATTTGGTTTTGTTGCCCAACCGCGCTTCTGAGAAACAAAAACCCAACGAGCAAAGAAACAAGCGCCATTCGACGCATCACAGTTCTGTCTCCGAATACCCAACTCTATCACACACGGGACAACAGCGGTTTCATCGTGCACAAACCTCGGACCTGAGCGTAGGAATTTTGAAGCCCGTTGTGAGCTCGCTTGGACCGGAGAACCGGGTCACGCTATGGGTGTTATGCCAACTTTCGGTACGCCGGCGAACAATGACGGACTGGCACAGAGAATTCAAGCCGCAGCGCGGTGGATTCAGAGCCGAGGGATAACTGTCGGTTGTCCGTTGAAATGGGAGAGATCTAATACAAAACCTGAGGGAGCTGTCACCCGCCATACTCGCCGTTCGCGGTCACTTTTGTATTCCTCCTGGCTAAGTCGGCAATCCGGAAACTCAGATCTTGATGACACAATGTCCGCTCAAACGCAGGATAGCCGGTTACTCGCCAACTTCAGCGGAATCTCAACTTCTCAGAAGCCGACTTGCAGGCCGTGACATCACTGAGGACTATCTAGTCATTTCTTCTGCGCTTCACGTTTCGCGATACGATTTATTGCCGACAGGCTGCGCTCGATGTCCGTTTCGTCGGTCGCCCCGCCACACCAGCAGGTACCATCTTCTTGAATCGCCCGAATAACGCGCTGCGTTGTCTCTGCGTCTCCAAAAGACACGAGTACCTGATTGAGCACTACCTCATTCAGGATAGTGAAGCCCTCCGCTTGCAGACGTTCCGCCGCCATGCGCGCGTAACTGCAGGTGCGTTCGATCAAGTTCGCTAACCCTCGACGCCCTAGTGATCGCAACGCAGCCCAAATTTCGATCGCACGAGCACGGCGTGAGGATTCCGGCACCCACTGCATTGGTTCACGGCGTTGGCCCGGACTAAGGTATGCAGCCGTGATTGCCATTGCGGCGCCGAGATCATCAGCATTCCGGACAATTACGATGCCGCTATCTTGTGGCACGTTCAGCCATTTGTGCGCGTCGATGGTCCAGGAGTCCGCTTGCTCCGCGCCCGAAACAAGATGCTGATACTCCTCACTGGCTGCGGCCCATAAGCCGAATGCGCCATCAATATGGACCCATGCTCCGGCACTATGTGCCCACTCGCATATGGGCAAAAACGGATCGAAGGCCCCCGTGTTCACGTTGCCCGCTTGCGCACAAACAATGGCTGGCCCGTTCAAGCGCGGCAAAGCGTCTGTCCGCATGCGGCCTTGTCCATCCGGGGGCACGCGCACGACACGGTTTTTGCCCAGTCCCAGCATGGCGAGTGCCTTGCCAACCGTGACATGCATTTCTTCACCCGTCACCACGGTTATTGGTGGTGCACCAAATAAACCGTCAGCTTCCACATCCCAACCTACTTTCCTAAGTACTGCATGACGAGCCGCAGCAAGGCTGGTGAAATTTGCCATCTGTGCACCTGTAACGAATCCGCCGCCGGATGAAGTAGGAAGGTGCAATACGTCCAGCAGCCAGCCCAGCGCGATTTCTTCCAGAGATGCTGCAAGCGGCGAGAGCGCGTTGAGTGACCCGTTCTGATCCCATACTGCGGCCATCCAATGCGCAGCCACTGTGGCTGGAAGAGCGCCGCCAGTGACGAATCCGAAATACCTGCCTCCTGTGGTCGTGACAGTCGCAGGCGAACCAATGTCATCGAGTGTCTTCAGCACCGAGATTGGGTCTTCTGAAGTTGCAGGCAAAGGTCCACCCAGCCGTGACAAATTCCGCAATGCTTCTTCCGAGGGAAATACGCGCCGATCAGGAATGCTCTCGAGGTAGGCGAGAGCGCGACGGGCTGCCTCTGTTAGGAGTTGATGGTAGAGACTTGGATCGTGCATCATGTGAGTGTAGTTCAGGTCACCGCAAACACAACCTACTGCTGGGTTCCTAGGTAACGGGGCAACTCCCCAGAAGTCGCCTTGCGGGAAATTTGGGGGCCTTCTCGGTTGACCGTTGTTAGGGATTTTATAGGCCGCGCTACTACGACCATGCATCTCGACAGGAAGGCCAGTGGATTTAAACCGTCAGGCGTGCGTGCGAAATGAGGTTACGGATGCTCCTCGCGAGATTAACGAGTTCTCCCTCACCCTGTAATTCAAACTCGATTTCGTAATTTCCCGAGACCGCTTGATCTACAGCCGTTCTGAGTTCAATCAAGGGCTTTACTACTTGACGGGGCAGCACAAAACTGATCCAGACGCTTAGCAAGAGGGTGAGTCCAGAAACGATACTCAGTACCCATTCAGCCCGGTAGACAAGATGTCGAGTCCCCTCATGGTCATCCTCGACGCGAGCCCAGCCTCGCATTTCGAGATCCGACAAAATGTGCAGCACTTCCTGGCTGGATATTTGCAGATCTGATGTAACTCGGCGCAAAACAGGGTCCCCCGCTTCAACTGTCCTTGTTATTTCGAAATCGAACGAATCGACCTGACCGCGAAGATCTTCGATCAACTGGACTTGTTTTTCGTATCGGGCTCGCTTCAAAAGGTCATTTAAATTCCTTTCGTAAGCCCGCACCACCTCTTGAACACGCTGTATCGGCGTGCTCCCCGGTTCTTCCATGAGCGCCACCGCTGACGCAAATTGTTGCTGGTACAGCTCAACGTTTTGCACTATTTTCTGAATGGCCTCGTGCTCATTGGGTTCCAGAATCCGAATCTCGTCCAGTAGGCGCCTCACACGGAGAAGCGCGTCACGGTTACTTTGCAGATACGCCTGATCGTGAAGAAGGAAATAATTACGCTCTGCCCGCCGGGCTTCCAAGAAATCCACGGAGGCTCGTTGTGCCAAGGTTGCCATTGGCGCGTTCACACCCACAATCCGATCGACGATCCGATCCATTTTGACGAGGTAATAGACCGACAAGAAAATGACGGGTACGAGAATCAGCCTCACGATAGCTAGGCTAACCGCGATTCTTCGTCGCAGCGAGTTCCCCGAGGTCAAAACCCTGAAGAATTTGGGGATTCCCGATTGCATGAAAACACCTCCCCTGAGCATCACGCGAATGTCTTGCCAGGATATTCTCGCGCATACCTGTGCCGCGCGAAAAGAAATCCGATCACTTCAACGGTTAACCGACTACCGGGACTTGAGATTCACAAACACCGGCGTAATGGGGGAGTGATCACGTGGGAAACGTTTTCGGCAACGAACATCTCCCGGTTTCTGTCTGGTTGTCGAAGAGACCTAGGCTAGCGATTCCAACGTCCAGCCGCAGCAGGGCCGCGCGAGCGTTTACGCGCGCCAAGAATCGTTAATTCCTTGGGCTGTCGTCTCCCCTATTGTTTGGCGCTCGCGCCGTCGATGACCACGGTGGCCTCTTCTGAGCACAGATGCAACACCGCTCGGGAACGAGCACCATTATTTATACCGTAGGTGAAGATGCACAGTTCTCCCTGTCTTTTCTGTTTCACGTGGGAGGCGAACTCAGTGCGACACACGAAATCGGCGCGGTGGCTAACCACCGCCTCAATAGGGGTCGCAAATCCCAGTGGAACAAGCACGCGGACGCACCTCTGAGCCCACCCTAGTAGCGTCCCTTCGAACCGCCTGGCTGTCACCTTCAGATTGATTTCGGCCTCCGCGTTCAGCGTCACGCGGCCGCAAGACCCCGCGAAATCTACTACTCCTGCTGTAGCGTCCACCTGACCCGTCGTATCCAGAATGGAGGCCCGAGCGTGCGTGGCTGCGACGCGCACGGGACCTGCCTGTACGCAAGTACTCCAATATGAATTCCAGCTCGGCATCATTGTAAGAACTGATCACCGAAGAGTGCTTCCAGGTGCTGACATCCGTTAACTTCGCGGCCGATGGTTCTTCGGTACGGAGAACGGGAGGTGGTGTCGTCAAATCGTAGAAGATGAAGCCGCGCGTTCTTTTGCTGACGACAAGGGCAGGCATGATTTCTCCAGCGACGCTAGCGGTCGCCACAGAAGGCGTGGCGAACCGGCGCAATCTCAGAAATAAACGCGGAGCGAGAGTTGGATATTCCGCTCGCCACCGCCAACGCCGCCGCCCTTGGTGGTTACTTTTCCAAAGTTCGAACTGGTGGGGTCGAAGTTCACACTGCTGCTCCCGGGGATACCACCGCTACCCCCACCCCAGTTGGGATGGTTGATGAAGTTAAACGCTTCGGCGCGGAACTGAAGCCCGGTGCCCTCTGTAATCGGAAATGATTTGAACAATCCGAGATTCCAGTTCTGGAATCCAGGTTGGTAGATCAGATTTCGAACTCGCTGCGTGTTGAACGTCCCCGGCGTCGGTGCGGTGAAAATTGGTGTGCCATCAGGATTCTTGGTTGCGAACCATTGTCCAGTCGTGCCGAACGTGCCGATGATCTTAGGATCGCCATTGACCGTCCAGTATTGGCCATTGATGCCGCAATTGAAGTTCGAGTCGAGTCCCACGCCTGCGATGTCTCTCGATTGAGCAACGCCGCAGGGTGTGCCGGTTTGGAATTGCGAGACTCCGCTGATTTGCCACGCGCCCAGTAGCTTGCCGCTCAGTCTCGATGCATCGCTGAAAAACGGCAGACCATAGATGTAGTTGATTACTAAAGTGTGGCGGACATCAAACTCGGAGGGTCCCCACATCGTACTCGTGTCGTAAGTGTTCGGAACGACATCGCGTTGGTTCGAGCCATCATCCATGCTTTTAGCCAGAGTGTAGGCCAAACCAAATGCCATCCTGTTCGTCCAGCGGCGGGTCCAATTCAATTGCAGGGCGTTGTAACGCGAGGTGGCGACATTATCCGTCTGGCGTATGGAGCCGAACCCTTTGTACGGCCGTAAGAAATTGATGTTGGCAGTCGGATCTGCCGCGACAGCAGCCGTCGTGGGCTGATTGATATTGGCCTCGCGTTGCAGATGAAGGCCGCGCCGTCCTACATACGCGACGCTAAGGAGCGTTTTCAACATGAACTCTCGCTCGAATGTGACGTTCCAATTCCACGCTTCCGGATTATTGAAACTCTTGCTTTGGCTGGTCACGACCAACGGAATGTTTCCAGGCCCGCCTCCTCCAGGGTTGTCCACGGAACCTAACGAGACACTGGCATTCGGTTGAAACGGCGGATTTCCGCCGAGGAAAATGGAGTCGCTCACACCCAGGCGCGTGATGAAGCGTCCAGCGCCGGCTCGAATCACGTTCTTGTTGCTCAGTCGGTAGGCCATGCCAAGACGAGGCTGGATGTTGCCCCACTGGATGTCCGAGTAATGGTCTGGAACGCCGCGGAACAACCGGCTGAAATCGAATTGATTTGGGTCCGCTTCAGGAACGCGGCCCTTCGCCGAAGCCGAAAACGCCTTGCCCGGAATGATCATGCCGTTGTACAGGTCTTTCGTCGATCCAGTACCCGTTACTAGACCGTTCTTGTCGATCGTGCCCAGGATGAGACCCGTGGTGCGATCGATCGTTACCGCTTTGCTTGGATCGTAGGACGCTGGATCAAACACGCTCATGTTTCCCCACAACGCATGGTACGGAACAATGACCGTATAACGCGCGCCATAATCGACATGGAGTTTCTGAGTTGCCGACCAGGAATCTTGAGCGAACCCTTCCCACATGTTGGCTCGAAAGAGCGTGTAGGCGCGATGACCGATTTCCGAATAGGTATCGAAGAGTCCTAGAGCCGCGTTGGCCACTGCGACTCCGGTTCCTCCCGCGCGGCCGTCCGTGAACTGGAACTGGCCATTCTGGTTGTTTGTGCAAGTTGGGCAAGCTTGCACGTTGATCTCATCATTGTCGTCCTCGCCAGCCCGCTCGAGCAGGCCACCGAACTTCAGCGTGTGGCTTCCTCGAATCCACGTCAGACTGTCGGATACGGCAATAATGGGACCGGAGGAGCGTGATGGATATGGCCCGCCACTCAGAGTAGAGAAGTTGGCCATGGTCACCGTCGGGATTCGGTTCGGTATCAGCTTCCCGTCAGTAAAGATGTAGGGGTAATCGAGTCTGCAGGGCAGAGCGCAGGCCTTCGTCCGATCGAAGAAATGCGCCGCGTCGACTGGAATCCGCACAACGTCCAAGCTCGCAGTGACCAATAGCTCGTTGACCTTCGTCGGGCTGATGGTCCACACGTAGTTCAGCGAGTTGGTCTGGTTGGGCCGGTCAAAAAACTTCGGAGTACGATCGGTGTTCCCGTCCAGCGGTTGATACTCGAGATACGTATAGTTCTGCCGCCGGAACGTGAGCCGCTGCCTTGCCGTCAGGTTCGCATCAAGAGATAGCGTGTCCTTCCGTTGATCGTAGGTATGAAGAGCCGCGGCAAACCAGTCGCCGTTGCCACCGATGAAATTGGTGAGATTCGGAACTGGCCACGCATTCAGAATACCGAGCCCGTTCGGGCTCCGCCGGTCTGGCGGAATGATATTGCCGGGGAAGCAACCATTCGTGTTGTAGTTGCCGGACGAAATGACCTGCCCGCACTGCGAGGCCGCGGCCGACTGCGGGTCCCTGATGAATACGGGCATCTTATTGCCGGCTGAATCCCTACGCGTGATGAAAGGATTATTGGGGTCGAGCAGCTCGCTGAAGTTGCCCTGGCGCATCTTCGTGGTTGGAACGGTGAGCAAGCCGTTGCTCGGCAGCGTTGAGCCCGACTCGAGAAAATGATATTTGAGCCATTCCTGTCCCCAATAGAAGAAGAGCCTGCTCTTATCTGTGTTGAATTTTTCAGGGATATAGACGGGGCCGCTGAAGTTGTACCCAAACTGGTTGTAGTGCAGGGGCGCCGCAGATCCGGTCAGCGGGTTGGCATTGCGCGACCAGGTATTCGCGTTCAAGGCATTGTTGCGAAGGTAGTCGTAAGCCGCGCCGTGGAATTGCGGCGTGCCCGTCCTGGTGATAATGCGGATCTGGGCGCCCGAGGCGCGGCCGTATTCCGGCGAGTAATTCGCGGTAAGAATTTGGACTTCCTGCGTCGAGTCCACGTCAGCCACGCCAATACTGGTACCGTTGGAACGCGTGCGAGTGGCGGGAGCGCCATCAAACGTGATCAAGTTTTCGGGATTACGCGAGCCGTTGAAATTCGCCGGGCCCTGGCTCAAACCGAAGGTAAGGTTTGCAAGTGTGGTCGCGCGAGCTCCAGGAACCAACGATGCAAGACCAACCGGGTTGCGGCCATTGAGCTCGAGCAAGTCAATCTGTTCTCTCGTGATGAGCTTTTGCACTGTGGCCGATTCCGTTTGTACTGCCGCCGTTGTCGCCTCAACTACGATGGTTTCTGTCGTGACTCCCACCGTGAGCGTCGCGTCGATCGCCAGACGTCCGCTCGGATCCAGCTTATTGTTTGTGGATTCGTACTTTTGAAAACCGGGCGCCTCGGCGCTCATCGTGTAGAAGCCCGGGGGGATGTTGGTGACGGTGTAAAAACCGGACTCGTTGGTCGTCGTCCGGCGTTCAATACCAGTCTGGTTCTTTACGGTGGCAATGGCATTCGGAATGGATGCGCCGGAAGGATCCCTGACAAACCCTGAAATCGTGCCGAGATCGGATTGGGCCAACAGTATTCCCGAAGTCAGAAGACTCGTGAAAAACAGCAAGATGCTCACGCGAGATGCGTTCTTCATGTTGCGCTCCGTCTGTAGAAATCTTGAGTTAACGACCATCCAAATCTCAGAACAATAGCTTTAGCGCGAACTGAATCTGGCGAGGGGCATAGGTGCCCGCCACTGCAGTGATCTTGCCAAAATTGGCGTTGCCGAAATCCCTATTTGGATTTCCGAACACCGGATGATTCGCCAAATTAAAAGACTCGGCGCGGAACTGCAGATTGAATTTTTCCGTGAGCTTGAAAATTTTGAAGAGCGATGAATTAACGAAGCTCTGGTTCGGCCCGTATCCCACATTGCGGGGTGCATTGCCCAGCGTGAAATTAGCAGGCATCGCAAATGCGGCTGGATTCAGCCACTGCCCGGCCGCACCGACTGTGGGATTCGGCATTCGGATGTTTTTGCTTACCAGATCTGGACGTTCGTCGCTGGTGAGACCAAGAACGCCGCTCACCGAATTTTGGTCGATGACGCTGAATGGCAAGCCCGTCTGCCACGTCACGCTGCTGTTCAATTGCCAGCCGCTCAATACCAGTCCGGACGCACCTTTGAGCGATTTACCGAAGGGCAGCTCGTAGTTCCCGCCAAGCGTCCAACGGTACTTGATATTGAAGTCGCTCGTGGCCCAGTCGTAGCGTCTCACATTGGTGATAGCCTCTGACAACGGTCCGATTCGACTCCCATAGCCGCCAGTACCGGTGCCGAGGCCCCTGATGTCATCCTCACCGTGCGCGAACGTGAAGCCGGAAGTCATACTGAGACCTTGAGCGAAGCGGCGATTGAAGGTCAGTTGGAGCGCGTTGTACCTGGCCTCACCTTGCGTGGTGAAATAGTTGATCGTCGTCACTCTCGGCGCGATGCTGGCGTAAGGCCGAGGATTCGGAGTGGTGTTTCCACTTGGGAGAGCTCGATTGATGTCCGGCAGGGTCATCGGAAGGTTCCGTCCCCTAGTACCGATGTAGCCCACACTTGCCACGTTGTTGCCGAACTGCTTCTCGAGCGTCAGATTGAATTGATGGTTGTAGCTGTTTCGGAAATTCAGATCGACCGCGTTAATTGTGCTCGATGGAATTCGGGTCAGATCCAGGACACCAGAAACAGTTGGGAAATCGGTGGGCCTCAAAGGAACCGGCGAGCCTTGCGACAAGGTGCCAATTCCAACCGGACAACCGGTATTGACTAAACTGCCAGTCGTCGACGGACCGCACGTCAGCGCGCTGGTGAACGGCGGATTCTTGAGTGCCACAGCGGAAGTGTAGTCACTCGGGAAGAAGCTCAATCCAAAGCCACCACGCAGGACCATACCGCTTCCGAGACTAGCCGCGAAACCAAGCCGCGGTGCAATGCTTCCATGGTCCGTCGTGATGTTGGTTGTAGCACTGCTGTTTTGTCCGGCCACCAGGATGACGGAATTCACGGGATCAAAATTGGCTAGCCGCTGGTACTGCTCCGTCTTGGGAGTATAGATGTCATAGCGCAGTCCAAGGTTCAGTGTCAGCCATCGGTTCGCGCGCCAATCATCCTGCACGTAATAACCCATTTCCCACGAGCGATAGCCCGGCTTATAAAGGCTCGACTGACGCTGGATCGTGACCGGCGAACCCGCCAGAAAATTGGCCAACCCGAAATCGAAAGGAGCAGGCGCGCTGGATGTGGAAGCGTTGAAAGTGAATTGACCTCGCGGTGTGGCGCTCTGGACAAGCGAGAACTGCCGCCGAATCAGATTGGCTCCGAACTTTAGGTTGTGCGCTCCGCGCGTCCATGTCACCGCCCCACTGTATTGAAATGTATTGTCGAACTGCAGGAGCGGCACAAAAGTGGCGTCGCCGAGGCCCTCGAAACCCTGAATCACCAGGCGCGGTACTCCGTAGGTTTGAATATCACCTGTATTCACGCAACTGACCGCGTTGCACGGAAAACCAAGGTCGTTGGCGACATTCTTGCCGTCATTGACTGTCTTCGATTGAATTGACGCGCGCCAAAGGCCGGCCTTCAATTCAAGCAGGAGGTTTGGCCGCAACGTATTTACGAGACTCAACTGCAGATTCTGCGCCCGCGTCTTATTAGGGCCTGCGAAGTTGAACTGCCCCCCTGGATTTATGCCGTTCACATCCGGAAAGCCCGTCGGCTGGACAGTGGTGATGTCATTCAAGGAATACCGCCCGAAGAAGTTCCACTTTGCGGAAAAGCTGTGGTCGATGCGTCCATCCAACGTCGAGGCGTCCTGCGGCCTGACCGGAGAAGAGGCATAGTTGGTCGTGTTGATACCCGGTCCGTTGGGCAAGGGATACAACGCCGCAATCTTCCGCGCAAGCGGATCGAGCAGACTGTTATAAGGCGCCATATCCAACCGATTAAATGGCACCGGGCCCCCTGGTACGCCGCTCACAGCGTTTGCGAGATTCATTTGTTGCGCTGCATTGGCGCAGATGCCGCTGGGATTGAAACCAGCCAAGCAGTTTTCGGAGAAATCGCCGATGCGCTGCTTCGCCGTCGGCACCACGGCTGTGATCGGGATTCCCTGCCGTATCTTCAGCGCTTCATAATCGCCAAAGAAGAAGGTCTTACTCTTCACGATCGGGCCGCCCAAACTTCCTCCGAACTGGTTCTGCCGGAACTTTTGCTTCGGCAACTGTGTCCCTCCGGTGAGGTTGTAGTTGCCATTCGCATCGAGTCGATCGTTCCGGAGAAATTCAAACAACGAGCCGTGGAAATCGTTGCTTCCCGACTTCGTCAGAATGTTGATCACACCGCCCGATGTGCGGCTGATTTCGGCGCTATAAAGATTCGTCAGAACCTTAAATTCCTGGATGGCGTCAATAGAAGGCCGGACTCCAATGGTGCCAATGAAGCGCTCGTTGTTGTCCATACCATCGATCAAGTTGTTGTTGGCAACAGGGTCCTGCCCGTTCACGGAGTACGATGAATTCAAACGGCGATCGTCCGGGCGTGTGCCGGTGGCCAGACCATTCTGCGGACCAGGGCTTATACCGGGAACGAGCTGCGCCAACTGAACGTAGTTGCGCCCGTTCAATGGTAGGTCCTGCACCAGCCTGCCCGTGATGGCAGTTCCCAAAGTGGCGGTATCGGTCTGAAGTAACGGAACCTGTTCCTGCACATTCACAGTCTCGTTGGTGCCTCCGACCATCATCTGCGCATCGATGCGCGCCCGATCGCCGGCCGCCAGCACCACGCTCGAAACAGTAAATGTCTTAAACCCAGGTAATTCGAACCGCACACTATACCGGCCTACGGGCAATAGGTTGAAAACATAATCCCCAGTGTCGCTGGAAACCACGGACCGGTTCGCCCCGGTGCCGACGTTTTCGATGACGATCGTTACCCCGGGCAAAACGGCTCCACTCGAGTCTGTTACTCTGCCGACTACATCTGCCGTCGTCACCTGCGCCGCGACGCTGATACTCATGGCCAACAAAACACTAATAATCAAGGAAAGCATTCTCATCCATGGGCGAAGCTGAATAGCCATCTCGAGCCTCCAGATGAACGTGACGCAGACTGGCAGCCATTTCATGTAAACGATTTCATTTGGGGTGTAAACGGTTGCAGATCTTAACAGCGCACATACCACGGAGCAAGAAAAAATCGTCAGTCAACCGGAGTGTGGAGGAGCCGTGCTGGAGCGAACGATGAGCGTGTGAGGCAACGTAATCGATTCGGGCGGAGTCGAGCGTCCGTTCAGAATTTCCAATAGTAACCGGACGGTACCTTCGCCGATTGCTCGCATTGGCTGAGCAACCGTCGTCAGCGGCGGATCGATACAACACGAGAAGCGAATGTCGTCAAATCCGACGACAGAGACGTCATCGGGCACGCGCAGCCGATGCCGCTTCGCGGTCTGAATTACTCCCATCGCCATTTCATCGTTGAAACAGAATATTGCAGTGGGAGGATCATGTGCCGCCAGCAGACGCTCTGCGGCGACTGCGCCGGATTCGATCGAGAAGTCGCCCTGCATGACGGTACATATGTGCTCCGCCTGCTGCTTTCTTGCCCGTGACCTTGCGCCTCGCAAACGATCGCGGCTGAGAGGGCTCACCAGCGGGCCTGTGATGACACCGATGCGCTTGTGTCCGAGGCGATAGAGATGATCCATTGCTTCGTAAGCTGCCTTCGCGTTGTCGATGTGAACGCTTGGCACGCCGAGGCTTGGGCTGAATTCGCACCCATTGACTACGGGAGCGCACCGCGGCGCCATTGTGCGGACCAGAGTCGCGACCTCCTTCGAAAGGCGATGGCCGAGGAAAATGAGCCCGTCAGCTTCCTTACGCTTCAGCATTTGTGCGTAACGTCCTTCGCGCTTCACGTCGTGTTGCGTATCGCCAACGAGGACCGAGTAGCCCCCGCGCAGTGCGGTGTCTTCGATGCCCTGAAGGATTAAAGAAAAAAATGGATTTGAAATGTCGGGAACAGTCACCAGGAGTTTGCCCGATCTCAACGTGCGCAAATTCTTAGCCGCAGAATTCGGCACATACCCGAGAAGTTCCACGGCGCGCATCACTCTTTGACGCGTGTCCGGCGCCACCACGTCTGGCCGGCTCAGCACACGGGAGACCGTGGCGGTGGAAACCCGAGCCCGTTTCGCCACTTCATAGATATTGGGGACAAAAGCTTCGCGCACGCCGTCTCATCATAACAGGTCGTGATTTCTCTTGCCGCGCCTGGGTTCTGTTGTTACGATCGGCAACATTCACACCAGCGATGCAATCGTTTACATAATTGTGATCACTTTAGGATTTCGGAGGAGCCATGGCGACAATTTCGAGACGAGATTTCGTGAAAACCGCCTTCGCCGGGATGCCGTTGTACGCGGCGCTGGCGGGAAAGATTGACTCGATTGTAAACGGCGTCCGGTTGGGTACTATCACGTATAGTTTTCGCGAACTGCCTCGCACGCCTGAGGCATCGGATGCTGTGGACGTCATGATCAAGGCGCTGACGGATTGTGGAATTGGCGAAATCGAGTTGTTTTGTCCGGACCTTGAACCTCGATTTAGCGGAGGAGGGCGACGCGAGGACCTGCGCAAGTGGCGCCTCTCGACACCAATGGATCACTTCAAGGCGGTCCGAAAAAGATTCGAAGATGCCGGCATTTCGCTGTTCGCATACACTGTGAATTTCCGCGATGACTTTACCGATCAAGAACTGGAAAGGTGTTTCGATCAGGCTAATTCACTCGGTGTAAGTATCATCGCTGCATCGACTCAGTTAACCGTTGCAAAGCGGCTTGTGCCATTCGCTGAGAGACATAAGATCTACGTCGCGATGCATGGTCACTCCGACGTTCGAGACCCCAATGAGTTCGCCACCCCGGAGAGTTTTTCGAAGGCCCTTGCGATGTCGAAGTACTTCAAGGTCAACCTCGACATTGGACACTTCACTGCCGCGGACTTCGATGCCGTTGCTTACATCCGCGAGAATCACGACAACATCACTCACCTGCACATGAAGGATCGAAAGAAGAACCAGGGTCCGAACACGCCCTGGGGCGAAGGCGATACTCCCATTAAGCAAGTTCTGGCTCTCTTGAAAGAAAAGAAATATCCGATCCGAGCTTTCGTCGAATATGAATATCGCGGCGCCGGAACACCCATCGACGAGGTCAAGAAGTGCATGGCATACATGAGGCAGGCTCTGGCATAGGAGGTAGTGGGTGGGATATACGCGAGTGATCCTGGTCTTTATTGCCGCATTTACGTTGAGTCTTGCGGCTCGCGCCCAGGGCCAACGTGGCGAAGTGCCTCAAGCTCCCGTCTTCGATCGGGCTGCCGTCGAACGCGGCAAGAACACGTTCTTTGTTAATTGTGGTTTTTGTCACGGCTCAAATGCAAGAGGTGGTGATGGCGGACCGGACTTGATCCGTTCCGTTCTGGTGCTCGACGACGATAAAGGTAAAGAACTGGGCGACTTTTTAAAGCTCGGCCGTCCTGACAGAGGGATGCCAACTTTCGCGAGCTTAACTCCGGACCAGATCTCGGAGATCGCGACATTCCTGCATTCCGAAATTTATTCGGCCGCCAACCGTCGAACATATGAGATTCGTGACATCTTAGTTGGTGACGCCAAAGCGGGAGAGGCTTTCTTCAATGGAGTGGGAAAGTGCAACAGTTGCCATTCGCCAACGGGTGATCTGAAGGGTATCGGCGCCAAGTATGATGCCGTCACTTTGCAAGGCCGCATCGTTATGCCGCGGGGTCAGCGTGGCGGTGAATTGCAGGGGCTAGCTCCTACTGTGACAGTAACGCTTCCTTCAGGACAGGCTTACTCGGGAACCCTGGTTCGCGTCACGGATTTTGATGTGACCCTGCGGGATTCATCTGGAGGGACTCGCAGTTTCACTCGCAATGATGATAACCCGAAAGTGGAAATCAAGGATCCGCTGCAGGCGCACATCGACATGCTTTCCAAATATAAGGATGCGGACATTCACAACCTGACGGCTTATCTGGTTACATTGAAATGACGATCACCAGACATTTGCTTGCTATTGTTCTGATCCTGGTACCGCTTGCAGTTTGTGCCCAGAAAGGGCTTGACCCCTCGCTACTGCTGGAACCGCCAATCGACGCATGGCCGACCTATCACGGCGATTACTCCGGACGTCACTATAGCTCTCTCAAGCAGATCAACTCCACAAACGTGAAGGGCTTGTCGCTGGCTTGGATTTATCGCGCCAATTTCGGCGCCGCGGGTGCGATTGTTGGAGGCGAGGGCACGGACGAATTTGCAGGCGGAAGTATCAAGGCAATTCCACTCATGGTGAATGGTGTCCTCTACTTCGCGACGCCGGATAACGCCTTTGCGGTGGATGCACGTACAGGTAGAGAGCTCTGGCATTACTTTTGGAAGACGAAGGGTGGCATTCACATCGGCAATCGCGGTATGGGAATGTACGGCAACTGGTTGTTCTTTGAAACGCCCGACAATTACCTTGTTTCACTCGATGCGACAACGGGCAAGGAACGCTGGCACAAGGTGATCGCCGATGTGAAGCAGGAGTACTTCTCAACGCCCGCCCCTCTGATCATTCGAAATCATGTGATCGTCGGCCTGGGCGGCGATTCACTGGATGTGCCGGGCTGGCTCGAATCGCGCGATCCTGAAACCGGCGAGATTCAGTGGAAATGGAATACGACCCCGCGGCCAGGCGAGCCGGGATCCGAATCGTGGCCGGATGCATACTCGATGGAGCATGGCGGCGGAATGCCGTGGCAACCTCCGACCTACGATCCGGATCTCAACCTTTTATATGTACCGACTGGAAACCCCAACCCCGTCATGGCCGGACAAAGCCGAAACGGCAACAATCTCTGGACGGCCTCGATCGTGGCTTTGAATCCGGACACGGGGAAGCTGGTGTGGTACTTCCAATGTTCTCCGCATGACACGCATGATTGGGATGCCACGCAGGTGCCGATCCTGTTTGATGGCGTTATGAACGGGCGGCCGCGCAGGTTGCTTGCTCAGGTCAGCCGCAACGGCTTTTTCTTCGTTCTGGATCGCACGAATGGTCAGAGTCTTTTATCGAAGCCTTACCTGGAGTCTGCCAACTGGTACAAAGGTATCGATGCGAAGGGCCAGCCAATTCGCGATCCGGAAAAGGATCCCCAAGTCGCAGGTGTGCTGGTCTCGCCCGGCTCGAGCGGCGCCACAAACTGGCCCGCGCCGAGTTTCAATCCGGAGACGGGTCTGATTTATGTCGGTACATCGCAATCGTACTCGATGTTCTACCTGACCGATACCGACGCGCACCCGCAAGGTTACGGTGCCGCCGAGCGCGGTGCCGGCAATGCCGGGAATTTTTTGCGCGCCATTGATTACAAAACGGGAAACATCGTGTGGAAACGCGCGACAAGCGTAGGAGCGCAAGGTTTGCTGAGCACCGGGGGGAACCTGCTGTTCGGTAACGACGGAGCCAGTAACTTCATTGCCTTTGATCCCGGGACTGGAAGGCCGTTGTGGCATGCCAGCCTTCCCGCGAATCCCAACAATGCGCCCGAAACGTATATGCTCGACGGCCGGCAATATGTGGTCGTGGGCGCCGGCGACAGTCTCTATTCCTTCTACTTGCAGCAGTGAGGATTTGTGAGTGAAGACCGGCTAGGAATTGGAATCATAGGCAGCGGCTTCAACGCCAGATTTCACCTGCAAGCCTTTGTCGGCGTCCGTGACGCTGACGTGCGAGGAATATGGAGCCCGAACGAGAAGAACGCCACGGAGGCAGCAAAACTCGCTTCCACTCTGGACGTCGGCGAGCCCAAAATCCACCGCTCGATTGCCGAGATGACGGCCGATCCCACTATTGACGCAATTTGGCTTTGTGGCCCCAACCACGCGCGGGTCGAAAACGTGGAAGAGATCGTAGATACAATCCAACAAGGTCGTGGCTCACTCAAGGGCCTGGCTTGCGAGAAACCGCTTGCCCGAAACGTTGCCGAGGCGAAACGGATTTTGGATTTGGCTGGACGCGTCGACTTGCGCCATGGCTATCTCGAAAATCAACTCTTCGCGCCTTCAGTTGATATCGGTCGTAAGATCATCTGGAATAGAGGTGTTCCTCTGACGGGACGTCCCTATCTTGCGCGAGCCGCCGAAGAGCACAGCGGCCCCCACAAGCCGTGGTTCTGGCGCGGCGATTTGCAAGGCGGCGGCGTGTTGAACGATATGATGTGCCATTCGGTCTTGTTGGTTCGACATCTACTAACCGCGCCTGGAGCTTCATATTCCTCCGTCAAGCCCGTGCGGGTCTGCGGTCAAATCGCAAGCTTGAAGTGGACGCGCCCCGAGTATGCTGAGCGGCTGGAGAAAATCATGGGCGACGGTGTGAATTACCGGACGCGGCCCGCCGAAGACTTCGCCAGTTTGGTGATCGATTTCAAAACAGAAGACGGAATGCTTGCGATCGGAGAAGCGACGACTTCGTGGAGCTTCGTGGGAGCCGGGCTTCGCCTTTCGGCCGAATTGCTGGGCCCCGAGTACTCGATGTCATGGAACACGCTCGAGAGCGGGTTGAAGTTGTTCTTCAGCCGCGAAGTGAAGGGGCAAGCCGGAGAGGATCTCCTCGAAAAACAAAACGCCGATATAGGACAGATGCCCGTCGTCGCGAATGAAGCCGCAGCATACGGATACGAGGCCGAAGATCGCCACTTCGTGAGAGCGTTCCTGAAGAACGAAAAGGCCGAGTTAACTTTCGAAGACGGTTTGGAAGTTGTAAAGCTCTTGATGGCGGGGTATCACAGTGCCGAACAAGGCCGGAGCATCGATTTTCCACCACCAGGACTGGATACATTCATTCCCACGGTTGCCCAAGGCACCTGGAAACCAACACGGTGGTGAAGCAAATTGTTATGGAGACCAACATACGACTAAAGCTCTCGGCCATGATGTTCCTCCAGTATTTTGTTTGGGGCGCATGGTCAGTGACCATGGGAACCTGGCTAGCCGAGACGCTCCATTTTTCGGGTGAACAGATCGGCCTCGCCTACGGCACGACCGCGGTAGCCGCAATGATTTCGCCATTTTTCGTTGGAATGGTTGCGGACCGATTCTTTGCGACCGAAAGGCTGCTTGCGATTCTCCACTTGATCGGGGGCATTGTCTTGTTCTATGCCTCAATCCAGACGTCTTTTATTCCACTGTACGTCGTGTTGCTCGCATACACGTTGTGTTACATGCCAACGCTTGCGCTCACAAATTCGCTGTCATTCCACCAGATGGATGATCCGGGACGCGAGTTTCCGAACGTGCGCGTTCTCGGTACCATCGGCTGGATCGCTGCCGGTCTCGTCGTCGGCACTCTAGGCTTGGAAGCGACGTCAACGCCGATGCGCCTCGCAGCCATGGCTTCTATTGTGCTTGGAATCTTTTCTCTTCTATTGCCGCATACGCCACCTCAAAAGACGGGCTACCGCGTCACGTGGAATGAAGTGCTCGGCCTGGACGCTCTGAAACTGCTGCGTGATTCCTCGTTCGCAATCTTTGTCCTTGGCTCGTTCCTCATTTGTATTCCTCTACAGTTTTATTACACATTCACGAATCCGTTCTTGAATGAACTGAATGTAACGAATGCTGCAGGGAAAATGACTCTGGGCCAAATGTCGGAGATCTTCTTCATGCTAGTGATGCCGTGGTTTTTCCGCAAACTCGGCATCAAATACATGCTGCTCGCCGGCATGGCAGCATGGGCGGCGCGATATCTGTTTTTTGCCAGCGGAAACAATGGACCGCTGGTCGGCATGCTTTACGCCGGCATCATTCTTCATGGAGTCTGCTACGACTTCTTCTTTGTCACTGGACAGATCTACGTCGATCGCAAAGCTCCCGGCGATTTACGTGCGGCCGCGCAAGGCTTTATCGCATTCGCGACGCTCGGAGTTGGGATGTTCATAGGTTCCTGGCTTTCAGGGAAAGTCGTGGACGTGTTCAGCGTGTCGGAGACGCGTCATATGTGGGACCGCATATGGTTGGTTCCTGCCGCAGGCGCGGCGGCCGTTCTCATACTGTTCGCCGTGTTTTTTCGAGGCCCAGAAGAAACAGAAACTATGGTTCAATCCGAGGAACACGTCGCCACATCTTAGGAGTTGAACATGCAGATCATCCGAGAACCAAAAGTCTATGACGTTTGTATCGTCGGCTCCGGCGCAGGCGGAGGCATGGCGGCTAAGGTCCTGACCGAAGCCGGCGCGGAGGTCGCACTACTCGAAGCGGGCGCGATGTGGGACACGGAAAAAGACTCGAAGATGTTTGCGTGGCCATACGATTCTCCGCGACGCGGAGCCGCGACTCCGGAGAAGCCCTTTGGCGAATTCGATGGTTGTATCGGCGGATGGGATATCGATGGCGAGCCCTATACCAACGCTCCGGGCACAACATTCGATTGGTTCCGGGCGCGCATGCTCGGAGGCCGCACCAATCACTGGGGCCGCATCTCACTCCGGTTTGGACCTGACGACTTCGAGCGCCGGAGCATTGACGGTCTTGGAAACGACTGGCCGATCAGCTACGACGACCTGAAACCGTATTACGACAAACTCGACCGGCTCGTCGGCATTTTTGGATCGATTGAAAACCTGCCGAACGAGCCCGACGGAGTCTTTTTGCCGCCGCCGAAACCGCGCTGCTACGAATTACTCGTGAAACAGGCATGCGATCGCCTCGCAATTACATGCATTCCGTCGCGGCTCTCGATCTTGACACGGCCGTTGAACGGCCGCCACGCATGCCACTACTGCGGCGAATGCGGTCGCGGCTGTAAGGTTCATGCGAACTTCTCGTCGCCGTCAGTCCTCCTGCCGCCTGCGCTCCACACCGGCCGATTGAGAATTATCACGAATGCGATGGCGCGCGAAGTGACGACGGACGGAAATGGTCTCGCAACTGGCATCTCGTACGTGAACACACAGGACAGGCGCGAGTATCACGTTCGCGCTCGGATCGTTGTACTGGCGGCGAGCGCCTGTGAGTCGGCGCGTCTACTCCTGAATTCGAAATCATCGCGCTTTCCCAACGGGCTTGCGAACGCAAGCGGTACGGTCGGCCGCTATCTCACCGACTCCACGGGTTTGAGCGTACGAGGATATGTTCCAAAGATGGCGAACACTGCGCCACACAACGAAGACGGTGTGGGCGGTATGCATCTCTACGTGCCATGGTGGCTGGATAACAAGAACCTCGATTTCCCGCGCGGATATCACATCGAGCTCGGCGGCGGACGCCGCGGGACTCCATCGTTCGGATTCATGGCCGGCATCGAACGTTACAACGGCGTGGGAGGCTACGGAAAAGGTCTAAAAAACGACTACCGGAAATTCTGGGGTTCGGCAGTGAGCTTCTCCGGCCGCGGCGAGATGGTCGCGAACGACGATTGCTACTGCGAGATCGACCCGCATGTCGTCGACAAATACGGAATTCCTGTGCTTCGCTTTCACTGGAAGTGGTCGGATTACGAGGTCAAGCAGGCGAAGCATATGCAGGATACGTTTCGCGAGATCATCCACGAGCTCGGAGGAACGCCTCTGGATCCGATGCCGCCACAAGATCAATTATACGGTCTGGCAAATGGCGGCCGCATCATTCATGAAGTCGGAGCGACTCGAATGGGCGACGATACGAAAACCTCGGTCGTCAACAAGAACTGTCAGGCGCATGAGGTGAAGAACCTATTCATCGCCGATGGCGGACCGTTTGTTTCGAATGCCGACAAGAACGTCACGTGGACAATTCTCGCGCTGGCGATGCGGACCAGCGAATACATCGCGCAAGAGCGCAATAGATTGAGTATTTGAGCGGGGACGATATGAAACACATCTCTCGTCGAAAGGCTCTGCAACTGTTCAGTTCCGTGCCGGTGGCCGCCGCCGCGATCGCGTGGACATCATCCGAGACCGAAGCAGCACAAACTCAGGCTCAAGCAGCCAGGCGTCAAGCAACGGAGCGCGGCACAGCCTTCCAGCCAAAGTTTTTCACGCGGCGCGAATATGCCACTGTCACAGTGTTGGCGGATTTGATCATTCCCAGAGACGAGCGGTCCGGCAGCGCCAGCGATGCAGGTGTCCCCGAATTCATGGACTTCATGATGATCGATCAGCCGCTCCGGCAGACCGCGATGCGCGGAGGTTTAGCGTTTATCGATCATCTGTGCGACGCGCGGTTCGACAAGCCTTTCATTGAGTGCAGCGATGCCGAGCGGAGGCAAGTGCTGGATGACCTTGCGTATCCCGGGAAGGTCGACCCAGCGCTTGCTCATGGCGTGGCCTTCTTCAGCAGTTTCCGCGATCTGACTGCGAGCGGCTTCTGGACGAGCAAGATGGGCATCGAGGATCTGCAGTATCTCGGAAACAAAGCTGTGGCTGAATGGAAAGGCTGCCCATCCGAGGCGCTGGAGCATCTCGGAGTGAAATATGAGGGGGAGTGATGCGGACTTTCTACGCCGTATTGATTGTCATCGGAGCTACGCTTTTCGGCGAAGCTCAGCAATCCAAAACCGTGTGGCGTGTGCTGTTTGACGGCACATCCCTGGATGCCTGGCGTGGCTACAAAACCGACAAGGTCCCAGCAGGCTGGCGCATGGCCGATGGTTCAATCGTAAAGGATGCACCGGTCGGCGACATCGTCTCAAAGGATGAGTTCGGCGACTTCGAATTGGAACTCGAGTGGAAGATCGGCGAGGCAGGCAACAGCGGCATCTTTTATCGTGGCACTGAAGAATATGACCACATCTATTGGAGTGCGCCCGAATACCAGTTGCTCGACGACATCAAAGCAACAGACAACAAAACGCGATTAACGTGCGCCGGCGCTGCATACGCGCTCTATCCCTCGCCTGCAGGTCACCTGAAGCCTGTTGGTCAGTGGAACCGAACACGGATCGTAGCGAAAGGCCCCCACGTCGAGCACTGGCTGAACGGGGTGAAGCTACTCGAGTACGAACTCTGGAATCCCGATTGGGAAGCCAAAGTGAAGTCGAGCAAGTTCGCCGCGTATCCCAATTTCGGACGGGCTAAGAAAGGGCATATCGCTTTGCAGGGCGACCACAGTGGCACTCTCGCCTTTCGTAACATCCGCGTGCGCGAGATTTGAAGTAATCAATTACTGCTTTCGTAGGGGCGTTCTGGTTCCGCCGTCACTTTTACGGAGCCCTTCAAGAAGTACCTCCAAAACCGTCTGTCCAGATGTGCTACTCCACAACTATCTAAACGGCCAAAGGACGACAAATGAGCGGAAAATATTTTGAGGCCATCGATGGCGACATATTTTCTCATTTACGACTAACAGTGATAGAATTTCACAAGCGGTGAGAATTATTTCCAGGGCCTGAGCTGATTTGGGTAACTCTTGTAAATAGGGCCTAGGCAGCAATTTTTCACAGAAATCAGTAATGGGCGATTGGATTTCACGACCCGTGAACTATTTTCACGGTCGCGGGCTTCCCGAGCTGGCGACGCCCGTAGGGTATGCCGCCCTTATTGAACGTTTCGAATTAGCTGTTCCCCTACCGCCTTGGCTGACGGCCATTGCTGAGCGTCATCACCCGGTACCCAATGTCACTTGGAATCTGCTGACACCACGCCATCGTCCGCCCAACACACTTGAAGGTCAAATCGTTTTCGCATTGAAGTGGGAGGGCCTAGATCTTGGTATCCTTGCGGCTCTTTTCAAGGTCCTAGAACCTCACGAAATCGCGCAGCTTGTGCGAGCCACTCCCACGGGTTCCTTCGCACGCAGAACGTGGTTCCTTTACGAATGGCTCACCGGACGCGAGCTCGATGTGCCGGATCCCGGAAAAGTTCGAGTTGTGAACGTCGTCGACACAGACCAACAGGTCGGCCTTCACACAGGTACAACGTCGCCTCGCCACAAGGTCATCGACAATCTGCCGGGAACGCGTCGGTTTTGTCCGATGATCCGGTGGACTCCTGTGCTTCGAGCGGCCGTCGCGAAAGGGCTCAACGCTCGCGCCAGCGAAATCATCGGTCGAACACGAAAGGACCTTATTACCCGGGCGACCGCCTTTCTTCTGCTCCGTGATTCGAAATCGTCTTTCGCGATCGAGGGTGAACGGCCGTCGAGCGTCCGCGCGGCGCGGTGGGCTCGCGCAATTGGCGAGGCGGGTGTTCGTCCGATCACGATTAACGAACTAGAACGGCTTCAGCGCGTCGTGATAGGCGATGCACGTTTTGTGAAACTCGGGCTCCGTGATGAAGGTGGATTCGTGGGGACTCACGACAGGGAAACACAAGAACCGGTTCCCGACCACATTAGCGCTCGGCCCCAAGATCTTCGAGACCTCGTCGGCGGCATCATTGAGTACGACCGCCGATCGCTTACTGGTGGTGCTGATCCTGTTAGTGCTGCGGCCGCTATCGCATTTGGATTCGTCTACGTTCATCCATTCGTCGATGGTAATGGCCGGTTACATCGGTGGCTGATTCATCATGTGCTCGCCACTGCTGGTTATAACCCTGTCGGCGTTGTGTTCCCAATCAGTGCGGCCATTCTTCGACGAATCGATGAGTATCGAACTGTGCTCGAGTCGTACTCTGCTGCCATGCTGCCATTGATCGAATGGCGTGGTACCCCCGACAACAATGTGGAGGTTCTGAATGAGACCGCTGATTACTATCGTTACTTCGACGCGAGTGCGCATGCCGAATTTCTGTATTCATGCGTCGAACAAACAGTAGCGGAGGATCTACCAGCAGAAATTCGCTTCTTGCAAGCATTTGACAAATTTTCATCCGCAGTAAAAGAGATTGTCGAGATGCCAGATCGAGAAATCGAACTGCTTCGCGGCTTTCTGGCTCAGGGGAGCGGACATCTGTCAAAGCGGGCGCGGGAAAGGGAATTTCGTGCCCTGACCGACGAAGAGGCAACTCAGATCGAAGTTTTGTACAAGGAGCTTTTCGGAGATTTCGGGTGTGAAGCGGTGTGAACGACGTTCGAGATTCTCCGCGGGCTTGGACGGTTTTTGTTGCGTGCGTGCTCACGCACCGCCCCTGCCACCTTTTTGTTGATCGGCGACAGGCCGAGGGCGATGGGTCGACCAGCGTTTCGGTCGTAGCGATGCGAACCCCACGCGGGCGTCACTTGGTCCCGATGAGATTGACGAATATGCCTTTGTGGTTGTACCTCAGGTCGGTCAGGTCGTCGGAGAAGTTGGTGAAGTTGTAGCCGACGCCGACCTTCAGGTTGTTGCCGATGCGACGATAGATCCCGGCCAGCGCGCCGCGGCGGCGTTGACGGATATCCGGGAGGTCGAGCATTCGCACCTCGGCCATGCTGTCCCAGTTCTTGCGGAACCGCCGGTCCAGGCGCAACACTGCGAGGTGCGCATCGTTGGCGAAGAAGTTCAGCTGTGTGCGATCAAGGCTCGCCTGTCCCAGGCGGTAGGCGTACTTGCCGCCGACCGTCCAGTTGGCCGTGACGTCGTAGGAAAGATCCAACGCCGCGATGTGGCTCTTCTGAATGAACTCGACCGCAGTATTCTGCATCGTCACCTGGTCCGTGGTCGGGACGTTATAGAAGTACGTGTACTTTGCCAGGGCGCTTAGCCGGTCGTGCCGCACCGGGCGGTACGCGTAGCCGACCACGCCCTCGGTGTAGCCGCCGCCATAGAACGCGCCGAGCGAGCTATCACTGATCGAGTGGTCGAGCTTGCCGATCATGCGCCAGTCGGGAGTCAGTTGGAGCTTGAAGTTGTTACGGAACAACCACGCGGTCCTTTTGGTGTGCGTCGTGTCGATTTGTTCCGCGACGTCCCGGCGATACTCGATGCCGCTCGAGAACTGCGTCTTATCGCGGCCGTAGCCAATGCGGACTCCAGCCGCCTTGCGATCGGCCGTGGCGCCGGTCTGCGAGTCGCGCAGCGTGCCGATCTCCGTGCTGCCGCCGAAATTCCAACGCTCTTTCGGCACGAGGTTGATTCCGGTGGCGCGCGTGAGGCCGGTCTGCCCGCCGTTCTGGTAACGCTCCTCGAGGTAGACGCTGGAGCTGTCGGAGAGCCTTCTCTTCACCCCTGAGATCAGGTTGCCCTGGCGGACCTGCACGCCGTTGTCCGTCCGCTCGTTTTCCAGCGCATAGTTCAGGTAGAGATTGGTCGAGTCGGAATAGAGGAAGCTGGTGCCGACCTTTCCACCGGGCCCGAGGTCCCCGTCGGAAGCCTCTCCGTCGATCCGGAAGCGTTTCGTCACGCGATAGGAGCCGCCCGCGCCGATGCGACTGTTGCCTTCACGGCCGCCGCTTGCCGCGACCGTATTCTGGCCGAAGCCATACGCGCGCCATGAGGAGCCGGGATCGAACATCACCTGTGCGACAGCGTCCGTGCGCTGGCCCTGTTCCTGGGTCAGGGGAACAACCGGCGAACGGTCGGTACGCAGATCGTTGCGCACGCCGGTGCTGACTCTCCATCTCTCGGCCAACTTATAAGCCGCGTCCAATTCGATCGCCTGGGTCTCGAGTCCCTGCACCTCGATCCTCTGATCGCCCTTGGCCGCCAGGCTCAGGCGGTTCGTCACCGGGATCCTCAACGTGCCGCCGTATTGCTCGGTGTCCTTGAGCGTCGCTTGTCCGGGCGCCGAATATCCGGCGCCAAGGTTCTGCTTATAGAAGGTGAAGAGACCGTCGCGACCCTTGAAGACGTCGCCGAGCCCGACGCTCAGGTCGGCGCGGTAGGCTCCTGCCTTCGCATCCGTGGACGACAGGTCGGGGCCCTGGAATCCGAATCCGCCATCATTAGATTGTAGCGGTGTGGAGACGAGACCCTCGCTCCGGCCCGTCTGCACTTTGAAAAAGGAATTGGCACTCATCCGCAGGGTCATGTCCGCGGCACCCAGGTTGCTGTTGGCATCCCCTTCCTTGTTGCGGTTGGCGGTCAGGCCGAGCTGTAGATGGTCGTTGACCCAGTAATGACCCTGGCCGCCCCCGGAGACCGCGTTCAGCTGGTCGAAGCCTGGCGTGTACTCATAACGTACCACCACATAGGCCTCGTTACCGCTCAAGCCAGTGCTACGCACCAGCTGGTTGTCGTCAGCGGTCGACGAGAGCGGCTGCGTGAGCAGCAGCCGGCCCTGAAGGTAGTCGATGTCGTAGTCCACGCTGGGCCGCAGGTTGGCCACCCCCGTGACGATGCGCGAGTCCTTGTCGCGAATCTCGACGCGCACGCGCTCGGAGCCCGTCAGGATGTCCTGATGGTGCAGGAAGTAGAGCGACCCGCCCGTTCCCCGGAATTCCTCATAGCTCGACAGCGTTCCCGGTTCGGCGGCGAACCCGTCCACGGTGATCCGTCGCTCGCCGAATTGGGTGGTGGATTCGGACCCGTAGTGCGCGTTGCCTCCGTAGAGGCCGCGGTCGACATGGGCCAGCTCGTTGCCCATGTAGCCGGTGTTGAAATTGCCCCACATCCAGTAATTCTGGCCACGGTTCGCTTTGAAGTAGAACTTGCCCAAAGTCGGAGCCATTTCTGTCACGACACCGTCGTCGCCGAACGTCGGGTAGTGGTAATCCGGATCGATGCGCCGGAATAACGAATCAGGCGATTTGTTGAGGAAGTTGCTGAAGAGGTTCTTCACCGGTCCTTCGCGAGTATCCGCGCTCGCCGTCAATCGCCAGCGCTCGCTGACCTTGCCGTTCACGTAGAACGCCAGCCGGCCATCCAGCGACGAATCGTAGGGCTGCGGCGCGTTCTGGCCCTGCAGCAGACCAATCGGCCCGTTCGAACGGCTCCCGGACACCGTAACGTCGGCGACGCCGACGTAAAAGAGGTCTCTGCGCTTGAACTCCAGGTCGCGAAGGTACAGCGAGCCGTTGCCCGCATCGTCGAGAACCGCGACTTCGACCGTATGCGTGCCGTTCGGAAGGATCTCCTCCGCGGCGAAGTTACCCTGCGGGTCAACCGGAACCTGGCGGCCCGCCACCCAAATCGTGTGGTCCGCCGGTATGCCTCTACCCTGCACTTTCACCGTGCCGCTGCCGAGCGGAATCTGGTGGCGCACCAGGTCGTTCTCGCCATAGGCGGCCAGCAGCTCGCGCGGCGACGACGCGTCGGACGTCACGGGTTTTCCAATTTGATTGGGCGACGACTCGCGGTACAGCCACAGCGGATGCGCACCCGTTTCGTCGAAATTTCCCTTCGAGTCGTAAGCGCGCAGCAGGTACTTGAGTTCACGTGCCGAACCCGCGAGGGTTTTTGCCGCCGGCTGCCATTCCGCGAGGCCCGCTTCGTCGACCGCGATGATTTCGAGCGGCACGGCCTGCAATGACTGCTGCTGCTCGAAGATTCGGATTTCGGCACGCTCGATGAAGCTCGCATAGTTGTTGTACATCCGGAAACGCACGACCGCAACAGGATCGCTCTCCCGGTCACTCATCGGCACCGCGACTGGATGCGCCGCGACGGCGAGCCGCGGCCGCGACTCCAGATTGTCGAAACGGAACTGGATCTTGGCGTTGTCGAGCGCGACGTCGGTGCAGCGCTGGATGTCGGAAGAGCTGCGGCCCAGGTCGTCGATCGGCTTGCCGTCCACGGTGATATGCATCACGTTAAGATCGTAAGGGCTCTTCGGACGAAGCTCCTGGGTGAGACGCGTGATGTCGACGCCCTCGTAGTTGTCCAACGGCAGCGGTTCGTCATAAACGACCTGCACGCGCACGAACGACTCCTGGCCCTGCGTGAAGCCGGCGTTCACGACGTCGTCGGACTGAACGTAGCCACGTCCCTCGTGCTCGGACCGGGCACCCGACAGCACCGGATCCTGCATGACGATGTCCATGGTGCGACGCGCCCGCGCCGCGGAAAGGCCGATGTCGTCGCCGTACACGGACGCGGTGCGGCGGTCGAGGCGCTCGTTCTTCGTGTAACCGATAAACCGCAATCGTGCATTGCGCCGATCCGAGATGTCCGTCAGGGCGCGGCGCAGGTTCGCCGCATATCCGGTTGGAATGATCGGCTGGCCGTTCGCGAGCCCGAGCGTCGCGATGGTGCCCCAGGTTGGCTCGTAAACTCGGGTCACCATTTCTTCGAGATCGTCGGGACAGAGTTGCGGCTCGTCCGGCAACGCCTGGAGAGCGTCGTCGTACCAGAATTCCACCTCGACGCGCCGGTTCAACGTCCGTCCCTGCACGGTTTCGTTGGAGCCAACCGGGTGTGTGGCGCCACGACCGTCGCTTTCGATCGCCGAGGCTGGCAACCCCAGCTTCTCCTGCAGGGCCAGCGCGACGCGCTGCGCCCGTGACTTCGACAACGACAGGTGGTTTCCGTAAGTCTGCTCGTCGCGGCCGGTCAGCGGCACGTTGTCGGTATAGCCGATGAAGCGGACCGCCACACCCCGCTTGTCCCGCAGGTTGTCGAGCGCCTCCCGGACCTGTCTGGTGAAGGCTTCGGAAACGGGAATGTTTTCGTCTTCGTACCGCAGTGGCACGACGAGGTTCCTGACGCGCATCCGCGGCGTCTCGCCTTCCTTGAATCGCATCTTGCAGACGTCCTCCACCCGGCAGACCTTGATGCGCTTGATGTCATCGGCCACATTCGCGTCCAGCGACCACTCCTGGAATTTCTGGTCGCCGGATAGCTGGCGCTCGACCGGCTCGACCGGCTTGGCCGTTTTGATCTGACCGGCGCCCGCGGTGAACGGACTGGAGGTCGTGTTGAACGGACCGGCGCCCGTGTTGAACGGACCGAAGGTTGTGTTGAACGGACTGCCGGCCGTGTTGGACTGACCGGCGGCCGCGGTGGACTGACGGGCGGCCGCGGAGGCGGTCATCATCAGGAATCCGACAATCAACGATAGATGGGGTCGATGGCGGTGCTTGCTCATAATGTTCACTTGCTCCCCGGCACGCGCACGTCGGGCTGTTTCGGCGGGGCACCACGGCGCCAGAAGACTTCAGGCTCGATGGTGAGCACGTCGCTGGAGTTCGCTGCACCCCATGCTTCGGTCAACAGCCGTTTGAACGCTTCCACGCGTTGTTTGACCAGTGCCGCATCCTCCGTGTCGGCGACATAGGACAGGCGCAGTACCGCCGGCGCTTTGCGCAGTTCCTCGACGAGTACGTTGAGGCGTGGCTTCCACTGGACGCGGATTTTGGCACGATCGCGCACGTGATGTGGTAGCGCCCGTACTGATCGGTCGCCGCTTGCAGACCCGTTGGTGTCACCACACGCACACCAGCCAGGCCCTCTTCGCCGTCGTCCTGCCGCCCGTTGCGATTCTTGTCGTTGAAGACTTTGCCCATCACATCGGTGCAATCGAACGTCGGATCGGGCACCAGGCGCACAGTCGCCGTTGCTTCCCCCGACATCGCGCTGCCGCTCACGCCGAACAGCGCCTGCGCCCGGTTCACGTATTCGCCCTCGGTAACGCCGGCACCCACCGCGAGCAGCACTTTCACCGTGCGTACCTGGTTGCCCGCGATGACCAGCCCGTTCCAGCTGAGCGTCCGGCCTACGACCGCCGGCTCGGTCGGCACGCCGTCCAGGAGCGCAGAGTCCTTGATGTAGCTGAATCCCGCAGGCAACCGATCCACGATGCTCACATCCGAGAGCAACTGGCCGGAATGGTTGTTCGCGGTGATCGTGTACGGAACCAGCTGCCCGCGGCTCACGTTGACCGCCGACGTCGTCTTGGAGATCGTGATCGCGCCGAGCAGTTGCGGATCCAGCGGGATGTGGTTGTTGAAGATCTGGCTCGATCCCAGGATCTGGCTGCCGTCCAGCATCAGGTGGACGTAGTAAGTCGTGCCGGCGCTGCGTGGCGCTACCGATGCAGCCGGCGCGAACTCCGAAGGCTGAACTTCGCAGAACAGGGCCGTGCCCGCAATGGCATCGGCGGTGCTGCCCGGACAGGCCGGCACCGAGAACGCTGCGGTCGAAGCGTTGGACGTGGGCGGAATGATCTGCGAGTAACCCGCAACGTAACTCGTTGCGGCCGGTGCCGTCACCCCGATCAGGTAATCACCGCCGCTCGGGCAGGCCGGGTCGCTGAAGTTGATGTCGAACTTGTAATAGCCGTCTGCGAGCGTGATCTGTCCCTGCTGCGCCGCATCGTCGAAACAGCCCGCCGGCAAGGGCGAGGCGCTGCGGGCATCCAGCAGCGTGAGTGTCGCCCCGACAACCGGTGTACGCGCCATCGAGTTGTAGACGACGCCATTCGGATGGATCGCCAGGTTCAGGCCCTGCAGATTGGCGCCCGACGGCACGACGATGTCGCTGATCCGCTGCAGTCCGTTCGTGAACGGCGAGACACCGCGGCCCAGCATCGCGGTGTTCGCGCCCGCGCCCGGCGCACGGAACCGCAGTTCGTAGCGAACGCCCGTCGTATCGTTCGGCTCGACGCCGATGATGCGATAGTCGCCGTTTGCGTCCGTCACTAGGGATTGCGACAGCTGATTATCGCGGTACAGCTCGACCGCCCAACCGGCCAAAGCGCGCTCTCCGGAATCCCGGACAGTGTCGAAGTTGGCGTCATACCAGGCGGACCCGTTCAGCACGGCGGGGATGCCCGGCGTTCCCGGCGGCCCCGGCGACAGAATGCTGCCGACGGCGATCGAGACACTGGCGCTCGCCGTCTGGGTGGGGTTGCCCCAGGCGGCCACGCCTGTGTTCGTGACCACCGTGCCCAGCGCAAGGCTGGCGTTGAGAGTGGCCCGGAACTTGAGCACCACGACCGCGCCCG
>WNGK01001070.1_pt1 | contig 32134 bp, 34 predicted proteins | sample 5400601 | NCBI WGS metagenome assembly WNGK01 (sample SAMN13153376, study PRJNA577476) | soil metagenome | isolation source: 60 cm soil or saprolite under Garry oak tree replicate 1 | place: USA:California | collected 2016-06-15 | reverse complement strand
GAACCATCTGCCGCGCCGCATGCAAGAACAACTCATCGCGAAGAAGGCGAAGTTCTTTGTGATTGACGCCTATAAGGTCGCACGCGAAACCGGCATGGGATCGCGCATGAACACCATCATGCAGGTCTGCTTTTTTGCGATCTCGCAAGTTCTGCCTGGCGAAGAAGCGATTGCGGCAATCCGCAAATCTATTCGCGACACTTACGGCAAGAAAGGCGAAGAGGTCGTCCAGAAGAACATGCGTGCCGTGGACGAAACTCTGGCTTGCCTGTTTGAAGTTCCGATCCCGGAGAAAGCGACCAGCCAGATTGAAATCTCGGCTGCGTTCCCTCCCGAGGCCAACAAGTATGAGCGCGATGTGCTCGGCACCATATATGCCGGCCACGGAGACTCGATTCCCGTGAGCGCTTTTCCTGCCGACGGCACTTTTCCTACCGCCACCGCTAAATGGGAAAAACGTAACATCGCGCTCGAAATTCCTGTGTGGGACACGAAAACCTGTATCCAGTGCGGCAAGTGCGCCATGGTCTGCCCGCACGCGGTGATGCGGATTAAAGTGTACGAGGCGAAGCATCTGACCAGCGCGCCCGCAACGTTCAAATCCGCCGATGCGCGTGACAAGGAGTGGCATGGTCTCAAGTACACGATTCAGGTGGCGCCGGAGGATTGCACTGGATGCGGAATATGCGTTGACGTCTGCCCGGCCAAGAACAAAAGCGAGACGCGCCTGAAGGCAATCAACATGACGCCTCAACCGCCGCTGCGAGAGCCCGAGCGGGAAAACTGGGAATTTTTCCTCAATGTTCCCGAACTCGACCGGCGGAAAATCAAAGTCACCAACATTCGCCAGCAACAGATTCAGGAGCCGTTGTTCGAATTCTCCGGCGCCTGCGCGGGTTGCGGTGAGACGCCGTATCTCAAACTGGTTTCGCAGCTCTTTGGCGATCGCGCAGTGATTGCCAATGCGACAGGCTGCTCCTCCATCTACGGTGGCAATTTGCCGACAACTCCTTGGGCAAAGAATGCCGATGGCCGCGGCCCGGCTTGGGCGAACTCCTTATTCGAAGACAACGCCGAATTCGGCCTCGGCTTCCGCGTGTCGATCGATAAACAAACGGAATTCGCGCGCGAGCTGGTACATAAGCTGGCAGCATCCATTGGTCCCGATTTTGCCGCTGCCCTTCTGACCGCGCCACAGAAGGACGAAGCAGATATTTATCTGCAACGCCAGCGGGTGGCTCTGCTGAAGCCGATGCTTCAAAAGGTGGACTCAGCAGAAGCCAAACAACTGCTGGCCCTCGCCGACATGCTGGTGAAAAAGAGTGTTTGGATCATCGGCGGCGATGGCTGGGCATATGACATTGGTTACGGCGGGCTCGATCACGTGCTGGCCAGTGGATGTAACGTGAACCTCCTGGTGCTCGACACCGAGGTCTACTCCAATACTGGAGGACAAGCGTCCAAGTCTACGCCTCGGGCCGCCGTAGCCAAATTTGCCGCAGGAGGAAAGCCGGCACCGAAAAAAGATCTCGGGCTGATGGCCATGAGCTATGGGAATGTCTATGTCGCGAGCGTGGCCATGGGCGCGAAAGACGAGCACACACTTAAAGTTTTCCTTGAAGCTGAGGCATATGAAGGCCCCAGTCTGATCATCGCCTATTCACACTGCATCGCGCACGGCATCAACATGACTATGGCGATGTCCGACCAGAAAGTTGCGGTCGAATCCGGCCAGTGGCTGCTCTATCGCTACAACCCGGAGCGCGCGCTGATTGGCGAAAATCCCCTGGCGTTGGATTCGCGAACGCCTACCCGAAAAGTGAAAGAGTTCCTGGAGCAGCAGACGCGATTCAAAATGTTGACCAAGAGCAAGCCCGAAGACGCAAAACGTTTGTGGGCCCAGGCGCAGCATGATGCCAACATTCGCTTTGGATTGTACGAGTACCTTGCACAACGGAAAGTCGAGCAGCCGGCGCATGAAGAAGTTCATCATGCGAAGCCGGAGTTGGCGGAATCAACGACGCCCCGGTAACGGTGAACGAGCGGCAACTCGAGACCGTCTGGAAAGCCGCAATCAGCAGCTGCGACAGACCATCGACTGGGAGCATTGCGGAGCGCGATTGAAATCACCGGAGCATGGGAGCCGGCGAAACTCCGCAATGAATCGTGTAGCAGCGGGCGTCCACTCCCGCCCCCGGACGATGGCGTCCGGAGCTACCCGAAGCCAATCACGGCGTGGACGCCCGTGCCCACACAACCGCGACCTCTGCCGAAGTCGATCCTGACTTACGCGAATATTTGCGCGAATGGCGGCGGAGCGTTTAGCTGGTACCAGCTTGTTGTAATCGCGAAAATAGGAGCGTAAGCCGAAGCTGGGCGTAGTTTTCGTATATCCCGCAACCAGCTGGTCCTTGTAATGATCCAGGTAGAAATCGAACGGGTCCTCGGGATTCATGTCGATCAAAGTCAGGTCGGTGTCGCTCATGGTCAGCTTGCCAAACCTGAGCTGCGCACCGCGATAGGCCATGTAATTTCCAGACATCTTCAACGAAGGTTCGGCAGCGGCGCCATACTCCTGAACAATCTCATTTCCGCGAATTGTGATCGAACTCAGGCGTCCTTGGATGTGAGGCGGCGGAAAAAGCTCGGAAGGAGTGAGGATCAGGTCATTTTTTTCGGCACGGACTCCGCGGACTTTTCGGGTGTCGATCAGCATTGCGACCGTTTCTCCCAATAGGTCCATCAGGCCTTTAACGGAAAGATGCGCTGCTTTCACCTTTTCCGTGTGAACGCGAATCTCTCCCTCGGGCGTGGCCGCGAGCGAGCCTTCACTCTCAAATGGAAGATCGCCTTTCGAGTGCAGGCGACCGGTAATTTTTAATTTCTCACCCCGCGTGGAAACACGAATTCCCTTGATTGGAGCATCCGGCGCAGCAAACGCGTATTGCGTGGACGCGATCATGATCTGCGGTGGACGACTGCTGAGAGTAAGAACCCAATAGCGGGACAAGAATCCAAGCCGCCAGCAGGCGTTTGCTAGTCATCGGAGGTTCGATGCTGACAGCGAAGTCAATGAGTTGTAATTTCGCGGCGCAATAGAGGGAAGGACTAGCCCGCCCCGTAGCGGTCTACAATGCAGCCCGAACCGCTTTGCACACGGCACCGGCAGTCAAGCCGTACACAATGTGAGAAGCCAAAGCGTAGGCATGCGACGAGGCGGGAGTCTCGCTTGGCTTCCCCGATAGACCCAATGCCGGTGTTGCGATTTCATCAGCACCAGCGAACAGCATGCCGCCAAAACCGATGCCGCTCAAGAGCGCATGACGCCGTAGTTCACGCGGACCAAGTTCTACGATAGTGCCGTACAACGTGCCCATGCCGGTGCCGAATCCGTAATGCACGAACAGTCCAGCCTTCTTCTTTTCTTCGTGCGAGAGGTGGTGTCCCGTGGCTTCGGCAGCGTTCCCTGCGACTTTCATCGTGGCATCTTCGCTCTCCTGCGGAGAGCCGTTGCTGGATGGTTGCTGGTTGCCATTGGCCTTTAACTTCTCCGATGCTTTGCTCCACAAATTCTGAAATTGAGTCATCGCGAGCGTTCCCACCAGACCTGCGGCCGTGCCCGTGACCAAGCCCTTCCATAGTTCCTGCTTGCGCATGTCAGACTCCTTATGAATTATTGGTCTTTAAGATGCCCGATAGGAAGTTGGGGCTTACTCTGTGTTCCTCTGATGACTTTATGGTCAAAGCTCAGCTTTCCAGCTTGAAAATCCGCTCCATGCGCAGCCACTTCTCTCCGGGCTTGGCTTCCGGCAGGGCCTGCTGAAACTTCCACATGAGCTGCTCCCATTCCTGCACCTTGGGATTCTGCTGGTCTGCTTTGACTTTCTTATCGAATGAGAAACTCTCGTTCACTTCCATGATCATGAACATGCGCGTGCCGAACAGGTAAATTTCCAAGTCTTCTATGCCGGAGTTCTTAATGCCGTCTGTTATCTCCGGCCATATCTTCTCGTGATATTTCTTGTACTCGGCAATCAGAGCAGGATCGTTCTTCAGATCGAGGGTGAAGCAGAAGCGGCGGTTCACTTTGCGGCACTCAGTTCGGCAGCTTGGAGTTGCTCTGGGTTCAGAACAGGCATGTAACCGCGCATGGCAAAGTAGAGCACATACGCCTGGCAGATCAGGGGCACGATAAATGCTACGCGAATACTGCTGTGGTCAGAGATGAATCCCATAACTGCGGGGCAGATCGCGCCACCGATGATGGACGCCACCAGCAAAGAAGATCCTAGCTTTGTATACCGCCCAAGATCCTTGATGCTAAGGGCGAAGATGGTCGGAAACATGATGGAGTGGAAGAATCCGATCAGGACGACCGCCCAGAGCGGTGCCACACCGGAGCCAAACAGCACCACGCCGAGACAAACGAGCGTGGAAAGCGCGAATAGCGCAAGCAGCCTGGCGGCTGGGACGCGTTTCATGATGTACGAACCAGAAAACCTGCCGACCATAAATCCAAGCAGGTGCAGCTTCAAGTAAAACGAAGCATCTTTCTGGATCATGCCGGAAACGCTGTGCTGGGCTAGCCGAATGACGAAGCTGCCGACGCCGACCTGTGCGCCAACATAAAAGAACTGCGCCACGACACCTTTGATCAAGTGTTTAAAACGCCAAAGATCCCGTAGTTCTTCTCCGGTTGACTCTTCTTTTGTTGTGGCGTCGGTCGCGCCGACCTCGGGCAATTGGGAAAGCGAAATCACAATCGCGTAGGCAAGAAAAATTCCCGCGATGATCAGGTAAGGCATTCTCACTGTACTGACCACGGCGGTGCGATATGCCGCCACGTCATCCGAGGTCATCTGAGTCAATTGCTCGCGCGAGTATTCCAGCGCTGAAAGAATGAAGGCCGCGCCAATAAACGGCGTCACGACCGCACCCACGGAGTTAAAAGATTGCGCCAGGTTCAGACGCCGCTCCGAACTTTCGGTCGGCCCCAGCAATGTAACGTAAGGATTGGCTGCAACTTCCAGAACACCCTGGCCGCACGCCATAACAAAGGAAGCGAAGAGGAACAGTCCGTACACCTGGATGGAAGCTGCGGGAATAAAAAGCAGGGCACCTATTCCACAGGTGATCAAACCCGTAACGATTCCCTTCTTGTAGCCAATCTTCTCCATCAGGCGTCCAGCAGGCAGCGCGGAAAGAAAATAACCGCCAAAAAAGGCGGTCTGAATCAGCGCCGACTGGAGGTCGCTCAGGTCGAATACCTTCTTCAGGTGAGGAATCAGAATGTCATTGAGATTGACCCCGAGCGCCCAGAGGAAAAATAGAGTGGTGACAAGAATCAGGGGTGCGACGTATCGCTGCTCGGTGATAGGCGCGGAAGAGGTCATTGCTCTAAGTCAGCGCGCGGTCCAGGTGCACGTAGCCGCCGTCCACAAAAATATGCTGGCCGGTGATGTGACTGGCGCGGCCGGAAATGAGAAATACTACCACCGCGGCGATCTCGTCGGGCGTGGTCATTCGCTTTTCCAGAGGAATCTTGGCAAGGATGGTTTTGAGTTTTTCGTCGGGATTTGGAAAGGTATCGAGCCACTGGCGATAAAGCGGTGTCATGACTTCCGCGGGCACGACTGCATTCACTCGGATGCCATAGTCCAACAGCTCTGCAGCCCATTCGCGGGTCAATGCTAGGATGGCACCCTTCGATGACGCATAGCCAGAGGTCCCTCCCTGGCCTGTAAGCGCTGTTTTCGAACTGATATTGACAATAGAGCCACGCGACTTCTTCAGATATGGCAGCGCGTAATACGCCATGTTGTAGTAGTGCAGCAGATTGCGTCCGAGCGATTGCACGTACTGCTCAGGACTGCCGTGCTCCAGGCCGACTTTGTCGTTCACCCCGGCATTATTTACCAGTGCGTCGATCCGGCTGAGCTTCTCAACAGCTTTGTGGACTGCGGAATAACAACCTTCGGCGGCGGAAAGTTCCGCGATGATGGGCTCGCTCAACGAGAGTTCGGCCTGCAGCTGCTTACCGGCATGCGCATCGCGGTCCACGATCACAGGAATTGCGCCCTCCGCTGAAGCGGCGCGTACGATTGCGGCGCCGATGCCTTTGGCGCCACCGGTTACCAGGATGATTTGGCCTTTTAGGTTTAGATCCAATGCTCGATCCTAAGTATCTGACGCTCGGAAGGTTTGCAATTGTCTACCTTTCAGAATGCTGGCTTGCTACGGCGTATCCGGCCTCAATATCCGCCAACATCTCAGCCATGTCTCCGACCGGGTACTCATGCTTCGCGGCCTCACGGATGACTTGAAGCTTCTTGCCGATGCTTTGGGACGATTCTTGGCGTCTGACCAGTTCGAGCACTCGCTGGAGCGACTGTAAAATTGAGATAGCCGCCAAGTTGACATTCGTTGAGCCCGATACCCAGATTGTGACACACTAAACTCATAGCAGCCACTGCCTACCGTGGTCGTCTATCCGTGCAAATTCATAAACCCGCCATCGAGCGGATAATCTACACCTGTGATGAACGATGCCGAGTCCGAACACAGGAATAGCACAAGCGACGCCACTTCCTCGGGCTCGCCCATTCGCCCGATTGGCTGGGTCTTCGCCAGCTTCTCATAGATTTCCTGCTCGCGCCCGGGATAATGCTTTCGCAGATAGCCATCGACGAATGGCGTATGTACGCGAGCCGGCGAAATGCAATTGCAGCGGATGTTGTGAGAGATGTAGTCGCGGGCGACAGAATAGGTCATCGCGATTACCGCGCCTTTGCTGGTGGAATAGGCGAAGCGGTCTGCGAGTCCCGCAGAGCCCGCGACAGACGCCATGTTGAGAATTACCCCGCCACCGTTCGACTTCATTTGGCCGATGCAGGCGCGAATGCAATTGTAGTAGCCTTTCACGTTTACGCGGAGTACCCGGTCGAAATCGTCTTCGGGCGTGCTCTCGACGTTGCCGATGTGCGAGATGCCTGCATTGTTCACCAGTATCCGAATTGGCGCGTGCTGCAAAATCTCTTTGAACTTCGCAGTGACTTCGGCCTGATTGGTCACGTCGCAGGCGTACGCAAGGGCCTTTCCGCCAGAAGAAGAAATCTCTGCTGCGACGCTTGCTGCATCCTTCTCATTAAGGTCGACGATGTTGACCGCCGCGCCATTGGCAGCAAACTGCAGGGCAATCGCCCGGCCAATGCCACTGCCGGCGCCCGTGATGACGGCAACTTTCCCGTCCAGCTGAAACTCGCCCCCAGCAGTCGTTGTCAGAGGGAAACCCCTCGCTTCCAGGGTATGAAGTCTTCCTGGTTTTTTTGTTCGGCTTTGGTGCGGACGTCGCCGCCGGCCACTTGAATTAGGTATTCCAGAATCTTTCCACCCATCTCTCCGATGGTAGACTCCCCCGAGATAATCGCCCCCGTGTCGATGTCAATAATATCGGGCATGCGGCGGGCGAGAGCTGTATTCGTCGCAAGCTTGATGACAGGCGTGATCGGGTTCCCTGTGGGCGTGCCAAGACCCGTAGTGAACAAAATTACGCTGGCGCCGGCGCCGACCTGCGCCGTGACGCATTCCACATCATTCCCTGGAGTGCACTGCAGATGAAGCCCCGGTTCCGTGGAATATTCGGGATAATCAATCACCGCGGTGACCGGCGATGTTCCGCCCTTCTTGGCCGCGCCAGCCGATTTCATGGCGTCGGTAAGCAAACCGTCGCGCATATTTCCCGGCGAAGGATTCATATCGAAGCTAGCGCGGACGGCGCGAGCCCGTTTGGCGTAGTCCCGCATGAGCTGAATAAACCTGTCGCCCACGTCTTTGCTGACGGCACGATTGATGAGTTCCTGCTCCACGCCGCACAGCTCGGGAAACTCCGAAAGAATTGTTCTCGCGCCTAATGCGACGAGCAGATCGGAAGTGTGCCCGATGGCGGGGTTCGCGGACAAGCCGGAAAATCCGTCCGAACCCCCACATTTCAGGCCCACGCACAAATGCGAAACAGCAGCTGGTTCCCGCCTTGCCTTGTCGGCTTCGACGAGACCTTCAAAGGTGCGCTGGATTGCGTCTGAGAGCATTACAAATTCCGAGCCACTCTTCTGCTGCTCAAGGACCACAAGAGGCTTGTTCAGCTTCGGATTGCGCGTGCTGATCTGCTCTCGCAGGATGTCGACCTGCGCATGCTGGCAGCCCAAACTAAGGACTGTGGCTCCTGCGACGTTGGGATGATTGATGTACCCCGCGATCAATCCGCAAAGATTGTTCGAGTCCTCTCTAGTGCCGCCGCAGCCGCCCTCATGCAGCAGGAACCTGATGCCGTCTACATTCTTGAAAAGCCTAGTGGACTTTTCCTCGTGAGAATCATTTCGAGTTCGATGACTACTGATCTGTTCGGTTCTGCCTTCGCGATAAAGTTTCGCCAGGTCCGCCACCTGCTGCCGGTAAAGTTGTGGCGCGGCGAACCCCAACTCCTCTTCAAATGCCTGCTTCAGGTTGAGAATGTTCCGGTTTTCGCAGAACACCAACGGGACTACCAACCAATAATTGCGAGTTCCAACCTGGCCATCTGATCGGCGAAATCCGAGAAACTTGGCCCTTTTCCAGTGCGACACATCCGGCGGCACCCAGCGGTAGTAGTCTTCCGACTTCTCGCGGTAGGGAGCGGCTTCGTGGCGCATGTTCCCGACGGTCAGCAGCTCTCCTTTGCGAACCGGCTGGAAGGTCTTGCCGACCAGCACGCCGTACATAATCACCTCGGAACCTGTCGACAGGTCTTGGGTGGCAAATTTGTGCTTGGCCGGAATCTTCGAGACGAGGGAGTACTTCGCTCCCGCAAACTCGATCGGTTCGCGCTGATCTAGATCAGTCAGGGCGATGAGGACGTTGTCTCTGGGATCGAGTTGAAGGACTCTTTGCATTTGGAATTCGCTCGCAACTGCTTCTCGGCAGGCCTGGCTTAACTTCCAACCCAGTTTAACCACGAAAGACGCTAAGGTACACGAAGGAAATCCTTGCTTGTGGTCAAATTCCACAATTTCCCGGCGGTGCCGCCCAAGATGGCATTCTGCACGTGATTCGGATATCTGCTTAAGTAGTCGATCACAAGACTCATCACTGGGTAGTAAGAAGCTGCGACAGTGCATACCGGCCAATCCGAACCGATCATGAGCCGCTCGGGACCGAAGCATTCCAGAGCGACCTCCAGATACGGCGCAACGTGCTCCGGCTTCCAAGTCCTCCAATCCGCTTCCGTGACCAATCCCGAGAGTTTGCAAGCGACATTTGGAAATTGGGCAAGCTCGCGAATGCCGAAGCTCCAGGGATGCAGATTCCCGCTTTTGATTAGCGGCTTGGCTAAATGGTCCAGAACGAAACGCTGCCGGGGAAATTGACCTGCGAATTCAGCCGCAACTGGGAGATGTCGAGCATAGATAAGAATGTCATAAGTCAGATCGAACTCTTCCAGCGCACGGATGCCGCGAAGAAATTCTGGTTGGAGCAGGAAGCGGTCATCCGGCTCGCTCTGAACTATGTGCCGGACCCCGAGCAGCTTGGGATTGCGCGCAAGTTCTTCTAACTGCGACCGCACATCCGGGGAACGCAGATCCACCCATCCAACCACTCCAGCGATAAACGGAGACGCTTCCGCCAATTCGAGCAGCCATTTCGTCTCTTCAACCGTTTGCCGCGCCTGGACCGCAATTGCGGCGTCGAACCCTGCTCGCTCAAGTTCTGGCTTCACGTCGGCGGGCAAGAAATCTCGGCGGAGGCACAGCATCGAATCATCGATCCAGCCATATTCATCTGCGTTGTATCGCCAGAAGTGTTGATGAGCGTCGATGCGCATGGATGGAGCGATCTCAAACGGCGGTGGAATAGCTGTGCGCTTCCGAATAGGCGACTACCTGCTGCCGCGATTCGCCGAGGCCCTCGATTCCAAGCTCCACAACATCTCCAGCTTTCAGGTACTGCGGCGGCTTCATCCCGAGTCCCACGCCTGCTGGCGTTCCTGTGCTGATCACATCCCCAGGAAGCAAGGTCATGAATTCGCTGACATAAGAAACCAGGGTGGCGACGTCGAAAATCATGTTGCAGGTCGAACTGTTCTGGCGAAGCTCTCCATTGACCTTGAGCCACATTTTTAGATTGCCGGGATCAGGAAGTTCATCAGGAGTGGCCAGAAAAGGACCGAGAGGCGCGAATGTGTCAGCGCTCTTCCCCTTCACCCATTGTCCGCCGCGCTCAAGCTGAAACGTGCGCTCGGAATAGTCGTTGTGCAGTGCGTATCCGGCAACATGATCGAGGGCGCGTTCTTTCGGAATATGCAGCGACCTCTTCCCGATCACCACTGCCAGTTCCACTTCCCAATCGACCTTGGTTGCGTTCTTTGGAATCATGAGCGCATCATTCGATCCAACCATGGCGGTGGTCGATTTGAAAAAAATCACTGGTTCTTTGGGAATTTGAGCCCCGGTCTCGGCAGCATGATCGCGGTAATTCAGCCCTATGCAGACGATCTTGCTGGGACGACCAATCGACGGCCCCAGACGCACGTTCGGCGGCACTCGCGGCGCAGTTGCGGAGTGCTGGTTCAACCACTCCTTCAGCGAATCCAACCCATCAATGGCAAAGAATTGCTCGTTGTAGTCGGAGCCGAAAGCTGAGGCGTCGAGGCGTGTGCCGTCGGGCAGAAGAACTCCGGGGCGCTCCTTGCCTGCTTCGCCGTGTCGAATAAGCTTCATTCTCACCTCTCAGAAATGGGTGTCGTCAATCTGTTTACGGGAAGAACAGAATAACCAAACGTCGCCGAAATTCAAACGCTGCCACCAACCGCTTGCCGCTTTCCGCAGGACCGGGTCTCCGAAGACCTTCGATCTCGGGGCGGGAAGGCACATCTTTAATTTGTGCCAGTAAATCATTTGAAAAAAAAGGTTAGCGTCGTCCGGAACTCAGCTTACAAGGAATGCGTTGATCAGTGCAAGAACGGGTGCGACGATGTTGTGATAGTGGAAAACCCTCAATTGGATGTAGATTTTCTTATATTTGACCTGCGAGAGTGCGTGTCGCTCTATATTTCCGGCTTGACGAAATGACGTGCGGCGTTCGGTGCTCTTTCTAACATTATGTCGACGAACGACTAACAGTGATCCGCCAGCAGCGTTTAGAGCGTGAGTTCGCCATGCTGGAAAAGCAGGTTCGGATTTGTCGAGCTGGCGGACCGTTCTCCAGCCTTACAAGGAAAATTGACGAATGACATCATGGAAGCCCTCGAACCGGGAACAAAATACATCATTGTCGAACGACAACAGATGAATGTGCTCCTCGAAGGGGCGGATTTAAGGGTTTTCCTTCTCAAGCAACTGCTACAAGAGCTGTACAAACCGGGCGAACTCCGCCTGCAGGAACCCGGTTCTTAACATCTGACGGGTGAGCCCGAAGACGCTTGTGAACCAGCTGTGGAGAGTTCTGCTGGATCACAGGCTGCGGGCATTTTAGGCAGACCCCCGAGAACAACTGACACCGCAGCAACTCCAAGAATTGGTCGCGTGGTAGCGAGCAATGATCAAGAGTACGTCAAAGGAAGACCGACCTGTTCTTCTGCCCTCTTACACGGAACTGAGCAGAGTGGGGTAGGAGGAGAAGACCCAGGCTTCGCGTGGGAGCAACTTTCATTGGATTTGTGTGTTTTAGCTCCAGAGGCCGAAAAGGCCGGGGAGGCGATATGCGACGACGAATTCTTTCTTGGCTGTGCTTTGCAGTGCTCGGATCGGTCTTTGCGTTGGGACAAGATACGCGAAACGACCGCCGTGATTTCCGCCAGGACCGGCGCGACCTGCGCCATGACCGCGTCGATGGGCACCAATACAGGCGTGACATCCACTCAGACAGACGAGACTTCCGTAGTGACCGCCGCGATCTCCGCAACGATCTTCGTAAAGGCGACAACAGAAACGCCCGCCGCGATCGGCGAGACATCCGCGGCGACAAACGCGACCTGAGGGGCGACCGTCGCGACCTGCATTCTGACCGGCACGACATCCGGCACGACCGCAGAGACAAGCGATCTGATCGGCGTGACATACATCGGGACCACAGACGCCGGGGCTAGCTTAAAGATCCAAAAGGGGAGCGCAGCGGCGGCAAGGTCATCTTGGCCGCCGTTTTCTTAACGCCAGATCGCCCGATACAACACGTAAAACCACGTGCAGAGACCGTGGACGATCGCGTACAAGATCGAATGGTTGCGGTCGTAAGACAAGATCATTGCCAAGGCAGACCCCATAGAAATGCCTACGCTTGCCGAGTTGTCCCTCGCGCTCACAGTTTCCCTCCTGGGCTCAAATCTCAGGGCACTGCGTCTTCCAGCCACTTCAAATATTCTGCGCTTCCGCCTGTAACTGAAACGGTAATAAACTCCGGCAGCTCGTAAGAGTGAAGTTCGCGAATTATGGCACGCACTTGCTCTTCGCGCGCTGCTACGGTCTTGATCACCAACAAATACTCCTCCGCGTGTTCGACCCCGCCCTCCCATCTGTATACGGAGAGAATTCGCGGCACGATATTCACGCAGGCGGCCAACTTGCGCTCCACCAGGGCCTCGGCAATCTTCCGCGCTTCCGTTTCTGATCCCGCTGTGCTCAGGACAAGCAATTTGTCGGTCATATAGAATCAACCCCTTGGGATCAGAGTCTAGCAAGATTGCTGAATCTGGCAGCAATCATTGAGTGAACTGGCATCAAAGAACTTCCGCGCCGGGCTTCAAGGACCTCTCATGGCGACACAAATCAAGTTTGGCACTTCGGGCTGGCGAGCAGTCGTGGCCGAAGACTTCACTTTCGCAAATGTGCGGCGCGCGGTCACCGGGATCGCGCGTTACGTGAAATCGCAACGTCCAGAAGGAGCACGGGTCATTATCGCCCGGGACCCACGTTTTCTGGGCGAGACTTTCTGTTCGATTGCCTCAGAAATCCTGGCGGCTTACGGCATTACCCCACTTGTAATCACTGAAGCGGCGCCTACGCCTGCCATTTCGTATGCCGTAATTCATGCGAAGGCTGATGGAGCGATCAATTTCACGGCATCGCATAATCCTCCGGAGTACAACGGAATTAAGTTTTCTACCCCGGATGGGGCTCCGGCCCTTCCTGAAGTCACGAAACAAATCGAAAAAGAGATCGCCGCAAGCGACGGAAACCCGGGGGGAGACAAAGCTTCTCCTCAGTCACTCGACCCGAAGCCCATTTACCTCGCCCGCTTGAAGGAAATTGTGGATTTGGCGGCGATTCAGAGGGCAGGGCTACGCGTGGTTTTCGATCCGCTCTGGGGAGCCGCTCGCAGCTACTCCGATTCCCTGCTTAAAGACGCAGGCGTCCAAGTCGCAACTGTTCACGACTATCGTGACGTGCTCTTCGGCGGACATGCCCCCGAGCCTGACGATCACCTACTGGAGCCGACGCGAGAAAAGATACGGGAAATCAAGGCCCACATCGGAATCGCCACCGACGGCGACGCCGACCGCTTCGGCATCGTGGACGAAGACGGCACTTTCCTTCAGCCCAATTACGTCATCGCGCTGCTGTTTGACTATTTGGTCGAAAGCCGCGGGTGGAAGAACGGTGTCGGCAAATCGGTTGCGACTACTAATTTAATCAACGCGCTTGCGGGCCATCACAAGGTCGAGTTGCATGAGACTCCAGTCGGCTTCAAGTACATCGGCGAGTTGATCAAGCAGGACAAGATTGCGATCGGCGGCGAGGAGAGCGCTGGCCTTTCCATCCGCTATCACGTTCCGGAAAAGGATGGCATCATCGCCGGCTTGCTTTGTTGCGAAATGGTGGCGCGCCGGGGTAAATCGCTGGGAACTCAGCTGCAAGAGCTGTTTGCTAAAGTTGGTTCCTTCTATCCCCAACGGGAGAACTTCCGCTTGACGCCGGAGGTCAAAGACAAGTTTACTGAAAAGTTACGCCTAAATCCGCACGATTTTTACGGGCACATCGTCAGCGAAGTCGTCCGCAAAGACGGGCTGAAGCTGGTTCTGGATGATGGGTCCTGGGTTTGTTACCGGCTCTCCGGAACCGAGCCGGTGGTGAGGGTCTATTCAGAAGCACCGAGCGCACAGGCGTTGCAGAAGTTAAGTACGGCCGCCAAGCAATGGATTTTCGATTGAGATTCCGCAAAATCCGTGTTCTTCCTCCGCCGCATGCCGGATTGCATACGCTTGCACAGGGAGCCGAACACGCTGAGGCCTTCGTCGCGCGCATTCGAGCGAAACTTGATCCGCCACTGGCAAAGGTATACGGCCTTCGCCGCCGCCTGGCTACCGCCGCAGTCACTCTGTTTGCCCTTTGGCTGTTCGTTCATGTCATGCTGGGACCCAATGGGATGGTTGTGTACCGGACTAAACGGAGCGAATATCAGAACCTGCAAAAAGAAATCGACGGATTGCAGAAAGAAAACGCTCTCTATTCCGAGCAAATCAACCAGCTGAAGACCGATCCCAAACGAATCGAGAAGGAAGCGCGCGAGCAATTTCACTATGCGCGCCCGGGTGAGGTTGTCTACGTCTCGCCCGAGCCTCGCGCGCCTGAACAACCCGCGACCCACTCCGCCAGCAAGTAACTTCATGGTAACAACCCGGAACTTGGTTTGTGGTATAGTTTCGCCGCATCCTGGAATTGTGCTTCCTCTGCTGCCAGACTCTCTGGCGGAAATGGCCTGGAGGATTCCGAAGCGTTCTAATACTGCGGCCCAGCCGCTAAAACTTGAGGAGATATTCGCTATGAGAAAGCTGTTGCTGCTCTGCCTTGCTCTTTGCGTCCTGTTGTTCGTGGTGGCAAATGTTTCCTTTGCCGCTGACGAATCCACCGTTAAGGGCTACGTATCCGACTCCAAGTGCGGCGCTAAGGGCGCAAACGCCAAGGCTGCCGAGTGCACCAAGAAGTGCATCAAGGAAGGCGCTAAGATGGTGGTGGTGACCGACGACGACCAAAAAGTGCTCACGGTTGCGAACCCTGAAAAACTCGAAGGCCATGAAGGCCATCACGTAGCAGTGACCGGACACGTCGAAGGAGATTCGCTGCACGTCGAAAGCGTCAAGATGTTGTGAGGTAAGTCTTTAGGCGCTGACCAAGGGCGGCATGGCGCTGCCCTCGTTTTTTCCCGGCGCGACAGACACCTGCCGCGAAAGGATCGCCAGCGTCTTCGAAACCTTCGATTACCGCTTGATACCTTTTCGAACGTCTGGCCTTGGTGCAATCCAACCAACCCGACACCTCCGCCTCTTCTCGAGTCTCCGTGCCGGCTCCTTCTTCGCATACCCGTTCCTGGCATGCGGTTACCGCCGGATTTCTCGGTTGGACGCTGGACGCCTTCGATTTCTTCGTTCTGGTCTTCCTGGTTGACACCTTAGCGGCGCAGTTTCACGTCGCGAAGGCCGATATCGTCTGGACTATCACAGCGACCCTGGCCATGCGCCCCGTGGGTGCGGTTATTTTTGGCTTGCTGGCGGACCGCTATGGCCGCCGTCGACCGCTGATGGCAAACGTCATTTTCTTCTCGGTAGTCGAACTACTATGCGGATTCGCCCCTAACTACACGGTGTTTCTATTCCTGCGGACGATTTACGGAATCGGCATGGGCGGCGAATGGGGAGTGGGTGCGTCGCTGGCGATGGAGGCCGCTCCGGAAAAATGGCGCGGAATTCTCTCCGGAATCCTGCAGAGTGGATATTCAATCGGCTATCTTCTTGCCGCTTTGGCGGCGCGCTTCATCGAGCCGAGTTTAGGCTGGAGAGCAATGTTCTGGGCTGGAGGAATTCCTGCCCTGCTGGCGCTTTACATCCGATCAAAAGTCCCCGAGTCGGAAGCCTGGAAGCAGCACCGCGCGCCGACCACGACCGCCATTCTTCGGATTGTCAGCCAGCACTGGAAGGCTGCGATTTATCTGGTGCTGATGATGACGCTCATGATGTTCTTGTCGCACGGCACCCAGGACCTTTACCCGGACTTCCTGAAATCCACGCATGGAGCGAGTTCGAGAACCGTCTCGTATATTGCGATCTGGTATAACGTCGGCGCTGTTGTAGGTGCGATTATCTTTGGGCATTTCTCGGAGACACTCGGGCGCCGGCGGAGCATGATTGCGGCGCTGATTCTCTCCCTAGCGACGATTCCGGCATGGGCGTTCGGCGGAACGATTTTGATTATTGCGACCGCAGCCTTCGTGATGCAGGCGGGCGTGCAAGGCGCATGGGGAGTGATTCCTGCGCACTTGAATGAGCTATCTCCCGATCAGACGCGCGGACTGCTTCCTGGTCTCGCGTATCAGCTGGGAATCTTGATCGCGGCGCCCATCAACACGATCGAATACGCATTGCGCGCCAGGTTTGGCTATTCCTGGGCGCTTGCGGGATTTGGAACCGTCAACATCGCTCTGCTGATTACGGTGTTGGCGCTGGGCTGGGAGCGCAGGGGGCGCGCGTTCGTCTCGCCTGCTAAATTCTAATGATTCTGTGGAGATACTGATTCCGGCGATATAGGAACGGCGGGCCGTCCGAATTCAACTTCCAACTTTTCCCCAGCGCGGAGCTTCGCTTCTCTACCCTTCTGCAACGCGAAGAATGTGGCAGCGGCGCCCAGTCCGACGAAGCGTGCTGTGCCAGCGCCGACTGCAGTGCCGCCTACGACTTCGGCCAGGTCGTCGGCGAATTTCGCGGTCAAGGCTGTACCGCCAAGCTGAAGGGCGAGCCGCTTCTTGCTGATGGCCGGATGCAGCATTCCTTCGGAGTCCGCTTTGACGGCGACGCTCTCGGATGAAATCAAGTGCAGATTGGCGGGCTGGACCTCTCCATTCGGCAGGATCACGCGATCAAAGGTCATGAAGAGTGATCCTGGGCGCATAAGCCGGCGCGCCGGCTTGCTCTCGACGTGTCCTTCAATGGTCGTTCCTGCGGGCAACAGAACTTTTCCGTTGGTCGAAACCGGCTCGTCTACCCTGGCTCTGAAAGGCGAACCGCTGGGCAGCTTGGAACTAACCTCGACGGCCAGGGTCAGCCGGGCACGTGTGCCGTCGAGTGAAGAACCTGAATCTGGTAGCGAGAGTGTGGACAATCTTGAAGTGGGTTTTCCCAGTTCCAGCAGATGCAAGCTGACCAGTTCGGCCTTCGTGATTTGAGACCGCGGGGCGTCGGGGAGCACGTTCTCAGATCCTAGGGTTGAGTTCTGCAATGTTGTTATTTGCTGGGCGGCGCACGAATTCGCCAGTGAAATGATCGCGAATATGTAAGCTAGCCTCACTTTGACTCCCGTGTGGTTTCAAGATTTTGGTGCATGCGCGCGAAAGAGCTTGATCTCCGTGGAACAGAAGAAGGCTCAGTTCCGCAGGAATCGTCTCTCGCTCCTTTGGGGTTTTTCTCGCATTTGCGTAGTCCCAGGGCTTGCGCCCTGGGCTGCGTTCTACCGCCGCTTCGCGGCTGCTATATGCCTGCTATGTGGTTACACTTGTTCCTGCAATTTGGAAATAACGGGGGGGGGCGGAATGTATATGATTCCGCCCCCTCGCATTATTTATTGTGTGCCGCTGCCAGCTTGGTTCAACGCCTCAACTGCCCGAGCGGCTTGGCTTTTGCGGAAGCTTTCCAGTAGCTGCTCACGATTGGCGCGCAGATCGAGCCCGCTTGCGACCGATGGATATGGCTTCGAACCCATCAGCCCTTGCCACAGGATGTGATTGAACGCATGGGGATCGACGCGGTCCTCGACTGAAAAATCCATGCCCTTGGTGACTGCCGCCCAGTAGGCTGCATCATGCGTCGGGCGCGGGATAATTTGGCCGCTTGGTTGAGGAATTGGTAGCTGGGTGCCCGCAAGCAGAGCGGAAGGCACCGCCTGATACGTCCACTCTTTCTGCTTGACGTCGAACACGTCCGACATCGGGTTGGCCGACGCGTCGTTGAGGTTCAAGTTGCCGATCCCGAGAATCTCTTCGATGGTGCGCAGCATACTGATAGTGGTGTACGGGGTCGAAACGACAGTGTGCTGTTTGACGTAAGGGCCGATCACATAGGCAATGCTGCGGTGCGCATCGACGTGATCGCCGCCATCCTGAGAATCGTCTTCGATCACAAAGATTAGGGTGCTGTCTTTGTAGATGCTGTTGGCGATCTTTTGCGCGATTAGGCCAACGGCGTAGTCGTTGTCCGCAACCTGAATTTCTGGTGTGTTCACGCCCAGAATCGCGGTGCTGAATGCCCCGGTGTGGTCGTGCATGACTCGCACCAAACTCAGGTTTGGCAAGCCGCCATTCTTGTATTTGGTGTCGAGTTCCCGCGCCCATTCTTTGACGCGGTAGAAGTCTGGAAACGCGTTGTCGTATCCGCGGAAGTACGGGTCAGTGTACTGATTCAGGACTGCGTTCGCCGGATATGAGACGCGAGTCTGGGTGGCAGACGGATCGAGCAACAGCGGGATTTGATACTGCGCGTACTGGGCCGGCAGGCTGTAGCGTGCCAGGTCGATGAAGAAGCCGTAATTGCGCACCGAGAGTCCTGCGCGCAATGCGCCATTCCATAGATATCCCGTGCCCTTCTCTCCGTCGTCAGCGTCCGGAGCGGCCGCATTAGCGCCGCCGGGGAGATCGTCGGGATCATTGGGTGTCAGTGGATTGGCAGTGAGCCGCTCCGCGAGCGTACCGTAGCCAACGTTGATGTTGCGGTTCGTCCCTTCCGAGTCGTAACTGACGCCGCGCCCTGAATAGTTGATCCATACCTGTTTCTCGACCAGGTCAGGCGAGCGCGCGGATGTTGACCACGACCAGCCATCGTAGCTGACTTCGCTGGTGTCAAAAAAATTGTCCAGAGTCACGAAATTGCGCGCCAGACGATGCAGGTTGGGGGTAGTCGCCTCAGGAAATTCGGTCAGGTCCGGATCGCCATTGCCAACTTCAAGATCGCCCAGCACCTGATCGTATGTGCGGTTTTCCTTGATGATGTAGATGACGTGTTTGATATGTCCGCGCAGAAATGCCAGCTTGGCGGCATCCACATCGCTCACAACGTTCTTGAAATGATTATTGGCCACGACTTGCTGGGTCAGAGCTTGCAGCCCACCTGCCGTAGGCGTAGGAAAGCTTTGCAATCCAGCCTTGATCAGTTGCAATTCATACTGGTTGCTGGCCCGGCATGGGGAGGCTTTCGCCGGCGTTAGTCCGTGGCAGTTGCCGGGATTGGGGCCGGTTGGGGACTTGCCATTCACAACGTATGTGTAGGTTCCGTCGGCGCTAAAACTCACTGAATTCGGATACCAGCCTGTCGGGATCAGCCCGATCACCTGGCTCTGCTTTGGAATCGAGCTGAGCTGGACGACGGCGACATCGTTCATCCATCCGTTGGTGACATACAGCAGTTTTTCATCGCGCGAAAGGGTGACGCTGTTGGTGTTGTTTCCTTTGAACTTTGATTTCCATCCTGGCAGCAGGCCGCTGGGTGCGGTCACAGCAATGTTGTCAACCAGTTGATTGGAATTTGTGTCGATCACGCCAACGGAATCGCTGTTGTCCTGGGCCACGTAAAGCTTGGACTGGCTGCCATTCAACACCATTCTGTTGGGCTGTCCAGGTACCGCAATTCGCGCGACCACGGTAGGTGAGCTCAGAATGTTTACCACCACGATCTCGCGGTCACGGATGCTGGAAGCATATGCGGTGTCATTGCCCTTGATCGCCACCCATAGGGGATATTCGCCTCCGGGAACGCCGGACGCATTCGGATTCGTTTTGCCTGGCCTAAGATCTAGCTCACTAGAGACGCTCCAGCCAGCCTGAGTTTTGGTGAGCACGCTGATTGAATCGTTGTAGTAGTTCGTCACCACCAGCTTCGATCCATCGCTGGTCACAGCAATTCCCGCTGCTTGCGGTTTAATCGAAAGGCCGACCCCCACTCCGCCGTGGCCCAGCGCGATCGGGCTGCCGGCTTGCTCGGACCACACGCCGTTCTGGTCCACAGAGTAGGCATGGACATCATCATCTACACCGCCGCTTACGTAAAAAGCAGCTCCGGAGGGATCGAATACGATGCCACTGTAGGTGTTCGGAACCTGAATCACTTGCTTCTTCGCGGGAACTTTTTGCGATATGTCATAGACGAAAACAAACTGCGTCGAGTCGGCTGCAATAAGGGATCCAGAGGACGAATTTACGAGGTTGTAACCGCTGGTCAGAACCAGCATGGTCTTGCCGTCGGGGCTGACTATGCTGGTCACGGCTTGGCCGGCCAGGTACTCGGGCTTATCCAGCAGACCAGGGTTCAATGGCTCAAACTTGGTGTCAGTTGGGGCGGCGGGGGTAATCTGCTGTCCGCTGTTCGGAATGTTCTGCGCGCCGAAAACAGGAATTGCGGCGGCGATTAGGGTGGTGGCAATGGCGTATCTTGCTGCGCTAGTCCATCTCACGTCGTCCTCCGTTGCTTTCAGGTTATGAGAGGTTAAGGTATGGGTTGAATTCGAATGCCCCTGCGCACAACGGACTATATGAGAACAATTCTTAACTCGGGATTAGAGCTTGTTGAAAGATTCGTGAACTCCAATTTGGCTGTGCAAAACGTTCCCAATTGGCACTGCGTCGCGTTTTTGCGGAAATCCAGATGTCATTTCCCATGCGAATGTAAGCTGATAGAGTAAGCTTTTTATGCTGAGCAAGCATCTATTCAGGTTCAATTTCGCTGTCACAAGGATGGATTGATGCAACTCGCGGTCGTCGGTTCCGGATATGTGGGGCTGGTTGCAGGAGCGTGTTTCGCGGACCTGGGCCATGACGTGATTGTCGTGGACAATGACGAGAAGAAACTCTCGGCCCTCAATCGCGGCGAAGTTCCCATTCATGAAAACTTCCTGCCTGAACTGTTGCATCGACATCGTGGCGTGCGGCTGAAATTTTCTGACGATCTCGAAACCGCTGTGCGTGCCAGCTCAGTCGTCTTTGTGGCGGTGGGCACGCCGCCGACGGAGCAGGGCGAGGCCGATCTTTCCTATGTTGAATCGGTCGCGCGCAGCATCTCCTGCGCTATCAGCAGCTACAAGATTGTAGTGGAGAAGAGCACGGTCCCGGTTTACACCAGTGACTGGGTACGCAAGATCATTCTCCGCAACGGGGCTGAGTCCGAGGAGTTCGATGTTGCGTCTAATCCGGAGTTTCTCCGCGAAGGCACGGCAGTAACGGATTTTCTTTATCCTGACCGCATCGTGATTGGCGCGGACACGGAACGCTGCGCCGCAATGCTGCGCGAGGTTTACGCTCCACTAGCCGAGGGGACATATTATTTGCGTCCGGATGCGATTCCGCGGCCTGACCGGGCCCAGGTTCCTCCGCCGCTGATTGTGACCAGCGCTAAGAGCGCTGAACTAATCAAGCATGCGTCCAATGCATTTCTCGCGATGAAGATTTCATTTATCAATGCCGTGGCTTCGATTTGCGAGAGCGTAGGCGCCGACGTCCAGCAAGTGTGCCAGGGAATTGGCACCGATACCCGCATCGGCCCACGGTTCCTGAATCCTGGGATTGGCTACGGCGGCTCCTGCTTTCCCAAGGACCTGATGGCCTTCCGCTCGGTGGCGCGCGAGTGCGGCTACGATTTCGGTCTGCTCGATGAAGTCATACGCATCAACGAGGACCAGCGGCAGCGGTTTATCCGTAAGGTCCGCAGCGCGCTCTGGACGCTGCGGGGCAAGAAACTGGGCATACTTGGGCTTGCATTCAAAGGCGGAACGGATGACATACGGGAATCGCCGGCCATCCTTCTGATTCAGTCTTTGCTGCAGGAGGGTTGTCAGATTTCCGCATTTGATCCTGCGGCCCACGACCGCGCCCGGGAGGTGCTCAACTCGGGTGTGCGCCTGGCAGAGAGCGCCTACGACGCCGCGACTGGCGCCGATGCTTTGTTGATCCTGACGGAATGGGAGGAATTCGCCGCGCTCGATCTGAAACGGCTGCGCGTCGAACTCAAGTATCCGATTGTCATCGACGGACGGAATCTATATGATCCCGAGGTCATGGCGGCCAGCGGCTTCACCTATTACAGCGTTGGACGCCCCGCCTCCAGCCCTGAGCCCTTTCCGCCTCCTGCTGTCGAGCCCCGATCCAGAAAGAGCACTCGTTCATGAAGCCACGCGCGCTGGTCACCGGCGGAGCAGGTTTTTTAGGCTCTCATCTTTGCGAAGCCTTGTTGGCCGAAGGCTATTCGGTAGTTGCGGTGGATAATCTGCTCACCGGCCGCATGTCGAATATCGACCACTTGCGTCGTGAGGGTAATTTCGAGTTTCTGCAACTGGATATCAACCGCCCGTTCGATTGTGGCGAGGTGAACTATGTTTTTCATTTCGCGTCACCGGCGAGCCCCGTGGATTACATCGTCCATGGCATTGAAACCCTGAAAGTGGGTTCGCTGGGAACGATGCACGCGCTTGAGATCGCGCAGAAGCATCGGGCCAAGTATCTGGTCGCCTCAACCTCTGAGTGCTATGGCGATCCCCTGGAGCATCCGCAGAAGGAGACTTATTGGGGCAACGTGAACTCAATCGGCCCGCGGTCGGTTTACGACGAGGCGAAGCGGTTTACCGAAGCTCTGACCATGGCGTACCACCGCTACCAGACCGTGGATACGCGAATCGTACGCATTTTCAATACTTATGGGCCGCGCATGCAGTTGAACGATGGTCGCGTGATTCCGAATTTCATGAAGCAGTCTCTACGCGGAGAGCCACTGACGATATACGGCGACGGCAAGCAGACTCGCAGCTTTTGCTATGTCAGTGATGAAATTGAAGGCATTCTGCGTCTGGCCAAGTCGAACGAACACTTTCCCGTGAATATCGGTAACCCGGACGAATTCACCATTCTCGACTGCGCTCACCGGGTCCTGCAGGTTACCGCATCCAAGAGCGAGATTCGCTACCATAATCTCCCTCAGGACGACCCCAAACTACGCCGTCCAGACATCACCAAGGCGCGGACACTTCTCGGGTGGGAGCCGAAGATTGATCTCGACAATGGGCTTCGCCTGTCACTCGACTACTTCCGCGAAACCGTCGCGGCGGAAGCTGCACTGCGGGCTTAGCGTCTACGGAAAAGCATGTTTTTGGGTGGAGCAGGGCCTTTGGCCCTGGGGTAATCCCTCTAAGAACAAGAAGGCTTCAGCCCCTGAGGGACACCAACCGACGTCTTCAGTAGACTGTTATGCCATCATTCCCTTTACGCCCCATTACCTTCGTCATCTGGAGTTTGAACACCGGAATCGACTATCGTCGCGAAGTAGGCCTTCTCTCACAAACCTAAGGACTCCCAATGGGCAAAGCAAGTGGCGTGGCGATCGCTACCGGATGTTTCGTGATGTTACTTGGCCTCTGCTTTCTGCCTGCTGCTTTCGGCCCGTAACCCTGATTCGAGCACGCTCGCCGGCGGCGTCGCCATATTTTCATTCCGCGCTCTCACGGCCTTGGGCGGTATTTACATGAAGGCACGCGCGCTGCAATCTGGCGCGCCGGTCGCCGTAGCTAAGCCTCCAGGCGAAACGGGTACGAGGGCGGTTGCGATCTGCGTGGCGTCGAAGTTCCAGTCATCCATTGCCGCCTTCACGAAGTTCACCTCTGCGGTAACTGCCTGGGCGGGCATTACGACTTCCGCTCATGCGCCTACGTCCCCAGTACGCGCCGTCCATCTCCGGCCAAACCCGCTGCGCGATTCGCTGCCAAAGCCTAGTCTTCCAATCGCATCTGTATGATTATTTTCTGGAGGACCAATGGCACAAATTCGCGCCTTATTCTGGGACATCGGTGGAGTCCTCTTAACTAATGCGTGGGACCACGAAGAGCGGGACCTGGCAATCCGGCAATTCAGTCTCGACAAGGCCCGGTTCGAGGCACGCCACAAAGAAGTGGTTTCCACTTTTGAGGAAGGGCGGACAACGCTGGACGAATATCTGGAACATACAGTGTTTTATGAGACACGCACTTTTACCAAGGCAGCATTCCAGGAATTCATGTTTGGACTGTCGAAACCAAAACCTGAGGTGCTGGAAATTGCGCGCAGCCTCTCAGGCAGGTATTTTATGGGCACGATTAATAACGAGTCGCGCGAGCTGAACCAGTACCGGATTCAGCAGTTCGGACTTGCGAACTGCTTCAAGATTTTTGTGAGCTCCTGTTTCGTCGGCATACGCAAGCCGGAGGAGCGCAGTTACCGGCTTGCTCTCGATTTGACGCAGCGCGCTGCGGATGAGTGTTGCTTCGTAGACGACCGCCCCGTCAACATTGAGGCTGCCGCGAGAGTTGGGATGCGGACTGTGCTAATGCAAAATCCAGACCAGGTGAGGGAAGACTTGCAGGGACTTGGAATCGAGTTCTAACTACTGGCGCGCCGCGCGCATAGGAAGTACCGCGCTTGGCATGGATGCAGGGGCCTGCTTCGAGTCCACACACCAGGAGTCAGCAACGATGTGCCATTCCCCTGAGTGCCTCCGGGCCACAATCAAGTACTTTCCTGTTTCTTCCTGGCGTTTGTTGGCAGCGAGAGGGGCCAGGATTTTGCTGCGTCCGGTAAGGCAGGCAAAATCGCCGACGATCCCAATGTCGCCGCTCTCCAGATCCACATCTCCGAGTCCCGCATCGAGCGAGGCGCTTAGAAGCTGGCGAATGGCTGTGCGCCCTTGGGCGGGAGTAACGTTTGGTCTGAGCACGATTGCATCGGCGGAATAAAGCCGCGTCAGATCGTCCAGGCGCTTCGAGTTGAAATACAAACTCCAATCGCGTACCAGGTTGTGGATCGCTGTCTCAGAATCAATTCCTGCCGGCGTTTCGAGCGGCTGTGAACTTACCTTCTCGCTCGTCCAAATACGCGGTTCACGCGAACTTTCTTCAGTCGCCGAAAAATGATGGTAGTGGTGGTGATAGATATGCTGGGCGGCAGTTGGCTGTTGTTGCGTTGCTAACGAAAGTTGCTGGTTGTCGGCGATCGGTTTGGCTTTGTCGTTTCGCGCCAGCAAAGCTCCGCAATATCCACAGAAACGATTGGATTCCGTATTCACCGCGCCGCATTTTGGACATGCCTCTCCCGTCGACTGGAGAGCGGCCGTGCTCGCGCTCGACTCGAGGGTCGTCCCCTTCATCACATTTTGGATGGCTTGTAGCGCGGCAGCCACGGCCTCTTCGCTGGGCTTGGGCCGCCGGAAATCGTGTTTCATCTTGACGAAGAAGTCGTCCGCCGCGGAATTCGGTACCAGTTCTTCGGCGTCGTGATTCTCCGGTTCGGGGCCGTTGGTGGTCACAAATGCAATTCTAGTTCGAAAAGTTATGAACACAACATAAAGCTTGAAGTTGCGCTCCTCGGGGTGCAAATGTTTGCGCAAAATAACTCAAGTCTTGCAATCAGTTATTCTTTTGGTCGTAAGAAACGAGCCGAATGGCGCAAACAAAGAAAAACCTAAATATTGCAATGGTGGGCAACGGGTTCATTGCGCGGGCCCACTCCAACGCCTTTCATCAGGTCGGTCATTTCTTTGACGTTGATTATTGGCTCCATACAAAGATCATTTGTGGACGAAACCAAGCAAAGCTGGAGGCATTCGCTGAGCAATGGGGCTGGGAGGAAGTCTCGCTGGATTGGGAGTCTGTCGTTGGCCGCCCGGACGTCGACATTGTAGATATAGCTGTGCCGAACGCCCTGCATTCTCCGATTGCATTGGCCGCGGCCGCCGCGGGAAAGATCATCTTTTGTGAAAAGCCGCTGGCGATGTCAACTGAACAGGGCGAGAAGATGGCCACAGCGGTCCGCAATTTGCCCAATCTGGTCTGGTTCAACTATCGTCGCGTTCCTGCGATTGCGTTTGCGAAGCAGCTCATTGCGGAAGGGCGGCTTGGAACCATCTTTCACTACCGCTCTTACTATTTCAACCAATCAGGAACGGATTCTTCCAAGGCGCAGACCTGGCGCTATCACCGAAGCGAAGCGGGCTCCGGCGCAGTCGGCGACCTGCTCTCGCATTCTCTGGACACTGCCATGTACCTGAATGGCGAAATCAGCGAGCTCTCCGCGACTACGCATACGTTTGCTCCAGGTCGTGAAATCGACGACGCCGTGCAGGTCATGACACGTTTCGGCAACAGCAGCCTCGGCAGTTTTGAGGCCAGCCGGTTTGGAGTGGGCCGACGCAATGGCAACGGATTCGAAATTTATGGATCGAAGGGCAATCTCGCCTTCGACCTCGAAGACATGAACCGGTTGGAATTTTTCGACGCGACCGAGCCGGGTCCAATGCAAGCCCGGCGCAGTCTGTTGGTGACTGGGCCCGAGCATCCTTATTCGGCGAACTTCTGGAAGCCCGGGCACATCATCGGCTACGAGCATACGTTCATCGCAACCTTGGGAGACTTCCTGCAGGCGCTTGCCCGGAAAGAACAATTTCATCCCAATTTCGACGATGCCCTCAAGGTTCAACGAGTTCTGGAAGTAGTTGAGACGTTCGCCGCGTCCAGGCAATGGTTAAAACTGTAAACCTTCAGGCTCGCGTGATGGCTTGGTCACTTAGGTAACTTGATGTAACCAGCAGTGATCCGTAGCATCGACGCAGTATGCTGCGCAGCCTCCTTTTAAGCCGCGACGAAGTCACTATTCGTATTGTTGGACGGGTGTTCAAAGATCTCGAAGTCGAATTGGAACATCTGCCGGAGAGCGCAGCCGTCCTGTCGCATCTCACAAACAATCGATATCATGCGATCATCGTCGATGACTGCGTTGAAGAAGCGCACGTCGTTCTGGAAAGGTTGATCGAGTTCCCTTCCTGCAATAAGTCAGTACGAATCGCGCTGGTTGAGCCCGCGGCGGCCATGAATGCGGTTTTCAAGACCGGGACCCAAGTCATCCTGTATAAGCCTGTGTCTCCTGAACGCGTTCGTCACGGTCTGCGCGCGGTCCGCAATTTGATGGCACGCGATCGCCGGCACGGCGCAAAACGCGTGGTCACTATGGTGCAAGCCAGAGTGAGCCCGCGCCAGGCCAGGAGCGCAGCCAAACAAGTGCTTATAGCGGACCTGAGTGATTCCGGAGCGGCGATTCACTCCGAAATGGGCGATCTGCCGACCTCCGGCACCATCAACGTGGAATTCACGCTGCCTGGGACTCTGGATCTGATTCACGCTACCGCAGAACTGGTGTGGCGAGATAATGACGGCGCCGCCGGTGTTCGTTTCCTGGATATGCCCAGCTACGCGCGCAAGCGTCTGGCGCAGTGGTTGAAGGACCAACCGGCGGAAAAAGCCGCCGCATCTACGGCCCGCGCTGGCCGGTAGTTTCGCCTACTCAAATACTGCGGCATCTCGCAATCGGACAGCCCGCTCGTCCTTTTCTGAAAGCAGCGGCGGGGAAGTGTTCCCCCAGGCGATGTCCAGGTCAGGATCGTTCCACAATATGGTCCGCTCCAGTTGCGCATCATAGAAAGCTGTGGACTTGTACAGGACGTGAGCGCCCTCTGAGCGCACGTAGAAACCATGGGCGAATCCCGCAGGAATCCACGCCAGACGCCGGTTCTCGTCCGAGAGCTCGACGCCGTGCCAGCGGCGAAATCCTGTGGAACTCTTGCGCAAATCTACGAAGACGTCGAGCACTCGCCCGCTGACGACCCGCACCAACTTTGCCTGCGGCTCGTTTACTTGATAGTGCAGGCCGCGCAGAACGCCGCGCTTTGAGAACGAGTGATTGTCCTGTACAAATTTCTCCCGGATTCCAAGCTCAACAAAGACCCTCTCGTTATAGCTTTCGAGAAAAAATCCGCGCTCGTCCTCGAACACTCGAGGTTCAAGTACCAGTGCGCCGGGGAGCGGAGTTTCCAGAACTTTCATTGAGATGTGATCGTCAGAATACTCGCTCTTTCAGCATCTGCAGCAGATAAGCCCCATATCGATTGCTCTTCATGGAAGCAGCTGCGCTTTCGACCTGCGCAGCCGTAATGTATCCGTAACGGTACGCAATTTCTTCCGGGCACGCGACCATCAGGCCTTGTCGGGTTTCGATTGTCTGAATAAAGAGCGAGGCTTCGAGCATAGCTTCGTGTGTACCTGTGTCAAGCCAAGCCATGCCACGGCCCATCACCTCGACATCCAGCATTGCACGGCGCAGATACTCGCGATTGACGTCCGTGATCTCCAGTTCGCCACGCGCGGAAGGCTTTAAGGATTTCGCAATCTCGACGACTTGAGAATCGTAGAAGTAGAGGCCGGTCACTGCGTAGCGCGATTTGGGCACACGCGGTTTCTCCTCCAGACTCAAGGCCTTGCCATTGCAGTCGAACTCCACCACGCCGTAGCGTTCGGGATCGTGCACCGGATAGGCGAAAATCCTTGCGCCTTTTTCACCGTTGCAGGCCGATTGCACACTCTTGGCAAGATCATGTCCGTAGAAAATATTGTCGCCGAGAATCAGTGCGCAGAAGTTCTCATCGATGAATTCTTGGGCAATGAGAAACGCTTGCGCAATGCCTTCCGGCTTGGCCTGCGCTGCATAAGAGAAACCTAGCCCAAAACCTGAGCCATCTCCCAGAAGTCGCTGAAACTTAAGTAAATCATCAGGAGTTGAAATCACCAGGATCTCCCGAATTCCCGCCAGCATCAGAGTGGAGAGCGCGTAATAGACCATGGGCTTGTCGTAGACGGGAAGCAGGCTCTTGCCCACGGCATGGGTGACGGGATAGAGCCGTGTACCCGATCCTCCGGCGAGAATAATTCCTTTATATTTCGAGGACCGCTCAACCGTCCGATTCGACATGAGAAAGTGAAATTAGATTGCGAAGATTAAAGAGAATACTGCGTCGCCATCCATTGGCGGTAACTCCCGCTCGTCACCGAATGAATCCAGGCTTCATTTTCCAGATACCACTGGACGGTCTTGCGGATGCCGGTTTCAAATGTCTCCTTTGGCCGCCAACCCATCTCTGATTCGATCTTGCTTGTGTCCATCGCGTAACGGCGGTCGTGCCCAGGACGATCTTTGACGAATGTAATCAGCTGTCTATGCGGCACATTGAGATCGTTCGGCCGGAACTCGTCCAGCACCGCGCAAATTGTGTTCACGACGTCCACATTCTTGAGTTCGTTCCCACCGCCGATATTATAAGTTTCTCCGGGCCGGCCCCGCGCCAATACTGTCCGAATTGCCTCGCAGTGATCGCCAACAAACACCCAATCGCGAACGTTTTGCCCGTCTCCGTAGACGGGTATTGGTTTACCGCTCATCGCGTGGAGGATAGCGAGCGGAATGAGCTTTTCGGGAAATTGAAACGGCCCATAGTTGTTCGAGCAATTTGTCGTCAAAACAGGCAATCCATACGTATGGTAGTAAGCGCGGACCAGATGGTCCGAGGCCGCCTTTGACGCGGAATATGGACTGTTGGGGGCGTAGCGCCTGGTTTCGGAAAATGCAGGATCTTTGGGCGTCAGCGAACCGTAGACTTCGTCTGTGGATACATGCAGAAAACGAAACGCCGTCTTCTCCTGGTTACTAATTGCAGACCAATATGCCCGGGCTTCTTCCAGCAAACTGAAGGTTCCATTCACGTTGGTGCGAATGAAATCATCGGGGCCGTGAATGGAGCGATCAACGTGACTCTCAGCTGCAAAGTGAACAATGGCTTGAGGGCGATGGGTAATCAGCAGTTCCGCAACCAATTCGCGATCGCAAATGTCGCCCTGCACAAATTTGTGCCTGCGGTCGGTCGAGACTGAGACGAGGTTGGCAGGATTGCCGGCGTAGGTCAGCTTGTCGAGATTGACAATGCTTAACCCTTCATTCATGAGCCAGTGCAGCACAAAATTGGAGCCGATAAATCCTGCTCCGCCGGTGACCAGAATCGTGCCTGGCTGTGCGCTCACTCAGTGCTCCTGCAGATTCGTAAACGCGCTCCTGCATGTTAGAAGACGCTAGTTCATTATCTGGCATTTTCCTGGATTTGTCCGCTTTCGGCGGGCACGATCGGCAACAATGGTCGGCGGGCCCTGAGGTGCTCGGCCAGAATGCCTACGATTCGCGCGCCAGCCCTGCCGTCCCACATCTCCGGAATATGGGCTGAGCGCCTTGCCGCGAGTTGGCAACGGATTGCTTGGCGGATCGTATCGCGGCGCGTCCCTGCCAACAGGTTCGTTCCCAACTCAACGGTGACCGGGCGCTCTGTGTTGTCGCGGAGAGTTACACAAGGAACGCCCAAAGCCGTGGTCTCTTCCTGGATCCCGCCGGAATCGGTCACCACGATTCGGGCATGCTTCATCAGGCAGAGAAAATCCAGATAGCCTTGAGGGGCGAGCATCTCGATGCCTAGGCGACCGCTCGTTCCTTTGAACCTTTCTTTTTCCGAGCGGCAAAAGTAAGGTTCGAATCCGAGCTCATGAATTTGTTTTTGCGTCCGCGGATGGGCGGGGAATATAACGCGATGGGAGCGCGCCAGGTCGCTCAATCCTTCGAGTATTTCAACAAAACTCTCGATTTCATCGACATTGGCGGCACGATGCAGGGTCAGCAGCACGTATTTGCCGCGACATAAGCCTCGCTGCTCAAGAACCGGAGACAACTCCGCCCGCGATTCATGCTGGCGCAACGAGTCGATCATCGTGTTGCCTACAAAGTGAACCGGTCGCCAGGAATTCCTTCGGATCGCAGATTTCTTACTGCGCTCTGCTCGGTCACGAACAGCAAATCGGAAATTTGATCGGTAAGAATGCGATTGATTTCCTCCGGCATAGAACGATCAAACGATCGCAAACCTGCCTCAACGTGAGCGATAAAGGGACGTGTTCTGGCAGGTAACTTTGCCGCGACCAGCGCACAAGCGAGCGTGGAATTCACGTCTCCAACAACCACCAATGCGTCCGGCTGTTCGCGTAGCAGCACCGCTTCGAAGCGTTTAATGATCTCGGCAGTTTGCGCGGCGTGGGAACCAGATCCCGCTCCAAGAAAGACGTCAGGGCGGGGTAGTTCGAGATCGATAAAGAAGGTGTCAGACATCTGGGAGTCGTAATGCTGGCCCGTGTGCACCAGGAACGGTACCAATGGCTCGGCCCACTCGGCACGGCTTGCATTGAATTCAGCAATCGCCTTCAGGATTGGCGCGGCCTTCATAAAATTGGGACGCGCGCCTACAACGACGAGAAGTTTCATCGCTGAAATCATCCCATCATTCGAATCGGCTGCGGTGTGGATTTCGCCTGCGTGAACCTGCGTGATAACGGCGCTTGGTTGTGTGGCGCGGCCGCCCCGCCCGCTACTCTACTTCGCCGCCGGAAGGGTGATCTCTGATGGATGAGCAGCCGGGTCCTCAGCGGCAGGGCGCAACTTCACGCCGCAATTGGCCTGTTTCGGTGTGCCCTGAGAGGACTTGGTCTCTGATGCAGGCGCGCACTTTGCCTCCGGCGCTTGCGGCTCCCCGCCTTGAACGGAAGCGATCAGCGAACCGCCAGCCGGTGGTGCCGAAGTTGTTGCCGTCTGTGGAATTCTGTTCGGCCCTCGTACTCCCGGCATGACTGTCGTCACTGCGGGACGAATCGCGTTCGAGGTCTGCTGTCCCAATTTTCCAGCAAGCTGATTCGCTATCCCTCCCATCGCTTTGCCAGCGCCAGCGCTCGCGGTAGCGGCCGCGCCGTGGGTCAACGCTCCCTCGGCAATAGCCTGAGCCAGCACCATCCCTGACAGTACCGCGAAACACGCGGTCGTCCAAATCAGTCTACGCATGAGAGCTCTCCTCAGTTAAGGCCGACTCTAGACCAGTCGGAGAGCGCAGTCAACACTTGACTGCGGGGCTGAAAGCCCATCCATTATAAAATTCAGCGGCAGAAGTGAAGAGGCTGCGGAAAATTCGATGAAACGACGCCGAGAGCCACATGGGCTGAGGCCCACCCCGGGCGAGGGCGTCCGGGGCTACACGCGCCTCACGCGGCGCTGAAGCGCCGCTTTTTCAGGGTAGCGTATTATGTCGGGAGTTCTTCTGTGAAGGCGGTGCTCTCCCATATACTTGCCCGCGGAAAGCGCTCATGAGACTACTCGCGGTCTGTATGCGGAAAGCTCGCCACTGTCGGGTAAGGCAATGGCGCGGACCGGGCTTCGA
>WNGK01000841.1_pt1 | contig 32136 bp, 26 predicted proteins | sample 5400601 | NCBI WGS metagenome assembly WNGK01 (sample SAMN13153376, study PRJNA577476) | soil metagenome | isolation source: 60 cm soil or saprolite under Garry oak tree replicate 1 | place: USA:California | collected 2016-06-15 | reverse complement strand
CGGCATCGTAGAACGTCGTCCGGGCAGCCGGCTGATGCTTCATTGGAGGTACACCCTCATAGGGATAGCGGTAGATCCTCGGAACATAGCCGGTCAGGCGCTGTGCCAATAGCGTAGGGGCCGTTGCGAGGAGCAATCCCAGATGAGAGATGTTAGGCAACACCATCATCAGACGATCGCAGGGCTCGTCGCGCCTCGTGCCCAGCCTGTGCTGCATGTACCGCGCGTAGAGAGATGCGAGCACGGTTGCCGATGTGCCCGACCGGCGGCTGAATGTGACTAACTTGACGACGAATAGCACATAACCGACGGCCCCAATCGGGAGCAAGATTATCTGGATGATGCGAAAGGTAGTAGCTGCGACGATGTTACGCATATCACCCGGCTCCTCTTGTTAGGCCGGCGGGTACCCGATGCTCCACAGTTCAGACCTATGGTTCCACATCCTCAATGCGAAGGCCCCAGAGAATGAGTGCGAAGGAGATGAGACCCGTCGGCGCAGACGAATACGCCAGGCCTTTGATCACAGCCTCTTGAAAGGCGCTGCCGTGAGCAACTCCTGCCGCCAGCGGCATTGTCTCGTTGCCGGCTCCCCAGGCGCCAGCCATCACGTAGGCGGCCAGGATGGCGAAAGCCGAATAGATTAGAAGCCAGAACGCGATCCGTGAGTTCTTGGCGCCGAGATTGAGCCTTGACCACAACAGCCCCAGCGCCAGCAGGAGAACGCCCTGCAAGGCGCTAAGCGTATGTACTGACAGTCCCAGGCGCGGTGCGGCGAGGTATGGAATCGCAAAGCCTTCCAATGACGTAAACAAGAAGAGAGCAGTGCCAACCTGGAGTAGACGATGGCCTTGACGTGACAGCACGGTAGATGTGTCCATAAGCCCTCCCATAAAAATCCATTTGATTGCGGCCTACCGCTCTTGTAGTAGAGCGCTCGGCGCGTTCGCGGCTAACCGACCACCGGTGTAATCGACTCTGGACACCGCTAATCCGTTCTGTCGCAGAGGGGCGAGCGCGTGTCCAGGAACGATCCTTATCTTGAGCCACGAGACGACAGCGTCAGTTGTTGAGGATCGCCAGGTCGAGCTGGTCGAGGCGCGCGGGGTCGGCGAGCACGTCGATTTCAACGATCTTCCCGTGCCTGACCGTGAAGCCCATTACTGAAAACGGCCGTCCACCCGGAAGCCACGAAACGATGCCCGCAACTCCGTTCACGAGCGCCGGTTGTGCTAACTGGACAAGCTTCGAGAAGGTGAGCGCACCCTCGGCCACCGCCCGCGCACCGCGAACCTCTCTCGATGCCCCCGGAGGCACGGCACCGCGGTCGGCCTTTAGCACGACATCTGGGTCGAGCACCGCGAGAAGCGCGTCGAAGTCACCCCTGCGCGCGGCAGCGAGAAAGGCATCGACAACTTCTCGCTGGCGGGTGAGATCGGCGTCGGGGATCGTGCGCGCTTCCTGCACTCGGCGGCGTGCGCGGCTTGCGAGCTGCCTTGCCGCGGTCGGGGAGCGCCCGACGATGGAAGCGATCTCGTTGAAGGGCACGGCGAACATGTCGTGCAGCACGAAAGCGAGTCGCTCGGCGGGAGCCAGCGTTTCGAGTACTACGAGCAGCGCGAGGCCGACCGAGTCGGCCAGTAGCGCTTCATGCTCGGGGTCGATCCCGTCCTTGCTACTTACGATCGGGTCGGGCACGTGAACGCCCAGAGGCTCCTCGCGCCGCGACTTGCGCGAGCGCAGCATATCCAGGCACAACCGCGCGACGACCGTCGTCAGCCATCCTCCCAGGTTCTCGACTCCGCTCGTGTCGGAGCGGCTGAGTCGTAGCCAGGCTTCCTGGACGGCGTCGTCCGCCTCGCTCAGCGAGCCGAGCATCCGGTAGGCCACCGCCCGCAAATTGGGCCGGTTCTCCTCAAACCGTTCCGCCAGCCATTCGTGTTCGTGCATCGGTTACCTTCCCTAGTCGCGTTCCGTCATAGCAATGACGAGCGAAACCAACCGATGGGACAAGAAGCCGAGCATCCGGTAGGCCACCGCCCGCAGGTCCGGTAGGCCTCGAATTGCTCCGGCAGTCATTCGTATTCGTCCATCAGTCACATTCCCTAGTCGCGTTCCGTCATAGTAGTGACGAGTGAAACCCGGCCGATGTGACAAGGAGATCAACTGCCACGATGACGAACCTCGCCAGCTCCGCCGCCTCCTCCCCAAGGCGCACCATCGCCTACTGGGTCACCACTCTGCTCATCGCCACTGAGTGCGTCGTGGGAGGAATGTGGGGCATCCTGCGACTACCACCTTTCTTCGCGATCATGAAGCATCTGGGCTATCCGGACTACTTCTCCGCCATCATCGGTGTCTGGTACGTGCTCGCCGGGGTGGCTGTGCTCGTCCCGCGCTTTCCCCGGCTCAAGGAGTGGGCCTACGCCGGCTTGGTCTTCAACTATACGGGAGCGGCCGCCTCCCATTTGGCGGTAGGTGATGGCGCTGGCGCGCTGGTGGCCCCGATCATCTTCACGGGACTCGTGGCCGCCTCCTGGGCCCTGCGTCCGTCGACTCGCCGTGACCTCGCGCCGAGTTGAGCTGCCCATTTTAGAAGCCGATGTTGGGTCCATACTGATTATTAAATAGGAAGTCCAAAAACTCTCTGACGTCTCATGAGGGTTACGCGCGTAACGCGCACACTAATTCAATAAGGCCTCGATCTGCATTCCCCTTCGTTCCATTCCAGCCGAGACTGTGGGTTTTAGAAATGGATGCGAATGAAAGGGGTCAAATCGCAGTTTTTCACAGAAGTGGATGCGACTGCGTACAAGAGTCGATTCGAATGGTTTCGAAATATATAAAAGTCGTTGTGAACAGTTTTGGCGACGGCGCCGGGTCGCGCTGGCGTGATGGTTAATGGTTTCACCTCTCAAAAAAAGGACCACTCGTCAGGCGACTTCTTTACCCATATGATCCAGAGTATTATGCAGCACTTTTTGTAGATACTTAGGATGTTGAGTGGCTAACTGACTTACACAGTAACGGAGGAACAATTGAAGAAATTTGTACATCTCATATTCGTTGGTGCATTGCTCCCTCTTTCTGCCTTTGGGCAGCGAGTGCCGGCAGATTTAGTCTTGCTTCACGGCAAAGTCTTCACTGCAGACTTAGCGATGATGATCGCCGTGAAAAGGTATCTTCTCTTGCTGCTCCTTGCGGGGTGTTTTCTGACATCCATTTATCCGACGATGGGTCAGAGCCGGACACTGTTGGCCGAGAAACCGGCGCAGGCAGATGCCGCGATACCGGATCAGTTTCGCCCCTTGTACCGCGAGCTGGATGAAACTCTTCGCCAGGACAGACAGCTCTATCCTTTCAAGAAAGGAAATTCACGCCCCCTGGTCGCTCCCAACCTCTTATGGGCATCGAGCATTTTCGGACCCGCCGCGTCAGATTCACAACGCTGGAAGGATCAGCTCGCCACCCTCGACGCATTCAAGGCCATGAGAATGAACGCGGTGGATATTATGATTGCGGCGCCGGATCTGACCATCGGCGATCCAGGACCTCTCATCAGTTTTTATCAACGCCTTGCCAAAGAAATCCACTCGCGCAACATGAAGCTTTACGTGGAACATTTTGTTAACCCACCATTCAGTCCGCACGCTCTCAAAGGCTTGCACGATGATCCGCAGGGTAGGAAAGAATTCCTGGAAATGATGGAGAAGGAAGTCACTCTGATTTATCGGGAAATCAAACCGGATTACCTGAGCCTCGTTACTGAACCAGAAACAACGGACAGATTGTTGCATCTCTCTCTTTCGGCGGACGAACTTGCGAATTGGGTTGGGGAAGTCACCACGCATCTGAAGAGTGCGGGTACTGGTCAAAACATCCTGCTGGGTGCTGGTGCAGGAACTTGGGAGTCGGAGGATTTTGTCCTCAAGTTCGCACGACAGCCGAACCTGGATTACATAGACATTCACCTGTTTGGCTTGAAAATGAACGGCGAAGACCAGGTGACGAAGTTGGCAACTCTGGTTCGGAAGATCCGGGGAACAAGACCGAATATGAGGATCACGATCGGTGAAATGTGGCTCTGGAAGCACGGCGCAGAGGAGCCGAAAGAGACCTACAAGGAAGCCTTTTTCAGAGACAATTTCAGTTTCTGGAGCCCTTTGGATGAACAATTCCTGAATCTTGTGATGGGAATAGCTCAGAAGGAAAACATCAAGGTCGTTGTTCCTTATTTCAGCCAGTACTTTTTCACCTACTATTCTTTCGGAGATGCTGAGTCCAGCAAGCTGCTTCCGTGGCCGGGCAGCGTTGCTGCCTCTTGGAACAAGGCCCTCGAATCAATACGCAACCATCAACTCTCAGCAACCGGCAAAGCGATGAGTGCGATGCTGGATGACGCTGGAAAGTGACGACCATGAAGAAGTGGTCCGGGGGGCGGAATCGTCGTCCTGCTCATACGACTAATGCTTCGTTCAAACTGTAGTGATGTTGATCTCAGTTGTCATCCCTGCCTTTAACGAAGAAGGTTACCTGGGCGAAACACTAGCCAGTCTCAACCGAGCAAAGGCATTCCTCCAGGACGAACGGAGTTTACCCACAGAGATTCTTGTAGTTGATAACGACAGCGATGATTCGACGGCGGATGTCGCACGCTCTCTGGGTGCTACGGTCACACGAGAGACGCAGCACAACGTCGCGAAGGTCCGCAATACCGGAGCCAAACTTTGTAATGGTAATGTCCTTGTTTTTGTTGACGCTGACACAATCGTGCCGGACAAATTGTTGTCGCGCATTGTTGAGGCGATGTCAGACGCCAGTTGTTTTGGCGGGGCGGTAGATCCAGATTACCGGCCGATTAAGCTCACGGCAAAAGTCTACCTACAATTTTGGCGAATCCTCGGCAAGTTAACAGGAATGGCGCAGGGCGCAACTCAGTTTTGCCGACGCGACCTGTTCTTTGCGTTGAACGGCTACGATGAAACCCTGTTTATGGGAGAAGATGTAGATTTTCATTGGCGCCTGAAGCGAATTGCGAAGCGGCAGAATGGCAGGGTCGTTTTCATAGAGGACCTAAGAGTCGTTCCCTCCACGCGCCGCTTTGATCAGTGGCGACTCTGGCGCACGGTGATCTGGACAAATCCGTTGTTTATTTTGCTGTTTCAGCGAAGAAAGACATGCTGGCACGGCTGGTACAAAGCAGCGCCGCGATGAAACTTCCGGCAGCGCTCAAAACACTTCGTTGCAGGTGAGAGAGAGAGCCGCGGTTACATGATCTTCATCAAGCCTTTATCCTCTCAGGTTGTCGCGACTCGCGCGGCCACCTGAACTCGGACGTTGGGATGTTCATACTGAATTCCTTCTTCCTTCTGCTCCTCCTCGTATTTTGGGGGCGCAATGTACGTGCGGTCGTAGGACCACCTGTACCTCAAGCAGCACCTGCGCCATTGCCAACGGCAATCGGAGGCGAAAGAGTCAATGCGAATGGTTTCAGAATATACAGAAGAAGATGCGAACGGTTTTAGCGAGGCCGCCGCCGGCCCCGCGCTAACACAATGGACTCCACAGACACTAGCGCGAAGCAGAATGACGGTTTGGTTGTTGTCAAATCTGGGTGAGACGCGTGGACGAGGCCGGATCGACCAGCACCACGAGGCCCAAGGGCGCGCGGTGAAACGGATCTACGTCTACCGGCTGTGCCGCGACGCGCAGCGGCGGCTCCGCAAGACTCCGCGCCGCGCTGGATCCCGTGGCAAGAGGCGTGACGTGGTGGTTAACGGTTGCACCTCTCAAAAAGCGAACCCACCGCTATTGATCTTCCTTGCACTTGGCAAGTATTAGAGTGATGTCGTCGTGCTGTTCGTGAGGGCTGAAATGCCGCACGTCCTCAACGATTGACGCAAGCAGGGCCTCTGAAGACAAGTCCCGGTTCCGCCGCAAGACTTCAATCAGACGCTGTTCCCCAAATTCGTCCCCTGCATTGTTGAATGATTCAGTTATGCCATCGGTGTATAGTGCGAGCGTGTCTCCTGAAAAGATCTCGCGCTCCACAATGGAGCAATCCCACTCACTGAAGAGTCCCAATACTGTGCCTGTGGAATCGAGCCGCTCAAGAGTGTTATCGCTGCGGAGGAGAAGAGCGGAGAGATGCCCACAATTTGCATAGCGCAAGAGCCGCACTTTGTCGTCATATTCGGCATAGAAGAACGTTGCGTAAGCGTTATCCGGGGTGTTTTCGTAAAAGAGCTGGTTCACTGAGCGCAAGAGGCGCTGCGGCTGATCCCAGGCGATTGCACACTGGCTGCGCAGATTCGCCTGCAGATGGGCCATCAAAAGAGCCGCAGCGATTCCTTTCCCTGAAATGTCGCCAATCACTAGCCCAACCCGTTGGCGACCCAGATTGAGGAAGTCGTAGTAGTCGCCGCCGACTTCGCGAGCCTGGATGCAAATACCCGCATAGTCGAGCGTGCGAAGGGCCGGCAGCGTTTGCGGGAAGAGCCTTGCCTGTACCTGTTTTGCAATTTCGAGCTCCTGGGTGGCGCGGCGTTGCGCTTCCAGCTTCTCGGCAAGGGCGCGGCGTTGCGCTTCGATTTGCTGGCTCACCTCGTCACGGCCCGCAAGGGCGAAGGAGTTCCCGTCCAGGTCTTCAAACCGGGTGAAGGTACCGCCCCAGCGTGGTGTCTGCGGCGGATGATGGAAGCGAACCCCGCGCTCGTGCCATTCGTGGAACTTGGCAGTGACGTCCTCGGTCACAAAAACGAGGTCCCTGCTCCGACCAATGAGCTTGTATTCGTCGGAGTCGGGCTTCGGAGTAACAAGCGCAAGAATCGCGGTGCCATCCGGAGGGGCAACCGCTACCCAGCGATCGCCGGATTCAAAGCGGAAATCAACGACCAGATTGAACCCAAGCTGGTCCAGATAGAATCGCAAGCTTCGATCCTGATCGCGGACCAAGATCGTAACGTGGTGCAGGCTGAGATGGAGCTGCTGTCGATCCAGGCTATTGGTGGACTGGTCCGTCCCCTGGGATAAAGCGGAGTTGCTCATGGCCAGGGATTATAAGATCCTCAGGCCGTTCGAACGCAACAGTGTTGACTCCCTCGATTGAAATGCATTCAATGTGAGGACTTGCCAACGGCAATCGGAGGCGAAAGAGTCAATGCGAATGGTTTCAGAATATACAGAAGAAGATGCGAACGGTTTTAGCGAGGCCGCCGCCGCCCCCGCGCTAACACAATGGACTCCACAGACACTAGCGCGAAGCAGAATGACGGTTTGGCTGTTGTCAAATCTGGGCGAGACGCGTGGGCGCGGCCGGATCGACCAGCACCACGAGGCCCAAGGCGCGCGGTGAAACGGATCTACGTTTAGCCGCTGTGCCGCGACGTGCAGCACCGACTCGCACAAGACTCCGCGCCGCGCTGGATCCCGTGGCAAGAGGCGTGACGTGGTGGTTAACGATTGCACTTCTCAAAAAGCGGACCACTAGCTGAGGGGCTTCTTCATCCATGTGATGCATACCGTCGCGTTTCTGAGTATTATTGAACACTTTTGATAGCTACTCAGGATGTTAGGCCGCTGGAGCGGCGAACTTATCTCGGATTGGGAATGAGTAACGATTGCGAAAAGTAACCTTCAGAGTTGCCAACAGTCTCGACAACTACATCGCTCGCAAAGATCATGGGATCGATTGGATCCTTGGAGGTGAGGAGGCATCATCTGCCATGAGGGAATTCTGGCAGAAAATCGAGACCGTCGTGGTGGGACGCAAAACTTACGAGCCTGTGCTCAAGAGCGGCAAGCCCTGGCCTTCCTATCCAGGCGTGAAAACCTATGTCTTTTCGCGCACGATAAGAGAAAGCCCTGACAAAAACGTTCAGATTATTTCCGAGGACGCAGCCGAGTTCATCAGAAGGTTGAAAAGTGAGCAAGGCGGGGAGATCTTTGTGATGGGGGGCGGGGAATTGGCGAATTCGCTTTTCGAGGCAAACCTGATTGACGAGATCAGTTTGAGCATCCATCCGGTGTTGCTCGGTTCGGGAATCCCGCTCTTTCTCGAGATGGAACGCCAGGTCGATTTGGAGCTCCTGGAATGTACGAGCTTCAAAAATGGCTGTGTGGTCGTTAGGTATCGCGTGAAGCATTAACGCGGCCTAAACAATTCGTTGCACCGTAGCCGTGCCCGCGAGCTTGTCATCAACGTTGTCCGGTTTCTTCCTAGTTGCGTGTAATCGGGCGCGGCACGTGAACTCAACCGTTCGGCGTCAGCGGGCACGCGCGTAGCACTCGGACCACGGCGAACACCGGCTCGCGCGCTCCGCTGCACTCCCGAGTTAGGTGGCGTCATTTGGTGCGATGAGCCTCGATGACCATGAATTCAGCCCATGTCTTTCCTTGATCGAGAGACCTTTCTTCGGTCCATGTAAAGTGGCTTTCTGATATGTTTGAAAAGGTAACTCGAGTAAGGGCATCCGGAGCAAAGGTATCGATCAAGTTGAAAGTAATGGTCTTGGGGGCTACGCGAACGCCGCCGAGTTTTTCCGGCCCCAACTCCACCCAGAAAGAGCCCGTGGCGCTGAGCCATCTCATTACCCAAGTCTTCTTTTCAACGCTGTAGGAGCGGAAGTTCATTCCTTGGACAATGAGTTCACCTTTTTGATTTGTCATTCGATACTCATCAGCGATCACGTAACCATCTAGAATGTAGCGGCCGACCCAAGTTGCCTGGTATGGTTGCCACGTCCCATCTTCTCCCTTCACTCTTGCGTCACAACGCCATTTGCCAATGATGAAGGCGAACTGGGAGAGTTCAGGAGGTGCCTTAGGATTAGGGCTTCCGTATTCTTTGTCATGATTCATAAAAACCGAGTGCGCAGCCGTCAAAGTGATCCAGGTAAGGGTAGAGTAATTTCCATCAGCGCGCCATCTTAGCGCCAACTTTCTGGAGGCGTGCAAGAGACGCTAGTCGCAGGTACTTGCGGCGCGCTCGCGAGACAAACCTAAAGGTCACTTCCCATTTATTCATTCACTCGTCACAGAGCGTTGCGCGGTTTTCTTATCATGCGCTCAGTTGCACGGCCAGGGCTGAAAAAGACATGGGGTTAGTTGTTTTAGCGACCCTTCAAAATGGTCTCCGCCCCAATACGGTAGCAGTCAATTCTTTGACAACGGCTGCCAATCGAAGCGAGCGGGGTTCTGAATGTTGGTTACCTGGGGTTGGGAGGCGCAGTTGAACACGACGTAGAGCCAGTAGTCTTCGCCCAGGCGTTGGGCCGTTTTGTATTCGTTAGGCGCCAACTCTTTTTCAAGTGGAGACGTGATCGCTAGTGAAAACTGATCAAGCGTTGACAGTTCAATATTAATCGCCTGTTGGAAATATGAACGAGCTTTTTCAGCGTCCGCGGGTTTTAATTTTAGAACCTTGTATCGACCCTTGAGATTAGTTGCGCCTGGAATTCAAATTTGGGCCGAGCTTCTATTGCGGACCCCACTCAACATTCGACATCAAGAGTCTCAATGCTGAATCAGCCATTCAAGTTTGCGAATTCGCAGGTCAGGAAGGTGGACAAAGCGAATTGCGCCCCGCTCCAGATCAAAAACCACTCAACATTGAAGTAGGTTTCTTATTTTCCTGCGCTTGAAGTGCAACCGATCCGGTCGTATGATCTCATTAACAATCTAAGTCGAAACCCGACAGTATATGGTTTCGCAGGAACGCTCCCTGCGTTCCCCGGAACCTCCAGCTATAAGGAGGTTACTTTACATGCCAACAACAAAAGAGTTTTCCGTTCAAATGGAGGATCAGCCAGGCACTCTCGGTAAGATCTGCCGAACGCTAGCTGATCGTGGAGTGAACATTCTGGCTTTCCAATCAATTCCCTTAGAGGGAAAGAGCCAGGTTCGCTTGGTCGTGGATAATCCAACGACAGCGAAGTCGGTTCTGGATAACCAGAAGCTCAAATATACTGAGGCCCAAGTTGCTCAGGTCAAGCTGCCACATCGGCCGGGTGAGTTAGCCCGCGCCGCTTCCAAGCTCGGGGAAGCCAACGTCAACATTAACTATGCCTACACAGGGATCGAACCAGGCTCGAATGAGCCCATGTTGATCTTCGGCGTAGCTGACGCGGGCCGAGCCGCGAAGATTCTGGACGAAGCGGCTACGGCTGCTGCCAGAGCATAAGGCCATCGCATATCTCCGTGGCAGATTGCGAATAGTAGAGGACTGTAGGGGCGTCACTTCCTGGGCGCCCCTGCTGTCTAAGCAATGCCACTCAACCTTGCATCAGCCACCTAAGAACAGAACAGGAGAGCGGGAGCCACCTGGCCGTTTCGCCAAGCTCAAGTAAAGGGGCTTACGATCAGCAACCGCGTGGCGCGGGAGGCGAATGATGCGGTGTGAAGAGTCCTCAACACCAAGTCCGGCGTCCAACAACCGGATGAACGGCGGTTCACGCCATCCATCGGATCTTGCGCGCCAGGAAATTGGTTCTGTAGATCCTGCGTGTTCGTCAGGCTGTAACCAGGCGTTCACGATGGACATCATGTCGCTGTTGGGCCCCACCACCTTGCAGATGACTTCCCTCTAACCGCACGCCATACCGGAGAATATGCGTACCGCGGTCAATGTGACGAAAGGGTCTTTTGCCGTTCCGATTGATGACTGCGAACCTCAGTAGTGCTTCGTCTTCTACTGAATTTGAATTCTTGTATAGGGAGCAAATTTTCTTTGGCATTCAACGCCTGCCTGGCGTACCGCTTTGAATTCCTCAGACTGTCGGATGCTGTCAAACAAGGGATCGTAATCTACGGAAGGATAAACACAAAAACTATGCTCGGTCGCCGATCGCAGCAGTCGGATCGCAGCATCCTTCTTTCCTACGAAGGAAAGCAAGGCCGCCCCGAAATACCAGGCATCAGTGAAGGGGATACTGCGGAAGCTAGCTTCCGATTCCCGTGCCGTCACGGCACATTTCGATGTATCTGCATCCGGTACGCAGTCGCGAATCAATTCATAACTCATGCCCACGGGGAACTTGAGCTTGGGCAAGGCTTCTTCGACTCTACCTTCTCGTAATAGCACCTGACCCATCATCATCGAAGCAAACTCTCCTGATGAGCGAGCGAGTTCCTCACGTGCCTTGGCGAAGTTACCCATATGTATGTAGAGCACAAAGCACGAGGCAGGCAGCTCAGGATCAAGCTGATGCGTGATCTCACATTCACGCGCGGCCAAATCGAGAGCGCCGGCCGCACGCAGAGCTTCTGAAAACAGCTTGTGAACCTCGGCACGCCGCGGGCGCCTTTGGGACAGTTCTTGAATCTGGGAAAAGCTTAAAGCAAGGTCCTCATAGAATAGTCGCGTCTGGATCAGCAAGGTCGATGCAGCCACTAGATCGGGGTCGAGTTGGTGAGCGCGTTGCAGGGCGGCAACGGTTTTGTTGTACATGTCCTCTCCACCGCTTGCAAAGTCTTTCTCAATGGAATAGTGCTGGCCAAGGGCCAGCCACGACGGCGCATAACCAGGATCAAGTGCAACCGATTTCTCCAACAGAGCGATGGCCTCTTTGTTGTTAGCGGTTTTCCAGTAGACACGGTCCTGGCTGTGCAGGTAGAGTTCGTAGGCCTCCGCGCTTTTGGGTTTGGTGACGGAGAGTGCAACCGCTGAAACTCCGAGTGCAGGTAGGAGCCCTCTCTGCAAGATATTGGTTACTTCTGAACGCAACTTCAGCACATCTTGTGTAAGAACGTCGAACGAGCCACGCCAGACGATCTCGTCCGTCTTACTATCAATAGCCTCAAGCGTTACGGACAGATGGTCCGCCTGACGAAGGAAATGCCCGGTAACCACAGCCGATACTCGTAATTGTTGACCTGCCTCATGGGGATCTGAATTCTGGCCGGTAAAACGCTGAGACATACTGAAGGGGCGAACACTTAAGGTCGGGGCATAACTGAGCGTGGTGATAATTTCGTCTGGCAGCGCCGTAGCCAAGTAATCGAGTTTCGGATCGTTCGCAGCATTTTGAAAAGGAAGAACCGCGACTGTCATCCGCGGAGAGGTCAGTTGTGGAACTTTTGGTCTGCCTCTGATAACGAAAACAACGATTGCGCCGATCACGAGGGCCAGCACGAGGATGGATCCGATCCATATCATCGGGCGCATGTTGCGTTGAGGCTCTGTCGCGGGTCCCGCGCGTTTGGTTGTTCCTGATTGTAAATCGCGTTGCAGGCGCACCAGGTCCGCTTTGATTTCGGCAGCACTCTGATACCGTACCTCGCGATCCTTTTCCAAAGCCTTGCAAATGATTCTATCCAACTCAGTTGGTAGATCCTCTCGCAGTTGAGCAGGGGGGCGAGGCGTTACCGTGAGAATGCAATTGAAAATGACGGCAGGTGTGGGACCATCGAATGCGGGTTTCCCTGTTGCCATCTCGTAGAGTACGGCGCCCAATGAAAACAGATCAGTTCGTGCATCGACGGCCTCACCACGCGCTTGCTCAGGAGACATATAGGCTACGGTTCCGACTACTGAGCCAATGCGTGTAATCGCGAGGGTTTCCGCTCTAGACAATTCCACATCCTGGAGATGCTGCAGTTTCGCCAGTCCAAAATCGAGCACTTTCGCATCGCCACGGGCAGTGATGAAGATGTTAGCGAGTTTGATATCACGATGTACGATCCCTCGTGCATGGGCCGCAGCAAGAGCGTCCGCGATCTGAATGCCCCATTTCACCAGATCCGACAAAGAGATGGGACCGTGGCTGCAGATCAGGCTCAAGTTGCTCCCTTCAAGCAACTCCATGACAATGAATGGTGTGTTTTGATAGTCGTCGACTTCGAAGATTGTGCAGATGTTGGGATGATTCAGGGCAGAGGCTGCTCGGGCTTCCAACTCAAAACGGCGCTGAGCTCGCTGGTCTGTCGCATTTTCACTGGAGATGAACTTGATGGCCACCTCGCGTCGCAATCGCTCGTCCTCGGCAGCATAGACCTCACCCATACCGCCTGATCCCAAGTGGCGGAGAATGCGATAATGCGAAATTCGAAGACCTTCCAAGTTATCGGTAATGATAGCTTAATCTCTTAGGCGTTTCGATAGTCAATCCGGACACACATTCAGGATCTTGCATAGATTGATAAAGTCGTGGAATCCTAGTCACACACTCACATTCCTTCGGATCCAGCAGCGAGTTGGCGTGTTCTTGACACAACTTTTTTACTTCCAACCTGACCTTAATTGCAGCCATCAACGCGCCATCTTAGCGCCAACTTTCTGGAGATGCGCAGCGACCTTTTGGAAATGCCCAGGACAGCGGTCATTTTAGAAAATGACCGATCGACCATCTTGGTTGTTGTCAAATCGATCTTTCGCCGGATCTCAAAGTCGCTGTGTCTTCAAAGATCAAAAGGTCACTCGTCTTCAGGAATACTCTTATCGGCGAAGAACTCCTGGAAGAACTTGTGCTCTGGCTTTCCGGCCCGACGCTTCATGCTGTCGAGACCACCCTTGATGCCTTCGATCGCTTCCATTCGATCCTTACCCTTCAGTTTCTGCGGGCTTTCATCATCCAGCGCTCCCCGTTGCCAACGCCGCAATAGTTCATCAACCCGGTGTTTGACCTGCGCCCTGGCGTCAGCGCGGTCTGATTCCGCTGCCAGCAGTTGATCGTAATTTGTTTCGCGGTGTCGAATATGCGCCGCCACCGCCAGCCGCACGGCGGTTTCGTCGAAACTCCTGGCCGCAGCTGAACGACCGATGCGCCCACTGTATTTGCGACAAGCGTGTTCGGCGATCTGCAACTCTCGTTCAGGGGGACAGGCGGGAAAAAGTTCTCGAATTCGTTTGGCGAACCGTTCCACATGGCTTTGGTCCAGCTCCGCTCGTCGTTCTCTTTCCCGCTCGGCGCGACGCTCTCTGGCTTCCGCGTCGGCCAGGCATTCAGCTTCCGCCTCGTTCAATGCGCTCTCTTCAACTAACAGTCCCTGTCGCTCGTATCGCCCGCGCGCTTTGCTGAATTTCAAAACTACCGCCGAAAGCACCGAATGCTTCCGCGCTCGCCTTGTCAGCGCGGCATCTCCGCTGGGCAGAAAGACCAACTCGTCCAGGTCCGCGCACGCCAGGCACAAAGCACCCTTGTTCTCCTCCAGCGTAATCCACGCTTTCCGTCCTAACTCTTCGCCGCATTCATCGCATTTGGAGTCACGCAACGAAATGAAGACCTTGAGGTCTTCAGACTTTTTTGTCGAAGAAGAAATTGGCGTCTTACCCACGCTTCACCATTAAGTGGTTCTGTTATCTGCTGGATTCAAGTTGCTTCTAAAACGGTATGTCCTGCGGCTCACCATCGGTAGTCATACTTACGTCTGCCTCCTGATTGATCAAGTCCTCCTGGCCGAGTGGTTCCTGCGCTTCCCAGGTAACGCCATAAGCAAACCCAGCCTCAGTGTAACCCGCGATATAGGAAAAGGTTTCGTCTTGATCAAAGAATCCGCTGAAGGCCTCTTTCCGCCGAAGCTTTCTGCGCCTGCGGGCCGCGACACCACCCGCCAGTGATTTCAAGAGTTTGTTCTTGTACTCATCGTCTATTTTGACCCCAAGCATTTCGAGCTCTTTGAATGCGCAAAGCCAATCAATTCCGAAATGCTTCCGGTAACCTGCAGCGATGTTTTGGCCAGTGTAAGTCTTCAGCCAGGAACGAGCAGACTGAAGGCGAGCCGAACGATTCATTCGTTTCGCTCGTGGAGCCAGGGCTTTTTTTCTCTTCGTCTTTTGACGTTTCACGCTCTTGCTTAAACTTCCATTCTCAACTCGCGCCGCAACGCGGCCACGTCAGGACGCATCAGGTTCTCATTAGGTTCATCATCATGACTCTCGTAATACAACAGCAAACTTTCAAGCAGGTCGCGGCCTTCTTCTGTCTTTGCTGCTTCCCGTGGCGTCATGTTGTTGAGCGCCGGCACAGGCAGATCTAACCACGTGATCCAGTGTTGGCGTGCGGTTTCTTCCAGCCTCAAACGCAACTCGGGAGGTGTGTCGGCCAGCGAAATCACACCGCTCCTTTCGGTCCTCTCCGCCCACTCGGCTGCAGATATGCTTAATGAACCGGCGGCGGCGGCTCCGGCGGCCGCTGCCCACATCTTGTCAACCTCCGACTCGATCGGCTCAAGCAAAGTTGTCTTGTACGATGCGTTGCGGCCCAATCGTTCTTCGATTATTCGTCGTATCGTATCTGCGCGTCTGGTTGAGTTGACACTCACTGTCAACTTACCATTTTCTATGTGGATCGTCCCGAGCAATACCGGACCACCGAGACGCTTTCGCGCTTCCTCGGTACCACCCAGCCAGGGAATCTCCGCTTTTGCTACGAGACCATCCGCGAACGTAGCTTCTGCGCGCAACTCATTTTCCGGGACGCCTTCTGCCAGGTCTTTCAAGGCGTGAAACGCCGTATCGGCCGACTCGAGATCGAAATAGACCTTTTGCGGTAACAGCGGATCATTGTCGGTATTCGCTAACTGTGGCGGCCGGAACATCGTCTTCGCTGCATCGATATAGAGACCGCGGATGTCGGCCTCAAATACACTCAGATGATCTTCTGTGATCTCAGCGGCACCGCTCTCATCAATCATCCACTTTCGCAGTTCCAGGATGTCGCGCTTGGCCGTTGGCCGCAGGGCGTATGGGCTGGTGCCGATGTTTGAAGTGATGCCGGCCAGATGGGTCGTCGCGCAGTAGATAATCTCGCCTCTCTTGAGAGTTTGCGAGGCCGAGCGCTCAAGAACTTCGAATCTGACACGACGAAGAAGATCAAAAAGAGTCATCCCAACTCCCGGCGTCACCTCGACCACTTCGCATAAGGAGTAGGGACTCCGAATGGCACTCACGAGGAGCTTCTCTTCGTCAGGGCTGAGGCTATGTTCGCTGAGAAAGGATTCCGCGATGGTCGTTTCTGAGAAGAGTTTAGTTCCGGGTGGCGCCGTCTCATGAATCCAGTTGAACAAGAACCACGGCATGAAAACCGTATTCATGGGTGACTCGGGATCGTATTCCTCATCGGGCGCGTGGTCGTGGAATTCACTCCATGCATCTCTAATTGACTCGGGCCCCAGCGTTTCGATGGCGTAAGAGAGTAGTTCCGGGATCAAGCCGGCCTCGACCTGCCGCCACCCCCGATATTGAAAATCCGTTTCCTCAAAGCCGGCCTGACAGCATTTTTTGTATTTTCGTCCACTCCCACAGGGACACGGATCGTTTCTGCCAACCCTTTTTCTCATCTTATCGCCAGCCCTCTCGCCCACAGCTTAAATCGAATTCATCAAATCAGGTATAATCACCCATTATGGTGAGCCTGGAAGAAACCATCAGCACACCGCTTGTCGTCACCGAGCAGGGGACCATTCGCGTCAAAGGCTCGCGAGTTAGTCTGGACTCGATCATCCATCATTTCAAACTCGGCGATGCTTGAATAGTGGTAGCCCGCGCCCGGTGAATTCGATCGTTGGGCAACCCACAACAACCATGAGGTAGAGCGAAATGCCGATTAGTCTTTTCTTGCTGTTGCTATCCGCTGTCCTTCTGACTAATCCCACATCGCCCGCATTACCATCAGCGCATGGGCAGGATGGTCGCTTTGCCACCAAGATTGTTAACCTCACTCTTTCGGAAATATCAGAAACGGGCCCAAACGCGGAGATAGCATTAGGCGTAAATGAAGATGCTGCCACAGTAGAAGAAATAAGCAGACATTACCCCGCTCTCAATGACCAGTTGGACTATGTAGCGCAAGGGCTTAAGGATTCGCTGGTTGCATTGAAGTACGATTTAATAAATAGGCTTAAGGAAGGTAAGCATTCGGCAGGTGATGACGATTTACTAACCTGGTTAAAGAGAACCAAAGCATACTATGAGAGCTTATTAAGTGCACATTGACGCTAATTACTGTCTAACGACGGCATGCAAAGCCGACCGCCAATAGCGCTGCTGCTTTCATGCGCGAGACTTGCCGCTCCCCCACGGTTATCTGCGCGGCGGCTGATGGCGCAGAAGAGATTGCTGCGAACGATGTTACATTTTCCTGCGACCCTAACCCTTCGTCGAACCGATTGGACCGGAGCGCGTTCTTCAACTTGTTCTCGATCGACCGTCGCCTCAGTTAGAAGTCTGTTTTTCTGATCGCCGCAAGGAACTGCAATTCGTCCAGCACATTAATTCTTCTGCTTTATAATCTTTCAGTATCAACCCGGAGGGCGCCATGGCTTGTGTTTAAGGAGTTCGGGCTCGGAGCTATTTGACTCGCGTCGAGATTAGGAAAAAATGATGTCTATTATGTCTGTTGATTTGTCGAAAACAAGATTCGGGATTCTCATTGCCGCGAGTTTCTTATTCATCGGGTCGCAAGTGGCCCAGGGACAGCCCAGATGTATGACGGATCACGAAGTAAAAGCCATGATCATGCAAATCAACTCGCAGCAGAAGGTATCTCTCAACAACCAGTTAAGGAAGCAACTGTTAGAGTTGAAGGATAAGAACCAAAAGTTGTTTCGATATGCCGCCGAAGAGAATTCGCAAGACGCCGCCCGGTTAAGCAAGGTCGACGAAGCAAGACAAAATATTGCTGCGAGGCTTTGCCAAATCCTGAAAGCGTTCGGTTGGCCCACGGCGAGCCTCGCCGGCAAGGATGGGGCGGCGTCTGCGTTTTTTCTCCTCAAAAACAGCGAATCGTTCCAGCTCCAGGTGGAGCTTCTGCCGGTCATCGCCGCTGCGCTGAAGAAGAATGACGTAAATAAAGGAGATTTCGCTGAACTGATCGACCACGTGCGCGTGCGCGGTGGTCTAAAGCAGTTGTTCGGAACCCAGGTGTCAATCGCCAATGGTTTTCTTGTTCTTTATCCTATCGCGGCTGAGGCGCAAGTCGATGCGAGGCGAAGCAAGTACGGACTACCGCCGTTGGCCGAGTACATCAGGTCTCTCGAAGGAACGTATCAAATCCCTCTTATTAAATCTCCCGTCGTGCCGACAAGTTCGTCAGCCGAGTTGAAAGACTCGATTGCAAAGACCATCGTGACGAACCTTCCGGAAGCTCAGACACCCGAGGAGGACGTAATCCGCGTCGACACGAGCTTGGTCAGCCTGAATGTGAGTGTTTACAACAACAAGACAAAGGCCCGCATGGGCACGCTCGAAAAGAATGATTTCGCAGTCTGGGAAGACGGACACCAGGAAGACATAAGTTTTTTCGCGGCGGCGGATGTTCCTTTTGACGTGGTGCTTCTATCAGGCACGACATTCGGAAGACGCGACTTGATTCGTCAGGCTGCGGAGCGTTTTATTCGGTCAGCCCGTCCGTCCGACCGCGTGGCGATCGTCAGCTCCCTGGGCAAGAATGTCATCTCGCCGCTAACCCAAGACCGCGTGAAACTATTAGAGAGCGTCAAGAAGATGGACAGTGGCAACGGCTCTTACATTTGGGCGGCGCTAAGATTCACCATCGATCAAGTCTTTGACCAGAAATCGGTCAATAGGCGGAGGGTCGTTGTGCTCCTGTCCGACGGCGTCGACTGGGCTTTGAAAACACTCGGCTCGAGTGCTTCAAATCAGACCAGCTTTGCGGATTTACTCGAGACCGTCCGGCGAAGCGACACGTTGATTCTATCTATCTACCTCGATACGGAATCTAATGCGCCGTTCATCGAAACTCCCGTTACTTCCCGAACTCCCAGACTTTTCCATAGTTTCTATGAGAACGGGCGCAAGACAATGGCACTGCTTGCGGAAGACAGCGGCGGGTTTTACTACGAGGCCCAAAACATTAAAGACCTGGATGGCGTTTACGACCGGGCGATAAGCGATCTAGGCAGGATTTACAGCCTGGGATACAAACCAAAGAACCAGAAGCGAGATGGTTCTTGGCGCGTAGTGAGAGTGCAAATACCCACTCACCCTGACTTAACCGTTCACGCAAGGCCAGGTTATTATGCTAATTGAGCTAATCCCGGCAAGAGGAGAGGGAGTTAACACCGGACGCTGTGAGTACTTCTGCTTCCGTTCTAAACAGGATTAGCCAGCCTTCTACCTTTGAGTCGTAAATGCTTTGCAGTCTCCGAAATTTGAGGCCACCAGCACAATAACTCACCGGATCTAAACAAAAGCAGACTCAGTCTGCATCTTCGCCTCGCCGATACCATATACGTCACTGTGCACCTGGGTTTTTCATGTATGTTGTGGTGAGTGTAGCTCAGCTTGAATACAGGTGAACCCGTCGTCGCAGCAATTAGGACCCCAACGATTGTTAGGTCTTCATTCTTACGATCTGATTATTAGTTGAAAAGAAATCCCAGAACAAAACCCCGCTATGATGAGTGCTCAGTCCCGCGCGGTCACGCGCAATCTAATTCAAATAAGCGTTACTTGATGCCGACGCAATGGCGGTTTCCAGCCGAGAAGAAGAATGTGAGTTTTAGAAGTGAATGCGAATGAAAGGGGTCAAATCGGGTATTTTTCACAGAGGTGGATGCGAATGCGTACAAGAGTCGATGCGAATGCCTTTAGAAATCACAAGAGTCGTTGCGGACAGTTTTGACGAGGGTCGCTGCTTCAATGGGCGTGCTTTTCTCCTGTCAACGACATTCCATGGCTGCTGAGAAAAGTGCGGAGTTCAGTGAGGGTTTGATCGTTGGCTGGCGACTGGACCGGTGAAATAGAGAGAAGGAACTTTGTTCCGGGAGGAAATTGGGTGAGCTTCTGCTCCAGAGCATCCTTCGAATTAAACTCATATTGAGCGACTCGCGCATGAAACCTGGCCCACGACGATCCATCATCAAGGAAGATGGTCAGTGGCTGGTCTTCCCAGATCTTCAGAAAGCTATCCAGTTGTTGTTGGATACGCCGCACCTTCGTCAGTTGTGAAAGCCTCTGCAGCTCGGTCTTGTCCGACAACCACGCCTTACCCGTGGCCAGAGCGCGCATCAAGTTCAGGCCCAAGCCGAGCTGATAAACTTTTTCATTGAGGCCCTCGGCAAACGTTATATCCAGTTCCGGCTCACGTCCTGCCCACTGCGCGCTCCAACTCGCGTAGCGCTGCCAGAGCGCGGATTCCGCGGCAGGTGATCCAAAATTTCCAAGCATAGTTGCGGCAGTCATCGCGACTTCCGGGTCTGGATCGTCGAGGCTCTTAATGCCGATCTCCTCGAGCAGCGGATCGTACTGAATCTCGGAGACGAGCTGAAACAAGCTGTGGTTGCAAGCTGAGAATTCTTCACCGCGAGCAGCAATGGCTTTCTCAATACGCGGCCGGGCGGACACAGGGCTCACGCGCAAAATATATGCGAGGATCGGGTTTTGAATGGCGCAGGCCCATGTGCCGATCCTGGGATCCAGCTTTTCAGTAATCTGTGGAAGGATCGCGTCGGTTGCGTAGCGTGCGATCAGCGATGCGAGATTTGATTCAACATCCAGGTCGTCGCTGGCCACCAGGTGCTCAGCCAAGGCAAAGTCAACTTCGGGAAGCGTTTTATCCGGCAACAAGCCGAGGACACGCGCGCCAAATCGAGGACGTGGTCTGGTAATTTCCGTAATGATAGCCGGACGCGCGCCGGCCGGATCGAGTTCATACCATCGTTGCAATGCAGCGGCACTCAGTTGCAGGGAGTTGTAAGCGTTGGCCTCCCTCATTTCCGGAAAATCACGATAGGACTGAGCGTAGCGCTTCAGGATCGGAAGCAACGCCGGGCTTTTGATCTTGTCCCAACGGAAACTCAGCAAAGTGTTCTGTTCATTCAAAGGCAGTTGATCGAACATCGACACCAACTGGCCGGCCAGCTTATCTGTTGCTTGCTGCGGCAGTGCATTCAGGTCCCAGGCTTGACTCAGGGCAGTGCTGAGACTAATTGACAAAGCTTTGCCGCGCTTGCTGGGCAAGGCTGCAAGCAGTTCTTCGACGACCCTCTGTTGGGCTTCCCGCCAGTTCGTGTTGGTGCCGTTGGTATCGGAGTTAACCATTCGCAATGCATAGAGGAAGTTAATGTCGATGGGATGATCGGGATCAGCAAGCGCCTCTTCGAGAGCGGTACGAGCGACTGAACGCTCCGGCGAAGAGATCAGGCCCAGCATGTAAACATGGTCGAGTCCGCTGGAGTCTTCGCCTCTCATGCGCTTGGCCATCTCCCGCACCGCGTCCGGAGTGCCCAGAAAGCGAAGCGTTTCCACCGCCTGTCGGCGCGAAGCCGCGTATTCTTCCATCTGTTCCGCTTTCAGCGGCGCCGGCGCGTCCAGATTTGCCACGGCGTCCTTAAAGATGCGCTTTTGCCAGACCGGATCTGCCGCGACGATCTTCAGCGTGAGCTCATTTGAACGTGCTGTGACTGGCGAAGTTCCCGATGGACTTGATGGATCGCGCACTCCTACCCTATTGCTGGAAATAACGAGCCGATACTCTCCAGGCTGAGTGAAGCGCAGCCATTCATTGAGATTGAGTTTGATTGTCCAGGGCGCTGAACTGAGAAACTGGAAGCCCGTTAGGCCGCCTCCGCCCCAATTGTACGTAACCAATGGATCGACCGCGCCCTGTGCCGGCGATACAGTGAAGTGCTCGTAATCCATGCGCCCGCTGCGGTCGTATTGGGCCATGTTAACCTGGTAACGATCTTTGACCGCGCTGCTGAAGCTGAGTTGCAGCGGAATGGTTTCGCCGATGCGAAACTCCCGCTGATTACTGGCAATCGATACTTTGAGGACTACATTTGGGTCGACCTGAGGCGTAGATTGCGCACAGACGTGCAAGGCGGCGATACCAACAAGCAAGAGGAAAGTAACCAGACGCATTATTCTTACGATTAAACATCAAAAGCTCGCTAGGAAGCTAGAAGCGGCGAGGCAAACCGGCAAGGATTTCTTGAAGATAGCAATCTGAAGTAATTCCAGAGCCTCACGCGTTGAGAACCGAGGAATGTTTTCAACGCATCTTCAGGGTCAATCCCGAGGCTCTCGCAATTCGTCTCGAAACGTGCCCGAATCAATTCAAACTCCTCAGCCCAGACGCGATCTATCTCCGGATCCGGTTTATCTGGTCCGTGAGAATCGCATCTACTAAACGCAGCTTTTCGACATCAGGTAGTGCTCTAATTTCTGAAACGAACTTGTCGACATGATCTCCCCTCTCGCATTACGATTTTGCTATTCACCTGCTGAGGTAATATGCGCAAGTTGACCTAATCCAAGTATACAGATAGATTTACACAGCATTCGGGCCTCCGCCTGCACTTCGTCCCATGGAATCCGAGAGGCAAACAAGAAAAAGAAGAATTGATCCTTTGTTGAAAGCCCTCGGCTGGCGAGTTGTGGCGTTCGACCCTGACCGCTCACTCACTAATCTGAATAATTGCGCGATTGAAGAATACCCGACCGAGAACGGACCTGCAGACTACGCGCTCTGTCTTGACGGTAGGATAATAGGCGTTGTCGAAGCGAAGAAGCTCACGCTCGGGCCAGAAGGCGTCCTCACTCAGGCTCAGCGATATTCCCGCGGTTGTACAAACAGCCTGCTCAACTACGATGGTTGCCGTGTTCCCTTTCTGTACTCAACTAATGGAGAAAAGATTTGGTTTCATGACGTACGCCATTCAATAAACCGCTCACGCAAGATAACAAAGTTCCACACTCCTGATGCTTTGCGCCATCTCTTCGAGCGTGATTTCGAATCGAGCCTCGCATGGCTTGAGAATCACCCGAACAATCATCCGCGCCTTCGTCCTTACCAGATAAAGGCGAACACCGCTGTCGAGGAAGCGATTGCCGATCGTAAGCGGGAGATGCTAGTCGCAATGGCTACGGGTACTGGGAAAACCTTCACGCTGGTAAATCAGGCTTATCGTCTAATGAAATCAGGCGTCGGGCAACGAATTCTGTTTCTAGTGGACCGCCGCGCCTTGGCGGCACAAGCGGTGCGCGCGTTCGCATCATTCGAACCCGAGCCGGCTCTGAAATTCAACAAGATTTACGAAGTCTACAGCCAGCGTTTTCACCGAGAGGACTTCGACGAAGACGAGAAGTTCGATCCCGTGTCCTGCCTACGTCCTATTTGCTCGATCCGAAAGAGGGGGACGCTTTTGTCTATGTCTCAACTATCCAGCGGATGACAATTAATCTCTTCGGACGGGATGCCGTGTTCAATATTGGCGACGAGCCTATTGATGAAGACGCTGACAAGCTCGACATTCCAATTCACGCTTTCGATGTAATCATTGCCGACGAATGTCATCGCGGGTACACGACCGGTGAGCTCTCAACGTGGCGCAAGACGCTCGATCACTTCGACGCAATCAAGATCGGTTTGACGGCAACGCCCGCGGCTCACACGAAGGCATATTTCAAAGATGTCGTCTTCCGTTATGAATACAATCAGGCAGTGCAGGATGGTTATTTGGTTGACTACGATGTGGTGACCATTAAATCCGATGTTCGCATGAACGGCGTGTTTCTCAAGGAAGGCGAACAAGTCGGCGTCGTAGATCCGATTTCCGGCGCGGAGCAATTAGACCAAATCGAAGACGAACGTCAGTTTGAAACGACGGAAGTTGAGCGTAAGGTCACTTCGCCCGATTCAAATCGAAAGATCGTCGAAGAGATTAAGAAATACGCGGCTGAACACGAAAAGCAGCATGGCCGCTTTCCGAAAACGCTGATCTTCGCGGTCAACGATCTGCCCCACACCTCGCATGCGGACAGTTTGGTCGAAATGGCCCGCCATGTTTTCGGCCAGGGTGATTCGTTCGTTCAGAAGATCACGGGCCGCGTAGATCGTCCACTACAAAAGATTCGCGAGTTTCGCAATCGTCCACAGCCACACGTTGTCGTAACGGTCGATATGCTCTCGACGGGTGTTGACATTCCCGATCTCGAATACATCGTCTTCCTGCGACCGGTGAAGTCCCGCATTCTTTTCGAGCAGATGCTCGGGCGCGGCACGCGCAAAGGCGAAAAGTTCCTCGACAAGTCGCACTTCACAGTCTTTGATTGTTTCGATGGAACGTTGCTCGAATATTTCAGGCAAGCGACTGCCATTACCGCCGAACCTCCGGAGCGCGAAGTCAGAACGGTTAAGCAAATTATCGAAGACATCTGGAACAATCGCGACCGCGACTACAACATTCGCTGTTTGGTGAAGCGGCTTCAACGCATCGACAAAGAGATGTCCGGTAAGGCGCGTGAAATGTTTGCCGCTTACATTCCTAACGGTGATATGGCTACGTACGCGGCTGAACTACCACGAAGACTGCGGACTGATTTCACCGGCATGATGAGCCTTTTGCGCGATCCAAACTTTCAGGACTTGCTGATTAACTACGAGCGTTCCGAGCGTCTATTTGTCAAAGCATATGAAACCGAAGACACGGTCACCTCTGCGTGGCTCGTGCGCGGCGCTGACGGGAAGGAATACAAGCCCGAAGATTATCTCGTTGCCTTTGCTCGTTTCGTTAAAGAAAATCCGGCGAAAGTGGAAGCAATCGGAATCTTGCTGGATCGTCCGCAGGAATGGAGCACAGATGCGCTCAGTGAACTAAGGCAAAAGCTTACTGCCACACCCGAGCGCTTCACCGTGCCGCAATTGCAGAAGGCGCATCAGCTTCAATATAACAAAGCGCTGGTGGACATCATTTCGATGGTCAAGCACGCGGCGCGTGAGCAAGAGCCGCTTTATACTGCGGAAGAAAGAGTGCAACACGCCTTTGCCAAGGCAACGAATGGTAAACAGTTCACTGACGAGCAACAGAAATGGCTGGAGCGAATTCGCGAGCATATGATCGCGAACCTTTCAATCGACAAGGAAGACTTTGAAGTCGTCCCAATCTTCACACGTTTTGGTGGCTGGACGCCTGCGAATCGCAGCTTCGACGACAATCTCAACAACATCATTCGCGATCTTAACGAGGCAATTGCAGCGTAGACGATCCTGTTTTACTATCGTTCTTGCTCAGTCGGCAGATATCCCGAAGGGATGTCGGAAATTAGCCGTGGGCCAGCAAAGTGCAGCCTATGGCAAGCAAGATTAAAAAAGCCGCATTTTCATCCCGAAGGGATGGCCGGATATTAGCCGTGGGCCAGCGCAGCGCAGCCCACGGTAAGCAAGATTTGAAAAAGCCGTATTTCATCCCGAACGGATGGCCGGATATTAGCCGGGGGCCAGCGCAGTGCAGCCCACGGTAAGCAAGATTTGAAAAAGCCGTATTTCATCCCGAACGGATGGCTGGATATTAGCCGTGGGCCAGCGCAGCGCAGCCCACGGTAAGCAAGATTTGAAAAAGCCGTATTTCATCCCGAAGGGATGGCCGGATATTAGCCGGGGGCCAGCGCAGCGCAGCCCACGGAAAGCAAGGATTGAAAAAGCCGTATTTCATCCCGAAGGGATGGCCGGATATTAGCCGGGGGCCAGCGCAGCGCAGCCCACGGAAAGCAAATTGAAATCGATCGCACCCTGAAAGGGTGCAGGAACTCTGATGCCTTCCACTCATCTAAGCCTGCACGTGCATGTTGTGTTCAGCACCAAAAACCGATTTCCTTTCATCACCGACGAATGGCGAGAACGCTTGCACTCTTACCTCGGCGGAGCGGTACGTACCGCTCAATGCGTTCCTGAATGCATAGGCGGTACGAACGATCATGTTCATTTGCTTGTCGGAATTCGGGCTACTCAGTGCCTCGCAGACATAGTCCGAGACATCAAACAGAGTTCATCAAAGTGGATTCATCGAACCATCGGTGCGAAGAAATTCGCCTGGCAAGACGGGTACGGAGGATTTACAGTGAGCGCTTCCCAGCTCGAAACAGTAAAAGCATACATTGAGAATCAGGTTGAGCATCATCGCAAACGAACCTTCGAAGAGGAATATCTTGAATTCCTCAAGCGAGCCCAGGTCGACTATGACGAGAAATATTTGTGGTGATATCCGGCGCCCTTTCAGGGCGCGGTAATCTTTTTGATGTTTACCGTGGGTTTCACCCACGGCTAATTTCCGCTGGCCCTTCGGGCCAGTGAGCCTTGAAGAGAAAAGAAAGATTAAGAAATCATAGTGTCTGACATCGTTCAAAAACTATGGGGCTTCTGCCATGTGTTGCGGCATGACGGAATTGACTACGGTGATTACATTGAGCAGTTAACTTACCTGCTGTTTCTCAAGATGGCGGATGAGCGCGGTATCGAGCTGCCGAAAGCCTGTGACTGGCCGACACTCTACAAACAAACTGGCACTGGACTAATCGATCATTACATTGACGTGCTGCGCACGCTCGGCAAACAACCGGGTTTGCTTGGCGACATCTTCGCCGGCGCACAATCGCGCTTCAACAACCCTGTTAACCTCAAGCGCATGTTGACGCTCATTAATGAAACTGAGTGGACGGCCCTTGATGTCGATGTAAAAGCCCAGGCCTTCGAAGGTCTGCTGGAAAAGGCGGCGAGCGAAGGTAAGAAGGGCGCGGGTCAGTACTTCACGCCGCGCGTTCTCATCAAGTCGATTGTTCGCTGCATGAAACCCGATCCGCGGACTCACAAAGAATTCACGATCGGCGATCCGGCTTGCGGTACCGGAGGCTTTCTGGTCGCCGCTTATGAGTGGCTGATCGAACAAACTGGCGGCGCGCTGGAACGGGATGTTGCCAGGCGTGTAAGGAAATCGACGTACTTCGGCAATGATCTCGTCGAGCGTCCCCGGCGATTGGCCCTTATGAATCTTTACCTGCATGGATTGGAACCGGAGATTACATTAGGCGATGCCATTTATGAAGTTCCCGGCAGTCAGCGATTCGATGTTGTGCTAACGAATCCGCCATTCGGCACCAAGGGCGCAAACCAGGCGCCCGAACGCGAAGACTTTACTATTGAGACATCGAATAAACAGTTGAATTTCCTTCAGCATGTTTTGAAGATTCTGAAACCGAGCGGACGCGCCGCAATTGTGCTTCCTGACAACTGTTTGTTCGAGGGCAAAGCAGGCGAGGTCTTTGAGATCGTGATGCAGGATTGCAACGTCCATACCGTCCTTCGTCTTCCCCGCGGAACATTCTCACCTTACAGTCAGGGAGTGAAGGCAAATGTCGTCTTCTTTCAAAAAGGCTTTCCGACTGAGAATATTTGGATCTTCGACGCGCGGTCAAATATTCCTGGAATCACCAAGAAGGAACGGCCGCTTACGCCGGAGCATTTTGCCGAGTTTGAGAAATGCTATGGCGACGATCCGAATGGCAGAAGCAAACGAAAGGATTTAGGCGAATCGGGCCGCTTTCGCAAGTTCCATATCAGTGAGATCAAAGACCGCGATTACAAGCTCGACATTACCTGGCTCAAGGATGAATCGCTCGAAGACGCCGACGACCTGCCCGAACCGCAGGACCTGGCCGCGGAAGCAATAACGGAGCTTGAGGCGGTGGTGGATGATTTAAGGGAGATTGTGAGTTTGATTGAGAAAGAGGAAGCGGTTGCAGCATGAGTCCCGGTTCCTCGGCTTCGCAGGAATTTTCGGCCCCGGAGGGCCGATGGAAATTAGCCGTGGGCAAGGCCCACGGTTACGGTGTTGAGAATTGTTGAACCGCCCCGGAGGGGCGGAATCCGGCGCCCTTTCAGGGCGCACATCGAATCGAATCGGTTTTCCGGGAGCTGCGCTACGCTTGCACCCGGCTAATTTCCATTACGCCTCCGGCGCAAACAATCGTTTCGATAGTGAGATAGGGAGTGCGGTTGGGGCATGAGCGAGTTACCCGCAAGATGGACTAATACTAGGCTGGGCGAGATCTGTTCTAAGCCGCAATATGGCTGGACTTCGAAGGCGAGTAGAGCAGGGCGGATCAAGTATGTAAGGACAACGGACATATCAAATGGTCAATTAGATTGGGATGAAGTGCCATTTTGTGAGCTAGAACCGAATGATATCGAGAAGTTTCGCGTCCGTGAAGATGACATTTTAGTATCAAGAGCTGGATCTGTGGGAGTTAGTTTTAGGATTAACGACGTTCCGAATGACGCAGTGTTCGCGTCTTATTTGATTCGTTTCAATCCTCTCAAATGCGTTCTTCCAAAATACATCGAGTTTTTTCTTAAATCAGATAAATACTGGCGTGCAATCTCTGAGTTTTCAGCAGGTATCGCTGTCCCCAACGTCAATGCTTCAAAATTAGCTCAACTTGAAATTCCACTCGCTCCGCTAAACGAACAAGGCCGGATCGTGGCGAAGTTGGAAAAGCTGTTGAGCCGTGTTGATGCAGCGCAGGCGCGACTCGCAACCATCCCACGCATCCTCAAACGGTTTCGACAATCCGTTCTGGCGGCGGCATGTTCGGGAAGACTGACGGCTGATTGGCGCGAAGAACATCCATGTCCAGCCAACGAGAACACAAACGGCGACAGCCCTCATGAGTTGCCTGAGTCCTGGTCATTGCGTCCTTTCATGAGCGTCAGCCGGGAAATTACTGTTGGGTATGTCGGGCCGATGGCTAAAGAGTACGTTTCGTCGGGCGTTCCGTTCTTACGCTCATTGAACGTGCGCCCTTTTCGGTTTGATCCGACAAACATCAAATTCATCAGCGCGGACTTTCATCGCACTATTCTGAAATCACGGCTCAGTCCTGGCGACGTTGCAATCGTGCGTTCAGGCAATTCTGGCATTGCGTGTGTCGTACCGGAATCACTTCCAGAGGCGAATTGCTCGGACTTGGTTATTCTGAGGCCTAGCAGCGAACTTGATGCGGGCTACGCTTGCCTGTTTATGAACTCTGCCGCTGCACAAGCTCACGTCAACTCTGTCAAGGTAGGAATAGCGCAAGGTCATTTCAACGTGGGCTCGATGAAGACCACACTTATTCCGTTACCTCCTTTGACCGAACAACAAGAAATCGTCCGCCGGGTCGAATCACTCTTCAAAACCGCCGACGCGCTCGAAGCCCGTTACCGCAAGGCGAAAGCGCATGTTGACGAGCTCACGCAATCCATCCTCGCCAAAGCCTTCCGTGGCGAACTCCTCCCTCAAGACCCCCACGACGAACCCGCTTCCGTTTTATTAAAGAGAATTCGAGAGGGAGGTTCGAAGCAACAGAAGACAGCATCAATTGGCAAACGAAAAGCCAAAAACGGTGTAAACAGCCGAAAGCATGAAAAACAAGAACTCCTCCACTCCTGACTATATCAAGACACATTTTTCGGACTATTTTGGGGTCCTTCCTGAGGTCCTTGAAGAATATGGAGCATTTAATATCTCGCTTCTCGGTGATTTGCCACTCTTCATCGATCCTTCCTTCTCTTCAATAGTAAGAATAAAGAGTATCGCGAGTTACATGACCGGATCATCCGTTATCTTAAGTTCTTGCGTGATAAGTCCGCAGCGGGCGGAGTAAGCAAGGGTTTGGTTCAGGCTTGGTATCGATTTCCGGAAGTCCGACAGAACTGGCTGGGGTTTTCCAGAAAGAGTAATCGAGGTAGCGGTTTGGGTTCAGACTTTGCCAGAGAGCTTCACGAAAACCTTCACAGAGTATTCACGGATTTCGGCTCTGAGCAGGTTACCAAGGGCAGCCATTTGGAAAAACTCTGCCTCTTTAGTGATGGCGTCGGCAAAGATCATATTAGTGATTTCACTACGAACCTAATAAAAGAATCTCTGCTCGACTACACGGAAACCTTTGCCAAAAAACACATTCACCCCACGCTGCGTCGGAGAGTCAGCATACCGCGAGTTCGATTCAACTACATTACTGAAACCTGGGAAAGCCAAACTTATGACCTTCCGCATCTTGAACGTGACTATGTGTTGCTCACTCCAAAAGACATGCTCACAAAAGATGAGACGTGGATCAATCGATCGGATCTCATCGACGAATTTGACGAAATCCCGAACGCTATCCCGAATGACGAGTTACGAGCTCAAGTAAATAACTACTTTAAGAAACAACTGCCGGAGAAGCACACCGCGAAGGATCGTCGGGCGGCTGTCAGAAAGACGATTCATGAATTCCCGCAACTAATCGACTACTTCATTAGATTCAAGGAGGACCACGGAAACGAGGCTCGAGATATAAGCGCCTGGAAAGTTTCTCAGTCCGAACTCCTATATGTAAACCAACTCAAAGAACTCCTTACTCTTCTGTCCAATATTACGGACTTCTACAGTCTGGTGGGCGACACGTACGCGGAGGCTATGAAAAGGGTTCTGTTCCTAAAGGAGGTTATCGAGAACAAAGATGGTTACCGAATCTTTTACGTCAAAGGACAGCCAATCCAACGCGAACTCGACCTTCAGATTCTGTTCAGATTTACCTGGTTCGCAACGCCCTCCGATGTAAGTAGAGAAGTCAATAACGGACGAGGTCCGGTTGATTTCAAAATATCAAGAGGAAGCGCTGATAGTACTCTCGTCGAATTCAAACTCGCTTCTAATTCACGTTTAAAGGATAACTTAGCGAAACAAGTAGAAATCTATCAAAAGGCCTCTGACGCCAAAAAGGCTATTAAGGCAATCCTCTATTTCACCAAGGAGCAAAGAGAAAGGGTGCTTAGAATACTGGAAGAGCTTAAGATGACGGATGATGAGAACATTGTCCTCATCAACGCTCGAAATGACGACAAGCCGTCAGCATCAAAAGCGTAACTTCTCCGTTTGCGACTGTACTCCATTTTACTTATAACCTGTAAGTCACAATGCCCGATAACAATCTCGAATCTTTTTCGCCATCAGCCTTCGACGTTCCTCAAGAAACTCATTGTATTCCGCCAGCTCTCGCGTCTTCATTCCCTCTGGAATGCAGCTCTCGGCTCAAGGTGCTTGCATCTGGATGCTAGCGAGCCAGGTCGCAGTCTCAGCGTCCTTGATCAGGATTGAAGTCGCCTTGAGCTTGGATCCTAGTATGTTCGGTTTCGACGGCACCGGTCGGCGATGGACTTGGCATTAGCTGAGCCCTTGCTTACGCGCGGGCTACTGCCTTGAGCGTTTTTGGAGTGCGGTAACTTGTTACCGCTCTTCGGCGTCGCGACTTGTCGCAACACACGGCTCTCGCGGCGCCAAGGGTCCCGCATATGAAGGCGGCGAGTCGCCGCACTCCAAAGCTTAGTGCGGACAAGGATGTCCGCGGACCGCACGCAGGATGCGTGCGCTCCCACGCGCCGGTTGCTCATGGTACAGAACCCGGAGCGGTAGCGACCGGATCATAGACTCAACTTGAACGTTAGCATTGCATCGCCGTTGCTTGAGGTGCTGAATCTATCGCCCGCTGAAGCGGGCTACTGATATTGGAAATGATCACGATCCCAGGGTAGCGCGCAACGCGCAACCCTGGGCTCTGTGATCGAACGCCTTTGGCGTTCTAATCTACCGAGCCCTTGCTTACGCGCGGGCTACTGCCTTGAGCGTTTTTGGAGTGCGGTAACTTGTTACCGCTTTTCTGCGTCGCGACACACGACTCTCGGGGCGCCAAAGGTCCCGCATACAAAGCGGCGACGAGTCGCCGCAGGCGCCCGCGAGTCAGACCGCAAAAGCAATCGGAGTTCCACGCCACGCGACCATCAACACACCTTTGGGACACTACTAACTTTTGTTGTTACAAGACGCCGTTGCGCTGTTATCCGACAAGTGAAGCGGACGGAAAGTGAGAAGCCGACCCAGCCGTGCCAAAGCTGCTCGATCAGGTCAGCACCATCATCCGCTTACGGCACTACAGCAGATCCTCAAGGAGCAACGGTAGGCTTGATCTCGCTTAGTCTGACTTGGCCCAAGCCAATAGAAAGGACAAATCGGGCTTTTTTCACAGAAGTGGATGCGAACGGTTTTGGCCGGGGGCGCTGGGCCATTGCCGGGGCAGACGCCCAGTGGGGAGGGAAAAGAGTTGGCTGGACAAGTGGTCAGGTTTGCTGGTCGAATAGGAGCGCTACCGTAGAACGTCTGGTGGCACTCCGTCCTTCGTGATTGCCACGGGTGTGATGAGTCCCTGCTCGTCGAAGCGCATTTCATCAATGCAAACGACTCGGTGGTTCCGGTCCGTCTCTCCCAGAGGTCTTCTGTGATACACGATGTACCATTTGCTGGAGCCGGGCGCATGCAGGACAGAATGATGACCCGCGCCGGTAGCGACCGACGCGTCCTGCTGGAGAATCTTTCCCACGCGAT
>WNGK01004998.1_pt1 | contig 32139 bp, 35 predicted proteins | sample 5400601 | NCBI WGS metagenome assembly WNGK01 (sample SAMN13153376, study PRJNA577476) | soil metagenome | isolation source: 60 cm soil or saprolite under Garry oak tree replicate 1 | place: USA:California | collected 2016-06-15 | reverse complement strand
CCTGCTCGCACAGTCCTGGCCGCTACCACCGTAGGGATCGTTGGAAAGGAGGGCCAGATAGTGCGTAAGGTTGGCCCTCCGGTCCTGGCCGCGGTGGTGGTTATTATGTTGCTCTTGGTTTGGGTGGTGTAGGATGTACGATTAGGCAGACAACTCGATCAGTCAGTTGAGTCTGACGTAACTCAGAAGATGTCTTCAACTATGTCACAGTAACTGTGACTGTCACCCGCTGACTCCCTCCATTGGAGTTGATAGTGATCGTAGCCGTGTACTTTTGCCCTGCGGTGAGACCCGTCGTGTTCGCCGTCACACTGATCGTCTGGGCCGCGCCACTAGGGTTGTTGAATCTCCACACTTGGCCTTGTATGAAGTAGGGAGCCAGCGCGTTGCCTCAACTATCGGCCCGGAATGGAGTTTCTCAGAGGTCGTTACTCTCTTACTCACGAGATGTGCAACGAAATGTTGAGGGGAAGAAGCGGGAAAGGAAAGGCTCGAGAAGGTGGAAAGCGAGGAGAATGGCAGGAAAGGGAGAAATACAGCCCTACCTGAGGATGGAGAAGGTACGACGAGACCACTCGGCCACCGCTGTGCCGAGTTGCATGCCTGTCATGAGGAACTCGTCTACAACCTCGTTGCACATCTCGTGGGATGAACCAAGTTATGTGAGAAAAACAACCATATGGAGTCGTTTGGCGAAAACACATTGACAAACACGACCTGGAAAAGTTATGCGAGAAAAAGAAACAGCAACGTTCTTCAACGATGCCGCTTTTCAGGCGGCTTGAGGAAATCCTCTGGAAAAGTTACATGAGAGAAACACGAAAAGTATTCTGAGAAACGTCAATACTTGAGGTGTAAAAGATATATTTACGGCGCAAATGGCCCAAAAATTGACGAATCGTCGTCATATTCCGTGATGGGAAATATATTGCCTCGGGAAGCGACGATAAGACAGTGCAAGTGTGGGATTCCACCAGTGGTAGCAACGTCTACACCTATACTGGTCATTCTGCCTCGGTAACTGCCGTGGCCTGGTCTCCCGACGGAAAACGCATTGCATCAGGAAGCGACGATAAGACAGTGCAGGTTTGGAGGAGTGCAGGATCATAACTCAGGTATGCTCTCTTGCCCACATCAGGAGAGGAAAAAGAGTTGCATCGTATGACGACCTCGTAGAGAAGAGAAAAACCCTCCTGTCAGCTCCTCTTTTGATAGAGGTTTCTTTCTTCTCTAAATAGAGCAAATTGCCTTGTGATAGATTTTCGCAGTGAGTAGGGATAGGTAGAGCCTCGCGGCCTTTCCCTCCCTCCAAACACAGCGTGCGACTTTCACCGCACTGCGCTTTCCAGTACTCGACATGACCTGCCTGGTCCTTGCGTTTGAGGGAGTGGACTTGGGTTACCCCATTGGGGCGCACCAGCTCAAGCACAGCACAACCTGTCGCATGGCAACCCCCACTGTGCTGGAGAACAAGATGCCATTACTTCAACCGTCATCTGCTTTCCTCAATCCATCCATTGTTCCTCTCGTCAAGTGTCTTTCCCTGGCGGACCTTCACCATGTCCTTCCCATTACAGGAAGGCGTTGGGCTACTACGCCGCCTCCGTCCGCTCTCCCGCCCGCTGGCATTCTCGCGGCTCTTACGAGCACTGGCGGTGTGAGCGTTCCCTGATTTCCCATCGAGAAGTGAGAGCAATCCGTAGCTGCCTGCTTTACGCCGGGCGGACGATGAAGTAGCGCTCATTGGACTAAGAACCCAATGAACCAGCCGCGATGCCATTTTGGCTAGAGGGTGTCAGCCATTTCCCTCTTCGGTAGTAACGACGCTTGCGCAGGTTTCTCTCGTCAGCATAGATCGCAGGGGTAGCCCGATGGCTCTTTCGGCTCGACCCATCCGGTACATTGTCAGTGGGCTTCCCACCCCCAGCAGTGCCACTGCCGGACGCAGGCCACTTACCCCTCGTACCACTACTCAAGTACGGCTCTTTGAGCAACTCCTCGATAAGCGAACAGGCGCACTCCTAGTCCTACCTCATATTAAGGAGGGATTGCATCGCCTCCTCATGAGAACAGTGTATGGCCTTCAAAAACGCCAACGGCCTACGTCTCGGGAGTGCGCAATTTTTTCCTATAGAGGTAGACACGAAGCAGGAACAGCACGAAGGAATAGGAACTATTGGTTATCTCTTGGTGGTGGAACAAGAGGGCTCTCTTCTTGTTCTAGCATGTCGATAAATGATCTGATAGGCTTCGCTGCCTTTTTTATATCTGTGAGGAGGTATGCGTCTCTTTTCCCTTCTATCTTTTCAAACCCCAGGTGTTTGACGAGCTTTTCGCCTTCGGGGGTTGCGGCTATGGCATACCATTTTTTGATATCGTATTGCCTGTCTAACGAGAGTGCCCATCTGATAGCGCTCCTAATGATAAAGTGCCCTCGTTCTCTATCCCGTTGCTTCTCCCCTGTATGGTGTATTGAGATACTTGGTATGTAGGCGGTGAGATTTTTATCCGACCACTTTCTTATTGCCCACGGTTCTATGTTCCGTTCTCGAATTCTTCCGTCTATGAGGGACTTAATTACATCTTCTGCGAGAGGTAGAATTGTTACTCCTCCTATCCTTTTGCCTCCCTCTCTTGCTGACATAAAGATGTCATCGTTTGTCTCGCGCCATTCTAATAGCCTGGCGTATGGTACGATATCTTCTACATCGTAGAGTCTGAAGTGATTTTGATAGCTTGCCCATAGTTCATTGTTGGTGGCAGGGCCAAATGTGAGCTTGGCTTTCTCCTTTGGCTTGAGGAGTCTTACGTGTGCATCGATGGCTTCTTTCGGGTATTTTCTTCCTCTTTTCTTTCCTTCCTCTATTTCGGTTGGGATCGTTCCATCCTCTGCTCTTCTGTTTAATGTTGCTTTGGATATGCCGAGCAGTCTCATGACTTCTTCTGGCTTGTAGTATCTCTCTTCCACTGCTTTTTCTCTCTTGGGTGAGGTTTGATGTTTGCTCATAGAGTCTTTGCTATTGTAAGCCTTTTGTCTCATCTTGTCCAGCGAGTCTTGAGTCTTGAGCGGTATTTGAGTCTTATTGACAAAATGAGTTTTAATGGCTATAATTGGTATATGAGTCTTGATTTGTGATTTGTGTGGTGTAGTGTCGAGACTGGTCACATCATTCAGAAAGGAGCGTCAGCGTTGATTGAGTACAGGGGTGAAACCTACCTCACAGCAACCGAAGTCGCAGAGCGTTTCAACATTTCCAGAGGAACGTGCTACAGCAATATCCTACAGCACATGAAAGCGTGCTACCTACCTGGGAGAAAGAACGCCATGTACCGTCAGTCGGAAGTTGAGCAGTTTTCGGAGGTTCGTATCGTTGTAGCGTGTCAGCAGAACGTGTCCATCGCCGCCAAGCAAGAACCACGCTCTGCCTAGCCCTTTGACCATTCAAACATGACCATGCAGGCTGTGATGAATCCTACCATCTGGCTTCGCATCGGTCAACCAGAACAAAGGTTTGTCTGTGAACAAACAGAAAGGTTTGACCACATGAGTAAACACCGCACTTCTGCAGAGTCGTTTGCAAACAGTCTTTGCCGCGATACCGGCCACGACTGGATGCTGACCACTGCCGCCAACTGGCGGGTGTGCAAACGCGAGCGCTGCCGCGCCTCAGAGCGCCTCGTTGATGGGCTGTGGGTCAGTAACGCCACACTCTACCGCTTTCACGACCCGGTCGTCGAGTACGGCAGGCGCGCGCGAGCCCCCAAACAAAGCGCGCTGTGGGAGCAGTGAGCCGGAGACGAGGAAAGGAGACTTTTACATGCAGGAAATGGGAGTGGTTCCCCACTCGTTCAACAGCAGTGTCCAGTACCCGCACACGCGACAGCCGGAGCTTCCCGGCCAGGTGCAGGGGGTTTACATCACCCTGCATCCCGATGCCCGCTTCGCCATCCTGGACAAGATCACCGGGTGGTTCGAGGGGCGTCCTGAGATCGAGCTGGTGGATAGCGGCCTCTCCGACAAAGCGGGACTGGGCTACATCATCCTGGAATGGGTTGAGCGCGAGATCGATCCACTCTTCCTGGCCATCTTGCGCGACGAGGAGATCGTCGCTGACTACACCGTCTATATTCGCGATCGAGAGGAGGTCTACTAACATCATGGCAAGTATGCGTCATATCGCCTCAAACGTGGTGACGAATTCCAGGCGCGCCAACAGCCCGATCCCGGTGCTGCTCGTGGGATGCGCGCTGCTGCTCTTCTGGATGCTGGCCAGCACGCTGCAAATCCAGACCAGCGAAGCCTTCATCCTGCGCGGGCCTGCCGTGACCCTGGCACCCAACTGGGGCATTCTGCGCCAACCGCTTGATCTTCTTCAAGGACGCCTGAGCACCGACATGGCCAAAGCCAGCATGTGGGGATGGGGCATCGAGTTGATCTACCTGGTGTGCATCGTGGGCTACGAGGTGGCCCATGAAAGCGTGCGCGCCACCAATCGCCATCTCGCTTCCTGGTTTCGTACCGGCGTGGTGGCCCTCATCGCCTTTGACGCCTATACCGATGTCCAGTACGGGCAACTGGCTTCCGGCTTCTGGGGGCAGGTGGCCTTCGCGCTGGTCACGGCCTTCATTGTGGCCTTCTTCGGCATCATCGGCGTGCGCCTGATCGAATACGGACTCACCGAGTGGAGCCGCTAAGCAAGAAGGAAGAAAGGGAGGGAACCCCCCATGAACGACGAACAGCCACGTGAAGCACAGCCTGAAGACAAGCAGCCCGTTCCCCTGGTACAATCCCTCGGCTTTGGGGCGGGCACCTTTCTGGCGGCTGGCATGGTTGACCTGCTGGCGCATTTAGGGCCGACGGGCTTCGTGGTCGGGGGCATCGCGGCCTACGTCGCCTCCCGACACGGTCCCCAGCTCTACGAGCAGGTGCGGGAGGCGCTTCCCTCCCCGCCTGCGGTATCCAGGCAGCCAGGGAAAGCACGTCCACCACAGCGGCGCGCAGGCGGGAGAAGCTTCCTCGATCGCGCGCTGGGACGGTTTCCAGAGGACGACTCGCTCGCAGAGGAAAGCGAGCCAAACGACGCCGACTGGCCACCTGATGAGGAAGACGAGCAGTGGAGGCGGCGTTCCTCTTCCCATGCCAGGGAGGTGCGCGACCTGGCGGGCAAGGCCGTCTTCATCTGCGGCATCCGTCGGCAGGGAAAAACGACCCTGGGCGCGCTGCTGGCGGAGCAGTTAGGCAGACACTACCTTCCCTTGTTCATCCCTTGCCTGGAGGGGGACTATCTGAGTTTGGCCGAGGTGCTGCCGCGCGCCGTGATCGCCGGTCATTCTCGCTCTGGCAAGCAGTACCAGGCCTCTGAGTTCGCCGCCCTGGACAGCGTGCAAGCGGCGCATCAGTTAGGCTACGACATCTTCGAGCGGGGCTACCAGGTCGTGCTCGATCTGTCCTCCTATGCGACCCTCGACCAGGGGGTCGCCATCCAGATCAACATCATTCGCGGCCTGTTCTACTGGGCAAACACGCATGCTGACAAGCGCGTGCCCTGCCACGTGTTTCTCGACGAAGCGCAGCGCTACCTGCCGCAAACGCTCTCCGATTCGGTCATCCTGGACAGGGCGTTACTGGCAGAGCTGCTGCGCTGCTACATGGATATCATCGCCATTGGCGGCAAGCGCGGCCTCGCCCCGGTCATCCTGACCCAACGCTTCGCGCAGGTCAACAATAAGATCATGGCCCAGTCGGAAGTCTTTTTCCTCCTGCGGCAGACCCATGATACCGACCTCAAACGCTGCATGGAGTACGTGCGGGAGGAGATCGCGACCAAAGAGCACATAGCGCAGTTCCGCCCTGGGCAAGGCGTCTACATCGCCTCAGATGGCAGCCAGCTCGTGACCCAGTTCCACGAGCGGGAGTCATCGGGCAAGCGTTCCTCGACCCCCCAGGCGGAAGCGGCCTATCGCTATGCCAGCATGCCCATGTACCGACCGGAGAGGGCGGCCGTACCCTCAGCCGACCACTCGATGAGGCGCGTCACGACCCCGCCAGTCCAGCCCGCCACACCGGAGCCTGGACAGGAGGCTGTCCAGGCGGAGCCAACGTTACTAGAGCGTGCCATCAAAGCCTACGACCAGGGATACACCACCGGCCCGAAATTGGCGGCAGCATTGGGGATTACCCCCTGGCAAGTCCGGCAGGTGTTGGAAGAGGTGAAGATGGCAAAAGGCATCAAATAGTGTGCGCGTGCGTGCGTGTGTGGCATGTGGGAGCCTCTGACACGCTCAAAAGTGCGAACACCACCGCGCACGCGCACGCACACAAAGGAGTAGGAGCGATGACAACTACCACACCACCGCAGCCTCGATCGGCAGCCAGTTGGAAAGAAACCGCCCTGGCGAAATCGGAGATGATCACGGACGCCTGGGAAGTCACCAAGACCTATGCTGGTCGCATTGCGGAATGGGTCTTGTTCGGCTGCATGATTATGAACATCATTCAGATCCTGCCTGGCGTCGCGCTCTGGCCGTCGGTCAGCAATATCGTGCTGGGTACCCAGGTGGTGATGCTGGACGTGGGCGGCTTCAGCTTAGCGAGCATGGGCGATCAGGCACGCCAGCAGGGGGACGAACGAGCCGCCCGCCGCGCCTCCGTCACAGGCGCATTGCTCATCGGCATCATGATACTGACGCTCCTCTTGGTCTCTATCGGCCTCCTGTGGCCTGCTGCCACAAGTTACACGAGCACGGCGGAAAAGGGCCTCATCCTGGTACGGGTGATTATGACGGTCATCTACGGCCACGTCATTCACGGCCTGCGTCGGGTAGGGACACAGAGAGAGCACGCCGCGTTGACCGAACACTTCACCGAACAACTTGAGCGCAAGTTCGGTGAACATCCAACCCACAGCGAACATGCGCATCTCACCGAAACCGTGCAGGCACATACCCAAACGCTTGCAGAACTGGCAGCGCTTCCTGGCTTGTTCGAGCGGCTACAGCAAGCGATACAAACGCAGGTACACACAGTCGTGCAGCAAGAGATGAAAGCGGCAATGGAATCCAACACCGACCCACGCCGAAAGTCGGTACCGCATACCGAAAGACCGAAACTTTCGGTCGTGGAAGCAAACAGCGAACACCAGACACCGAAAGAGCGAACGCGCAGAGCCAACAGTACCGAAAGCGATAAAGGGGCGTTCGTTCGGCAGTGTCTTACCGAAACACCGAACATGCGCAATACCGACATTCAGCGCAAGGCAGCCGAACAGGGCATCACCATTTCGCCCGCCCACATCAGCGAAATTCGGAAAGCGTTCTTGGGAGAGCAAACCGCCTAGCCCAAAGAGAGCGCCGACTCGTTACCGTCCAACAGCAGATGAAAAAGAATGTATGAGTAGCAGTATGAGAAATAGAAGCAAGAGGTGAGCCGCATGCAGTTAGTTGAGCAACACGTCATCGACAAGCGTGACCCGCGCTACGCCGCCATTGATGCTGCCGCCTTTGCCTCCAAGAACCTGTACAACGCCGCACTGTACGAGCTGCGGCAGGCCTTCATCCACCAGGGGCGCTTCCTCTCCTACAACCAGCTGGACAAGCTCATGCAGTCCCACGAGGCGTACCAGGCGCTTCCGGCCAAAGTCGCGCAGTGGGTGCTCAAGGGACTGGTCACCAACTGGAAGTCCTTCCGCGAGGCGTGGGAGAGCTACCGGTGGGACCCCTCCAAATTCCTGGGACGCCCACAACTCCCCAGGTACAAGCACAAGAGCGAGGGGCGTAATCTCCTGGTGTACACCATCCAGGCACTGGGCAAGCGCGGCTTACAGCATGGCCTCATCCGGCCCTCCATGCTCGCCATTGAGGTCAAGACTAAGCATGCAGAGAGCATCGATCAAGTGCGCATTGTCCCCCGAAAAGGCTTCTACGTGGTGGAAGTGGTCTACGAGCAAGCCCCAAAGCAAGCCCCCGTCAACCCTGCCTACTACGCTGGCATAGACATTGGTCTGAACAACCTGGCAGCGCTAGCCTCAAACAAACCAGGGTTCTCCCCTGTAGTCGTTAACGGGCGTCCAGTCAAGTCCACCAACCAGTTCTACAACAAGCGCAGAGCAGAGCTACAGCACAAGCTTGGGCACATCGGCACCACCGCGCGCATGGAACGCATCACCACCAAGCGCAACCGCCGCGTTGACCACTACCTGCATACCGCTAGCCGCAAGGTCATCGACCTGCTGGTGAAAGAGGGCATAGGTACGCTAGTCATCGGCAAAAACGATGGGTGGAAGCAGGAAATAGAGATGGGCAAGCGCAATAACCAGAACTTTGTGCAAATCCCGCATGCCCGTTTTATCCAGATGCTCACCTACAAGGCCGAACTGGTCGGCATCACCGTGTTCATCACAGAAGAGTCCTACACGAGCAAGGCGAGCTTCCTTGATCGTGACCCGCTGCCTGTCCGTGACCCAAACGATGACACCAGGCACACCTTTAGCGGCAAACGAGTCAAGCGCGGGTTATACTGCGCTTCTGGGAATCGGTACATCAATGCCGACGTAAACGGCGCGTACAACATTGTGCGTAAAGTAGCACCTGATGCCTTCGGGTCGGAGGGTGTAGAGGATGGCAGGATAACTTCCTATGTAGTCCATCCAGCAAGGATGACCCTTGCGAAACCGAGAATGATAGCGGTACAATGAAACGCTAGGGTTCTCGGAACTATAAGGGGAAGAGTATGACCACGACCGATCGCAAAGTTCGCATTCTTTGCGTAGAAGATGATCCACAGATGCGCACCTTTCTGCTGGCGCAGTTGAGAGCGAGGGGGCACCAGGTGCAGGCCGTGCGCGATGGCGCGCAGGCCATCGACCAGGCGGCCATCTTTGAACCAGAACTGGTGCTGCTCGACCTTGCCTTGCCGACACTGGATGGGTTAGCCTTTTTACGACGATTGCGCGAGTGGAGTAAGGCGCCTGTGATCGTGCTTTCGGCACGAGACGAGGAGTCGGTCAAGATTAAGGCGCTTGACGCAGGCGCGGACGATTACCTGACCAAACCATTTAGCCTGAACGAATTATTGGCGCGGGTACGAGCAGCCATGCGCCGCGCGGATGAAGTAGCGCGCCTGCGCAGCGGCGCGGCGGGGGGAGATAACTCACGCCCCGTCTATCGCTGCGGTGGCCCCAACGGCCTGGTGGTTGATTTCGCGCACCGGCTGGTACGCTCCGGCGGCAACGAGGTGCATCTGACTCCCACCGAATACGATCTGCTCAGCGAACTCACCCACAATCCCGGAAAGGTCTTGACCCACCGGGAACTCCTCCAGCGCGTCTGGGGGCCGGACTATAGCGGGGAGAACACCTACCTGCGCACCTTCATCCGCCACCTGCGGCGCAAGCTCGAACCAGACCCGGCGCAGCCGCGCTTCCTGCGCAACGAACTGGGCGTCGGCTATTATGTGCCCCTGCCGGATGCAGAAGAAGCATAGTACATCCGGCAGAAATCCCCACAACAAGCGGCGGCTTTTTTTCTTCCCCTTGACTATTGGGAAAAAAACGCTAAAATCTCTATAGATTATCTTATAATCATAAGATTTTGAGATTTATCCGCATACATCACACCAAATAAATAAAGAAGGAAACGAAAGAATGACGCCGCACACTGGAGCAGCGCGTTTTCTTGCTGCTTGCTACCGCCGACAGCCCGACGCCACTCCCATCTGGTTCATGCGCCAGGCCGGTCGCTGCCTCGCCCAGTATCGTGAGCTACGCAAACGCTACGACATCCTGACTATGGCAAAGACGCCCGATCTCTGCACCCAGGTGACACTGATGCCTGTTGAGCAGTTTGGGGTAGATGCAGCCGTGCTCTACGCCGATATCATGCTGCCGTTGGAGGGTATGGGCATCTCATTTGAGATTGAGCCGGAGATCGGCCCCATCATCCACAATCCGGTGCGCTCGATGCGAGACGTGGAAGCCCTGCGCATTCTCGACGCCGAGGAGTCCACCCCCTATGTGATGGAAGCCATCCGGCTCGTACACCGTGAACTGGAAGGGAAACAGGCCGTGATTGGATTTTCCGGCGCGCCGTTCACACTCGCCTGCTATATGATCGAAGGCCGCCCTTCGCGCGATTATGGCATCGCCAAGTCGCTCATGTATGGGCAGCCGGAGGTGTGGGATGCCCTCATGCATAAGCTGACCGAGGTCGTCACTGGCTACCTGCTGGCGCAGATCGAGGCGGGGGTTGACGCCGTGCAGCTCTTCGACAGCTGGGTCGGTTCGCTTGGCCCCAGCGCCTACAAACGCTTCGTGCAGCCCTATTCGCAGCGCATCTTCGAGGCGATCAAGCAGGCTGATATTCCCTCTATTCACTTTGGCACGGGTACCGCCAGCCTGTTAGAGTTGATGGCCGACGCTGGCGGCGATGTAATCAGCGTCGATTGGCGCGTTGACCTGGACGAGGCCTGGGCACGTATCGGCTACGACCGGGGCATCCAGGGCAACCTCGACCCGACACTGCTGCTGACCTCCTGGGATACGATCGCGCAAGGCATGCTCGATGTGCTGCGGCGCGCCAATAATCGCCCTGGACATATCTTTAACCTGGGACATGGCGTGCTGGCTCCCACCGACCCGGACATGCTGCGCCGACTGGTTGAAGCTGTTCACGAAATAACGGCAAGAAGATAGGGGTACAGCAGAGTTATGAAGGATATCAGAACAACGAACACTTCCCATGTAGGGGTCATTTTAATGACCTATGGTTCGCCAGCTACCCTTGATGATATTCCCACCTATCTCAAAAATGTGCGCGGTGGGCGCCCTGCCGACGATGCGTTAATTACCGAGTTCCAACGGCGCTATCGCCTGATCGGAGGCTCACCGCTCCTGCACATCACGCGCGAGCAGGCCGCGGCGCTGCAAGAGGAATTGAACCAGCAGCATCCTGGTGGCCCGGAGTTTCATGTCGTGGCCGGTATGCGTTTCGCGCCGCCTTTTATTGCTGATAGTGTGCCCGAAGCTGCTGTTGGAGCGCAGCAGTTGATCGGCGTGATTATGTCGCCGCAGTACTCCCCGATTATCATGAGCGGCTACGTCCGCACCCTGGAGGACGCCGTTGAGGATCTGCAGCGAAATGATCTCGAACTACGGATTGCGGGCGATTGGCACCTGGAGCCGCTCTTCTTACAGGCATTGGCAGAACGGGTGCAGCAGGCGCTCGAGCGCTTCCCGGCTGATGTGCGCGAGCAAGTTCCCGTGTTGTTGACGGCGCACAGCATGCCGAAGCGCGTAGTAGAGAAGGAGCCGGATTACATTCAAAATCTGAAAGAGACCGCTGCTGCTGTGGCCGAGCTGGTGGGACTTCCGCCTGAGCGCTGGATGTTCTGTTACCAGAGCGCGGGCCACACGCCGGAGGAATGGCTCAAGCCGGACTTCGCGGATGTGATGCCCGAACTGCGCGCGGCTGGAAACACCCATGTCTTGATTGCTCCCGTGCAGTTCCTGGCCGACCATCTTGAGATTCTCTACGACATTGAGATCGCCGCTCGCGAACAGGCGGAGTCGGTTGGCATGCAGTTCGCTCGCACCGAATCGCTCAACACCTCGCCGCTCTTCATCAAAGCGTTGGCGGCGGTTGTACAAAAGACGATGGAATGAGAATTGTATGCAAATTGTCGTTGCTGGAATCGATCACACCACCGCGCCGATTGCTCTGCGTGAACGGCTCGCCTTTTCACCTTCTCAGATACCGCAGGTACTCGAGGCGGCACGACGCGTAGCGCATGAGAACGTCCTGCTCTCCACATGTAACCGGCTGGAGTGGTATGCTGTCGGCTCGGCGGAATGGGACCGGATGACGCTGCTCGCTATGTTGAGCGAGGCCAGCCAGATTGAGCTTGAAGAGCTGCAAGCCCACTCCTACTACTTTACTCATGAAGAAGCAGAAAGGCATCTCTTTGAAGTTGCCTGTGGGCTGCAATCCCTCGTGCTGGGTGAGGTACAGATCCAGGGGCAGGTCGCAGAGGCGCTTGAACTTGCCCATAGGGGCAACACTGCCGGACCAATCACCTCGGCGTTGTTTCGCGCCGCGCTGGTGGCGGGCAAGCGCGCTCGCAGCGAGACGGGTATCAGTCGCAGCGCGGCATCCGTCAGTCACGTCGCGGTACAACTGGCGCGGCAGCTCTTTCCCAGGCTCAATGAGGCCAATGTCTTGCTGATAGGGTCCGGGCAGATGAGCGAACTGGCGGCGCGCATTCTCTGTGATAATGGCGCGCGGCGGCTCCTCATCATGAATCGCACGCAGGATCACGCCATCGACCTGGCGCAGCGTTTTGGAGCGGAGCATCGCTCTTTTGGGGAACTTGCCGACGCCCTGGTTGAGGCCGACGTGGTACTCAGTTCTACCAGCGCCCCTCACGCCATTATCACCGGCGATTTCATGCAAAGGGTCATGGAACAGCGCGCAGGACGCCCGTTGCTGCTGATCGACATCGCGCTCCCACGTGACATTGATCCTGCTGTCGCCGCCTTGCCGGGGGTACATCTCTATAACCTGGATGATCTGCAAGCCGGGGTGAGCCAGGGCATCGAAATGCGCATGCAGGAAGTCGAGCACGTGCAGTCGATCATCGCCGAAGAGCTGAGCGCGTTTGAGCGCTGGTTACGCTCTCTCAGCGTCGTCGATACGATCAGCGACCTGCGCCAGCGCGTTGAAGCATTGCGGCAGCAGGAACTGTTGCGTACCACGCGGCAACTGACTTCCGCGCTTTCCGAACGCGAAGCCGCTGCCATTCAAGAACTGACTACCCGGCTGGTAAATAAACTGTTGCATACACCCACCCTCCGCCTGAAGGAAGCGGCGGCGGCGGGCCAGGGGCACGTGTATGCTGAAGCCTTACGATACTTGTTTGATTTGGAAGTACAAATTGATGAAGCGCATAACGATAGGGACACGGGCCAGCAAGCTGGCGATGATCCAGACACACGAAGTGATCACGCGACTGCAAAAGCACTGGCCCGACATAGAGATAACCATTGAGCAGATTCGCACCCGGGGCGACCATATTCTCGATGTGCCTTTGACGCAAATTGGCGGCGATGGCGTCTTCGTGACCGAAATCGAACACGCCCTGCACGCTGGACGCATCGACCTGGCGGTACACAGCCTGAAAGATTTGCCTACTACCCAGCCCGATGATTTACGTGTCGTGGTGATTGGTCCGCGCGAGGATGTACGAGATGTGATTGTGTGGAATGATGAGGTGCATTCATCGCTCCGGCTTAATGGCATCGCCAGGGGAACAGGTAATCAGGAAACTGCCAGTCCATCTCAAGGTCATCCCCTGCGCATCGGCACGTGTAGCCTGCGGCGCACGGCACAAATACTGGCGCGCAGGCCCGATGCACAGATTTTGCCGCTGCGGGGAAATGTTGATACGCGGTTACGTAAGCTAGATGCCGGTGAGTACGATGGAATCGTGCTGGCAGCTGCCGGACTGCATAGGCTGGAGATGCAGGAACGACTCGCAGGTCGTATCACTTATCTCCCAATCGATGTGATGATGCCCGCGCCGGGACAAGCCGCGCTGGGCCTGGAGATACGAGATCAGTCCGAGATGCATACACTCGTTGCCCCACTGAAGGACCTGGCAGCGACGGCGGCCACGAGCGCTGAGCGCGCCTTCATGCTGCGGCTGGGAGCCGGTTGCTACCTGCCCGTTGCCGCGTATGGAGAGATTGTGGATGAAATGCTGACTGTGCAGGGACTTGTGATTAGCCTGGATGGACGACGCCAGGTACGGGTGCGTCAAAGCATCTCCTGGAGACGCGGGGCCAACATCGAACTGGCTGAACAACTGGGAATAAGACTGGCTGAGCAGTTACCCCTGCAGGGCAAGCGCATCCTGGTGACGCGCACGCGCCAACAGGCCAGCGCGCTGAGCGAACGCTTAAGGGCGTCAGGGGCGATACCAGTAGAATTTCCCACAATTTCCATCGCTCCCCCACTGGATTTGGCTCCGCTCGACAGCGCCTTGAGACGGCTTTGTACACCGTCGCCAGAGCCTTTCTACACCTGGCTGGTATTTACCAGCGTCAACGGCGTGAATTTTTGCTTTGAGCGCCTCAGCAGTCTGGGATTTGATGTCATGGCTATAAGAAGGATGCGCGTGGCGGCGATTGGTCCTGCTACGGCGGCTGCCCTGGCGCGCTATGGCTTAAGCGCTGACATGGTGCCGGATGAATATATAGCGGAGGGAGTTGCCGGCGCGCTGATTGAAGATGCCCGGCAGCGTGGAGAGACGTTGGAGGGGAAGCGCATATTGCTGGCGCGCGCTGCCGAAGCTCGTAAGGTCTTGATTACTGACTTAGAACGGGCAGGCGCCCTGGTGGACGAAGTAGCCGCTTACCGCACCGTCGCTGTCGCAAGAGATGATGAGCAGGGGCGCGAGGTGCTGCGATTGTTGGAAGCTCATCAGCTTGATGTGTTAACCTTCACCAGTTCCTCTACGGTGCGCAACTTTATGCAATGGCTTAATGATTGCAAAGCGGGCGGTACGGGTTCATATACAGACCTGGTAACGCGCAATCCGCAATGCAAAATTGCTTCTATTGGTCCCATCACCTCGCAGACCGCGCGGGAACTTGGCCTGGATGTGCACATCGAGGCGAGCGAGTTTACCATCGACGGTCTTGTCGAGGCAATTGTTCAACACGAGGAGAAAACATGGCAGAACAAACGGTAGTGACACAGGCGGAGCAGGCAGAAGCGCCGGCTAAACCACAGCAGCCCCGCCAGTTGGTACGTTTCACCTTCTACAAACTTGATGCGCAGTGGTATCTGCTCCCTGGCGAGACGCGCCAGCAGGGGAAGCAAGAACTTCTCGACATCTTTGCCGAATTCGAGCAGCATTCGTTGATACGCAGCTACGGCCTGTATGGACTGCGTTCGGACTGCGACTTGATGCTGTGGCAGGCCACTTATGACATGAATGACTTGCAAGGACTCAGCAGCCGCATCCGGCGCAGCACGATGGGACCGTACTTGCGCGAGACACATGCATTCCTTTCGATGACGAAACGTTCCGTCTACGTCGGGAAGCATGCCAGGGGCGCGTCCGACCCGCGCCTGGTGATTACGCTCGAAGACAAAAAGTATCTCTTTGTCTACCCGTTCGTGAAGACCCGCGCCTGGTATGCCCTGCCCCTGGATGAGCGCAAACGCATGATGAACGAGCATATTCGCATTGGCATCACCTATCCCTCGGTGAAGCTCAATACGACCTACTCTTTCGGCCTGGATGACCAGGAATTCGTCGTTGCCTTCGAGTCGGACAGTGTCAACGACTTCCTCGATCTGGTGCAGGAACTGCGTGAGACCGAGGCCAGCCGCTATACGCTGCGCGACACCCCCATGTTTACCTGTGTCGCACAACCGCTGCCTGAAATATTGGAAGCTATCGGGGCGTAGCCACACGCCACTCCCAGGGCGGAGGCAAGCCCCGCCCCTACCCTATACGAAGTTGCGTATCCACGATTTGTGGTGGAACTGGACCTGGAGGACCATGTCATGGATAATCCAAGTAATATAAATCGAAGCCTGAAGCTGTCACGGTCGCGAGCCCTATATGCGGAGGCGCAGAAACTCCTGCCGGGGGGCGTCAATAGTCCCGTGCGGGCCTTTCGCGCCGTGGGAGGCGAGCCGGTCTTTATCGATCACGCTCATGGCCCATATCTGTACGATGTGGATGGAAATCGCTACCTCGATTATGTACAGTCGTGGGGGCCGGTGATCCTGGGCCACGCCCATCCGGCGGTGGTACAGGCGGTGGTGCAGGCCAGTATGCGCGGCTTCAGCTTCGGCGCGCCGACGCAGGCCGAGAGCGAACTGGCAAAGTTGGTGATCGAGAGCGTGCCATCGATTGAAATGGTGCGCTTCGTCAATTCAGGCACCGAGGCGACGATGAGCGCGTTACGCCTGGCACGAGCCTACACCGGACGCCATAAGATACTCAAGTTTAGCGGCTGCTATCACGGCCACGCGGATATGCTGCTGGTGCAGGCAGGCTCCGGCGTTGCGACGATGTCGCTGCCCGACAGTCCCGGCGTGCCTCCCGATGCCGCGAAGGACACGCTGATTGCCCCATATAACGATAGCGATGCTGTAGAGCAACTCTTTCGCGCCTACCCCCATCAGATTGCCGCCATCATCGTTGAGCCGGTCGCAGCGAATATGGGGCTGGTGCTGCCACTGCCGGGCTTCCTGGAAAAACTGCGCGCATTGGCCGATGAGTACGGGGCGCTCTTGATCTTCGATGAAGTGATAACCGGCTTCCGCGTAGCGCTGGGTGGTATGCAGCAGCGCACAGGGATTATGCCGGATCTGACCTGCCTGGGCAAGATTCTCGGCGGCGGTCTGCCCGTGGGGGCCTATGGCGGGCGACGCGAGATTCTGGAGTGGGTTGCCCCCCTGGGGCCGGTGTACCAGGCGGGGACGCTCTCAGGCAACCCCCTGGCGATGGCTGCCGGTATCGCGACACTGACCGAGCTGCGCAAGCCGGGGCGGTATGAGGAGCTTGAACGTAAAGGGCAGATGCTTGGCGAAGGCATCACGCGCGCCATACACGAGGAAGGGGGCGCGGTGCAATTTGCACGCCTCGGCTCCATGTTCGGCCTGTTCTTCACCGCGCAGCACGTGATCGATTATGCAAGCGCTAAAACCTCAAATACGGCCCGCTACGCCCGTTTCTTCTGGAACATGCTGGCACGAGGCGTATACCTGCCCCCATCCCAATTTGAGACCTGTTTCATCTCGCTGGCGCTGGACGATGGTATGCTTGAAGAAACTGGAAAAAACATCGCGGTAGCATTGCGGGAATCGCTGGAATGATATGGAAGGAGCATCACCATGACCAATTTCCCCACCGTGCGCATGCGGCGCACACGACAGAATGAGAAACTACGCGGCCTGGTGCGAGAGACGCACCTTGAGGTCTCGCAGCTCATCTACCCACTGTTCATAGCTGAAGGGCTGGACAGGCCCCGCGAGGTTCCCTCGATGCCGGGGATCATGCAGTGGCCGCTAGAACACCTGGGGCGGGAAGCAGAACGCATTGCCAGCCTGGGCATTCCGGCGGTGCTGCTCTTTGGCATCCCCAATGAGAAGGATGAGGTCGGGTCACAGGCGTACCATCCACATGGGATTATTCAGGAAGCGATACGCCGCCTGAAGGCCGAGACACCGGACTTGCTGGTAATCACCGATGTGTGCCTGTGCGAGTATACCAGTCACGGGCACTGCGGCGTCATCTTTCAGGGCGGCGTAGAAAACGATGAGTCACTGAAGCTGCTGGCGCAGATGTCCCTCTCTCACGTCGAGGCAGGCGCAGATATTGTGGCTCCGTCGGATATGATGGATGGCCGGGTTGGAGCAATTCGCCGCCAACGTGCGCGAGGCGCTGCGCGAAATCGACCTGGATATCGCGGAGGGGGCCGATATTGTGATGGTTAAGCCCGCGATGGCCTACATGGATGTGATTCGCCAGGTACGCGACCACTGCGATCTGCCCATTGCTGCCTATAATGTGAGTGGCGAGTTTGCGATGATCAAGGCTGCCGCCCAGAATGGCTGGATAGACGAGCGCCGCGTGACGATGGAGGTACTGACGGGGATACGTAGGGCGGGGGCGGATATGATTATTACGTATTTCGCGCCGGAGGCGGCCTCCTGGTTGAAGGAAAAATAGCGAGCCTGGCGTGGCTTCTCTGGCTCATTGAGGGGGATAGGCTTTAGCAAGGATTCTAGAGCTTATCCCCTTCTACAATGTCTCCGGCGCGGCCTTGAAGCGCAGCATTTTAAATAATATCTATTTAGTATCTGCCAAGAGTTTTGGTTAACCTAAGCGACGGTCGCCCCCATCGCTTAGGTTAACCCTAATTTTGTGTAAAAAGCAAATTTGGGAGTAAAACTGAACCATATGAACTGCATCTCCTCATTTTTGCTATTCTATGCTGTCCTTAGCTTTTTCTTCGTCGCTTCCTTCAGCATAGATATGAGGACGCACGCCGATTCTATCTGCAATGACCTGGTGTACGGCAAGTAAATCATCAACGGCCCTATACACCTCTGCATCGCCGGTATAGGCTAAGAGGGCGAGGATAACCTGTGTTAGTATAGTGTTTGCGTGATGATATGCTTGAACATCGTCTTTTGGGTGTGTGACTAACGTGTCCATTTCGCTGACGCTGTTGAGGATAATACGCTTGCTTGCTTCTTTATCTGGTTGGTTCATGTTGAGTACTCCAAGTCCTGAACTTTCCGGTCGAAAAACAAAGCACTCACCTGGTGGTCAAGTGAGTGCTTTGGGAAACTAAGAAAGAACTGGCAGGTCTTCTCGGCTGTCTCTCCTTAGCTCCTACAAGATTCTACGCCGACGTGAACCGCTTCTTGAGATGGCGCGCAGGAGGAAAATCAGGATACAGGCGCCGATAAAGGCAACGATGATGCTTCCAAGCAGGCCTCCTCCTGAACTTACGCCGAGGAGGCTGAAGAGCCAGCCACCAATGAAAGCGCCGATCAGGCCTACGACAATATCGCCGACTATCCCATAACCGCCTCCACGCATTACAACGCTGGCAAGGAAGCCAGCGATCAAACCTACGATCAGCCACCATATGAGGCTTTCAAGACTAATATCTGCTAGCACTATAGTTGCAACTGTCATCAGGAACGTGCTCCTTTCTTTTTTACACCTCGATACTATTGTTCTCGATACAAATTATTCCTGTTCTGAAGCTTCTTTACAGGGTTTCACCAGGATACCTTGTTATCTATACCGTAATCAAAAGCGGATGATACTACAAGTGAACAATAAAAACGCTAAGTAATTCTTAAGGCAAAGTGACACTATTTTCACGATAATTTCACAATAATGAAGATTTCTTCACATCTTTATCACCCTCCTTGGTGTACACTTGCTCGTAGAGAGTAGGATTCTCTCAACACCGCACCGGCGGTGATACCGCAACACAACTCAATCTTTGCGGAAGCAGGATGTCAGTCATGCGAGACAGAGACGCTGCAAAAAACACTCAGCCGGGAGGCGGGAATAGTACATTCAGTGAAACCACAATGGGTGGCACGGAGCTTGCTGGGCAATCTTTGCAACCACGAGTAGAGGAAGCACGCACTCTGCGAAGAATACTCTTAGTCGAGGATGATGCCTCTCTCGCCAGGTTAGAAGCCGGCATCCTGGCTGCACGCGGTTACGCGGTGGCAATAGCAAATAGTGGAGAGTTGGCGATTACCACGCTCCACCAGGCCATTCCAGATCTGGTATTGCTGGACCTTGATCTCTCCGGCGCCATTACCGGGTGGGACGTGTTAAGGGATCTGCGCAGTTATTCAAGCGCGCCGGTATTACTGACTAGCTCGGAATCGGCAGTTCGGAGGCATATTCGTACTCAGGGAGAACCCAGGTCAACCCTGGACCATCTCCCGAAACCGTATCCTATGCAGGCACTTCTCAAGCGCATCGAACGTATGTTGGCGATTATGCCTTAGTAGCTGTATTCAGCGAGTTAAGGAGGATGATATGGACCGCAAGGAAGACCGTGAAATTCTGCGTAGAGGAGGATTTGCCGAGGGTGAGATGAAACGTTTGAGCCAGCTTCGTAAGGATCACAATGAGCGAGAGCGACTTCAGGCTCTTGCTGACCATCGACGCCTGGAATTTGTACGCTGGCTGGTAAATACCGGGAAATTGACTGAACAGGTTGCATCATAAATCAGCGGAGATTGCACTTTTCTATAATCTGGACACGCCATCGGTGAAGATGGTATAGTTAAGAGTGCGCGAGAAGCCGGAAATATAACAAAAAGAAAAGAGGAGTGCCACGAGCAATGACGCCCGTGGCACTCCTCTTTGCAAACCCAGGTCCGGAATACTGCTCTCTCACAGCCCTGAAATGTTGGGTGAACTGAGCAGGCGATTCAAAAATTGGCTGGCAACGCGCTGGTCAACACGTTTTCCTATGCGAGCAAGCAAGACATTGGCGGGTTCCATGCTAATATTCGGTTCAGTCGTGGGGTATTCGACAAAACCCCTGGCCCCAAACAAGCGGATAATCATCTCACGGTAGCGATAGACGTTTAAACCCAGGCCCTCGGTATCCCAGTGCCAGGATAATCCCAGGGCGAAGAGAATCATATCTTCCAGCGCATCGAGTTCAAGCGCGAAGCTCAGCAGTTGACTTGCTACGCCAAAGCCGCGCCAGTTTGAACTGACCTCGATGGCAACTTCGTAGACGTTTTCCAGGCCTTCCCACCACTCATCACCTGGTGCCAGCGTTACTTCACCAACGATAACGCCCTCCGGCGTATGGGCGATAGCCAGCGCGCAATCTGGCCGTCTGGCAATGCTCATGAGCAGTTGATGCTCACGCTCGGGCAGGCGCGCAAAGGCATGCATTCCTTTATCGACGACCAGGCGCTCCACCATGGAAGGAGGGCAGAAGTCGCGCAACAACAAGGTGCCCACCTGGGTTTCAAGCATCTTACTGCGCGACGGAGTAGCCGAACCCTGCAAATGCAACAAGTCGAACAGACCAGCAAGCGGCGATTGACGCTGCGCCGCTGGAAAGGCCTGGCGCACGGATGGAGGCACGAGCCGGGAAAACAGAGAGGGAGGAAGACTTACCCATCACCTGCTGCGCGGTTAGTTCCTGTTGTTCCACACTTTCCCACATAGGTCGCCAGTGTTCGATCCATGCATCCGGCAAACGCTCTGGCAGGGGCTGCTCCGACATTTCTGACCAGAGCATGCTCCAGGCGCGCGGCACCACGCGATACAGGTCATACCCGCCACCGCCCAATGCGACCCAGCGCCCCTGGCAATAGGTATGAGCAAGCTGATGTGCCGCTTTGATCTGCGCCGAAATACCGCGCATGGTCAGGCTGAGATGGGTCAGCGGGTCCCAGGCATGGGTATCACAGCCGTGCTGTGAAACGATGACACCGGGCGCAAACGAAATGACCAGCGGTGTAAGGAGCGCGTCAATGGCCTCGATATACGAATCATCCTCGGTGAAAGGTTCCAACGGCACATTGACCGAGTAACCGCGTCCCAGGCCATTGCCCAGTTCAAGCACATCACCCGTGCCCGGGAAGAGATAGCGCCCGGTCTCATGCAGCGAGATGGTCATGACACGCGGCTCGTCATAGAACGCGCGCTGCACGCCATCGCCATGATGCGCATCGAAGTCGATATAGAGAACCTTTGCTTCACTGGCACGCAGCACGTGCGCGATTGCCACCGCGATATCGTTGTAGACGCAGAACCCTGAGGCGCGGTTCGGCCAGGCATGATGCAATCCACCCGCGGGGTGGAACACGTGCAATGGGCGCTCTTCTTCGGTAGCGAATGTATGCTCATCGAGCAGTCCCATCACCGCGCTCAATGCGGTCAAGGAACCTCCGGCGATACGCGCCGTCACCTCGTGCATTCCGGGCAGGGCTGGCGTATCTCCATCGGCAAAACCATAATTGAGCGCGAGCTGCAGGTGTTGTTTCCGTTCATCTTCGTTCTCAGGCCCAGATGCGCTGAGGCTCTGCACTGCCGCGATATAGTCGGCGGTATGCACCAGGCCCAATTCCTCGTTCGTGGCCGCCCGAAAAGGGAGACGATAGCGCTGATCGCCGCTATTCCATAACTCGCATGTCTCCAGCAGGTCCATCAACGCGGCAATGCGGCGGGGTTGCAATGGATGTTCCGCGCCAAAGTTGTAGTTGAGTTCATCAGGATGAAATATCAGGCGCGCTCGCGCAGCCAGGTTTGCCTTCAGCATAGATATGCCCTTCTCATTGTGCATCGACGAACGTATAGGAAATGTTCGCTTCCTGTAAACGCAGCAGTAAGGGCGCGGGATTGATTGTTCCCAGGCGCAGTGTGGCGGAAAGCGGAACATTTCCCTCCAAAGGCGCTGCCAGTACACTGCGCACCTGAATATGCAGTTCCGCCGCCAGTGTCAAGGTGTGTGCCAGTGGGGTGAGATCTCCCATGGGAAGTGGGATGCTCAACTGCATCCCCGGCTCAAACGCGCCTAACGAGCGCGCCAGCGCCATCAATAAATCACTACGCGTGATCAATCCGACCAGTACAGGCTCCGTCTCGGTTGAAGTCGTCTCTTGCTCAGGGCGTTCGTACTCCACCACAGGCAGGCAATTCAGGCCGCGCTCGACAAGCATCTGGGCGGCAGCCGCGACGCTTGTAGTGGGGTTCACGCGCATGACAGCGCGGTGCATGACCTCCGCGACGCGCCGTTCTTGCCAGGGGCGATGCAAGAGTTCGCTGGAACTCCATGTTCCCACCGCCGCCGCCACGTCAATATCCTGCGAAGTCAGCAGCCCTTCCAGTACAGGCCCTTGCCCCGACCTGATTTCAGATACTCCAAATGTAGATGTTGTTCTTACCACGGGGAGATGATGAAATTGATACTGGCGCAACAGGTTAGCGGCATGACTCAGGGTATCGCCAGGTGTGATCGTAATTAGCCTGGTTGTCATTACTTCGCTTACAATCATATGGTATGTTTCCTCTTAGGGTTCGTATGGATGTATGAACTTCTCTGCTCCCCCACTTTTCGCGCCGTTTGCCCATATTGATGCTCATTCTCTTGTACGCGTGATATGTTCACAATTATGATAGCATAAAAACAATACAAGAGATTGCATAGGCTGTAAATCCACTCATTGGTCTGATCAATGGCGAGTGAGATCTCAAGGGGCGGAGTAGAGTTCCTTTGCTCTTGACATCCTCTCATTATTCAAGTATTCTATTGAATAGCAGAAAAGTGTGAGAGAGGTATCTACTCCTCGTGTTCCTGACAGCAAGGAATGAAGCCAATGCAGACCAGAGAGAAGCGCGCGTTTAAGAATCAGCTCTATGAGCAGTTTGCCCGCCTTGGCAAGGCCCTGGCCAGTCCGCACCGCCTCGAACTCCTCGACGTGCTGGCTCAATGTGAGCGCACGGTGGAAGCCCTGGCACAGGAAACGGGTATGTCGGTCGCCAATGCCTCACAGCACCTGCAGGTGCTGCGTGCCGCCCACCTGGTCGAGGTCCGTCGCGAGGGTGTCTCGATCTACTACCGCCTGGCTGATGAAAGCGTCTTCAGGATGTGGCAAGCCCTGCGGACGGTGGGCGAGGCGCAGCTTGCCGAGATCGATCGGGTGGTGCAGACGTTCTTGCAGGACCGAGCCGGGCTGCAGGCCATCGACGCGCACGAGTTGCTGAAGCTGCTGACTGACGATCAGATCATCCTCCTGGATGTGCGTCCGGCAGAGGAATACGAAGCTTCACACCTCCCCCAGGCCCGCTCCATTCCAGTGACGGAGCTGGAAGCACGCCTCGCAGAACTGCCTGCGGACAAAGAGATCGTGGCCTACTGTCGCGGTCCCTACTGTGTGTTTGCCGACGAGGCTGTGGCGCTCTTGAGCGCGCGAGGATACCAGGCGCGTCGGCTGGCAGAGGGTCTGCCTGAGTGGCGTCTGCTTGGGCTGCCGGTCGAAATCTAAGAGGAGCCTCTCGTATGAAAACCATTTCCGTTGAGACCTTGCGCATGTGGCTGGAAGAGGGACGCCCCGTCACCATTCTGGATGTGCGACCGGCCGACCAGCGGGCGGACTGGGCTATTCCTGGCAGCGTGCATATCGACGCCTACCGTGCCCTCAATGAGCACGACCCCCACGCCCTCGACTCCGTGGAGGTGGCCAGTGATGCTCCTGTGGTCACCGTCTGTGCTGCTGGCAGGACCAGTCAACTGGCAGCCGAGCAGTTTGCTGCGCGGAGCGTTCCTGCGCTCTCCCTCGAAGGAGGGATGAAGGCATGGAGCCTCGCCTGGAATACTGCGGAGGTCCCTCTCTTAGGGAGTCAGGCGCGTGTTATCCAGGTACGGCGCACCGGCAAAGGCTGCCTCTCTTACCTCATTGGCGCAGGCGAGGAGGCGTTCGTGATCGATGCCTCGCTTGACCCGCAGATCTACCTCGACCTGGCAAGGAGCCGTGGTTGGCAGATCACCAGCGTCTTCGACACGCATATTCACGCCGATCATCTCTCGCGCTCGCGCCAGCTTGCTGAGCGCAGCAGAGCGATGCTCTTTCTACCCGATCAGAAACGGGTATCCTTTCCTTACACGTCCATGCGCGATGGCGACACGCTCGCCACGGAGCACTTGACGCTGACCGCGGTGCATACGCCGGGGCACACGCCGGAGAGCACCTGCTACCTGCTCAACAACGCCCTGCTCTTCACGGGGGATACGCTCTTTCCCACCGGGATCGGGCGTCCAGACTTGCACGCCGACGAGCAGGAAGCGCGAGCGCGCTCCGTGCTGCTCTACCACAGCCTGCACAAGCTCCTCGCGCTGCCATCGGAGACGCTGGTGCTGCCAGGACACGCGAGCCGGCCCGTACCGTTCGATGGCAAGCCGGTCGGCGCGCGGCTTGCCGAGATCGACGAGCAGGTCGGTCTCCTGCACGCGACGCAGACGGCGTTTGTCGAGACCCTGTTGCGGCTGCTTCCCCCGACCCCGCCCAACTACGAACGCATCGTCACACTCAACGAAGCGGGCCTCTTACCTGATCACGATGTCACCGAACTCGAAGCGGGAGCGAACCGCTGTGCCATCTCCTGATGTCACGTCACTTCCTGCTCACTCCGTACCATGGAGAGCAAGGAACCACTCCTGGAAGGAGGTCATGATGAGTAACAGTCTACCGACAGAACCCGGTCTTGACCTGGGTCGCCTGCGTCAAGCCATCCAGGAAGAATACGCCGCTGTGGCGCAAGATCCTGGTCGCGGCTATCACTTCCACACCGGCCGTCCACTCGTAAGCCTGCTTGGCTACCACGATGACTGGTTGGAAGGTCTTCCCGAAGGCTCGATCGCGTCGTTCGCCGGCACGGGCAACCCCTTTCGCATCGGCCAGCTCCGGCCCGGGGAGCGGGTCGTCGATATCGGCAGCGGTGCTGGCCTCGATAGCCTGATCGCCGCGCAGATGGTCGGCCCAGACGGGCAGGTCATTGGAGTCGATATGATAAGGGCCATGCTCGAAACGGCGCGCAAGAGTGCGAGCGAAGCCGGGGCAGGCCATGTGGAGTTCCGCGAAGGCCTGGCCGAGTCATTACCCGTCCCTGATGGCTGGGCTGATGTGGTCATCTCCAACGGGCTGCTCAACCTGCTGCCAGACAAGCTCGCGGCCTTGCAGGAAATGGCTCGCGTGCTCAAATCCGGCGGCCGCCTCCAGATCGGGGATATCCTGGTGCGAGCCTGCGGTGCCGGAGGACGCGAAACAGCAGATCGATCTGTGGACGGGCTGAATTGCCGGAGCTCTGCTGGAAGCAGAACTGGAGGCCACGGTCGTGGCTGCAGGATTCGTTGACTTCGAGATCACCTGGCAAGCGGACGTTTTCAGTGGCGCTCCTCAAGCGAGCAGTGCCGCGGAATTCGGGACACAAGGCATCAACTTCCGCGCGCAGAAGCGCGGCACATGAGCAGGAGTGGCATGCAGCGAGGGCCTCGCTCGCCTGTGAAGTCCCTGTAAAGCCCGCGGCACTGCCGGGTGCCGATACCTGCTCTGATGCAGAGGGCACAGGCGAAAGCGAGAGGAGTCTACGATGGGAAGGAAGCAGTCAACAGGAGTAAACCGCTGTGCCATCTCCTGACGAGAAGAAACTGTCCCCTCAAGCGACACAATCGGTCGTACAACTTGGCCTGCGTGCGAACTGGCAGCAATTCACGCTGCTGGTGATCGTCAATGCCTTTGTTGGTGGCATGGTGGGACTCGAGCGCAGCATCGTGCCGCTGCTTGGGCAGCGCGCGTTCGGCCTGGCTTCCACCACGGCTGTGCTCTCCTTCATCGTGAGCTTATGAAGATTGACCTGGTGGGTCCGGCCCGTCGCGGGCTGGCGATGGGACTCAACGAAGCAGCAGGATACGGTGCGGTCTCGGCTTCCGCCATCGCGGCTGGCTACCTTGCCGCCACCTATGCGCTGCGGCCCCAGCCGTTCCTGCTGGGCATTGGCTTTGTCCTGGCGGGCCTGCTGCTCTCGCTGTTGTTCGTGCGCGAGTCGCACGGCCATGCCCGCCAGGAAGCAGCATTGCTGGCTACGGCTTCCGAGCAGTCAGAAGGATCAGCGGAACAGGTCTGGCTCCCAGACCGAAGGCCAGCTCCCCCCTCGTTCAGGGAGATCTTCTGGCTGACCTCCTGGAAGAACCGGACCCTCTTCGGAGTGAGCCAGGCCGGGCTGGTGAACAACCTGAATGACGGTCTGGCATGGGGGGTGTTCCCGCTCTTTTTTGCGGCGGGAGGGCTGAGTATCGCGCAGATCGGCCTGCTGGCGGGCATCTACCCGGGCGTGTGGGGATCGACGCAGTTGCTGACAGGAGCACTCTCAGACCGCCTTGGGCGCAAGGACATGATTGTCGGGGGGATGTTGCTGCAGGGCGTCGCGATAGGGCTGTTGCCGCTGCTTCACGGTTTTTGGTGGTGGGTACTCACGATGGGTCTGCTTGGGCTGGGGACGGCTCTGGTCTATCCGACACTGCTCGCGGCAGTTGCCGATGTGGCTCACCCGGACTGGCGTGCCTCCGCAGTGGGCGTCTACCGGCTCTGGCGCGATAGCGGCTATGCCATCGGGGCGCTGCTGGCCGGGGTATTGACTGACCTGTTCGGGGTTTCCTGGGCCATTGGCGTCATCGCTGGCGTGACCTTCCTCTCCGGGGTCGTCGCGCAGGGGGTGATGCGGGAAACCTTGCCGCGTTAACGGGTCGTAGAGACCCAACCCTCTAGTGGAAGTCTCGCGGTTGTGTCTTTTTGAAGAGCACGTGGAGGAGAGCAGATGCTCGATTTACTAGCACATCCCCTGGTAGAACCGTCCTGGCTCGCAGCGCACCTGGCCGATGACGATGTACGCGTGGTCGATGCGCGCTGGCGAGGCGACAGGAATTTATCCAGCGTGGGGATGCAACGGGCTCGCTACCTTTACTCCTCACTTTGTTTAGGGGCTCTCACCTCGCTGCTCCAGGGAGTCGATGGGCGTAAAGACCGCGCAGGCGATCTGGTCGCAGCGGCGCAGCAGCCAGTTGGAGAGGGCCAGTAGCTCGCAGCCGGCGTAGCCACGCAGCGCGGCAAGCACCATGGAGCCGCCAACGAAGAGGAGCACCGCATCGCTGGTGACCGAGAAGATGGGCGCATACCACCAGGTAAAGTAGAGGGCAAGCGGTAGCGCGACGCTAAGCACAAAGCTCAGCGGGCTGGTATCCTCCAAGCGCGCCGGATGGCGGCGAATGCGCCACCAGTGCCAGGCTAGCGCGAGAGCAGGAAAGCCGATGAGGCCGAGCGCCCAGGTCGCGGGCGCGCGGGTGGCGGGGGCAAAGCGCGTCGCGAGTTGGGCGTGGATCACGCTGCCGGCGAGCCAAAATCCGAGCATCATGCGAGCCGTGGTGCCGATAGGCCCAATAACCCTGCCGTTCCACGGTTCCCGCTGCTTCCAGAGGAGTTCCATAATGGCGATGACAAGGATGCCCACGCCAGACCAGGCGGCGTAGATCACATTCATTTCAAAGCCTTTGACGTTGAGGGCGAAGGAAAGCAAGGTGAGGCTCAGGACAGCGAAGGCGACCGCCGCAAGCACAGGCAAGCGTTTCGAGAATCCCTGCGAGAATTTCAAAGAGGTGACGGCTGCAACCTCAGAAAAGAGCGCCAGCATGAGAAAGACGCTGTTCATGAATAACCTCCTGCTCGACTGAGTACCCGTTCTCTCGTTTGCAACAGACTTGCGAGTTGCCTGGCGTCTTTGCCGACCCATCCCACGAGTGCTGAGCCGCGCGTAAGCTGCCAGGGAAACCCGAGAAAGAGGCGCGAACCCTTTGATGGTTCACCTGACCCTGCGGTTAAACACCACATTGATACTGACTGCAGCCGCAGTGAACAGAGTGAGCACGAAGAGCAGTGGGAACGCCGCCCAGATGGGAGCGCTCGACGCGTCCGCCATGATGGTCAAAAGAATGGTCATACCCATCAGCATGCCCAGCGAAACCAGGGCCAGCGCCAGTCGCTGAACAGATGTGGGAGTCTGATCAGAGGCTTCATCTGAGAGCTTCTGTCCAGATTTGCTGTAAGGGGAAGACTCTTCAAATCTCCCATCGCCAGCAGAGCTATAAACAGTACCTTGACTTTCGTAGCTCATTTCTTGTTGAAACATACCGCTTCTCCTTTCGAGGGTGTGGCATTCCGCCATCCGATAGGGCACTCCATGCGCATTCATCTGGTTGCTCGCATTTCTTCGAGCCAGGTGGCAATCCATTGATATTCGTCGCGGATGCGCCCGGTATGAAAGGCAAGGACACGCTGGGCATTAGACATCGAGATACCCATGGTAGGCGCACAGTCCTCCGTGTCTGCCATGTGTTGCATAGTTTGCAGGTACGAGAGGCACCCCTCAAGATAAGCCAGGCGCTTGGTGAGAATCGCCTCGCGCTCTGACACCTCCAGATAGTTGAAGAAGGCGACACGGGTAAAAAACTCGGCGTCATTGCTCGCTTGCGAGGCGGGAAAATCCCGCAGAGAGGCTTGCAGCAACTCGATGCCGCGCTCGGTCAGCTGATAGAGATGCCGATTGGGCTTGCCTTCTTGGGGGATGACCTGCCGGGTGACGGCCCCTAGCTCTTCAAAGTGCTTGAGGGCAAGATAGAGCGTCTTGTTGTTCAGGGTGACCATGCCGCCAAGCGCCCGGTCGATATCCTTTTTGATCTCGTAGCCATGCCGTGGACCTTGCCGCAGTATGGCAAGGATTAAGATTTCACTGTACATATGATACTATCCTATATAATACCGTTACCTATACAAAAGCAATGATACCATAGGTGAGTGAGAATGTCAAGGATGTTTCTGAGCACGCTCTGTAAATCCCAGGATTCTGGCCATTGCCATTTTGCAACCACTCGATGGCCTTCACGTAATCTTTAATGTATAGTTGGAGAAAGCAATGTAATCTGACCATCATTTTGTAGAGTCGATTGGAGCGCCACCATGATTGAACACGACGATATGAGTACTCTACCGCGACCTGTTGAGAGTAAAACAGCAGACGTACCCGCGGCGCCTTCCGTACCTGAAGCGCCTGCCACTATTCAGGTACCGGCAGTACCGGCTCCGTCTACACCGACTGCACCTTCCGCGAACCCCTACATGAGCGTTGATGATTTGCTGGCTTTGCGCATCGCCGACGACCCGCAGATTTCGCCCGATGGTTCGCTCATCGCCTTCAGCATCCAGCAGAGTCATGCTGAGACGAATACTACAGGCAGCGCCATCTGGGTGGTGAACTCTAGAGGCGGGAAAACGCAAAGCTCGCGGCAACTCACGAATATAGCAGGAACCTACCACGATGTTCTGCCGCGCTGGTCGCCGGATGGGCAAACACTGGCGTTCTTGAGTGATCGCAGTGGCTCGCTACAGATTCACCTGTTACCTCTGCAAGGCGGGGAAACGCGACAGGTGAGCAGGCTATCGCAGGGAGTGACAGAATTTAGCTGGAGACCTGATGGAACGGCGTTGCTGGCGCACAGTCCCTGGAAGGCGGAAGATGACCTGCAAACGCCCGATACCAGCGCAACATCCGTCGTCTATACACGCCTGGACGAGCAGGCCGATGGACCGGGATATAAGCAGGGACGCCACCAGCAGCTCTGGCTCGTGCCATTGGATGGCGCAACCACTCGCCTCACGGCTGAAGCGGCAGATATTGTTTCATCATGCTGGTCGCCCAATGGGACTGAGATCGCTTTCTGCGCCAATCGCCGACCCGATCCCGACCTCAGTGTGAGTATAGCATTGTGGGTCTTGACCCTGGCAACGGGGCAGATGCGCCGCCTGACGCCCGAAGAGGGACTTGCCCAGACGCCCGCGTGGTCACCTGATGGACAATCGATTGCCTACTACTACAGCGCAGATCAGACCGAAACAAGCAACATCTCGCCCTGGATCGTCAACGCGCATGGCAATGGCGCGCCCCGGCTGGCGGCATCAACCGCGCAGAACTTCACCTGTATGCAATGGATTATCGATGAACTGCACGCAACTCCGATAACGTCTCCTCAATGGTATCCTGACAATGCATCACTGCTCGTGACAGCTCAGGAGCGCGGACAGGTTCACCTGTATCACATCGATACACATAATGACCAGGTGACACAGCTCACGAGCGGCAACGGTTGTTATCTCAGCCCGCAGGTCAGCAGGGATGGGCAAACCATTACCATGATCCGCGCTGACTGGTTCACCCCCGGCGATATCTGGGCGATGGACGGCAATGGCGAGAACCGCCGCAAGTTGACCGGGGTAAACGACGCCTTCTTGCGCGGTCGCCAACTGGTGCGCCCGAAACGCATCACCTGGAATGGTCCCGGCGGGCTAGAAATCGAGGGCTGGCTATACTTGCCACCACTGGCTGAGGGCGTGAAAGCGCCTCTCATCCTGGAAGTTCATGGCGGTCCCCCGCTCGCCTGGGGCGATAGTTACGTGCATGAATTTCAAATGCTGGCGGGTAAAGGCTACGCTGTGCTGGCCGCGAACCCGCGTGGCAGCTCTGGCTATGGAGAGGAGTTTTGTCGCAAAAGCTTGAACGATTGGGGCGGAGATGATTTTCGCGACCTGATGGCGGGCATCGATCACGTGATTGCCACAGAACCGATAGACACAGCACGTCTGGGGATTGGCGGACTGAGCTACGGCGGCTATATGACCAACTGGGCCATCACGCAGACTACCCGTTTCAAGGGAGCGGTGAGCCGCAACGGCATCAGCTTCCTGCCCAGCGAGAGTCTGCTTTCAGATGGAACACTCTGGTTCGACCTGGTTATGAGCGGAGATGGGCAGGACGCCGATACACTGCGCCGCAGTTGTTCCGCCTTAACTTTTGCTGATCGCATCACTACGCCATTATTGCTGTTACATGCTGAAACCGATTTGCGCTGCCCCTTCAGCGAGTCGCTGCAACTCTTTGTGACCCTGCGCAAACGCAAACAGACGGTTGAACTCGTGCGGTATCCGGGTGTAAGCCACATGATGGATTTCCCTGAAGTTGGTACGCCGCAGCAGCGCACGGACCGATTACGGCGCACGGCAGCGTGGTTCGAGCGATTCGTGTAGTTGTAAATGTTAGAAGTCGGTGTCATAGCTTCCTTTTCCCTGTCGAATTGGGCAAAAAATCGGAATGAAAGCAAGATCGGAGAAGATTTTTCCGTAGCATTCATGTATACTTAAAGCGATGAAAACACATAAATGCATAGGTTCTTTCAGGAAGGAGATTTGCTCATGTCATCTCATTTGGGGCTTTTGATGCTGCTGGTCAGGGATGTGGCACGCTCGAAAGCGTTCTATACGGAATACCTGGGTTTGGAAGCTATACCGGAGTTTTCCTCTGATGAATTTGTGCTGCTCCGCTCTCACACTGGGGGTACAAATCTTGCCTTGCAAGATGCCGCCAAAGAGACCTATGGCGTTCCCCTGGCGCATGGCGGCATCATTCCGGGTTTTGAAGTAGAGGATGCCGACGCGATCTACCAGCAGTGGAAAGCGAAGTCCGTGGAGATCCTTGGCGAAGTCACCGATATGGGTGCGGGGCGTACATTCACCGCCAGAGACCCCGAAGGCCACTACATCCAGGTCTTTCATCTGTATCCGCAGGTTCGTGAAATGCAGAAGCAGATGGGGATGTAAAGCTAGCTAGAGAGAGCAAGAGAGCTGGTCGGTGGGATCTGTTCCACCGACCAGCTCTCTTGCTCTCTTTGTAGAGGGAAACTACGGCGCTGTATTCTAAAATTCACAATTAAGGTTGAGCAAACATTAACACAATGACATAGAGGGCGGCACCGACCAGGAGGAGACAATAGCTGCCCGCCAGGATGCTGGACACGCGGAATACGCCTGCAGGATAGGTGGGCCGAAAACTGCGAATGGAGGTACGCAGGGCAACGACACCCGTAACCAGGAGCAGGATCACATCTACAATACGAACGCCAACCGAGCCGTTGAACAGGGCAAAGATGAGGCCGACCGGCGCGAATATGAGCAGGCCGCCGA
>WNGK01001485.1_pt1 | contig 32139 bp, 29 predicted proteins | sample 5400601 | NCBI WGS metagenome assembly WNGK01 (sample SAMN13153376, study PRJNA577476) | soil metagenome | isolation source: 60 cm soil or saprolite under Garry oak tree replicate 1 | place: USA:California | collected 2016-06-15 | reverse complement strand
GTACTCGCTCCCGGCGTGATCCTCACCGGCGGGACGGCGGTTTACGACCTGGCACGGAATCAGATTTATCGGAAAGCCGCCGGAGCTCCGCTGACGATTCCATCCGGCGCTGTGGTGGTTCCGGGTTCACGACCCGTGACGGGCGAATTTGCCGTCAAACACCAGTTGTCGTTGTATGCGCCCGTCATCGTGAAGTATCGCGACGAGAAGACCGATGCTTCAACGATGCTTGAAGAGTCACTCCGCTAGGGTGCGTGCCGAGACCCTCTCCTTCTGGGATTCCACTCAGAGGGTACAAATCTTCACCCGAACCCCTTTACCGGCGCCTGGAGACCGGCCTCCTACCTTTCCTCCGTTGTTTGGGCTGTAGGTAACCTCGACACCAGAACCTTATCCACTCTCTTGCCATCCATGTCCACCACCTCGAAGCGATGACCTTCCGCCTCGAAAACGTCGCCTGTCACGGGTACGCGTCCGACCTGTAGCATGACCAGTCCGCCCAGCGTTTGGTATCTGCCGGATTCTTCCTCGGGCAGTTTTGGAATCTTCAATACTTCCTTAAGATCGTCAATTTGAAGTTTTCCATCGATCAGCCATGAACCGTCGGGCCGTTCGACTACCTGTCTTTCTTCCGGCATGTCGACCGAGGCCACATCGCCGACCAGATCCTCCAGGATGTCATTCAGCGTGACGAGTCCTTCAACTCCGCCGTACTCGTCGACGACAAGCGCCATGTGTGTTCGCGACCTTTTGAACATCTCCAGAAGTTTTAACGCCGGCAGGGCCTCGGGTACAAACAGCGGCGGCCGCAGAGCTTCTTTCAGATCGATTTTTGCGCCTGCGAGGCAACGCGTGAGCAGATCTTTCGCTTGAACAATTCCAATGACGTTATCCAGCGTGCCTTGCGCTACGGGGAACCGTGAGTACTGTGATGACGCAAGTTTCTGCTGGTTCTCCGGGAATGGGTCGTCGATATCGAGCCAGACGACATCGCGCCGGGGTCTCGCCAACGCGCTCACAGCGCGGTCTCCCAATTTGAAAATGCTTTTCACGATATCGTGTTCGGCCTCCTCGAAGACTCCCGCCTCGGTTCCCTGTTCCATCATGACCTTGATCTCTTCTTCAGTGACGGGTGGTGCCTCCGCCGGTCGCAATCGGAGAATGCTAATGAGCAAACGAGTCGAGCCGCTAATCAGTGCGACAATTGGCGAACACAACCTGGATATAAAATCCATCAGCCCGGCAGTTCCAGAAGCAATGCGCTCGGGGTTGTACAAGGCCAATCGCTTGGGAAGCAGCTCACCCAGAACGAGCGAAACGTAAGTGATCGCAACAACAACGATTGCAAAGGCCAGGCCTTCGCGGTACGGCTCCAGCCATCGAAGGCGTTCCATTTGAATGGACAGCCGCTCCGTTAAAGTCCGTTCGCCAAACGCACCGGCTAAAATGGCTATTAACGTGATGCCGATCTGAGTTGTCGCCAGAAAGCGATCGGGATTGGTCGACAGATCGACTGCGATCTGAGCGCCGCCATCGCCTTCATTTGCCAATTGTTGTAGCCGGGGCTTGCGCGATGACACTAGAGCCATCTCGGCCATCACAAAAATGCCATTGATGACGATCAGCAGAAGAATCACCAGGATTGGAGCCATGTCACTAAAATAGCAGCAGGCCCGAGCGAGAAAGAAACTGATTCTCGGGCGCGCCGGCGCCGGCCGATCTCAAGACTGGGAAGCTTTTCGAAGGGTTTCGATCTCTTGTTGTATGGCGTAAGAAACCAGTTCTTCGCCGTAGCGGTCTTCCAGGATGACCCGCCGGAAATAGTCCTTAGCGGTTTGATGCCCGACCTGTTGGAAGGCGACGTTAATACTGCTGTTGAGCACGGCGCCTGCGATGGGAACGAGAATACCCAGTTCCTTTTGAGTAATGACGATGCCCAGCCGGTCGGCGACGTAGGTGATGAGTCGAATCATCTGGGGAGCCTCGCGTTCGAGCAGTTGCCGGTCCATGACCATACCGGCCGTTCGAGCCATGAACTGGCCGGATTCACGGATGGATGTGACGACGGCGGTTTTCAATGCCAGATAGCCTTCATCACTGCTGTCGGCGTGTGGCGCCATGGCGGCGACCAGGTGCGCAAGATTTTCCGGATTCCTCGACGAATACCCATAGGTTGTCGCAATCCGGCACGTGTGGCGCGACAGCAAGGTCATGGACGAAGTGACATCGGTGAGTATCAAAGAGGGAATCACCAATTGTGCTCCAGGAATGCCTTCGGCCATTGTCGTCGCGCTGCCCAAAAGTGCGCCCCCAGCTCCAAGCAACAACGAACTCCCCCAGCGAAAGGAATCGGCCACCGCATCGAGTTGGCTGAGCGGCATATATCGCAAGGAGTCAAAGTTGCCTTCCACATGAATGCCGCGCGCCGCGAATTTCTTCGAAATATCCCCGGTATTTGCCAGTCTATTGGCCGCCCTGAAGGTTTTGATGAGACCTTCCTCTATCCAGCCGTGCACATGTTCGGCGAGTCCGCGGAGTGCTCGATTTTTGGAGTTTCGCCCGATGTTGAGCAATTTCGACATCGGCCGCCCGGCTCCGTCCAGCAGGCGGTGGATGGCGTTGGGCTGCACGCGATGAACTGCGAGTTCTCGGAGGACTTGCTGTTCGTATTCGGTGAAAAGCGGAGCCACATGCGTCACTTCTTTTTCCTCACGAAACGAAACTCACTGGAGGCAGTCAGTTTGCGGTAGGAACCGAAGTGGGCGTCGGCATCTTCGATCGAGTCGAGCGGGCCCAGCTCATCCACATCACCTTCGAACACCTTCAACACATCATATTTTGTGTTGCGTTGTGCAGGGGTCCTGCCTGCGTCGCGGATAAAACGTCGGAGCTCCCGCGGCTGGACGAGCTGCCCGTACTGGGCGCCCGCGGAAGTGGAAATACTTTCGTTCATCAGTGTGCCACCGACGTCATTTGCACCGGCGGATAACAAATATTGAGCAAGCTTCGGTCCTTCCTTGATCCAGGACGACTGAATGTTTTTGATCGATCCACCCAGCATGAGCCTGGCCACCGCATGCATCTTGACGACTTCAGTTCCGCTTGGTCCGGGCCGCAAATTGGAAACCAGTCTGTGGTGGTACATGGGCGCCTCTTGATGCACCATAGAAAGCGGGACGAATTCGGTGAAGCCGGAAGTGTCGTGCTGGATATCTCTGAGCAGGTTCATGTGCTTCACCCAGTGTATGGGCGATTCCATATGGCCGTACATAATCGTGGAGGTCGTCGGAATACCGAGACTGTGCGCGGCCGTGATCACGTCAATCCACTGTCTAACGGTAATACGTCCGGGGGAAATGATGTCGCGGACATCCTGATCCAAAATCTCCGCCGATGTTCCGGGCAACGAGCCGAGACCGGCTTCTTTGAGAGCGCTTAGGTAATCGAGAATCGAAACTCCGGAGCGCGTGGCGCCATATAAAACTTCCTCCGGCGAGAACGCGTGAATATGCACGTCCGGTACGGCGCGCTTAACGGCGCGCGTCAGATCGATATAAAACGCACCTTGCATATCGGGAGGCAGACCGGCTTGCATACAGACCTCAGTTGCCCCCAGAGCAACCGCCTCCTGAACGCGGCGTATGATTTCTTCCATTGGCAAGAGGTAACCCTCTTCGCTGCGATAGGCCCGGCTGAATGCGCAAAAGCCGCAGTGTTTCACACACACATTGGTAAAATTGATATTGCGGTTGATCACGTAAGTGACCAAATCGCCGACCTGCCTGCGCCTTAGTTCATCGGCTGCAAACACAGTTGCATGAAAATCCGCTCCGCTCGTTTCGCAAAGGCGAAGGGCTTCCTGCCAGCTGATCTCGGCTCCGTCAAGAGCGCGCGTCAGGGTTGTCCCGACATCGCCGTGAATAAGATTGAAGGTTGTCATAGTGCGCCTTGTACTATTTCGTTTTGACGCGCGGCGGCAACAGCGCGAAGCCGAGGCGGCAGGAAGCCGGGCCGGTCCAGAAATTCGTCATAGGTTGCCAGCCGCTCGCGTAAAATGAATCCGGCTTGACGACACGTCTCGGCGAGTTTGTCCACATGAGGCCAGGCGGCTTCAGGATTGACGTAGTCTCGAGTCACCGGAGAAATGCCGCCCCAATCGTTGATTCCTGCTCGCAGCAGCAAAGTATGATCCCTGGCATTGAGATTCGGCGGAACCTGGATATTCATACGCCCGCCCAGGACTAAACGGGCCGTCGCTGCGGTCCTTGCAACGTCGAAGGAGTCCGGTTCGGCAAAGCTCTCCATCCGCGTGCCCGGTTTTGCACGGAAGTTTTGAATGATGACTTCTTGGATGTGTCCGTATTGTTCGTGCAACTGCCGGATTGCGATCAAACTATCGACGCGCTCCTCGAGCGTCTCACCGATTCCGATAAGAATCCCGGTGGTAAAAGCGATCGAAAGCTCACCGGCTTCCCGAATCATCCGCAGCCGTAGGGAGGGCAGCTTATCGGGTGCGGAAAAGTGCGGCATACCCCTTTCAGAAAGCCTGGCGCTGACGTTTTCCAACATCAAGCCGAGGCTGGCGTTTAGCGGCCTCAACAGTTTCATTTCGTCGAGTGAAAGAACACCCGCATTCGTGTGTGGCAAAAAGCCTCGTTCAATCGCCATTTCGCATGCGCGTGCGACATATTCTGCTGTTGTACGGTGGCCCAATTCGGTCAGAGTTTTGCGGTACTGAGGAAAAGCTGCCTCAGGTTTGTCACCGAGACACATCAGCGCCTCTTTGCAACCCTGTTGGGCCCCGCGAAGAAGAACATCATCAATTTCCGTTGGAGACATGGTCCACGCATCGGGATCCGTTGGATCTTTCCTGAACGTGCAGTAGCTGCACCGGTCTCGACAGAGATTCGTTATCGGAAGAAAAATTTTTCTGGAATATGTGACGGTTCGCCCTTTGAATTGGTCACGCAAATCAGCTGCAGCCTCTAATAGCGATTCCAATTCAGGACCACTCGAACGAATCGCCTGATATGCACCGCGAGCCGAGAGCGACATAGCACAACAGTTTACGCTCGAAACGACACGTTACAACTACTTTGCCTTTCCAGAGCCTTTGCCTTGCATATCTTCATCGGCGATGCGGAGAAGTTCGTCTGGCGCATCGGGCGGGTCTTGACTGAATGCATAGCCGCAATGGCATTCGATGGTAAGCGGAAGATTTCTGTAAATAGCCAACTGGCGTAATTTTTGCTGAACGCGGTTGATAACAAGTTCGGCATCCCCGGCGGCAGCTTCAATCAAGAGAAGCGCGAATTCGTCGCCGCCGTGCCGAGCGACAAGATCGCTGCTGCGCGACGACTCGATGAGGGCATCCGCAACTGTTCGAAGTACATCGTTGCCGACGGAATAACCAAAACGGTCATTGATGTCCTTGAGATGCAAAACATCAATCACGAGTAACACAACACTTGCTCGCCTTCGCTTTGCCCCTGCGGTGAGCCGCCGGTAGACTTCCTGAAAGGCCCGTCTGCCAGGAAGGCCCGTCAGCGGATCGGGCGCATATCTGGCCAGGAGCCGATCGGCCTCGTATAAGCGGCCGGCCAGTACGCGAAGCAGCGCCATCGACAGTTCCGGGGATTCTCGAAGCATTTGCACGAAGTCTTCGGCTGGAATGGAGACACAACGCGTTCGTTCCAGCGCCACGACGCTTGCTGAACGCGGCCGGTAACGTAGCCCCCCGATCTCGCCGAAAATTTCCCCCGGTCCGAGTTCACCCAGGAACATCTCCATCGGACTATCGGGCACAGACTCAAGTATCCGGACGCGGCCCGAGACAATTACATACGCGGTCCCGCCGGGGTCATCCTGCCGAATCACGACCTGGCCGGACGTGTAAGTGTGCTCGCTTGCGCGGGCCATCAGCCGCGCTCTCTGCTCCGTTGTGAGCGCGGCAAAGGGTGAACCCGATCGGAAAATATCCATATCAGGCTCTGTATCCACTGACTCAACTTCTTTTACAGGTTCTGCTTTGCTTTTTTCGGCCGTGCGTAAAGTCAGCGGCAATTCCTCCGGAAAGAGCGCAGGACCGCTCGTGCGAGCGAGCCAAGCGCGAACGCGAGTTCGCAGCATAGGCGGACCAAACGGTCGAGCCATATAATCCGTCGCGGTGCTTTCTGCGCCGTACAGCATTTCGGATTCGCTCTTAGCCTCGGTGAGCACAATGATCGGCAGGTCCGATTTATCCGATATCGTCCGCAGTTGTTGGATAAAACTGGCGCCATCACCGTCGGTCAGCTTCCCGTTTATGATCACGAGATCGGGCCGGACCTCACGGGCCATTTCCACGGCACCTCGCCCATTTGAAACGGCTGTGAGCACCAGACCATCCTCCGGCAAAACTTGCTCCATCGCGGCAACATCCGCCCGATGATGGGTCACAATTAAAACCCGGCGGCCGAAAACAGGGCGGCGTTCAAGAGCAGAGACTTGAACAACCGCTTTTTCCCATCCTTTGCCGATAACGTCCAATTCCATGCCTTCGGCCGCTGCAAACACTTCGAGCGACGAGCGCGCGGCTGCGGCGCGCGCCCGCTGTCTTTCTTGAATTTGCTTGATGGTTTCGTCATCGTGAGCAGGATCGTGGTGGAACAGTGCAACCGTGGCCGCGCCGGCGGCCATAGCGACGTCAGTTACATAGTCGCCAGGACTATGTCCCCAACCTAATTTCGTTCGGTATTCCTCGCTCGTATACTGCGCATCATGAATGACCAGATCCGCTCCCCTCAGGAATTCGATGTGGCGTTGGTCACCGGGGTGATGAAATATCGGTCCGGGCGAATTCCAAAAGGGCTCATGATCCGTGACGTACGCCACGGTGGCACCGTCACAGGTAATTCGATACGCAATCGTCGGAGCCGTGTGGTTCAAGTACTGCGTTTCGACCAGGACTTCACCGATCCGGAAGAAACCTTCTTCCAGTTCCGTGTAATGAAGGCGGCTGGCGAGATCCTGGAGCTTGACGGGAAAATAAGAATATTGCATCTGGCCCGACAGCGATTCTTCGAGACTGTGTTGAAATGCAGTCGAACCGTAGATGTTCAATTCCGTTCCGGGAAGGAATGCCGGAGTGAAGAATGGAAATCCCTGGATGTGATCCCAATGCGTGTGGCCGATCAGGAGATGAATCCGGTGCGGACTGGGTCTGGACAGCATATCCAAACCGAGCAGCCGAATCCCTGTTCCGCAATCGAGCACGAGCGTGGTGCCGCTCTTCGTACGCACTTCCACGCAAGAAGTATTGCCGCCAAAGAATGCGGTTTTTGGACCTGGTGTGGGGATTGAACCACGCGTTCCCCAGAAGCGTAGATGCATTCCCATTACCTTATCGTTGTTTCGCCGTTACTCGGCATTCCGTTTCCTCCGGCGCAAAGAGTTGATGTTCTCAGCGGCACATTTTTCAGTCAAGTATTTACCGCCCTTGATGTATTTTTATTTCGTGCGTGAAGAGCGCCCCTGGGGCAGTTTTACCATTCTTGATGAAGCTCAAAACTACAAGGTCAAGCGTATCGAAGTTCTCCCACAAAGGCGCCTCAGCTATCAGAAGCACGCCCGCCGCTCCGAGCATTGGATGATCGTTGGCGGAACCGCAAAAGTGACGTTGGATGGTCTGGAAACGATGCTAGCGGCCGGCGCTACCATTGACATACCCATTGGAGCCGCGCACCGGATCGAGAATGTCGGAACAGAGCTGTTGGTCTTCATCGAGATCCAATCTGGATCCTATTTCGGTGAAGACGATATTCAGCGGCTTCAAGACGACTTTGGACGCCTGATATAACCCTAATATATAATTTCGTCGCCCGCCTGCCCATTTCCCAAAACCTCAAGATGTTTTCTGACGAAGAGATTTTTTTCATGTACGGCAGGAACGCCGTTGTCTCGCGGAAAGGCCGATTCACGTTAGTTCATCTCGACCGCCCGTCCGCGGATCTGGTGCGTGCGCGCACCGACAACTTCGATCCGGATGAGTTCTTCAGCTGCGGTTGCCGAGTGTGTCAACTGATGAATGAAGGAGGTGTTGTCGTCTTTGACGACTTACCATACGAAGACGAAGATATTTTGCTGGAATAAGGAAATTCGGGGCCAGACGGGTGAATTCCCTATTTTCGAAGTACAAAAAAATAGGGAATTCACCCGTCTGGCCCCGAATTTTTCTAGACGTCCGCCCCCAAATTCAAAAACGCTTCTTGCCGTTTCTTCAATCGGCGAGTCCGGAGAATGGGGTCGTTTAAGAACCGCACGAGCGGCAATATCGCTTGGAAGGTTTCAAGAACCAGTTTGTAAAAACGTGGTGTTGTCGCGACGCGGGGAGGGAAGGTGCGTGCGGCTAGAAATTGCTTATACTTCAGGTAATCCGCGGCCACATGATCCACTGGAAAACCTTGCGGAACACGCTGCAGGCGGTCTCCTCCAAGACTGCCGAAAATTTTGCGGAATCTATCGTGTTCCAGAATGGCGAAAAATCTGTCAGGATGGTCTACAATATGGTTCCGCACCGCATTGAGATCCTCGGGGAGGGGCATGTACAAGCCGCCGCCAATAAGCAGCTCTTGGGTCGAAATGTGGAGGTAAAGACCCGCGCCTTCGTGTTTTCCTAGACCCGAGCGGGGAAACACGAGTGCTACGTGTGTTTTATATGGCGATTTATCCTTTGAAAATCGCGTGTCGCGATAGATACGATAGGCTGAAACTTTAGGTGAAGCGAGCATCTCGGGAGCGAATTTCTGAAATTCCTGTGCCAGTGCCGCGATAAGTTCCGTCATCGGCTGTTTCACGTACTGTTCGTAAATACTCTTGTGGCTATGGAACCAATCCCGATTATTATTTCGCTTCAGGGAATGAAGAAATTGAAGGCCCTGGTCTGGAAACGCGGAAAAAGCCTTTTGCTTCATCGGCAGCAATTATATGAGAGCTGAGATTAAATCGCATTCGATACTCGATAAGTACACTGCCCTTATCGATATCTCATGGCGGCTAAATTCCGAAAAAAATTTTGAGCAGCTGCTGAAGCTCATTGCGGACGAAGCGACAAAACACGTCGACGCGGAACGGGCGACAATTTTTATGCTCGATAAGGAAAAGAACGAGCTTTGGGCAAAAGTCGCTCTTGGCGTGTCCGACACGATCCGCTTCGATTCGCGTCTTGGTACTGCCGGCGCCGTATTGATTTCTGGAAAACCGATGATCGTTGAAGACGCGTACAAATCACCGCTCTTTTATGCTTCCATCGATTCGAGCACAGGGTTCCATACTCGCAACATTCTGAGCGTGCCTCTCCGCAATCCAAAGCAAGAGGTGATCGGCGTTTTCCAGGTCCTCAACAAGCGCGAAGGGCGGTTCACGACGGAGGACGAACATTTCCTTGTAGCGCTGGCAAACCAGGCAGCCGTTGCGTTGGAAAATAGCGTTGCGCTATCAGAATTGGAGAGGCGCCGGCAAGAGCTGCTTGAGCTAAACCTGCATCTGCGTCGAGAAGTAGAGGAGCGATTTACCAGCAAGAACATCGTCGGGACGAGCTCTAAAATCCAAGACGTTCGTTCCATGATCGATAGAACCGCCGAAAGTGTCGTCTCCGTTTTGGTCACTGGGGAAAACGGTACCGGCAAAGAATTATCGGCGCGCGCCATTCACTATCAGAGTCACCGCCGGGCGAAGCCCTTTGTAGCCGTAAACTGTGCGGCCTTGCCGGAATCCTTAGTTGAAAGCGAATTGTTCGGCATCGAAAAAGGTGTGGCGACCGGTGTCGAGCGCCGCGTTGGCCGGATCGAATCGGCCAATGGCGGAACGCTGTTTCTCGACGAAATCGGTGATCTCAGCCCGACAGCTCAGGCCAAACTTCTTCGTGTTCTGCAGGAACGTGAAGTGGAATGGGTCGGCGGGCGCCGGCCCGTACCCGTCGATGTACGGCTAATTGCGGCAACCAATAAAGACCTCAAAGAAGAAATTAAGCAAAATCGTTTTCGTCAGGATCTTTTCTTCCGCCTCAACGTCATCCATATCCGAATGCCCGCTTTGCGCGAGGTTCGATCGGATATTCCGCTCTTAGCCACCTACTTTCTTCGGAAACATGCGAAAGACCTGGAACGGGATATTCAGGGATTCTCGCAAAATGCCGTGAAGGCACTGATGTCATATCATTGGCCCGGTAACATTCGTGAACTCGAAAATGAAGTCAAGCGTGGCGTCGTGCTGACCATCGGCCGCGAAATCCAAGTGGAGGACTTGTCGGACGCAATCGTTGAGGAGAGATTGGCAGTCCCGGAAATGGAATCCGCAATGAAGTCCGGCGAGAAACAAACTTTAAAGGATCGAGTCACGACGCTCGAGATTCAAATGATCCGTGATGCCATGGCTCAAACAGATAGCGACCGCCGCCGCGCGGCGAAAATGCTGGGCCTGAGTCATCAAGGACTCCTCAATAAGCTGAAACGATACGGGTTGGACAAATAGCCGCCGTGAGCCAAGCGCTGGCAGGGCGCAGCCATCAAGAAGAATGCCGCATTGTCATCCCTGATGATGACCCTCCCGTCATGGCCCGCAGCGCAGCTTTTCGTCAGAAGTTGACGGCTTATGATGTCCAACTGTACTCCAGCCGGCCGGCAACACCTGAAGATCTGATCACTCGAATTGGAGATGCCTCAATCGTGATCAATATCCGCGCGACATCGCGTTTCAGCGGTGAAGTCCTGAGCCGCTCGCGAAATCTCCGTCTAATTTCCATCTGGGGAACAGGAACCGACCACATCGACCTTGAAGCCGCAAAACGCTGCCGCATCGGCGTCACGAATACACCGGGTGTTTCCGCCGTCGCGGTGGCTGAGCATACGCTTTCGTTGATCATCGCCGTAGCGAAACGCACCGTGACCATCGACCACGAGGTGCGGGAAGGGAAGTGGCCTCGTGCTTTGGCCACCCAACTTCAAGGTAAAACACTTGGCTTGATTGGAACCGGTACGATTGGCCGTGAGGTCGCGAAACTTGCGAAGGGAATCGGGATGCATGTCATCGCCTGGACGTTCCATCCCAACGGTTCCGCCGCTGAATGGGTATCCTTTGATGAGGTCTTCCGCCTGTCCGACGTTGTCAGCCTGCACGTGCGCCTGTCGGCCGAAACGGCAGGCATGGTCCGGCGCGAACATTTCGAACTCATGAAACCTACGGCAATTTTTATCAACACCGCGCGCGGACCGATCGTTTGCGAACCTGATCTCATTGAGGTTCTGCAGGCAGATCGCATCGCCGGTGCCGGCCTTGACGTATTTGAAACCGAGCCGCTCCCACCAGACTCGCCCTTCTTCGCACTGCCGAATACGGTTCTTAGTCCTCATTCGGCGGGTATTACTCCTGAAGCCACCGAAGCAGGTCTGGCCCTGGCTATTGAAAATGTTTTTGCCTGGTTGGCGGGACGTCCAACAAACGTGGTGGTATAGGCTCAGTTGTCATTCGTCTTAAATTCCACCACATTCACTTCGATGGAATTGGATGTGCCGCCGACGACCCTCCGATAGCGAATGAGTCTTCCGGTCATTTCATCGAAACGTGAGTTCAAATAGACCGAATAGCCCTCGGGGGCACCCAACGTTGCAGGCCTTTCCGCCAGGCCAATTTCTTGTTCGAGCATATGAAACAGACCGGCCATGGAATAGTCCTGACCGGCAGTGGGAGGAATGACAAGTCCATTACGTTTCAGTTCGATGACCAGTCCATCTCGAACGGTTACTTCAAATCGGCCGTTCTGCACCCGGTCGCCGGACATTTCAATCACGATCCGATAAGATTCCGGCCCGTGAGTTCTCCATTTGTCTTCGGCCTGGGTCAAAACTTCCGCTGTCAAGGGCTGAAGACGCCCGCAGGCTACCGCGATTGAAAGTATCACCGCACCTATGAACCTTCGCTTCACAGTTATGACCTTACGCTAAAGAATCCGGGTGCGCAATCAGCGCTAGTGCGCTAAAGTACAGCCGACAATGCGCTAAAGGAGCTTCACATGGCAAAAGCAGCAAAGAGAAAATCAAAAGTAAACAAGAAATCCGCCCGAGTCTCCAGTCAGCCAAAAGCCGCGAAGAAAAAGGCGGCAAAGCCGGTGCGGAGTGCTGCGCGCACAATGGCAACTCCGAAAATTGATCCGCTGAATCGCAAGCAGTATGGCGCCTTGACTCCGGGACTGAATGTTCGTGATATCCGCCGAGCGGCAGAATTTTACGCGAACGCTTTCGGATTTGCGGTGCGAACGATCATGGATACGCCTGAAGGAGCGGTTCACGCGGAGCTGCGGCTTCGTGAGAGCACGCTTATGCTGAGTCCCGAATCTCGCGAAAGGAACAATCTGAGCGCCAACAGTATCGGAAACACGCCCGCCACGTTATATCTGCTCGTCGAGGATGTTGATAGCGTCTTCAATCGCGCCGTCACCGCAGGCGCAAAAGTGATGATGCCTGTTACCGATATGTTTTGGGGCGATCGGGTCGGGCAGCTTAGCGATCCCGAAGGACACAGGTGGATGATCGCTACCCACAAAGCCGAACCGACTGAAGCGGAAATGGCTGAAGCGATGCGCCGAATGAGCAAACAACAGCCGTTACACGCTTCTGCCGCTGCGGCGGGATCCGAAAGCGGATACTAGTGTTCCGGCCCAAAATTCCATGGATCTTTCTCTTCTGCTCCGGGAACGGTTTGGTTTCGAGGTATTCCGCCCAGCGCAAAAGCAGGTGATCGACAAAGTCATCGCGGGAGAAAACGTCCTCGCCGTGATGCCCACTGGAAGCGGAAAATCGCTATGCTACCAATTGCCCGCGCTCGCACTTCCAGGTCTAACGCTCGTCGTGTCTCCTTTGATCGCCCTGATGAAGGACCAGGTGGATCAATTAAGCCGTTTAGGTCTGCCAGCGACGGTGATCAACAGCACTGTTTCCAGGGAGCAGCAGAGAAGCAGGCTCGAGCAGGCAATCGCAGGCCGGATCAAACTGCTGTTCGTAGCGCCGGAGCGGTTTCAAAACGATGAATTCCGCGCCCGGCTGGCGCAATCTCGAGTGAGCTTATTTGCGGTTGATGAGGCGCACTGCATCTCGCTTTGGGGCCACGACTTCCGTCCCGACTATCTGCGTCTGCGTCACGTCATCCCGCAATTGAAATCCCCGCCTGTTCTTGCGCTCACTGCCACCGCCACACCTACGGTCCGTCGCGATATCCTGACGCAGCTCGAAGTGGCACACGCGACTCAGATCGTCAGCGGATTCGATCGGCCAAACCTTTACCTTGAAGTACGAGAGGTCGCAACCAACCATGAAAAAATTCGGGCCATTATAGAATTGACCCGCTGGGCGCCTCTCGGCATCGTTTATGCAGGAACCCGCAAGAACGTTGAAGAGATTTATGCGAATTTGCGGCGCGCGGGTATCGAGGCCGCAGCCTATCATGCCGGGCTTGCACTAACCGATCGGAAAGCCATCCAGGAGCGTTTCATGCACGCCTCGGAGTGCGTCATTGTAGCCACCAACGCTTTCGGCATGGGCATCGATCACAGTCAAGTCCGCTTTGTCGTGCACGCCGACATCCCCGATTCCGTCGAGGCCTATTACCAAGAAATCGGACGGGCCGGCCGGGATGGGGATCCCGCCCGGTGCCTGTTACTTTTCAATTACGCGGACAAGTGGATTCCCGAATTCTTTATCGATTCGAGTCATCCGCCTGCCGACATTCTCAAATATGTGTTCGCCAAGCTCTGCCGGGCCGGGTCGCGCGAAATTGTGGGTGAGTCATGGCGTCGGATCTCCGCTACCAAAGATCACCGATTCCACGCCTCTGTCGCTCTACTTTCACGATTTGGTTACCTCGAGAAAATCCAAAACCAGCAAGGCCGTGGCGTTCGCATTCTAAAACGCGAAGATCCCTCGCTTGAGGGTATCAACTTCCAAGAACTCGAAGCACGGCGGCAATTCGAATATAAAAAATTCGGGGTTATGCTCAAATACGCCAGCCGCTTCAAAAAACATTGCTACCGGAGTTTCATTCTCAGCTATTTCGGCGAATGGAATCGCAATCGCGAATGCGGCAATTGCAGCCGTTGCGAACCCCAGAAATTTCCGAGAGGCGCCAGGGTGGAGGTGCCCGCCGCAGCACCGGCAGTCAAACCAAAACCAGGCGCGGCTTCGTCGGAATCGGCAACCATTGTCGCATTGAAGATTTTATCGTGCGTTCTGCGTGTACAACAAAAGCTCGGGAGGGAAAAGGTCGCTAAGATACTGGCGGGATCCTCGGATGCCTCGATTCAGAACTATCGGTCGCTCTCCACGTTTGGTCTCCTTTCCCGCTACTCGATCACATCCGTGACCGGAATGATCGACCATCTTATCGGGGAGAACTATATCGGGCAGGAAACGGGCTTAAGACCCTCAATCTACGTGACGTCCAAAGGCCAGGCATTTTTGAAGGAGAGGCCCGAAATCGAAATTCCCGGAGTCAGCCGCCGAGCGTGATCATCTCGATCTTTTTGTGGACACGCGGCTGATAATCGCCGCCTCGCACTTGTTCCCACCGGAGGTCGGAATAGCGATCGACACGCCCGCCCCAGATTCCCGAGATCTGCCGCGCGATCTCCTCGTCGGAAGCGCCCGAACGAAGCAGCGTTTTGAGATCAAATCCGGATTCGGCGAACAGGCAAGTCACGAGCTTTCCGTCCGCAGTCAGACGAACTCGGGTGCACGTTGAGCAAAATGGCTCGGTCACCGACCCGATAATCCCGATCTCGCCGGCACCATCGAGAAACTCATAGTCCACGGCGGGCGCGCTGCCATTGGCGTGGCCGATTTCCCGGACGGGGAAGCGTGAGTTGACCGTGTCGAGTATTTCCTGCTTTGTAACTGTCTTTTCCAGACTCCAAGCGTTGGAGTTTCCGACATCCATATATTCGATGAACCGCATCTCAAATCCGTTTGCTCGGGCAAATTGAACCAAATCCAATATTTCGTCGTCGTTCGTGTCCCGGATCACCACGGCGTTGATCTTGATGGGGGACATTCCCGTCTTCTTCGCAGCAAACAATCCAGAAAGAACCTCGTCCAGATTGCCCCGCTTGGTCAAAGCCCGGAACCGTTCCGGCTTGAGGGTATCGATGCTCACGTTGATGCGCCGGAGACCGGCGGAATACAGTGCCTCGGCCTGTTCGGAAAGAAACGCTCCATTTGTTGTCAGCGAGAGGTCCCCGAGTCCATCAAGTTTCGCCAGCCGCTTGACCAGCCCGGGCAGGCCCTTGCGCACGAGCGGTTCGCCGCCGGTCAGGCGAATTTTTTGAATTCCAAATCCGACAAAGATTCGAGCCAGGCGCTCAATCTCTTCGAAAGACAATACTTCTTGCCGCTCGATCCAGGTGTACTCGTCAAAGGGCATGCAATATGTGCAGCGGAAATTGCACCGGTCCGTCACCGAAATTCTCAGATCATGCATTGGACGCTGCAGGACATCAAAAGTGGCCATGCGGGCATTATAGCTGATCCGAGACGGACCAGACATTCTTGCCAAGTATTCAGCCGCCGCAATAATCCTTGATCTCTTCAGCGGCGCCTCCCAAGCTTTGTGCTCAGTCTGCCGGCGCCGGCGTTTCAAGTTGCAGTACTTCCAAAGCAGCGTCACATAATGTACATTATGTAAACCAAGACCACTTTCGGCGCCACCCTACCAAAAATGTGGAAAACCTTGTGGAAAAAGCTGGGACAGGGTCGGGATGAGATATCTAAGATCAATTTCTACAATAGGTTACATTGATTTCAGTTTATTATGGCTATGTTGAAAACGGCACAAAGAAACGCAAAAAACCGATGGTTCGTGCGTATGCCTGCGGGTTCAATAATTACAAGGTTGGGAAACTCTGCTGAGCGATAATGCCGGAATGGCGCGGGTTTGGTTCGGCACGTCGGGTTTCAGTTATAAAGAATGGAAGCCTATATTTTACCCGCCAGATCTTCCCGAAAAGCAGTTTCTCCGGTACTACTCCAGTCGGCTGAACAGTGTTGAAATCGACTATACGTTCTACAGGATGCCCAACGCAAAAACCATCGAAGCGTGGAAATCCGCGACGCCTGAAAACTTCAAGTTTACCCTTAAGGCATCTCAGCAAATCACACATCGCGAACGGCTAAGGGTGCCTTCCGACGCACTGGACTATTTTTTGTCCGTTGTTCCCGGGCTTGAGAACCGGTTAGGCGCGGTGTTGTATCAGCTGCCACCATTTTTCAAGTGTGATCTTCAGAAGCTGGAGACATTCATTTCGCTGCTTCCCCGTGGAATTTCGGCAGCATTTGAATTTCGGCATCCGTCATGGTTCACAAGCGATGTTTACCGGCTTCTGGAGAAATACCATCTGGCCCTTTGCATCCATGACGCGGACGAGCACAGAACGCCACTCGAACTAACGGCGCCATTTGCGTATGTCCGCCTCCGGAGGACGGAATACAGCGGTCCGCTTCGCCGAGAGTGGCAGAAACGGATGCAGCACTGGGCCGATACGGGCACTGATGTTTTCGCTTACATTAAGCACGAAGATAATCCGAACGCGCCGCTTATCGCTTTGGAATTTGCGAACGGCTTTTAGTCGGGGTACGGATGATGTCGAATCGACGTGCAGTTAACCGAATGCAGAACAGAATTTTGAAAGAATTACTTTAAGGAAGTCGACCGATTCATTTCTTGCAAAATGTTTTTCAGATCTTCCAACTTTGCGCCGGCGTCGCCCAGCTTTCCCTCGGAGGTCAGACGGCGGTACTCGTTCAGAGCCCGATTGGCGCGATCGATGAGCGATCGTGAGTCGGTCGAGCGCGGTTCGGAGAGCGATTCAGCAGCGGTCGGCGGGCCGGGTGCAGGAGCCGCGCCGCCACGGCCTTCCAGCAACTGCGCCATCGCATCAGGAAACCGTGCGGCGTAGGCCAAACGGTCCTGTGTGGCGAGGACGACGAGACGAAGCTCTGGCATCGGGCTTCGCTCAGCCTGCAAATAGATCGGTTCGGCGAACAACAACGTGTCTTCGAGCGGGATAACGAGCAAGTTGCCGCGAATGACATTCGAGCCCTGTTGGTTCCAGAGAGTCAGCTGCGACGAGAGCTGCGGATCCTGATCGATTCGGGCTTGAACCTGCAAAGGCCCATCAACGAATCGCGTTTTGGGAAAACGGTAAGTTCGCAGAGTTCCATATTTGTCGCCATCGCTCCGGCCGGCCATCCACCCTATTAAATTGTTCCGGTTCGCGGGCGTGAATGGAAGGATCGAGACAAATTCCTGCTCCCTTTCGCCTGGAAAACGCATGAGCACAAAGAATGGTTCGATAGTGTCCGCAGTGCCCTGTCCTTGTTGTCCCCGCCCCTGTTGCGCAATGGTCCAGACGTCTTCTCTGTTATAGAAGACCTGTTCGTTTTCGACGTGGTAAGTCGAGTAAATGGCAGCCTGAGCACGAAACAGCAGTTCCGGATATCGCACATGTCTTCGAAGAAAATCCGGCATGTCGCTGGCATTCGCAAAAAGAACCGGAAACATTTTTCGATATGACTGGATCAACGGGTCGCTTTCATCGAATACATAGAAGTGGACCGAACCATCGTAAGCGTCAATTACCGTTTTAATGCTATTGCGAATGTAGTTCAGGGAACGGCTTCCGATATTCAAGTGTCGAGCGTAGGGATAGCGCGTGGAAGTCGTAAAACCATCCATAATCCAATAGAGTCTTCCGTCTGCCCCGATGACGAGATAAGGGTCGAGGTCGAGCAGCAGGAAAGGTGCCAGCTCCGAGACTCGCTGCCGAATGTTGCGGCGCATCAGAAGGACACTCTCTGGGGTGATATCGTCGGCGAACGGAACCTTGGCGATGTCGCCGATGGTCCACGCGATCAATAAGCGGCGGAACAGCGACCCCATGCGGATTCCACCCGTACCTTCGTAAACGGAGTAGTTGTTGGCGTCGCCTTCCGGATAATTGAATTCCCTCTGGCGAGTCTTCACATAGACAGGCCAATCCGTAAGTTCGCCAAAATAGATTTCAGGGCGGGTGACGCGAATATCGGGCTGGGTACTTTCGACGGGCATGTTCGACAAAATGAACTCCGGCAGCCCCTCCCTGCTAAAACGGCTTACCGGATTCATAGTCACGCCGTAGCCATGTGTATAAATTAGCCTCTCGTTCACCCAATTTTGAGACCCGGACGGTAGCTTGTTCAGGCTTAACTCGCGTGCCGCGAGCATCACGGCCTGCTGCTTGTTGGCGACGAGATATCGATCGACGTCAATGTCGGGAAAATCGTAATAGGTTCGGATCTCTTGTATCTGCCGCAATGTCGCCTGCAGCGCGCGCCAATCCCACAGGCGGATGTTGTCAAGGGTTTCGGGATGTGCGGCGGGATCAAAGACCGCATTCGTCAATCGAGGTTCAAATGGGATCTCTTCGATACGATCAAGTGCAAAGGCTTTACGTGTGAATTCAATATTGTTTTTTATGTACGGCCGCTCCCGGACGAGTTCATTCGGACGCACGACGAAGGTCTTTACGTAAAATGGCGCAAGGCCGCCTGCCACAAGATATGTCAATGCAGGCACCGCAATGGCCACACCCAAATTACGAATCCGCCCGGCGCGTGAATTGCCCAGCGCGATGGCGGCCCCGAGCAGTAGCGCCGCGGTGACGAACCACAACCCGGGAATCACGATGTTGGCGTCGACGTACCGGACGCCCGAAAACAAACTGTCTTCCTCGAAAAGCAGCGAAAACCGGCTAATGTAGGTTTGGAGCGCAATCGCCGCCAGCAAAATGCCGAGAGCTATTGATACACCCTTAAAGCGGGCGCTCATATCCGTGACCGACAGCAATATGGCGGCAAGGATGCCAATCACACTGATGGCAAGAAACCAATCCGCCACTGATTCCAGAACTGGAAGAGTGAATAGATAAAAGGATATCGGACGCCCGAAGATCGGATCCGACATTGAGGGGGTAGGTACGCTGTTTATGAAAAGCGCGTAGGTGTTCCAATCGGAACTGAATGAGAGACCAAAGAACACGCCAACCACCGCTGCGGCTGGTGATGCCAAACGCTTCAGCGTTTCCGCGGTTGGAATCACGATAGCCTCTTGGCCGAATTGAAGAAAAGGACGCCGCGAATATCCGCCCGGCGGCATTACCAGCCGGAAGAGCAACCAAAGGACAAAGGCAGACACTACAGCAAATATTAAGAATACAGTTGCCTCTGCCTTCAGGCGATACCAGTACACCGGTTCGAAGCCGAGGCTCGCAAACCACAGACTCTCCACATAGAACGAGATTGATTGAAAGGCCGCGATTAAAGCAATGACAACGACGCCGAAACGCACGAAAAAGCGCCTCGCGAACCGGACATCAAAAGGACGCGGGTATTCGGGAGGACGCATTTCCCTTCCATACTATAGAGTTGTTCGGAAGAGGTCTAGTTTACGGTAGGTTCGCCAGCGCGTTAATGAGATTCACCGCGTTCGGGCTGCCAAGACCGGTTACGAAATCGTAGCCCGTGGTTGCCGAACACAGCGAACCGCACTGTCCGTTGGTGTTGTTTCCCGCAACTATGTCGTGATAGTTGCTGGCGTAGGCTGGGCCGGTTGCTGTCGAGTAGAGATGCGGGTTACTTCCGGTCAGAGTGGCTTTCTTGGGCCTGGCGGCGTTTCGGATGGAATTGGCGATCGCGATCAAGGCCGCCCATTGCGGCGCACCCGCACTAGTCCCGCCGACTTCTTGCCAGCCGGTCGAGCCCAGAAAGGGGTTCGAATCGTAAACTGCAAATCCAGTTTGTGGATCTGCGTGGTAGGCAACGTCCGGCACTCCGCGTTTTGCGTAAGGATTGAAGGTTTTCTGATAATCTGGCACGTCCTCATAGAGGCTAAAGCCCCCTCCCCCGTCCTTCCAGGCAGTTTCAGTTCCGTAGTCTCCTTTCGAGTTGAGTTGCAGTTTTGTACCACCAACTCCTGTGACGTAAGACGAAGTTGCGGGCCAGCATAAAGAAGCAACGCCCAGACAAGAATAGTTACCGGTGTCGCCTGCAGCCGCGACAAACGCCACGTGCGGCTTAACGAACCTTGAATCTAAAGCGAGTCTGTCTGCCTTGGAGCGGCCGTTCTCCGGAACGGCCCAACTTATCGATATCACACTTGCTCCAGAGGCAATGGCTCCATCACCGGCATCCAGCAGATCCGCAACGAAACGGCTGGTTTCCACTAATACAATTCGCGCTTTGGGGGCGAGCGCGTGTGCCCACTCTACATCGAGAGAACTTTCCAACTGAAACGACTGCAAACAAGAAGAAGAACAGGCAACGTCAGGCACTGGAACGATGCCTTTCGGATAGAAGCGTGTTTCAAGCCAGTCGCAGTTCGCGGGTGTACACCGCGGCAGACCGAACCTGTCGCTGAAAACATCGACATCGCTTTTAATCGTCGGATTATGAAGCGGCATGACGATTCCAATCGTCTGCCCTTCTCCTTGATTGGCAATGTCATCCAATCCGTAAGCATGGCGGATCTGGGCCGGAGTGAGCCCCACAATTTCTTTGCCTCCGGTCACATTCACGTAGAGAGAAGTAGGGGCGACAACCTCTGGAACCTGGCTGATGCCGTTGAACGAGAGCGATAATAGCAGTAGCAACGACAAGAATACGTGCATCATGGAGCGCAGATACTTGCCCTCTGGAAGCTTAAATATAGAAAACAAATCAGAAATCCTTTCTGCTCGGGCAACTGCTGTCCAAAGCGCCAACTTCTTGTATTGACACTCTCTTGTCGATCGCCCAACGGTTCTTCCCAGGCCGCAGTCCGCCATCTCCCCCATATATCGGAGGGAACCGCTCTTAACTTTAGCGTTGATCTCAATCGGATTCCCAAAGCGGTTGTTCGGCCCGGAACTAGACTCTTTCTGGTATGATGATGTTTTGTCTTCTGGTCGTTTTTCTGGCCGGAGGGGTCTCCTGTTTTTGTAGATTTCGAGGAGTTTTAATGCGTAAGCCCTTGCTTTTCTTACCCGGTCCGATGCAGGTGCCCGAGCAAGTGAGGGTCGCGGGCGACCGGCCGTTGTTCAGTCACCGGTCGTCTCAGATGTCAGAATTACTCTCGAAACTGGAGGCCGGCTGCAAGCCGCTCTTCGGAACTCGAGGTGACATACTTTTCCTCGCGGCGTCCGGAACAGGGTCGATGGAATCGGCTGTTGTAAATCTCACATCGCCGGGAGAGGAAGTCATCGTCATTGTTGGTGGAACGTTTGCGAAGCGGTGGGCCGATATTGCAACGGCTTATGGCGTGTCGGTTCACACTATCGATGTTGATTGGCGGCGGGGCGCCACGTTGGCTGAGGTCGATCGGGCCCTGAAACAATGGCCGAACGCCCGCGTCATTTTTCATACATGGAGCGAGAGTTCGACGGGCGTTCTGAACGATACGGCTGAAATCGGAGAATTAGTCCGGTCGCAGAACAAAATTTTCGCCGTCGACGCTGTATCCGGACTCGCGGTTTCACCGATGGCCATGGACGATTGGAATATCGATGTCGTCGTTGCGGGCTCGCAGAAGGGTTTGATGGTGTCTCCGGGTCTGGGCGTGGTTGCGATTGGCGCACGTGGGTGGGAAAAAGCGCAACAGTCCAACACCCCCAGGTTTTACTTCGATTGGAGGAAACTGAAAGGAGCAGTCCCCTTCACACCGGCACTCTCATTGTTGCTGGAATTGGACGGGGCACTGGACTTCATCCACGCGCAAGGAATGGATAAAATTTTCGCCCGGCGTGGGCGGGTAGCGGACCAGATCCGGAATCTTGTTCATCGTTCCGGTATGGAAATTTATGCATTGAAGCCTGGCAATGGAATTACGGGTGTAATTCCTCCTAAAGGATTTGATATCCCGGCCTTACGTCGTAGGCTGGAAAACGACTTCGGGATCCAAATTGCCGGCGGGTTAGGAAAAATAAAGGACACGACGTTCCGGATCGGTCACGTAGGACACCTGACCGAAGAAGAAGTGGACTACTTTATCCAAAGTTTCGAGCGCTGTTTGGCCTGAAGCGGGGTTTCGAGTCTACACATTGGATGCAGATACGACGGTTTCCGCAAATCCCTGAGCGGATTGAACGGCTGGAAGAACTGGCCTATAACTTGAAATGGAGTTGGGACTATCGCGCCCGGCTTCTCTTCAAGCGACTTGATCCAGATCTCTGGAAAAACACACAACACAACCCTGTCAAGCTTCTGCACGATATCGAACCGGTGCGCCTGTCTGCCGCGGCTCGCGATCCGGATTTCCTTCGCGTGTATGAGGTCACGATGAAGGCACTGGATCGAGCAACCCGGCGTAACGATAAATGGTTTCCTCGTCAGTTTCCCGACTTGGCCCGGGAGCCGATCGCCTATTTTTCAGCCGAGTTCGGTCTTCACACTTCCCTTCCGATCTATTCCGGCGGCCTAGGAGTCCTTGCCGGCGATCACTGCAAGGAATCCAGCGACCTTGGAATTCCTTTGTTGGGCGTGGGATTTGTCTACCCTCAAGGATATTTTCATCAGAGGATCCAAGCTGACGGTTGGCAAGAAGATATCTACGAGCTGCTGGAACGCCGGGAAGCGCCGATCGAATCCGCAGCTCCGACGCATGACGAACGGTTCCTGGTCGAGTTGAACGTCGGAAGTTTGCGTGTCTTTGTCGTGGTGTGGCGTGTGAATCTCGGCTCCGTGCCGCTTTATCTCATGGACACAGATGTCGAAGAGAACCAGCATGGCGATCGCGAGCTTTCTGCGCGGCTCTATGGCGGAGACAAGGAGCATCGGGTTCGGCAAGAAATTGTGCTCGGCGTCGGTGGCGTGCGTGTCCTTCGCGCCCTTGGAATCCAGCCCACCGTATTTCACGCGAATGAAGGCCACACCGCGTTCATGCTCCTCGAGCGTGTGCGGGAGTTCGTTCAGCAGGGACAAACGTTCGAAGAGGCAGCGGAACAGATTCGCGCCACAAGCCTTTTCACCACTCATACTCCTGTACCTGCCGGTCACGATGCGTTCCCTTTTCACATGATGGAGAAGCACTTCGCCGGGTATTGGGACGATCTGGGTCTGACGAAACAGGAATTCATGGAACTCGGCAAGTTCGGCGATTCATTCAACATGACTGTGCTGGCGCTGCGAATGACGGGGTGGCGCAACGCTGTCAGCCATCTTCATGGCAGAGTGACTCGCCGCATGTGGCAGGTTGTTTGGCCTAACCTCCCGGAAGATCAAGTTCCCATCACTTCGGTTACCAACGGCGTCCATGCCCCGACATGGATTGCGCCGGAATTGAGCCTGCTCTTCGACCGGCATCTCGGACCGGAGTGGGTCGATCGGCATGATGATATTTCCTTTTGGAATCGCGTGATGGACATTCCGGAAGAGGAAATCTGGAATGTCCACCTGCTACTGAAACGAAAATTCCTGACGTTTGCCCGCGAAAAAGCGCGTGAACGCTGGTCGCTCGACCGAGTCGATCCTCGGCAGGTCATCGCAATGGGAACTCTGCTGGATCCGGACGCTCTCACGATCGGATTTGCCAGGCGTTTTACCGGCTATAAACGAGCTGCGCTGATTTTTCATGACCTGAATCGCATCCGAACGATGATGCTCGATCAGTGGCGTCCCGTGCAGATCGTTTTCGCCGGGAAAGCTCACCCAGCCGATGAACACGGGAAGCACCTTATCCACCAGATCTATTCCCTGGCCGCTGACAACGACATGGCCGGCCATGTCGCTTTCGTTGAAAATTACGAAATGCATGCGGCGCATTTCTTCACGCAAGGCGTCGACGTATGGTTGAACAATCCGCGTCCTCCCCTTGAAGCCTGTGGCACCAGTGGCCAGAAGGCCGCGATGAATGGTGTTTTAAACGTCAGCATGCTGGACGGCTGGTGGTATGAAGGCTACAACGGCAACAACGGGTGGGCGATCGGCGATCCGCCGGAAGATCTCGAGGTCCACTACGATGATGCCGCCGATGCCGAATCGTTATATCGACTGTTGGAACAACAGATCGTCCCGCTTTACTACGACCGCGACAAAAACGACCTGCCCCACGGCTGGATTCAAATGCTGAAGGAAACGATTCGCGCCATTGTTCCCCGTTTTTCCGCAAGCCGTATGGTGAAGGAATACGCCTCGCGCATGTACGTTCCCGCGTCCAGGCAAGCCGTCAAGGTGCGGTCCTAGGCGAAAAGGGAATAGCCACAAAAAGGCACAAGAATCACAAAAGCTTTTTTTGTGAATTTTGTGCCTTTTTGTGGCTGTTCCTTTTGCTGGGTTCAGATTCCCTCGATCCAACGAACAATGGCGTCCAAAGCGGTTGCCGGCGATTGTGTGTCGCCGCGCTTCGTTTTCAAGGAATGATCGCCGCCTTCGATCCAGTTCAATGTCGCATTGGCGCCAATTTTGCGGACTACCTTCTCCAGCAAAGCCTTTTCTGCAAAGGTATCCTTTGTTCCGCTGATGAAGAGCATTGGAACGTGCAAACCGTACAGGTGCTGGTCGCGAAGCTGATCCTGTTTGCCGGGCGGATGAAGTGGATAGCCCAGAAAGATCAAGCCGCTGACTTCCGGGAAGTCGGCCGCAACGTAGGAGGCGACTCGCCCGCCCATGGATTTTCCGCCGATGATGAGCCGTTTTAGCCGGTGGTGTTTGGTGACGTCTTCGATCACCGAACGGTAGCGGGCCTGAAGTTTTGGCTGCGGATCAGGCACGCGGCGTTTCTCATCCATGTATTCAAAATTGAATTTGACACAATGGAACCCGCGTTTTTGAAGCTCCGCGTGGAAATAGCTCATGAAGGGGGAGTCCATTCCCTGCCCCGCGCCGTGCGCCAGGATGATGGCCGTTTCCAAACTCATATTAGGTTTGTGGCGGCGGGGCCATGACGAGCTTTCTACCCTCGAGGTTTTTCTTAATGGGCTCGCTCAACCCTTCAGGGACGGGCAGACCCGCTATTTGAAAAATATTCCCGATATGCTGACGGAACAGCGAATCAAAGATGGCATCATTGTCACTCGAGAAATCATTTCCAAACCACCACATCCAGTCGCTGCCTTCCGCTACAAGCAACTCTTCATAGGCAAGATTCCAACGATCCTCCGGAATGCGGCCTTTCTGATCCATCAGTGCCGCTCGTGCCCGGACGATAATCCCACGGATTTTCACCGTCGAGCGCGATCACAACGTGCGAATCCCTGGGAAGCTCTCTGATTCGCCGAATGAGATCGGATGCGCTCTCGGCGGCCGGAGCATGCATGTACTGAAATCCAATCAGGTCCGATAACGTCCGGTCCCGAAAGAAGACTGTCATGGCACCGCGTTTATACGGGCGATAAAGCCGGCGGCGGTTATCCCAGCTTAGGTCGATCCCGGACTTGGCGAGAATACCCTCGTCGGTGGCAAGCCATCGAAAGCCGAGCGATGCGGCCAGGAGCGCCACATCGTTTGAAACCGAACCCTCGGAAGGCCACAGTCCCTGCGGAATTCTTCCGAAGCGCTCGCGCATGAATGTTTGCGCCCGCGACAATTGCTCGCGCGCGTCGTATGGAAAATTTACGGCGACAGGAACGTTACCGTCGTCCACGCGGCTATCGATGAGGATCGGGAGGATGGGGTGGTAGAAGGGAGAGGTCGATACCTCGATCGTTCCCTGATCTTGCATGCGCCGGTACTCGGGAATGATGTTTTGAATCGTATCTATAACGATCTGGCGCAGTCTGGCTTTGTCGTTTTCTGAGAAATCTTTCCCTTTCTCCACGAGGTCCTTGGGCCGCCGGTCGTGATCGATCCAAACGAGTGTCCACCACACTTGAATATCGCGAATATCCTGGTCCGAGAAAGTATGGTGACGGGAGGGATCGCTTCGCCGCTCATATAATTCGAAGTACCGCGGAAACGGCTGCAGCATCGTTCGAATCGGAACGGGAAAGAAACGCTCGATGATCCTGTCACGGTCTTCCATGCTCAGCCGCTCGACGGGCTTGAAAGCCAGATCCATGGACGGATCGCGGGCATCGCCCCGTGCATACTCCTCGAGTTGCAACAGCAAGGACGGTACGAGATTGAATGTCTGATGAATGTCGGGAAATTCTTCTAACAGCGTGGCCATTCCCAGATAGTCCTTAGTGCCGTGCAAGTAAGCCCACGGCATGACATAGACTCCCCCGACGAGATCTTTGTAAAAGGGTTGATGCATGTGCCACAGAAATGAGACGAGAATGGACATAATGATGCAGAATATTGTTTCGAACTTTCGCGAAACGCAAGCATTCCCCTCCTCTGCAAGGAGGGGAATGAGGCTCTGCCGACGCATAATTACGAAACGCAACGCTGGCGCGCAGCCTCCAAAAAATGAAGACCCTTGACCGCTACATTTTTAGAGAGATCTTTTTCCCATCGGTTATTGCGCTAGCGGCGCTCACCTTCGTCGCGTTTCTGGCCTTCTCACGCGAAATCGGATGGCTGTTGGAGTTGATCGTCCGCCAATCAGCCACGATCTCGGATACCTGGACGATTTCGCTGGCCATCCTACCCAACGTCTTAACTTTTACCATTCCAATGGCCGTGTTGGTAGGCATTTTGACCGGATTCGGCAGAATATCGTCCGATAGCGAAGCGATCGCCTTCCGCGCCAGCGGCCTTTCCATGATTCGTCTGCTCTTTCCTGTCATGCTGCTCGGCGTCATCGGCTGCGCTGCGAGTCTGGCGATCAACGCTTCTGTGGCGCCCGGCACAGCAAGCCGTTTGCGGGAGTTGCGGTACGAGATTGCTGCAAGGCAGGTTTCGCTGGAGGTCAAACCGCGCGTCTTCAACGAAAGCCTGACAAACTTGGTTCTATATGTTGAAAACACAGCGCCCGAAGGGTTCCGGTGGGACGGCATCATGCTGGCCGATATGACGCAACCCGATCAGCCCCGCGTAACCTTTGCCCGTTCCGGCAACCTGTTCAAGGACGACGAGAATCACGCGTTCGTACTTACATTGACCAGCGGAAGCACGCATGTTGTCTCGCCGCTTTCGCCCGACCGCTACTCTTTTGACACGTTCGAGACAACGAGGATCTCGGTACCAATTCCAGAGACCCCCGCGAAACCGGACATGCCGACACTTCAGGAGGTCCCGACGGGAACCATTTGGAACAAAATGCGGGCGAGAACGGCGACACGCGAAGAACGAGTAGAGTTTCATCGGCGATTCGCTCTTCCCTTTGCATGTCTGGTCTTTACGCTGGTCGGGCTGCCGTTGGGGGTTTCCACCACACGTGGCAGCAGGTCGATGGGTCTGGTTCTCAGTCTCATTTTGATGCTGCTTTATTATCTGGCATTTATCGGCGGTACCCGTATTGCCGGTACTGCGCAGTTCTCCCCCTTTCTTGGCGCGTGGCTGCCGAACCTGGGTTTCGCAATACTGGGATTGATTCTTCAGGCGCGATCTGATCGTGAACACGAAAACCGGCTGTTAAACCGGCTCGCCGAAACGATGCGGTGGTTTTCCGGAATCTTCTCTGGATTTCGTACCAGCCGGACACGTTTTAGCCGCTGGAGGTATTCTCTAACGCATCATCCGAAATTTTTCAGACTGCTCGATGTTTACGTGCTGCGCGGGTTCTGGTTTTTCTTCGTGTTGGTCCTGATCGTATTTGTCGCCGTATTCATTCTCGTGACGCTGTTTGAGCTATTGCCCGATATCGTCAAAAACCGCATCGACACCGCCATCGTCGTTAGTTACTTTTTCTACTTGCTGCCGCAAATCTTGTACTACGTAATTCCATTGACTGTACTGTTGGCCATACTCATCAACCTGGGAACGCTCACGAAGACGAACGAGACTCTTGCGGTGAAAGCAGGAGCAGTGAGCCTTTATCGATTGGGGCTTCCGCTGATTGTTATGGGATTGGCACTGTCTGGGACGATCTATTTCGTTCAGGATTTTATGCTGCCGTACTCGAACCAGCGGCAAGATGAATACCGGAACGTCATCAAGGGGCGCGCACCTCAAACATATCGAGATCCTCAGAGGAAATGGATGGCAGGTTCCGGCGACCGCATCTACCACTATAACTATTTCGATCCGAACGCGGATCTATTTGGCGGAATTTCGATCTTCGAATTCATACCGAACACGTTTGAACTGAATCAGTGGGTGTTCGCGACCCGTGGCTCCTGGGAAGGATCACATTGGGTTCTGGAAGATGGCTGGGTACGGCGCATGGACTTGAAAGGCAAAGTGGACTACCGGCGGTTTGACCGATTCGACGTGCACCAGCTCGACGGTCCCGATTATTTCAAAAAGGAGGTTCGCACGGCGGCGCAGATGACCTATCCAGAATTGAGACGGTATATCACGGATCTAAAACGGAGCGGGTTCGACGTCAGCACGTTGATGGTCGACCTCTATCGAAAACTGTCCTTTCCGCTGGTGTCGTTTATCATGGCCATTATCGGCATTCCATTTTCTTTTACGACAGGCAAGAAAGGCGCGTTCTATGGGATTGGACTCTGCCTCGCTATCGGAATCTTCTACTGGTCTGCCTTTGAGTTCTTCGACAAGCTCGGCGGCATCAACCGGCTGTCGCCCTTCATCGCCGCCTGGTTTCCCAACCTGATTTTCGGATTCGGTGGTATCTGGATGCTGCTGCGAGTGAAGACGTAGAAAACCGAAACCCCACTATTTTGCGGTTTCCGTCCGTCGGCGCGATTTTCCATCGACGCATGCATGCTATGTGCTACCCAGTGTAGTGACGGCGGAGGGGATGCATTGTGTCCGATGGTGCCAATGCTCAAAGGACGTCCAATTGATTAGCTCGACGAAACGTCTTCGACTGGATTCAGCGGACCGACGTAGGCTCCCCTCACATGTAGGACGTGGACCTTGCGACGTTTGATCGTAAATAACACGCGATATCGGCCAACAACCATCTGACGGATTTCTTCAAAGAACTCGTCATTTTCGGGTGCGGGCGGGAATGCTTTTGGTGTCACGGCTAATTGCTTCAGGACTGCGCTCCGAAGCTCGCGAGCCCATTGCTGAGTTTCACGCTTGCCCCAAGTCCGACACCCCCAATCGTAAGACTCGTGCAAATCGATTTGGGCGGACTCTTCGATAACGGCGAGGCGTTTCATTCTTCGCTGGGAATGTCTTTCTCGGCAAAGAATTCCCGGAAGAATTTCTCGGCAGGCTTCCCCGCATTTCTTTTCATGCTTTCGAGACCGCGTTTGATGCCTTCGATTGCCTCCATTCGATCTTTGGCTTCCAGTAATTTCTGGTAGCTTTCAGCATCTTGCACAACCAATTCAGCCTTTCCGTTGACCGTCAAAACCACCGGAGCTCTCGTTTTTTTCATTTGCCGGACAAGCTTTGCGGTATCGCGCTTAAACGTGCTGAGGCTCTGAATATCTCTGGTAAGTTTCACTATATGCGCCATCCGTTAGATTGACATTGCTAAATATGCACCGAATTTAACAAGTTCAGAGTACTTTGCCCCTGCACGCTTGTCAAAGGGGGAAAACTCTTTCCCGGGTAATCGTGATTGATTGTTTAGGTTGAAGCACGCGCTGGAGGAGCTTGTGAGTATTGTCGTCTGCTGCAAGCTGGCACCGGAGTTACATTTCACATTGAGCATCTTGTGCCGCGTTCGCGTGGTGGCCAGACTGTGATGAGTAATTTGGCCCTCAGTTGCCCCGCTTGCAAACATGGCCAAGTGGGATCGAACAACTGGGAAAGGATCAAAGCGGAAAGACGCAGCCTCTCTTTAACCCACCCACCGACTCGTTCGCCTGTTTTTCCTATATTCCCTATTCGACGACCATCTGGCGCTAGAACCAGCCGGCCTGAGGAGATCCGGTTTACATAATCTTTCCGTCAAAAAAATTTTGCACTCCAAGCTGCTGACAGCTCATGGGCTGTTGGAAATAGCTGACCAGTTCGTTTCGTCCACTTTTCATTTCCGGCGGTTTTACCTAATAGAAGGCCATTTTTTATGGAAAGAAATCGGACCAATACCGATCGAGATCAATTCAAGCCGGAGCGATACCTCATTGCGTCAGATGCAATCGGTTTTGGCATGGCCCCGATTCACTTCGAGGTTCCGGCTTGTCGATTGGCTTCAATCCCGCATCGCTTCGGGCTGGCCTGAATCGGCATCCAGCCGACAACGCGTGGCCTTTGCTCATTTCGACATCACTTTAAGTCAAAGCGATATCGCTTTAACTCAAACCGATATCGAAATGACCGTAAGCAAGTATCCTTAAAATCAATCAACAGCAGCGATACCCGATTTTTCGATACCGTTTTAAGTCAAAGCGATATCACTTTGAGCCAAAGCGATATCGTTTCAAGCCATCCCGAAATCAGTTGGAGCCGGCACCGATTCGCTCCAGGCCTCCGGCGATTCACTTCGTTCTGGAAACGTTTATCTTCAGGCCGTTCCGATATCGCTCCGTGGCCGACCGATGTGTCGAGGCCACAGACACGACTTTCTTTGCGTCGATCCGATGGGTGTCCGGCGCCGAGAAAACCGTCTACGCGGTGTAGACGGGTCACTTTGAACAACAACAACTCAACCATGAACCATTTTCAACCAAAAGGAAGTGGACCATGACTCAGAAAGTGATTGTTTTGACAGGGTTCGCGAAGTTGTCCGATGCGGAGGTGCGCGCCGCAGCGGGCGCTGTCATCAAGGCATCTGCGTAGATAAAGTCTTCGCGGCGCCGCCGCCTTTTGATGAGGCAACTTTGCGGACTTCACTCGATGATTTGAGTGGAGCGATTACCGCTAGGTCCGAGGACCGCCCGCATTTACGACTATAACTATTTCGATCCGAAATATTTGGTCGAAGCGGTATATCACGGATCTAAAACGGAGCGGGTTCGACGTCAGCACGTTGATGGTCGACCTCTATCGAAAGCTGTCCTTTCCGCTGGTGTCGTTATCATGGCCATCATCGGCATTTCCATTTTCTTTCACGACAGGCAAAAAAGGCGCGTTCGATGGGATTGGAGTATGCCTGGCGATCGGAATCTTCTACTGGTCCGCGTTTGAGTTCTTCGACAAGCTCGGCGGCATCGACGGGCTGTCGGCCTTCATCGCCGCCTGGTTTCCCAACCTGATTTTGGGATTCGGTGGCGTCTGGATGCTGCTGCGAGTGAAAACGTGAGGCATTGCGCCACCGGTTTGCAGGTATGTCGAGACTGCCTCACTTTAGCTGTCGTCCATGCCAGGTTCGTCCGTAATCAGGAAATTGCTTTTCCTGATCGGGAAATGTGAGATCCTGATCAGGAAATCGCTTTTCTCATTGCCGACCTGTGGACCACCAAGTAGGATGCGGGGAAAGTGGAGCGGCCGCCGGTACTTGGGTCTCTGTGAAGTCTTGAGAGGCGTATCAGAAAATGGAATCGTGGCGGAGCGGAACGCGCACGAGCATCAAGTTAATTTTGAAGAGGCGTCCGAGGTGTTTGCGGATGCGAACGCCCTTTCTCAATTTGACACGGAGCATAGCGACGGTGAAGATCGTTGGATTACATTGGGTCTGGATCGAGCAGGGAGGTTGCTCGTGGTGTGTCACACATTTCACGAGATGAGCAAAACTCGGGCGAGAGTACGCATCTTCTCGGCGCGTAAGGCAACTACAGGCGAACGTCGCTCCTACGAGAGACGCGATTTATGAAACGTGAATACGACTTTTCAAAAGCTGAACGAGGGAAGTTTTATCGTGCCGGCGCCAAGATGATCTTTCCCATCTACCTCGATGCAGCCCTGCAGAAGCAGCTGGAACCTTTCGCTCGCAACCAAGGCAAAGGTATAGGCGAGATCGTCAATGACATCTTGAAGAACCAACTTCAACTGCTGAGGAGCCTCAACCCATCAAAGAGACGTAACACGTTGCAGCCGCCGGGCCGCGCCCGACGCAAACCGAAATCTCAGAGGCGTCGCTCCAGTACTGGAAAAGTGCGCTTGTAATTTTCTGCCACTGAAGCCAGAACGCGCTAGGCGGGGTACTCTCTAGGGTTCCCGTCTTCACATTCATTGTCCAAAGCTGCTACTACAAGAATGCCCG
>WNGK01000836.1_pt1 | contig 32189 bp, 32 predicted proteins | sample 5400601 | NCBI WGS metagenome assembly WNGK01 (sample SAMN13153376, study PRJNA577476) | soil metagenome | isolation source: 60 cm soil or saprolite under Garry oak tree replicate 1 | place: USA:California | collected 2016-06-15 | reverse complement strand
CGCCACGGAAAGAAAAAACTCTCACGCAAAAACGAAAACCCGATCAGCCACGCAACCGCACCTCGCGAAACGATCTCGTAACTCCCCATTCCAACAAAATTCATTTCTCTTCTGCCAAGCGGTGAGAAATTAGGGCTAGAGTTGGGTTTTCTTCTCGGCAGCGTGCGACTGATCGATTTTGGGATCGGCATTTTCCAAATCGTTATCCAGCCGCACAGGCTGATAAGGCTCGAGGCGGGAGTAATTATTCGGAAGAGCACGGGAATCGATATGTGCAGAGCCGGAAACAAGAACACAACAGCAAGAACTAAAAGCTGCCAACCACGGACCCCCTGAGAACGGAAGAATATGAGCAGAGGCACCAGCACCACATCTCTTGTAAGTTCGCGAAGTTCGGAACTGCCTTGAGCAGTCGGAACAGGTCCAGGGTTTGCCTGCTTTGAACTCCTTAGCCAGCAGTTTCCTACCGCAGGCTGGACGCTTGAAGTCTGGTATTAGATATCCCATGTTTAGCTATCGTACCCTCGACTGATCCTCAACTGCTGCATTAGGGGAAGCTCAAGCCAATTCGATTTCCAGCTTCACAACCGAGGCTGCGGGGAATCGGAAAATCAAGCCTCCACTGCCTCAGCCTTCTCAGTCTTCGGCTCGACAACACTCGTTTGCTCAAAAGTGCTGTGCGCGTGAATATCCGCCGCGCTGAAGGACGATTCCCATCAGACCACCGCCGAACGAGCGCGGAAATCCGGCGAGGTTGATGACAAGCCGATCGCGTTCAGAGTGCAGCTTCCCAAGGTTTATTCTGCACTATAAGCGCCCGGCGCGAACGGCGCGCCAGAGTCAACGCGCCCGAACGCGCGGTGCGATCACGGCCTTTCGCAATCGGCCCCAGGCAATGAAAGCGGCCAGCAGACCAAGGGTCGCAGGTGCTGCAATCAGCGTGGTTTCACTGCGCGAAATATGAAATGGAACTGCCAGGACCATAATTGCCAGCAGGCCGGTGGCAGCGAGTGCTGTCAGGCCGGGGTTGATTCTCGTGGCTGCAGGCAAAATCAGACCGACAGCGCCCGCGAACTCGCGCACGCCAATGAAGCGTACGAGGCCGGAGGGGACGCTTCCCACCCAGGCCATTTTCTGCAACAGGACTGGCATCGGGGTTGCGGCCTTCGCTCCGGCCAAGGCAAATATCAAGGCCAGCAAGATTTGCACAATCCATAGAGTTACGTGCCATGCCTTAGTGGGACGTGCTGCCGCTGGCGAAAAAGTGCTGCTGCTCATAGTTCCTCCTGAACTTCGTAGAAAATGTGTTCCTTCCAATCTGCTGCCTGGGAGTCACCTGAACATCTGAGACTGCAGAATTCACAGCACCAGGCATGCTTCGTCAAACTCAAGCCGCGGATTGCGCGGAGAGAGACCGCTCCGGTCGCCGTATCCCAAGTTAACGAGAAGATTCACCTTCCACTTGCCGTCGGGAAAGAATTCGGCGTTGACCTTGGCCGGATCGAATCCAGACATCGGTCCGCAATCCAGTCCCAGGGCGCGCGCGGCGAGAATAAAATGCCCTGCCCGCAGAGAGCCGTTGCGGAACGCGGTTTCATCGCTCAGGGCCCTGTTCCCGGCAAACATGGGGCGGAAATCAGCCTGCGGAAATAACCCGGGAAGCTTTTCGTAGAACTCGGAATCCCAGGCAACGATCACCGTCACCGGAGCGGTCTTGGTTTTGCCGACATTGGCGGGCATGAGTGCCGGCAGGAGCCGCGCCTTGGCTTCTTCAGTAGTGAGGAACACGAACCGCGCCGGCGAAGCGTTGGCGCTGGTCGGTCTCAGCCGTGCCAGGTCATAGACCTCTCTCAAAGTCTCGACGGCCACTGACTCAGGCAGCCAGGCTGAAAAGTGCGCGCTTCGCGGAAGGCACATTCATGTCACTGAGGCACAAGGATGTTTCCCACGCGTCGTGCCTCGCGGTCCGCGAGGTTCTGAACCGGGTGGGGGACAAATGGAGCGTGTTGCTGGTTAGCCTGCTGGGAGATGGGCCGAAACGCTTCAGCGAACTGCGGCGGTCGATTGAAGGCATTTCACAGCGAATGCTGACCCTCACGCTGAAGGGGCTGGAACGCGACGGAATGGTGACTCGGACCGTTTACCCGACGGTTCCGCCGCGGGTCGAGTACCAGCTCACCACTCAGGGGCGCACTTTGTTGGAGCCGATCGTGGCCTTGGCCAAGTGGGCGGAACAGAACCGCGAAAAAATCCAGGCGGCCCGGGAGCGGTTCGATGCGCGCTCTGCCAAGGCCTGCGGCCAGGCCGTGCCACAGTGACACTGCGCCGCTCTCAGGCCAGCTTTCATGGATGAATGCATTGCCGCGAATCGGTTAGTACTCAGGCGACGCCGCCTTGACCATTTCCAACGTGACGCGTTGTTTCTTGCGGTAGGCCAGGTTGGCCATGTGCGCTGCGACCGCCGATCGGTAGCCGATCTCCACAGGTGCGTTGGGCGTCTTGCGGCTGCGTACGCAATCAATCCAGTTCGCCATGTGGTTCTGGTCCCTGGTCTCCGAAATGAGCGCCGTGCCACTCTTGCGATTCACCGGCTCAGGAAAATATCGGGTTAACTCTTGGGAACGTCCCGTCAGCATGTCAGTTGCGCCGGCCACGTGCTCGATCGTTCCGTCGCTGCCGAGGATGTGCTCCCCCAGCCCGTAACGGCTGTTGCTGAAAGTGGATTGCCAGGTGACCACCACCTCGTTAGGAAAATCGAGGGTGATGGCAATGGTGTCGGGGACTTCACGGCCGTCCTTTTCGGAGAACACACCGCCCGACATGTAAGCGGCACTCGGCACAGGCAGTTCCAATGCGGACATACTCCAGGCAATCTGGTGCACCATGTTTTCGGTAACATTGCCTCCGGAAAATTCCCAGAACAGACGCCAGTTGATAAATCTGTTGGCGTCAAACGGCCGATCCCGATGCCCGTTCAGGAATGCATCCCACTTAACATTCTGCGGGTTGCAATCGGAGGGCAACGGCCGCACCCACTGTCCCTGACCATGGGGCGAGTTACGGCTCATCCACGATTCCACCTGCGTGATTTTGCCGAGCATTCCATCCTTGATCCACTTCTTCGCGTCGGAAAGCGGTCCGGAGCTTTCGTGCTGCAATCCAATCTGCACCACGCGATCTGACTTATTGGCAGCGGCCAGACACTGCTCGGCCTCGGGGATTGACCAGGTCATCGTTTTTTCACAATAGAGGTCCTTGCCCGCGGCCAGCACGTCGAGGAAATGGCGGGCATGAAGGTGCAAAGGACTGGCAACGATGATGCCGTCGACGTCTTTCATTTCGAGCAAGCGGCGGTGGTCGTCCAGGGTCTGGATGCCAGGCGCCAATTGCTGAGCCTCGTCCCGTCTGCGGCTGTAAACATCGGCGATGGCCACTAGCTGGGCGTTCGGAACCACGAGCAGTTGTTTCAGCAAATCCTGCCCCCGGGCCCCCACGCCGATCATGCCGATGCGGACGCGATCATTCGCGCCCAGTACGCCTGAGGGAGAAGCAAGAAGCGCCGCGGCTCCAACCGCCGTCGTTTTGATAAAGTCACGTCGTGTGCTTTCCGTCATTGTGGACTCCCCTTGGAGCTGTTCGTCAAATATCAGAGCGCTCCTGCTTTCTGAAGTTCATCCTTCATACCTGCCCAACTCTGGATAGTCGACTCTTCCGCACTCCCGGCGCCCCGCCAGTGCGTTTCAAGGCTTATTGCGTGGTGATAGCCATCGTTCTTCAAAGCTTTGAACTGTCCAACCCAATCGATCAGGCCTTGCCCCATCGCTGCCCATTCATAGCCGTGATCTTTCCGGACGACGTCTTTGCAGTGGCAATGTCCGATGCGGTCTTTGGGCAACGCGGCATATCCGTCGGGGAAGGCCTTTTCTCCAAGCGACGCTGCATTTCCAGGATCCCAGTTCAGCATGAGAGCAGGAGTCTGCACCGCGCATAACACTTCTGCGGCTTCGGCTCCGGTAGCCGTATTGCATGAGGCTTCGTTTTCAAGCACCAGAACGGTTCCTTTTTTTGCGGCTCTCTCGGCGGCATCGCGAAGCTTCTCGTTCATCGCATTGCGATGGGGTTTGGGGTTATCCAGCCTCCAAAAATCGAAGCACCGCACGCGGTCTGTGTCGAAGATCTTTGCCAGTTCCAGGCTTTTTTCCAGCACTTCATCCTGCTGGTCGAAGGTGAAATCTGCGTGAAACTGGTCGTGCTTGGGACTGAAACTGGATTTCGGCGCACCCGGCCAATCCACTTTAAAAAGCGGACTCGCAATGTCGGTAACTCGCAGATTGTATTTCGCAAGAATTCGCCGGGCTTCGGCGACTTCGTTCGGGTCCAGTTTGAGTATGTTCTTGTTCCACATGCCGCGCAGTTCTATCCAGCCCATGCCAAACTGACGTGATGCGACTTCGCACGCGCGTCCGAAGTCCTGCGAAATCTCGTCGTTAATAACGCCAATTAGGAAAGGAGATTTTGCGAGATCAACCGCGGGCGCGGCGGCTCCGCGCACGGCAGCGAGACTGTAAACTGAAACGATTCCCAGGCCGCGCAGAAATTCACGACGCGAGGCATGCGAGATCATGTTGTGCGTTTCTCCAATGTGCAGAAATGCTAGCCGTGCGGCCGCTGAATGGCAAGTGCAAGCCCGCAGCAAAGTTTTTTCAATTCAGTGGTTCCCGAATCCGCCACTCCTCCGGTATCCTGTTCGTTCGTATTTGCGCGATCGATACTGTTTCTGGAGCGAGCTGGCATGAAAATGATTCGGCATGGTGAACCTGGCAGGGAAAACCCCGGAGTGCTTTTGAGCGATGGGACCCGCCTCGACGTCTCCGGCTTCGGCGCGGATTACAACGAAGGATTCTTTCGAAATGGGGGCCTGGATGCGCTGGCAGCCTGGCTGAAGAACAGTGCCGCTTCCGCTCCGCGAGTGCCTCCTTCGGTGCGCTTAGGTCCCGCAGTCTGCCGGCCGAGCAAGATTGTGTGCATCGGCCTCAACTTCCGCGATCATGCCGCCGAGACCGGGGCCCAGATTCCCAAGGAACCGGTGATTTTTTTCAAATCAACGACGGCGCTGGTTGGGCCCAACGATTCCTTGGTGATTCCCAGGAATGCTACGAAGGTGGATTGGGAAGTTGAACTGGCGGTGGTCATCAAGAAGCAGGCTCTGTACGTGCCCAAAGAGCGGGCGCTCGATTTTGTCGCGGGCTATGTTCTGCACAACGACTACTCCGAACGAGCATTTCAGAAAGATCGAGGTGGGCAATGGGTGAAAGGCAAAAGTGCCGACACCTTCGCCCCCCTGGGCCCCTTCCTTGCTACTCCCGACGAAATTCCGGATGCCGGCAACCTCAAAATGTGGCTGAAGGTGAATGGGGAAACGCGGCAGAACAGTTCGACTGCGAACATGATTTTCGATGTCGCTACCCTTGTTTCGTATGTGACGGAGTTCATGACGCTCCTTCCCGGCGATGTAATCAGCACTGGAACACCTGCCGGCGTGGGATTGGGCATGAAGCCGCCGCAATATCTGCGGGCCGGCGATGTGGTCGAGTTGGGCATTGAAGGACTGGGCGAATCGCGGCAGCACGTAGTGAACCTCTCCTGAGAACTGCGATTGACATTACAGAACCATGCGAATTGACGCTCACGAGTTCCGGTTGGACGGCAAAGTTGCGGTCATCACCGGCGGCGGCAGTGGGATTGGCCGAGCGATCGCGCTGAAGTTTGCGGCGAACGGGGCCGAGGTTCGCATCCTGGACATCAGTCAGAAAGACGCTGAGGCGGTGGCTGCGGAAATCGCCAGCGCGGGCGGAAGGGCGTCGGCACACGCCTGCGATGTCAGCAACCAGCAGCAAGTTGGGTCAACGTTCAGCGAGATTGCGCAGCAGGGAAACCTCCACATTCTGGTCAACAACGCCGGAGTCTCACATATAGGCAACGCTGAGAGCACCAGCGAAGAAGACTTCGATCGCGTTCTTCGTGTAAATGTGAAGGGCATCTACAACTGCATTCATGCTGCCGTTGGATACATGAAAGCCGGCGGCGGGGTCATCCTGAACATGGCGTCGATTGCGGGTTCTGCCGGACTCGCGGACCGCTTCGCCTACTCCACCAGCAAAGGCGCAGTGATCGCCATGACTTATTCTGTCGCGCGCGACTACCTCGCTTACAACATTCGCTGCAACTGCATTTCTCCGGCGCGAGTGCATACGCCATTCGTGGATGGCTACCTGCGCAAAAATTATCCAGGCCGCGAACAGGAAATGTATGACAAGCTTGCCAAGACCCAACCCATCGGCCGAATGGGAGAACCCGAAGAAGTGGCGGCGCTGGCGTTATTTCTGTGCTCGGACGCCGCCGGTTTCATCACCGGTGTGGATTATCCGCTGGATGGCGGCTTCATGAATCTGCACGGGTGATGGGGCGTGGCTCGTTTCACTCCAACAGCCAATCAGATAGACTCACGCTGCGAGACACACATGGCCGCTTTTGCCTCACTCTCGACCTGAAGGACGATCCCAAGCTGATCGCCGAGTACAGGCGCTATCACTAGAAAATCTGGCCGGAGATTACCCAAAGCATTAAAGATTCCGGGATCGAAGGCCGAACGGGGCGACAAGTGATTGAGGATGAAAAGGATATTTAAGCTGGAGAGCTAGCCGTCCGATTCAGGGCTGCACCTCGGCACGCATTAATTCGTAGCTTTCCAAACCTCGAATCCCACGCGCCAGCCGCCTGCTTCGCTGATCCTAAGGAGTCTTCTTCCATCCGTCAGGCTGTTGCACATAAATAACGTTTGCACCGCTCGGCACGTGTAATTCTACCTGGCTAACGATTGGCTGGTTGACGACGATGATGACGAGGACCTGCTTGCCGTGACCTTGGCGACACAGGTCGGCAACTTGATAATTGCCCGTCATACCTGCATCGCGCAACGACTGCAGGATCTGGCTGCTCACGTTCCCGACATTGACCGACGTCGAGTAAACATCTGCCATGACTTCGGGCCTGGTCGTGGCGGCCGTGGGATACTGCGGAGTGACAATCGCCACGGTGAGTTCTTGATTGTGAGTGATGGCATCGAAGGCCGGTCCGGGCACGAGCACAGCAACCACGAGAAGAATCGCAACACTCACGAGGACCGTTCGCCCACGCGAAGTGATTGAGAGCAACATCGCGCATGCGCCAGCCACGGTGAAGCACACCAATATCGCTAGGTCAACAAACACTCCAATCGAAATGACGGAGGTAGGAGCGTCCAGAACCTCTCCAGTCTCCGAAGGTCCTCTGGAGCATTACAAGTCTCCATGCGCGGGGCGCGAGATATCCGTACACGAAGCCAATTAGTGCTCCCGTCGTTCCCGCCGTAAGCGCGTGGCGCTTCACCTTTTGTGAAGGCCACAGTGCGGCAAGAAGCCCGAGGACAAGAGGCAACAAAACCGATGATGTGAGAAGGAAGTTCCGAACGGAAAGGTGACCACCTACCCACAGCCGAAGAAAATACGTGCCATAGGTAAGTAACAGGATGGTTGCGGCACTCGTTGCCGCTGCGATCGCAAAGCGCGATAGACGTGCCACGTATCCTCCACACCGTCCATCTCAAATGATGATACCCCTGAAGGGCAGGCTTCGCAGCGACAATCCTGGACACTCTCGGTTATCGCAATGCCGCGTTCAAATCCGCATGCAACAATCTGTGGAACAAGTTCTCCCCCGCTTCCCGCCGCACCGATAATCTTCCCGCCCCATATGCCCGCGACTTCAATCCCCGCTGCACCGAGACGCAGATCGCGTGGTCTTCGTGCTGGATGCGCTCGCTAACATCCATGCTCTTTCTATTTCTCTCTTCTGCCGCTTGCCCGACATCGCTAAAGTAAAACTCGAAGACTACTTTCGTCTTGTCGATGCCCAGTGGCAGCACTAGATTTGTGTCCAAGTAGCCCTCGTACCAGTTCAGCATGAAGTTGGGATAGAGCCAGTAATAGAGCGCCTGACCTTGACGCACACTCGCGGTCATCTTTTCTGCTTCGCCGCCGATGGCGTCAATCGGGCTGGATTGCAGGCAGAAGCGCGCGCCGTTGGTAATTGTATAACTCGCGTAATCGAGAATGCTGTTCAGGCCCTTGTGCAGATAAGGCACGTGATAGCCGCCGTCGAGGTAGTTATCGACGAACACCTTCCAATTGCAGTCAATGATGAATTCCCGTCGACCGGCAAAATGAAGCTGATCAAGATGCAGAGGCTTAAACTGCTCGATCATATCGCTGAGATATTCCTGTAGCGCCGGAGGGTCAGGATCGAGATGCACGAAGACAAACTTCTCCCACACATCAACGCTGAGCGGGACCAGACCATTCTGTTTGCGATCAAAATTCTCCACGCTCTCGAAGTCGGGAATGCCCTTCAGCGATCCATCCAGCCCATACGTCCAACCGTGATAAGGGCATTGCAAACGAGCAGCACTGCCGCAAGGTTCGGTCACAACGGCGGCGGCGTGATGGCGGCAGACGTTGAAAAATCCGCGCAGCCTGCTATCCTGCCCACGCACCACAAGAACCGGCTCTCCTGCGACTTCCCCGGTGATGTACTGCCCGGGCGCGGCGACCTGCTCCGCGCGCCCCACCATTTGCCAGGTGCGGCTGAAAACTGTCTGGCGCTCCAGTTCCGCGACGCGTTCGTCCATGTACCAGGCGCCGGGGATGGTCGAAGCCTGGCTGAGGGGCTTACCGGGATCAAAGCCGGAGAGGATTTCCTGGAGCGACTGTGGCATATGAGTTTCGTATGACCGAAAATGGTATCACTCCTGCCGGCTCGCAAGATGGCATCACGAGAAGTCGATATGTGACAATATCCGTTTCGCAGCTATTGCCCTACCGGAGGCGTGATTGGTCCTAATCGTGATGGGCGTTGCGGGTGTGGGAAAGACCACGGTGGGGGCCCTGCTTGCCCAGAAACTCGGATGGCAGTTCGTCGATGCGGATGATTTTCATCCTCCGGAAAATATCGAAAAGATCAGCCGCGGAATCCCCCTCAGCGATTCCGATCGCGAGCCCTGGCTGGCGGCCATGCGCAACGCCATTTTGCAGTGGAACGCTGCCGGCGAAAATGTGGTGCTGGCCTGTTCGGCTCTCAAACGCAGCTATCGCGATGAACTCCGCGCCGGGCTGGTGCGATTCGTCTTTTTAAAAGGCGATTATGCGCTGCTTCTGGAGCGGCTGCACTTGCGTCATGGCCACTTCGCCGATGAGAAGATCCTCGCCAGCCAATTGTCGACGCTCGAAGAACCGGAGGACGATGGATCGCACAACTCCGGGCAGGACCAAGCGATCACCGTACACATCGATCACAGTCCGAATGAAATGGTCTCCGAAATCATTGCAGCATTGCAGCGCACGAGGGTAGTATCCTGATCCCCACCCACGTGAGCCCTGCCCCCCCCAGCGAACTTGAGAACGAGTTGGAAAAGAAGACCGTCTCCCGGCTGCTATGGCGGTTGCTGCCGTTTCTCTTCTTGCTGTACATCGTGGCTTTCCTCGATCGCATCAACGTGGGATTCGCCGCCCTGGAAATGCAGAAGCAACTGGGGCTGAACGACAAGATCTTTGGTACTGCCTTCGGGTTTTTTTCCTCGGATATTTTTTCTTTCAATTGCCCAGCAACCTTGTGTTGGCGCGAGTAGGAGCGCGACGATGGATTGCGGTCATTATGGTGGCCTGGGGGGTGATCTCATGCAGCATGGCGTTGGTCACCACCGCGCGGGAATTCTATCTTCTACGATTTCTCCTTGGAGTAGCCGAAGCAGGATTTTTCCCCGGCATGATTCTTTACCTGCGCAACTGGTTTCCGCGCGGAGCAAGAGCGCGTGCAGTGGCCTGGTTCATGACCGCGAATCCCCTGGCCGGAGTGATTGGCGGACCCCTCTCCGGTGCGCTGCTCGGACTGCATCAGTTCGGTATCGCCGGCTGGCAGTGGCTGTTCGTGATGGAAGGCCTACCTGCGGTCGGTTTGGCATTGGTGGTCCTGGTTACTCTCAAAGATAATCCGGGGCAAGCTGCATGGCTTCGCTCCGAAGAGAAGCTATGGCTGGTAGCAACCTTGGAGCAGGAGTGCGAGCAGCAGGCAAAAATAACCGGCAGCGATGCCTGGGCGGCTTTCCTGAGTTGGCGCATATGGGTTCTCACTGTCGTTTTCTTCGGTCTCACCACCTCGGCCTACGGCATCGTTCTATGGATGCCCAATTTCATCCACAGCCTTTCGGCTGCGAGCAATATGGAAATTGGCGTGATCTCGGTGATCCCATATGTGGCAACGGCCATTGCCATGGTGCTGGTAGGAATGCATTCGGACCGGACCGGAGAGCGCCACTGGCATCTGGCGGGTTCAGCCTTCGCGGCCGCCGCAGCGTTGTTGATGGCGGCGTACACACGTTCCATTGTGCCCGCACTGGCGGCCGTCAGTCTGGGCCTAATGGCAACCTTTTCCATGCAGGGGCCGTTTTGGGCCACTGCCACGTCATTGCTGAGCGGTACTGCCGCAGCAGCCGGCATTGCGTTGATCAATTCCTTCGGCAACCTCGGGGGATTCTTCGGCCCTTACATCATCGGCGTCAAGCGAAGCTCCGGCGCAGGCTTTCGCGGAGGCATGCTCATTATTGCAATTTTCCTGGTTCTGGCCGGAGTTTTGGCATCGGTGGTTCAGCCTCCGCGGGAACGTCCTGCGCCCATCCAGCCTAATCCTTTACAATAAGGGACTTCGCCTCCAGCGCGGAGGCTCGACTGTTCACTTCGGCAGTCTTTTTCGACCGGTTGTTTCGAGACGAACTTGGGCCAATCTGAACCAAATTACCGGTACGTGTACTGGCGCGTGGAAGGCAGCCTGCTGGAGCTCACCACCGTCCGCTCCGTCGCCTTCTTCACCTGGAATGCCCAAACCTTCATCGAGCGTTGGATGCGCAGGGGCTCGGTGCTGGTGATGGCGGTATTACGACCATTTCTCTACGCCACAAACCGTAATTTTGCCACCCGCCTTGTACATTCCATCTTGCGAGGAATAAGCTGCGACCGCCTCGACCTCTTGGGTGAGGAGTATTTCAAGTACAAGCTGAAGCCCCACTTGAAGCCCGATGGCGTCCTCCAGCTACAGGAGCTGGTGCGCTCGGGAGCCCAAGTTGTACTGGTCAGCCAGGGACTGGACCACGTGATGCGTCCGCTGGCCCAGCACCTGGAGGTCAAATGGATCATCGCCAACCGTCTGGATTTTCGTGGCGGTATATCCACCGGGCGATTGCGCGATCCGGTGATCCGCCCACGGGGAATTTTTGCCAGGATTAGATCCGGCGGCCCGGACGGAATACGCTCTCCGCAAAAACTCGCCCACGATGTGGGAGTTCCCAATCCAGAGATTCTGGAGAAAGCGGTCGTGCCCGCCGAACGGGCTGTCCCAAAGGTGGAGCGTGCGATCGTCGATTTTGACGGCAATCGGCAGGATGCGCCGCTGTCGGTCCGCTGTGCTTTTAGCGGCAAACACATTTTGCTGGTCGGGGTCACCGGGTTTATCGGCAAAGTCTGGCTGGCGAACGCGCTGATGGATTTGCCGGACATCGCCTGCATCTATCTCCTCATTCGGCGGCAGAAGTCGAATACGGCGCAAAAACGTTTCGAAAAAATGGTGGAGGAGTCTGCCGTATTCGACCCGCTTTACGAGCGCCACGGCCGGACGCTGCTGCAATTTATCAGCGAGCGAGTTCGAGTGATTGAGGGGGATGTCACGCAGCCTAGCCTTGGTTTGGACCCCGAGGTTTCCCAGTCCCTGCGGCTAACGCTTGACCTGATAGTCAACAGTTCCGGATTGACGGACTTCAATCCTGATCTGCGTGACGCCCTGACCACGAACGTGGACGCAGCCGTGAACGTGATCGAGTTTATTCGCCAGTCCGATCACGCCGGACTGCTCCATCTTTCCACTTGCTATGTTGCCGGCGCCCGCGACGGGCGGGTGAGCGAAACCGCGCGCTTGGACTACACTCCGATTGGCGCCCCCAATTTCGATGCCGAACGGGAATGGAAGGCGCTGCATCGTCTGGTGGAAGAAACCGAGCGCCGCGCCGAGGGGCCGGAAGTCACCGAAGAACTTCGCCGCCAGGCGCTAGCCAAGGAGCACGCCGCCAAGAATCTCCATGGCGCAGCGCTGGAAAACCAAGTCCGCAAGAACCGGGTACGCTGGTTGCGGAATGAACTGACTGACGCGGGAAAGAAACGGGCGCGTGAACTCGGCTGGCCTAATACCTACACTTTGACCAAGAGCCTGGCGGAGTCTTTGCTCGCCCGAAATGGCGCAGGATTTCCTATCGCCATCGTCCGGCCTGCGATTGTGGAGAGCTCAACTGCTCGGCCGTTTCGTGGATGGAACGAAGGCATCAACACCTCGGCCTCGCTGTCGTATCTTCTAGGGACGTTCTTCCGGCAATTGCCGACCAATGAACGCAAGCGGCTGGACGTGATTCCTGTGGACGCAGTTTGCCGCGGCATGACATTGATTGCGGCGGCGATCATGCAGCGCCGGAATGATCTGGTCTATCAGCTTGCCACATCGGTCACCAATCCCTGCGATATGCGGCGATCCATCGAGCTGACGTCTTTGGCGCACCGCAAGCACTATCGCGCCCAAGAGGGAATGGAGTACTGGCTGCGGCTTCGTTTCGATGCCATCCCGGTTTCCAAAGAGCGGTATGAACGGATGTCGGCCCCGGCGCAACGAGCCATCATTAAGTCCATTCAGCGGATCACTGCGCCTTTGCCGCTTAAGAAGATGCCTTTTTCCCGCGCCGATCGCAGTTTGGAGCGGGTAGAAAAACTCATCGAGCTGTTCGAGCCGTTCATCCTGCACAATGAACACGACTTTGTCGCAGAGAACGTGGAGAAGCTTTCATACGCGCTGGTTCCTGAAGAATGGAAACTTTTCGGCTACGACGCCTCCGCGCTCGACTGGTGGGATTACTGGATCAACATTCACATTCCTGCATTGCGCAGATGGACTTATCCGCTGATCGAAGGGCGTCCGCTCGAGGCGCGTTCCGCGCGCCACCTGCTGCCCGTAAATGGTGATGAGGGTGAAACCGTCAAGACCGGAACGAACGGAGCAACGTGGCGATATTCCTGACCGGATCCACCGGCTACATCGGCGCACATGTCGCCGCGAATCTGCTGACCGAGCACGGCGCGTCACTGAACCTTTTGGTGCGGGCGCGCGACGCGAGAGAGGCCGAGGAGCGTCTGTGGCGTGGTTTGCAGTTACATCTGGATTTTCCAGCGTTCTACGAATACCTCCAGACTCGCATCCGCGTCTTTCGTGGGGATTTGACCAGTGAGCGCTTCGGTCTCTCAACGGACGAATACGATCGGCTGGTACACACGACGGATTCCGTCATTCATTGCGCGGCATCGCTGAACCGCAAGTCTGAAAAGAGCTGCCTGAATGTAAACCTGCGGGGGACCCTCGAAGTCCTCAAGCTGGGGATGCAGGTGGACCACTACCACGGACTGCGCCGATTCAGTCACGTGAGCACGGTTGCGGTCGCGGGCAAGCGGCAGGACGAAGTTGTGACCGAAGACAATTCCATCGACTGGGACCGTTCGGATTACGATCCCTACGCCCGCACCAAGAAATTCTGCGAGCACATGATTCGCCAGTTGCTTCCGGAAGTGCCAAAGACGATTTTCCGTCCCAGCATTGTGCTCGGCGACAGCCGCCGCGCCGAGACCACGCAGTTCGACATGGTCCGTGCGTTTGTTTTTCTCGCCGGATTGCCCGTGCTTCCGCTGCGCTCCAAAGACCGCGTGGACATCGTCAACGTCGACTTCGTGGCCGGTGCAATTGCCACGCTGCACGTAAAAGAAAAGACTCGGTTCGATACCTATCATCTTTCCTCGGGTCGTGAATCGCAGACTTTCCGGCAGTTGACCGAATCGCTGGCGGCGGCGCAGGACAAACGAGGGCCCGTTTACCTGCCCTTTCTGCAGAGGCCTTTCACGTCGTCCGTAAACGCTCTCTCGAATGGCAAGAGTTCCGTTGGCCGCGGCGCTGCGCTGATGAAAGTGTTCATGCCCTATCTCACGTTCAATACGGTTTTTGATAACTCACGGGTCACTTCCGAGTTAGGTCATAAGCCGGTGCCATTCTCGCAGTACAGCTACCCTCTGCTGAAATTCAGCCGCGAAACCAACTTCACTTTTCCCTACCGGGAGTGGCCCGCCAAGGTGGGAGGCTCTGCGGCATGATGGATTTTGTCCTCGAGGCCTGGGTCAGCGGTAACATCGAGCGCGCCAAAGCGGGATGGATACTTGGCGAAGGCGAACGCTGGCAGCCGGGGAAAAAACTGAAACTGCTTTTTGCCGGATACAACGGTACGCGAAACACCGGTTCCGACGTACGTCCCGAGGAAACGCTGCGCCAGCTCCGGCATATTCTGGGTGCGGAGAACGTCGAGTTCAGCGCCATGTCCCAGAACTTCGACATGACGCGCGGTTATTTCGCCGGCGCAGAACAGGTCCATCTTCCGGACGTTTTTCCGCCCTTCCTGTCGCGCGAAGTTCCGAAGCATCACGGTGTGATTGTGGTCGAAGGCTCAGCCTTCAAGAGCAAGTTCGCCAATGCGCTGACCACTATGATTGTTGGATCGTTGGGAATGGCAGCGGCGCAAAACAAGCTGGCCGTGGGCTATGGGTCCGAGGCAGGACAGATGGATCCGCTGGTCGCGAAAATGTGTGGCCGCTACTGCAAGAATTCCCTCATCATCACTCGCAATGAAGAATCGCGCACCGTGCTGCGCAATCTTGGAGTCCCCACAGAACTGGGCACCGACACCGCGTGGACCTTCGAGCCGCTTCCTCCCGAATATGGCCGCAAAGCCTTGACCGGCGTGGGATGGGATGGCAAGCTGCCGGTCTTGGTTGTTTGCCCGATTAATCCGTTCTGGTGGCCGGTGAAGCCCTCGCTGGTGAAATACGCCGCCCGCACGATGGCTGGCGCATACAAAGACAGTCACTACCGCACAGTTTACTTCCACAAGTCCGGCCACGACGTGGACACGGCCTTTGAGCGCTATTTGACCGCGATTGCGAATGCCGTTGAGGCTTTCCGCCAGCGGCGCCGGGTATTCCCCGTCCTGGTCGCAACCGAGGCGCTGGATGCCCGCGCCTGCCGGCGCATTTCCGAAAAACTGGGCGGTGGAGTCCCGGTGTTCACTTCCGAGGAGCACGACATGTATCAGATGGTGAGCATCCTGCGCGCGGGGAACTTGATGGTGTCGTCGCGCTTTCACGGCATTGTGACCTCAATGCCGGCGTTGGTGCCCTCGGCGGGGATCACCATGGACGAGCGTATCCGCAATCTGATGCGCGAGCGCGGTCATGAAGATTTGCTGATGAATGTGGATGACCCCGACCTCGAGCCCAAGCTCCTGGCCGCGCTGGAGAAGTTGGCAACCTACGGTGAACAAATCGCAGATGGAATTGGCCGCACCGTGGTCCGGAATCTGAAAGTGATGGCGCGCATGGGCGTGTACTTCGAGGAGGAACTGCAGCGCCGCTATCCAGAGTTTCCCACCCGTAAAGGCCAGTGGGGCTGGGAGGATTACCTGCCCCCGATGGATGCGGGGTTGAAGCGGTTGATTGGAATGTACAGTTGAGGCCGGGCCTCGGTCATAAAGCCAGAAATGTACGCCCAGACGCCCTCGTCTGGGCGGGCGAGCGAAGCTCGCCTCTTGCGTCGAGCATTGCGAAACTGAGCGGGCGAGGGCGTCCCCTGCTGCGTATTCGTTAGCGATAATGAGCTTTCTGGAAGACATTTTAGCGAGCCTCGAAGCCGCTGCTGACCAGCCGCTCCTAACCGAACTCCGCGAATCTGGTGCCGTCCTGGCGACGGGACGTCGACTCAGCGAACTGATGGCGCAAGCCCAGGCCTTCCTGTCATCTCGCGGTCTCCGCAAAGGCGATCGTTGCGCCCTGCTGGCCGCGAACAGCATCCAGTGGGTTGCGATGGACCTTGCCATCATGGCCGAAGGCCTGATCGTGGTTCCTCTGTATTCCCGTCAGGCGCCCGCCGAACTGGTCAGCATGATGAAGGACTGCTCGCCCTCGGTGATCTGCTGCGGTGATGTTGCGCTGCGCGATGCCATCGTCCAAGAGTGGCCGGAATGCCTGCCTCAAGCCTTATTTGAAGAAATCTTTTCTGATCAAGGCAGAGAACGGATAAACACCGAGCTTTCGCGGACTCCCCCGCCACACCAAGACTCCGACGTTGTCGCCATCATCTATACCTCTGGCACTTCAGGCGAGGCCAAGGGCGTCATGCTCACGGCTGGTAATGTTGGACACATCCTGAAATGCACGTCGGCGCAGCTCGATATTCTGATGAACCATCGCCTCGGGCAGGACCAGGTTTGTCAGGATCAGGTCTATCAATGGGCTCCGCTGAATTTCGCGGCGGCGTGGATCACCATGCTCACCAGTTTGCTCCGCGGCAGTTCCGTTTCGATGAACACCGATCTCTCGAAACTCGCCGGCGAGCTTCGCACCATTGCGCCGGACTATTTCGTAAATGTCCCGGCACTATTGGAACGCGTGCGCCGGGCGGTGGACGAGCAGCTCTGGAAAACGGGCGGCATGATACGCGCGATATATATCCGCGCCAAAGCCGCCTACATGCGCCAGCAGGAAGGCCGCGCAAGCTTTTCGGATTCCATCTGGCTAGCGCTGGCAAATATGTTGGTATTTCCTGCGATCCGGAAAAAGATGATTGGAGCGAATCTTAAAGCCCTGATCTGCGGTTCCGCGCCGCTCAGCCTGGACACCCAACTCTACTTCATGATGCTCGGCATTCCCGTGTTGCAGGTGTACGGCTTGACGGAGACCACCGGAATTTGCACGCTGGACGATCCACGCCACGTTCAGCCTGGCCGGGTGGGACCCGCAGTCTCTGGCATCGAGATGAAGTTGGGTGAGAATCAAGAGATCATCGTCCGCGGCCCCAATATTTTTCCCGGATATTGGAATCGCCCGGAAGAAACCGCCGAAGTGTTGCGTGACGGCTGGTTCCATACCGGCGATCAGGGCGAGGTGAACGCCGCTGGGAACTGGAAGATTGTCGGCCGCATCAAGAATTTGATCATCCTGAACTCCGGCCACAACATTGGCCCTGAGCCGATCGAAGAGGAAATCCTCGAGCGGCTTCCCGGAGCTCAGCAGGTCGTGCTTGTGGGAAACGGGCGCAGCTATCTATCTGCGTTGGTCGCTGGAGGCGTCGGTCCGGACGAAGTTCAAGCTGCATTAGATGCAGTGAATGCGGACTTGCCGCACTACAAACAAGTGCGCGGCGTCAGGATCATCCTGGAACCCTTTACAATTGAGAACGGTCTGCTCACCGCCAACGGAAAACTAAAGCGGGATCTGATCACGCAGCGGTTTGCGTCAGAGATTGAAGACCTGTACGCAGCAAAGCAGACGGTCTAGTTTTCGTTCGTGCAGCTTAGTGTCCTTTGAATTATCGGTTTTAGTTATGCAAAGCTTTTCCGGAAAAACGCTCTCCTGGGACGTAAGAGACGGCGCCATCGAAGTGGCGCTGCACTGCGAGCCTTGCAACGAGATCGGGACTCAGTCGCTGGAAGAATTGGAGCAACTCGCCTCTGCGCTGCCAGAACTGGAAGAGACTGCGCATGCGCTGATCATCTATAGCAAGATGAGTCCCGGGTTCTCTGCTGGAGGCGATTTGCGAGAGCTCCATCGCCGGTTGCAGGAGACGGAAAAGCAGTTGGCGCTGGCAGGCGTCAGGGAGTTTCATCAGCGCATTCATCATGCAATGAATGTTCTCGACGCTTCTCCGCTGACCACGATTGCCGCAGTTCACGGAATTGTTTTCGGCGGTGGATTGGAACTGGCACTGACTTGCGATCTGATCATTGCTGATAAAACCGCGCGTTTCTGCTTTCCCGAACTGCGCCTGGGATTGATTCCCGGTTTCGGCGGCATTCCGCGCCTTAAGCGGGATTTGGGAAATGCCGTCGTGCGCGATTTGCTGCTGACTGGACGCAGCTTCAACACTACCAAAGCTCAGCAGATCGGATTGGTGAGCCAGGCCGTCGCCGAGGGCGAGGCGCTGCGTGTGGCGCGCGCGACCGCCGCACAGCTTGAAAAATTTGATCCTGCAACCGCCGCTGCCGCCAAGAAATTCATCAAGCCGATTCCCTACGACGAATTGCGTCAAGAGATCGAGATCGTGAGCGAACTGTACGCCCGGCCTGCCGTACAGGCTGCATTGAAAAAGTTCGTGGAGAGCACTGACGCGCAGCCCTATCTGCCGTGAGGGGAGTAACCAATGCCGACTCAACAACAGACGATAGATGAAGTCCTCGACCTGGCCGCCGCGCAATTCAAAGTCCCGCGCGAGAAGCTATCGCCCGACGATGATTTTTTCAAGAAGCTTGGTATAGACAGCCTGCAAGCTCTTAGCTTGCTCACTCGCTTGGAGCAACATTTCAACGTCGAGTTGCCAGACTACGAGTTGCAGGGAGTTTCAGATTTCCGAACGCTGGCGGAGCGAATCCAATCCAGGCTGTAGAATTCACCGCAGGGGCACAGAGATCCAGAGCGGCAGACCGACAAAGTGCGTCTCATCCTTCGCGTATCCAGGAATCGAATGAATAGAGCAGGTTTTCTCTGTTCTCTGTGGTGAAATAGACCTTTAATGCTCGATCTCGATCAATACACTTGTCTCGGCGAAGCCCTTCGCGACGCCCTCGATCGCTGGCCGAATGAGACTTGCCTGATCGAATCCGATCGCGACCGCGAACGCACGCGTCTCACCTACTCTGACTTCAAGCAGATGGCTTTGCCACTGGCGCGCGCGTTTCAGGACGCCGAGTTTCATCCTGGAGACCGCGCCGCCATCATCATGACCAACCAGTCAAAGTGGCTGATTTCGGCATACGCCGTCTTTCACGCTGGCGGAGTGCTGGTTCCACTCGACTACATGCGGAGCGCGGAAGAGCACCTGCAACTGCTGGGTCACTCGAAAGCGAAATTCCTGGTGGTCGAGTATCACCTGTGGCGAGCGATTACGCAGCAGCCCGAGTTCAAAGATCACAAGTTGAAGATTGTCATGGTCACAGAGGCCCCGCCCACCGCCGACCTGCGCGGCGGATTTCGCTGGGAAGAGTTTCGACGCAAAGGTGATCGTATCTTTATCCCGCGAGGCAGGGAAGACGCAGCCTGTATCGTGTATTCATCCGGCACCGGAGGCCGCGCCAAGGGTTGCGTACTCACCCACGGCAATTATCTCGAGCAATGCAAAGCCCTCACCGCGTGGTATCCCTTCTGGCCCGGAGTGCGCTACCTGAGCATCCTGCCCACGAATCACGCCATTGATTTCATGGTCGGCTTCATCGGACCGTTTGTGTGCGGCGCATGCGTTGTACATCTGCGCACCTTGCGCCCTGAGTTCGTACGCGATGCGTTTGTGCGTTACCGGATCACCTATGTGACCCTGGTGCCGATGATCTTGAAGAACCTGGAGCGCGGACTGCGAGCCAAGTTTGATGCTCTTCCGGCATGGAAGCGAGTATTTCTCAACCGCATGATCGCACTGAACAAGACCCTGACCCGCAAGCACCCTAACGTCAAGCTCAGCCGGAGGCTGCTGCCGGAAGTGCACAAAGCCTTCGGCGGGGACCTGCTGGCCTTGATCACCGGCGGAGCGTTCATTGAGCCTGCGACTCCGCAATTCTTTTATGATCTGGGAATTCCCGTCGCCAACGGCTACGGCCTGACCGAGGCCGGCACGGTGCTCACCGTTAATGACCTGAAACCGTTTCGCGCGGACACCGTGGGCAAACCGCTGCCGGGAGTTGAACTGCGCATTCTGAATCCCGATGCCGACGGCATCGGCGAAGTGGCTGCCAAGAGCGCGACCGTCATGTCGCATTACCTCGACGATCCCGAACTGACCGCGGAGATCATCGTGGACGGCTGGCTGCTCACCGGCGATCTGGGACGCTTCGACGGCTCCGGACACTTGCAATTATTCGGCCGCAAGAAAAATATGATTGTCACCGAAGGCGGCAAGAATATTTATCCTGAGGACATTGAATCCGCCTTCGAGGGCATCGAGGTCAAGGAGCACTGCATCTTCGCCGCCAACTATATCTGGTCCCCGAAAGAACGGGGAAAAGAAACGCTGGTGTTGGTTATGCATCCGGAGGTGAACCAGGAGTTCACTCAGTCCATTAAGGAAGATGTCGCTTCCCGCAACCGCGCTTTGCCGGACTACAAACGAGTTGGCGGGTACATCCTCTGGGAGAAAGACTTTCCTCGCACCGCTTCGATGAAGATCATACGCGCCGAACTCGCTGATGACATTCGCAATTCCCTTGACCGCAACTCTGCGGTGAAAGAGATCTGAGGTGCCCGGCAAGTATCTCGCCATTGTTAACCCCGCAGCCGGCGGAGGCCGGAGCCGCAAGCTCCTGGGGCCTGCGCTCGAGCGCTTGCACGCAGCAGGACTCGCTGTCGAAGTTCGTGAAACCTCAGCCTCCGGTCACGCCGCCGATCTGGCCCGCGATGCCTGGCGGGAAGGCTATCGCAAATTCATCTCTGTCGGCGGAGACGGCACCTCCTACGAGATCGTGAATGGCCTTTTTCCACTGGCTGACGGAACCCAGCCGCCGACACTCGGCTTCCTTCCCCTCGGCACCGGCAATTCGTTCCTGCGCGATTTCACCGACCAGGGCGTTGAATACGCCATGCGATCGCTGATTGGCGGACGCTCGCGAAAATGCGATGTTCTACGCTTGCGTCACAAAGATGGAGTGCTGCACTACATCAACATTCTCAGCATCGGCTTTTCCGCCGACGTGGCCACGTTGCGCATGCGCCGTTTCAGCAGTTGGGGAGAAGTGGGTTATCAGGCGTCTATTTTTATTTGCCTGACACGCTTCCGCCGCCGCCCATTTCCCCTCAGCGCCGACGGAAAATCCCAGATCGACCGCCGTCCCTGCCTGTTCCTCACCTTCAACAACAGCAAATACACTGGCGGCACCATGATGATTGCCCCCACCGCTGACACCGATGACGGCTTGATCGAGTACGTCCGTTGGGGACCGATCGGACGGATCGGATTAATCCGCAACCTGTCCGGACTCTATGATGGCACGCATATCCAGCATCCGCTGGCCGAGGTCCGCAAGGTCCGGCGTATTGACTTTCACCTCGACGCGCCCGTGGACGTGATGATTGACGGAGAAGTTCTCACTCTGTATTGCGAAACCTTGGACGTGCTGCCCGCGGCTTTGAACGTCGTGGTATAAAAATTCAATTGCATGTCGAATTTCAGCGAGAAGCGAGGAGACGCAGAAGCGCTTGCGCGGCGGGGTCCGCGATGGCTGTGGGTGGGGTTGGCTACGGTCATTCTGTTGGCCGCGTGGGCGGCGTACTATTTTCTTTACTTTCAGAAGCCGGTCAGCACGCTTGATGGCTTCGCACAATGCCTGAAAGCCAAGGGCGCAAAAATGTACGGGGCGTGGTGGTGTCCGCACTGTGCCGAGCAGAAAGAAATGTTTGGCTTTGCCTTCCAGTATGTGAACTATGTGGAGTGCAGTCCGGAAGGCAAGCGCGAACCTCTGAACCAGGTATGCAAGCAAGCCGGCATCAAGAACTTTCCCACATGGCAGTTTCCCGACGGCTCGCGGACCGAAGGGCCACAACCACTCGCGGTACTGGGTGAGAAGACGGGCTGCAAACTGCCATGACGCTACGCCGCCGGCTTATGGTTGCCGTGGCTGTTGTAGCCGTCGCCGGGATCGCGGTGTCTTCTGTTTCTCTTTACCATCACTTCAGTAAATCCAAGACTTCGTTTTGCGACATCAACGAGTCGTTTAATTGCGATCTGGTAAACCGCAGCACCTATTCGACAGTGCTGGGAGTTCCGGTGGCGTTGATCGGAATCCTGGGATATCTGCTGATTCTCGCGCTGGCGACGATCTATCGCGACAAAGCCGAGACGCCGGTCATGCTACTGATGGTCTCGGCTGCAGGGCTGGTTTTTGCGTTGCGTCTCACTTACGTCGAGGCCCGTGTGCTGGGCGTGTGGTGCATTCTCTGCTTGACGTCGCTGACCTTGATCTTCATGAATGCAGTACTCAGCGGTGCGGTCGTCGCAAAGTCGCTACGGCGGGCTTAACTGTCCGCCAGCCCCTCTCGGACGTCTCCGTCGTCATTGCTGGATGCTGCGCTTGGCTGCTTCGCCGTCATGGTCGTGATTGCCACTACGCTGACTAGGATCAGCGCCGTCCCCAACATGGTGCGCCCGCCGATGCTTTCGCCGCCGAGCTCCGTTCCTAGGATCACCGCCACGACCGGATTGACATAGGCATAGGTGCCGACCTTGGTTGGCGATTCATAATGCAGCAGCCAGACGTAAGCGGTGTATGCAACAATCGATCCGGCGACGATCAAGTAGATCAGCGAAAACCATGCGATGCGGGAAACTTCGTTCATTCGAAAATGTAAAATTTCGCCACTCACTGCAGCCAGAACCAGCAACTGCACGCCGCCGGAAAGCATTTGGGCCGCGGCGCTCATGGGTTTCGATTCCGGCAGCGCCAGTCGGCGGCTGACGACGGTGCCGATAGACCATCCGCAACAGGCCGCCAGCAGGGCAATTGCTCCTCTGCGATCAAGCGGAGCTTCTCCTAGCGACGCCGAAGGATTCATCAGCACAGCCACTCCCACAATCCCAACCAGCAAGCCCAAAGACAAACGCACGGTGAGCTGCTGGGTGCGAAGGAAAATAATCTCCAAGAGCGTGATGCAAACGGGAATCGCGGCCAGAATGACCGCGCTCACCCCGGATGGCACGCGCTGCTCAGCCCAAAACAGGCAGGCGTAGTCGATGAGGAACATCAGCGTGCCCAAGACGGTTGCGCCGCGCCACTCCCGCCAACTTGGAGAGGGAACTCCTGTGAGCCTCATCCACCCATACAGCGCCAAGCCCGCGACCGTGAAGCGCAGGCCGGCCATCAAGAACGGCGGCATTTCGCGCACGCCCACGCGGATCGCTAAGTAAGTCGAACCCCACACCAGATAAATGATGGCGAACGCGAGCAGGATTTTCCATGAAGCAGGGCGAGAGCGGGTCACATTTCCGGTCACAATTCTTCAATGATACGGGAGGGGGTCGCATCGCACGGGCCAAACGCACAGGGCTACTTAGTCGCCGGCGTCACGTCGGTTACCGGAAGATCCCAATGCGCCTGCAAAATCTCAAAACGCCGCTGCTCTTCGCGCTTGTACGTCTCGTGGTCCGGCCAAAGCTGCTTAATGAGCGCTTCTTCCTCAGGGTTGGCAGTGGTCGCGACGGTAGAGTTCTTGAATCGGATAGTGACGCGATAATCCCACCGTGCGTCTTCGGTCATGTGGTTGGCGGGAGTTTCAATCTTCACCGAAAGCATGCGTCCACTTTCCGCAATTTTCTTTAGCAACGGATAGTGATTCTTCAGGAAGAGTTGCAGAAATTCTTGCTGATGTCCCCACTGGACTTTGTAGTAGTACTCCATGGTGTAGGGCTGATCAGCCGTGCCTTGCGGCGGAGCGCCCTGGGCTAAAAGTGAGGGAACGAAGAGAAGCAAAACTATAAGTGAAAAGCGCATGAAACTTCTCCCTTTGGGCTTGGCTCGAAACTGCATCATGAATATACTCGAATGAGCTTGGCCCACAGAAACAGCATTCCGTTTCGCTGGATATTGCCGATCGTCGAATTGGCGATTTGCGTAGTGATTCTTTGGCCCGCACGTGGGACGCTGATCCAGCAACCAAGAGATTCTGTCCACGAATACCAGAAGCCGACGCCTCAAATCAGCCTAGATCGGCAACACCTCGAAATTATTGCCATACAACTTAGTCCTGAGGAACAGCGACAGTATCAGCTCGCCGAAAGGCGAGAACAATGGGCGTTCCTGCTGAACTTCCCCGTACTACTGGCGCAACTGCCCTACGCGATACTGAGTCCATCCAAAGACGAGTGGATTCCTGAAGGAATGGACCTCGAAACATGGGGGCGATAAGTTGGCCGTTGATAGGAATAGCTTTCTGGTGGAGCGCAGGACGTGGAGTCGAAGCACGCTTCGCCGCAAGAAGGAGGTTGGTATATCCGCGGATTTGCTGGGTAGAGGCAGGAGTAGGTGCTTTCATCTTCGTGGTGTGCGCAGTTGGCCTGTCCACTGTGCTTTCAAGGGATTCGATAAAGGCGTCATTGCCGGCGCGCTGTGGGCAGTTCTAGGATTTGCGATGGTTGCCACGCGTGTGATTCAGTGGAGGCTCCGAAAGTGCGGTATCACCACATCTGCGTCTGACGTTTCCCCAGCTTAACAACACGCACCAGCCCAAATTATCCCGCGACCGCTTCCTTTTCCTCATCTTCCAGAATGCCGATGGCCGCGTCCATCATCTCCTGATCAACGGTGCGGTTCTTAGCCGTGGCCTCGGCGAGAGGAATGGAAATGATTTTATTGCCGCGCAATGCCGCCATCCTTCCGAACTCGCCGCGATGCACCATATCTATGGCGCCCAGGCCGTAGCGGGTTGCCAGTACACGGTCGAATGCGGTTGGCGATCCCCCGCGTTGAATGTGGCCCAGAACCACGGTGCGAGTTTCAAAGCCGGTGCGCCGCTCCAATTCCTGGGCGAGGGTATTGGCGATCCCTCCCAGCCGCACATGCCCGAATTCGTCTTTCTCGCCGCCTTGTGCAACCGGGCCATTCTTGCCCGAGGCAAACTTGGCGCCCTCGGCCACCACCACGATGCTGAAGTAACGTCCGCGGGCGTGGCGCATGCGAATCTTGGCGGCAACTTTATCCACGTCGAACGGTTGCTCGGGAATGAGGATCACATCAGCGCCGCCGGCAATGCCGCTGTAGATCGCAATCCAGCCAGCGTCGCGTCCCATGACCTCGACCACCATCACCCGGTTGTGGGCTTCGGCGGTGGTGTGGACGCGGTCAATGGCTTCGGTGACGATGTTCACGGCGGTATCGAAGCCGAAGGTAAAGTCAGTGCCGGCCAGGTCGTTGTCAATCGTCTTCGGCACGCCGACAACCCTCACCCCTTTGTCATAAAGCTTGGTTGCAACCGAGAGAGTATCGTCCCCGCCGATGGCGATGAGTGCATCCACGCCGCTTTTTTTCAGCGTCGCCATGCACCGATCCAGACCGTCCGGTTTCTTTGCGGGGTTAGTACGCGAGGTGCGCAGGATAGTGCCGCCTCGGGGTAGGATTCCGGCTACGGCTTGCAAGTCGAGGGGCATCCTCTTGTCTTCCACCAATCCGCGCCAGCCTTCAAGGAATCCCACAAACTGGTCCTCGTAGTGGAAGCTGCCCTTGCGAACGGCGGCACGGATCACCGCGTTCAGCCCCGGACAATCCCCGCCGCCGGTCAGTATGCCAATCTTCATCGCCTGCTCCTCGCGTATCAGGATTTCCCCGTTGCGAAGCTGGAACCCCGCGCTGGATACACTCCCGGCGCATTCACTGGCAACGGAAGCAAGTAGATTATCATTCAGCTGGCTGGCACGGAAGAGCTGTAGCTACCACAGTTTTCGATGAAGATGATCGTTAACGGCAAGCGATGCTCTTCCCGGCACTCCCGCGAAGTTTTCGAGGTTCCGTTCCGTCGTCAGCTAGTAAACTGCTGGAGATGCGTGTTCTTGGAATTGACTGCGGCACTGAATGCACCGGCTATGGTGTGGTGGAATTAAATGGCCGCGAGGAATTGGCCTGCCTGTGCTTCGGCGGCATCAAGCTCTCACCACGTGATCCTCTGCCCGAACGACTCGCGACGATTTTCGACAAGCTTTGCGGAATGATTCGGCAGCATAAACCCGATCGAGTTGCCATTGAAGACGTCTTCTATGCGACGAACGTAAAGTCGGCGCTCAAGCTGGGACAAGTGCGCGGGGTAGCGATGCTGGCCGCATCTTCTCTTGGTGTTACAGTTTCGGAATACTCGCCGCTTACTATCAAGTCCGCAGTGGTGGGCTATGGAAGAGCGGAAAAAGAACAAGTGCAGCTCATGGTCGCGCGGCTGCTGCGTCTTGAGGAAATTCCCCAGCCCGCGGATGCCGCCGATGCCCTCGCCATCGCAATTTGCGATGTGCACACCTGGGCAACTTTGAGCCGCCAGGGTGCCGTCGCTGGGTGATCTCCCGGTGGAATTTTGGCATAATTTCTCTCACATGCGAATCACGACTTGTGGACTGCTATTATTCGCCCTGTCCTCGGCCGCCGTCAGAGCTGAAAGCGGGCATGGGTCGGCAACCGTCACCTTTAGCCTCGATTTCCCTGGCGCGAATCCTGGCCATTATGAGATCACCGTGGGTGACGACGGCAAAGGCTCCTACAGCTCCAATGGGCAGCTCAACAAAGATTCGGAGCCGGCAGATCCGGTGCCGCTGCCGTTCACGCTGTCGGACAAGGTTCGCGAGCAGATTTTCGATCTCGCCCAGCGCGCACATTACTTCAAAGGAAAAGTGGATTCCGGCAACAAGAAGATTGCCAACACCGGGGTTAAGGTCCTGACCTACAAAGCCGAGAACCAAAATTCGCAAGCGACGTACAACTACTCGCCCGTCACTCCGGTCCAGCAGCTCACAGCCATTTTTCAAGGACTTTCGACAACCCTCGAATTCGGCCGCCGCCTCAGTTACTTCCGCAAGTATCAAAAGCTCGCGCTCGATGAAGACTTGAAGCGAATGGAAGAAATGCAGAAAGAAGACGATCTGGGCGATATTCAGGCCATCGCGCCCATCCTGAACGGAATCGCCGATGACGCTTCGGTGATGAATGTTTCCCGCGCGCGCGCGCTGCGACTGCTGGCGGGGAAATAATTCATCGCACCATGATCCCCGCATAGCCTACGACAGTTTCGCGGTCTCCCGATACGTCCCCGGAAGTTGCGTACTGCACCAACTCTGCCGTCTGCGCTCCCAGCCGCCTGGCGGCGATCAGCATCGCCACCGCGGGGCCGAATCCACACATGCTGATGCTCTCGCGCATGACGGTCTCATAAAGTCCGTCGGGATCAAGCGCTAGAATCTGGTCAATGGCTTTGCGGTCCTTCACGCGGGTAGTGGAATCGTCTTCATAATGGTTCATGTCGCTGGAAGCGATGATCAATACGGGCTGTTCGTAAGCCGCAATCACAGTTGCCACGGCTTCGCCAAGGTGCTCCAGTAACATCAGGCGCCCGGTTCCTACGGCGATCGGAACAAATCTGGCTTCGGGTCTGATGACTTGAAGAAAAGGCAGTTCCACTTCGATGGCGTGTTCAGAGCGGTGCGCGGCAGAATCTTCCACTAGCGCGGGGAAAGCCTGGAGCAGCATTCCCGCCAAGTCTGAATCGACGAGCAGATCGCCCAGCGGAGTTCGCCATCCGCCCTCTTTCACAATCGCCAGCGGATGTCCGAATCCGGTATGGTTGGGGCAGAGAACAATGCAGCAGGGGGGGATCTCTAGCCGGGAGAACACCGCCCCGGCAACGCGCCCGGAATAGATATAGCCGGCGTGGGGCGCAATGCACCCAATGGCCGGCACCCGTTCTTGTGGCGGAGACAGATAGGAGGTCACATCCGCGCGCAACTCCGCCGGATTTGCCGGATAGAAGCGGCCTGCAACCGCCGGTTCACGCAAGCTAACCATGGCCGCCTCCTTCAGGCGTGCCTGGGACCTCGCGGTTCGGTGGGTTCCCGAGGCGTGAGTTCCCGAGACGTCAATTCCCGAAACAATCCGGCGGTGCGGTCCAGCGACAAAGCCTCGGCCCGGATCGACGGCTCGATTTTTGCTCTTTTCAGGGCCCCGGTGAGATCTTCGGATGAATATCGCACCTTGAGGTTGTTCCAGAGGGTTTTTCGTTTCTGGGCGAAGGAAAGTTTCAGGAAACGCATGAATTCGGCCTCATTCACTCCTAACTTTTCCAGGCGCAGCACGAGCACGAGCCGGACCACCGCTGAATGAACCTTGGGCGGAGGCAGGAAAGATCCCGGAGGAACCACAAAGAGTTTTTCCACGCGGCTGTACAACTGCGCAGTCGCGGAAAGCAGGCCGTAGTCCTTCGTCCCGGGTTGCGCAGCCAGTCGGTCCCCGACCTCCTTCTGCACCATCAACACGATGGTCTCGAAATATTTCCTGTATTCAAACAGGCGTAGCAAGATGTCCGAAGTGATGAAATACGGCAGATTGCCGACCACGCGGACGCGGTCGGGGGTCTGTTCCGTTCCCGGACGTGTGCTGCCGGGCTTGGGCCCGAAAAGAGTGTCGAAATCCACCGCCAGAATGTCGCCCTCGATAATCTCCAGGTTGGGTACCAGAGAAAATTTCATCCTTAGCTGCGCTGCAAGAACCCGGTCGGCTTCGACGGCGATGACCCGCCGCGCCCTGCGGCCTAGCATAGAGGTCAGCGCACCTCGCCCCGGCCCGATCTCGAGCACCGTGCTTTGTGACAAATCACCCAGCGCTTCCACAATTCGGAATGCGACCGATGGATCATCCAAAAAATGCTGACCCAGCTTGGGTTTTTTCGGGGAAACGCTGGCTCCGGACACTTTCATTGACCCTCGTTCATCCTGCTTCATTGACCCTCGTTCATCCTGCCAATTAGACTTGTGACGCTCCGCCGGAAGGCGGGCGCGCCTCGCCCCTATCATAACGCGCGAGAGACTGGCGACATTCGGAGTTTCTGGCTCATGCACATCGCCTTTGTAGCTTCCGAGTGTGTTCCGTTTTCGAAGACCGGCGGACTGGCGGATGTAGTAGGCGCTTTGCCCCGCGCCCTGGCCTCAGCTGGGCACGAAGTCAGTGTATATGTGCCGCGCTATCGCCTGACGCGAATTCCCGAGGAACGCACGGTCGTACAAAGCATCACAGTGCCTTTCGACGACCGCTACCGTTTTTGCTCGATTGTGAGCGGCGCAGGTTATCCCGGTGTACGTTTCTACTTCGTTGACTATCCGCCCTACTTCGACCGTGACGGGCTCTACGGAACCCCCTCGGGAGATTTCCCCGACAACGCCGAGCGTTTCGCGATGTTTTGTCGCGCCGTGCTGGAAGGATCAAAGATTCTGGGCGTGCCCGACATTTTTCATTGCCATGACTGGCAAGCGGGCCTGGTTCCTGTGCTGCTGCGCACTCAGTACGTCGAAGATCCGGCGTTCCGTAACTGCGGCATTGTGTTCACCATTCACAACATCGGATACCAGGGCCTGTTTCCGGCGGAGATTCTGCCGCTGCTCATGCTGCCCTGGGATTTGTTCACCATTGCCAAGATGGAGTTCTTCGGGAACGTCAATTTTATGAAGGGCGCGCTGGCTTATTCGGATTTTGTTACGACGGTCAGCAAGAGATACAGCCAGGAAATCCAGACCACCGAATATGGCTTCGGCCTGGAGGGTGTGCTCAAAGAGCGGGCGCAAACCGTTACTGGCATTCTCAACGGCGTTGACTACGACGCGTGGAACCCGGAGACGGATAAGTTTATCGCTGCGCACTATTCCTCTGAAAACTTGACCGGAAAACAGGAGTGTAAGCGGGACCTGCTCGCGAGTTTCGGGCTTCAGAATACGGATCCGAATCTGCCAGTGATTGGGATCGTTTCCCGGTTCGCCGCGCAGAAAGGTTTCGACCTGATTGGGCAGATTCTGGATCGTCTGGCGTTGGAAGATCTGCTGCTCACGGTTCTGGGTAGTGGTGACAGGCTTTACGAAGAAATGTTCTTGCGTCTCGCGCGCCAGGTTCCGCATAAGCTCGCGGTGAAAGTGGCGTACGACAACGTTCTCGCCCACAAAATCGAAGCCGGCGCGGACATGTTCCTGATGCCATCGCACTACGAGCCCTGCGGCCTGAACCAGATTTACAGCCTGAAGTACGGCACAGTCCCGATTGTGCGCGCGACTGGAGGGCTGGACGACACCATTGATCCATGGGACCCGCGCACCAAGAAGGGAACCGGATTTAAGTTCACTGAGTACACTGGGGAGGCGCTGCTGCGGACCATTCATCAGGCCATGCTGGTCTATCACGACCAGGTTTCCTGGCAAAAGCTGATGCGCAACGGTATGAGCAAGGATTTTTCCTGGCGAGTTGCCGCCCGCGAGTATGTGCGGGTTTACGAACGCGTGCGCCAGCTGCATGCACAGCCCATTCTGGTTTAGGTAGTCATGTCCATGCCTCCCAGAACCGTCTTCCACGTTGACATGGACGCCTTCTTCGTGTCGGTGGAAGAGCTGTTCGATCCATCCTTAAAAGGCAAACCGGTCGTCGTTGGCGGCCAGCCTAACGAGCGCGGTGTGGTTTCCGCGGCCTCTTACGCGGCGCGGAAATTCGGCGTGCACTCCGCCATGCCGCTGCGGACCGCTGCCAAACTTTGCCCGCAGGCCATTTTCGTGGATGGCCATCCTGATCGCTATCGCACTTGCTCGGAGAAAGTACACCGCGTGCTGGAGTCCTTTTCACCGCAAGTTGAGATGGTTTCGATTGACGAGGCCTATCTGGATATGACCGGGACCGAACGTCTGCACGGTCCGCCCCTGTTGGCCGCTCATAAGCTTCATCAGCGAATGAAGCAGGAAACCGAGCTTCATTGTTCCATCGGAATCGGTAGCTCCCGCCTAATTGCCAAGGTGTGCTCTGGCAAGGCGAAGCCCCACGGCATGTTTTACGCAGTCCCGGGGCAGGAGGCAAAGTTCCTGGCTCCGCTCGAGGTGCGCGACATTCCGGGTGTGGGCAAGGTGTCGGAGGCGAAACTGCGCACGCTTGGCATTCTGACGGTCGGGGACATCGCGAAACTTGAGGATGCTTTTCTTGAGCAACACCTCGGGAAATGGGGTCTGGCCCTAGCTGGAAAGGCGCGCGGCGAAGATGCCGGAGCGTGGTTCGAGGGTGCCATCGGCGAAACGGACCCAGCGAAGTCCATCAGCCACGAACACACCTACGATCAGGACACCGCCAGCCGGGAACAGATTGAATCCACACTGATGCGCTTGTCAGAGATGGTCGGCCGCCGGTTACGAGAACAGAATCTCCACGCGCGTACGTTGCAGCTCAAACTGCGCTATAAAGACTTCACGACCATTACTCGGGCACGCACTCTTGAAGTGCCGACGCAGTTGGACAACGAAATCTTTCAACAAATTCGCAAACTCTTTCATACAAACTGGCGGAGTGGATCGGAAGTACGCCTGCTTGGGGTCCAGGCCTCTTCGTTCGCGGACACGCTGGAGCAGGGCGATCTGTTACGAGGCGAAGCCGACGACAAATGGAAGCAGGCGCTCTCCGCGGTTGATCGGGTGAGAGACAAGTTCGGTGAAACCAGCATCTCACTAGCGACGGGTATGAAAGGAGGGTTCCGCGAGCGGACCCATGAGAATCCCACCGCGTTGCCCGGGAAATCCAAACCTGCCTCAGAATGACGAATTTGCTATGCTGAAAGTGGGACTGCCTTGGCTCCAATGAAATCCAATCTCGCTGCTCGCGCCGTGATTCTAGGCTCTCGGTTCTTCCTGGCGCTTCTGCTGTGCGCCATCCCCGCTATTGCCCAGACCTGCGCCACCTCTGAGGAGATAGACGCACCCACCCGGTCAGCACTGCAGACTACGGCGAGCCGCTACTTTGACATGGTCGTGCGCGGCGACGCTGCCTCGCTGAAGCAGAATTCTATCCCCAGCGTTGCCGGCGATTTCGGCGGAATCGAAAGCACGATCAAAGAAAATCAGGCAGCGCTTGCCGGAGCGCATGCGGCTCCGCGACCTCCGTTTTTGCTGAAGGCCGAAGGCACGGCGTCCCTGGCGCGGGCCGAGTTTTTGTGCGGAATATTTGACGCCAGAGGACAGACCACCAACAGCGCCGAGTTCGTCATTCCCAACCTGCCGCCGGGGAACTACGCGATCCTCACTCTGGATGTCACTACCCAAAAGGCTCCCTACACGCTTTCCTTTGTTCTGCAGCAGCAGGGCGCAGACTGGAGAGTGGGAAATCTGTTCGTGCAGCCCACCCAGATCGGCGGCCATGACAGCAACTGGTTTCTGGATCGCGCCCGCGCCTTCAAAAGTAAGGGTCA